>Ga0182005_1000050_pt1 | contig 121573 bp, 85 predicted proteins | sample Sormic07211103_1_FD_123021 | JGI IMG/M metagenome (GOLD analysis project Ga0182005, IMG submission 123021) | Rhizosphere microbial communities from Sorghum bicolor, Mead, Nebraska, USA - 072115-103_1 MetaG | ecosystem: Host-associated > Plants > Roots > Rhizosphere | place: USA: Nebraska... | reverse complement strand
GTGACAATGATGAATGCGGTGAACGCCGGATAAATCCAGATATTTTGTTGGTAACAACCAATGTGGGGTAGGTACTAAGTCCTGTAACAGGAGATACAACATTATCTGAAGTGCGCATGAAATGATACCGCGCTGAATGTTGGATAAAAGAAAAAATAATTGTAGATTACACACTTATAATATATACTTTATAAGTACCACGTGAAAAATGCGCATCTTCATCAGGATTCCGATCTATGGAATTTGATAAAAGCGGATTCTGTTCCGGCTTTTAATGAAGTATACTCCCGCTACTGGGAGGTGCTGTTTCGTGTGGCTTACAAGCGTCTCCCTTCTAAAGAAATTGCTGAAGAAATTGTACAGGATACATTTATTATTCTCTGGGAGAAACGCCACTCCATCGAAATTACTACACTGAAAAGTTATCTCTTCGCGATTACACGTTACGCTATTTTCCATTATCATGCCCGTCAGGAGACCATTCGCACTCGTATGCAGGAAATGGCTATCATGACGCAGTCAGCTCCGGATATCGAGGCTATTGTAAATGCACGTCTGCTTTTGCAGCTCGTGGATATCATTGCTGCGGAACTGCCTGAGAAAAGCCGTCAGGTCTTTGCTGACAATAAACTAAAAGATCATTCTCTTTCTGAATCTGCCCAATCCTTCAATATCTCCGTCAAAACTGCCGAAGGACATCTGACCCGTGCACTTAAAACAGTGCGGCTGAAACTGGGTACTTTGTACACCACCTTATTTATGTGAATTTTTTTTTTGAAAAACCAAGGGTACATCTTTTAAAATATACTCTACATATAAAAGGGCAATTCCCATGTCAAGAGAAAACATTCAGGAACTAGCTGAAAAATGGTTGGCTGGCACTGCGACACCCGCTGAAATAGAGCGTTTGCAGCAGTGGTATCACGACAGGGAAGCTATGCCTACACCTGTACCTGATGCTGAAATGGCGGAACGGATCAGGGGGAATATTGAGATAGTTAGAAAAAAAACACCTTTTAAATGGGTAAGTGTAGCGGCTGCGGTGTTTTTAATAATTACAGGAGGCTACTATTATTATAATCGCCCTGTAGCTACCAGGCAGGTAGCTGTGTATGTACCCCGTGAACACCAGAATCGTTTGCTACTTCCGGATAGTTCTGAAGTATGGCTCAATGCAGATAGTAAACTGACGTATAACGAAACCGACAATAAAAGAGAAGTAACACTGGAAGGCGAAGCCTTCTTCAATATCAAACAGGCTGCAGGCCGCCCTTTCGTCGTCAAAGCGGGCCCCTGTACTGCCACCGTTTTAGGGACATCTTTCAACATTAAAGCTTACAAAAATGATCCGAAAGTCCTCATCACCGTCGCCACGGGCAAAGTACAGGTACAAGATCAGCATCAGCAATTAAAAGTGCTCACTGCCAACAAACAAATCGCGCTGGAACCAATCACAGGTGCGATCAGAGAAAATCAAGTAAACGCAGTCGTATATAAAGCCTGGATAGACGGCAGCTTTGAAGTAAACAATGAAACCTTTGAAGAAGTCGCTAACCGCTTAAGCAGGAAGTATGATGTAGATTTTCACTTTGAAAATGCATCGCTTGCACACTGCACTTTCCTGGCGAGTTTTGACCAGGCAGCCAATTTGCCGTTCATTTTATCCATGTTGTGTAAGATTAACAATTCCACTTTTAGTATCAGTGAAGATAAGAGGGAGGTAACTATATCAGGTAGCGGCTGTAGTAATTAAGGATAGTTTTTTATTGATCAAATATTCCCGTTATGAAATTTATCAGCATGCCCGCCGGTGATTCTTCATGATAGAAAGAACATAGCGCTTTCAGCATCCACGGTCTGCAAACTTCAGATGCCTCAGCGCTACGGCATTGTACTTCTATTTCATCATACAAAATGCATTTAAAGATATGAAATACTGCGGTATTTTAAGCGGGGTTCCTATTCCCTTATACGAACGTTTTCAACCGTTATTAAAGATCATGCGCTTCCTGTTCCTGGTCATACTGGTTTTATGTACAACAACGCTGCTGTTGGTAGCTCGCGATAGCCGCGGGCAGGACCTGAGCGCCATCCACCTGCACCTGAATATCCGTGACGCCAGGCTGGATAAGGTGCTTAAGCAAATAGAACGCAACACTGAATTGCTTTTTATTATTGATGGGAGTATTGCCCAGACGGCCACGGTGGCTTCCCTGGAAGATAAGGAACTTTCCCTCAAAGAGATCCTGGATGCTGTGCTGGGGCCGAACGAGCTGGCCTATGTGCAAGATGGACATTACATCATCATTAAGAAATCTCTTTCTGCTGTTGCTGCAAAACCTATTTCCGGAGTGGTGACTGATGAGAAAGGAGAGCCATTGCCCGGTGTAAGTATCTCTATCAGGGGTTCTCATGCAGGTACGATTTCCAACGAAAAAGGTGCTTTCTCCCTGAACAGTACTTCTGACAATGATACACTCGTAGTGAGTTATGTAGGTTATAAAACACAGGAAATACCTGTGAAAGGTAGCAGCCAACTCACTATTCGCCTGGCACTGAGTGAAAACTCCCTGCAGGACGTGGTGGTGATTGGTTATGGTAGTCAGCGTAAAGGGGACCTGACCAGTTCTGTCGCAACGGTAAAATCCGAAAACTTTGTAAAAGGTAATGTACTTGATGCAGGGCAATTATTACAAGGTAAGGTAGCGGGTCTCACGGTATCTGCGCCAAGTGGTGACCCTACCAGTGGTACACAGATCCTGCTGAGAGGTAATACGACTTTATTAGGAGCGAATAGTAGTCCGCTTGTACTGATCGATGGTATTCCCGGAGATCTGAAAACGGTAGCACCGGAAGATATTGAATCTATGGACGTGCTGAAAGATGGTTCTGCGGCAGCAATTTATGGTACCCGTGGTACGAATGGTGTGATCATCGTGACCACCCGCAGACCTAGCGGAGCATATACCAGCTCAGTAGATTATAGTGGGTATATGGGTACGCAAACTATTGCCCGTAAGCCGGATATGTTGACTGCAGCAGATTATCGCAGGCAGATTGCGGAAGGTACCCGTGATAAATCATGGGATCTGGGTGCTAATACTGACTGGCAGAAAGCCATTACACAGTCACCGATTACACATGTGCACAACCTGACTTTCCGTGGGGGTAACAGTAAGACGAATTACCTCGCAAATGTGAACTACCGTGCATTGGAAGGGATCATGAAGAAGTCAGACAACAAAACATTTACAGGCAGGATTGATATCAACCACAGTATGCTGGACGATAAGCTGCGTATTAATGTAGGGTTGTTGAATTCTAATAATAAGTTTACGACTACCGGTGACGGTTATAGTTTTAATGGTTATACCTACAGGCAGGCACTGATCAGGAATCCGACATCTCCTATTTATGATTCTACAGGGAAGTGGTTTGAACAGACAGGTTTGTTCAACTATGAAAATCCATTGTCCAGGCTGTACGAGAGTGATGGTCAGAATACTTCTCAGAATACACGTATGAACAGTACGATTACCTTGCTGCCTGTGGAAGGACTGAAATTGTCTGCATTGTTTTCTTATACCCGTTATAATGAAGAGCGTGGTTATGCTGAAACCAAGCAGCATATTTCCACATTGCGTGATGGCAGGAATGGCTATGCTTCTGTAGGTTCTTTGCAGAATATTCAAAGACTGATGGAGTTAACCGCTCAGTATAATAAGAATATTGGCAAGCATAAGTTCAGTGTGATGGGTGGGTATAGTTACCAGGAAACTGATTACCGGAACCAGTATATGCAGAACTGGGATTTTCCTACTGACCGTTTTTCTTATAATGATATTGGTATAGGCTATGCTTTGAAACAAGGGCTGGCTGTGCAATACAGTGAGAAGTCAGAGACGAACCTGATTGGTTTCTTTGGCAGGGCTACCTATAGTTATGATGATAAGTATTTATTACTGGCCAGCTTAAGACATGAGGCTGCGAGCCAGTTGTACGGTACCAAACAGCCATGGGGTAATTTCCCAGCGGTGTCACTGGGCTGGAGACTGAGCAACGAACCTTTTATGAAAGGTATTAGCTGGCTGACAGACCTGAAACTCCGTGCGGGTTATGGTGTGACGGGTACACAACCTACAGATCTGTTTCTGGGTGTGGGTATCCTGAGCTATGGTGATTATGTATATAACAATGGGGTGTGGATTCAGACACTGGGTCCTTCTCAGAACCCGAATGATAAGCTGCGTTGGGAAGAGAAGCATGAATCCAACTTTGGTATCGACTATACATTATTTAATGGGCGTGTGAGTGGTAATGTGGATTATTATATCAGAAGGATCAATGGTTTGCTGTATGACTATGCGGTACCAAGTCCTCCAAACTTATATAATAGCACCCGTGCGAATGTAGGTAAGATGGAGAATAAAGGGCTGGAAGTGATGGTGAATATCATTCCGGTGAAGACGAATGATTTTGAGTGGAGTACCAGTTTGATGTTCTCTACAAATACAAACAAGCTGCTCACATTGAGCAATGAGCTGTATCAGTCAAGTGTGGATTACATTACTACAGGTGGTACCGGGGAGCCTATTCAGACATTTACCAATATTGTAAGAGTGGGTCGTAATATCGGTGACTTCTATGGTTTTAAAGTAGTGGATATTTCCAGCGATGGTAAGTGGATTTATGAAGGTCGTGATGGGAAGCCGGTAGAATATAGTCAGTACCAGCATGCATTTGAAGATAAGCGTGTGTTGGGTAATGGTTTGCCAAGGTATTATGGTGGCTGGAACAACACCTTCCGCTATAAGAATTTCGATCTGAATGTGACCATGCGTGGTGCATTCAAATACCAGATACTGAATGTACAGCGCATGTATTATGAAAACACTGGACTGCAACAATACAACCGCCTGAAATCTGCGTATGACAAGGTATTGGGTAAGGCTGTACTGAGCACAGATATGCCACTGGAGTTCAATAGTAATTATGTGGAAAACGGTAATTTCTGGAAGATAGACAACATCACTTTAGGCTATAATTTCAATCACATTCAGAACAAGTATATCCATGGAGCAAGGGTATATGCATCAACCCTGAATACGCTGACCCTGACTGGTTATAAAGGAATAGATCCGGAAGTAAACAGGTTGGGCCTGGCGCCAGGTGTGGATGACAGAGACAAATATCCTTCTGTAAGAACATTTACTGTGGGTGTGAATTTGAATTTTTAAAACCAAAAGCAATGAAAAGATATATATGGATAGCAGTGCTGTTTTCAATGGCCTGTACCAAACTAAAAGATACCAGTTATAATAAGATCATTGATAGTCAGTTTGATCCCAGTACGGAAGATTTGGCGAGTTTGGTAGGAGCAGCGTATGTGAACTGGCGCTATGTGATGAATGATTGGAATGGTTTGTTTCGTGCGGAAGAAGTATCGGGAGATGAGGTGGTGATTCCTGCCAGACCGAATGGTTGGGTAGATGGAGGTGTGTACCTGCGTATACATGAGCATACCTGGACAGCGGACGATGATATTGTGGTGCAGACATGGGGACGTGCTTATGCGGGGATTACGAATTGTAACCGGGTAATTTATCAGCTGGAGTCAGGAATTATACCTATTTCTGATTCAGCGGCCAAGCATGCGACATTGGCAGAACTGCATGTACTGCGAGCATCTTATTATTATGTGTTGTGTGATTTTTATGGGAATGTACCGTTAGTGACGCAGTTCAATGTACCGACAGGGTATCTGCCTACGCAGAATACCCGGAAAGAGGTGTATGATTTTATAGTAAATGAGGTGAATACTTATCTGCCATTGTTGAGTACAAAGAATGGGGGTGCGGCGTATGGTAAATTCAATCAGTGGGCGGCGCATGCGTTGCTGGCTAAGATGTATTTAAATGCGGAGGTGTATAGTGGTACACCGGCCTGGCAGGAGTGTATTAAGCAGTGTGATACTATCATAAATTCCAATGTAGGGTTTGCTTTGGAGGGTGCGCAGAGAAATGTGTTCATTACAGAGAATGAGAACTCACCTGAAATCATTTTTGCCTTACCTTTTGATGAGACGTATGTGACCAACTGGAATGCGTTTGATATTCATATGGAGACGTTACAGCCTGCGAACCAGGCGACGTATAATCTGAAGTCAACGCCCTGGGGTGGTATTTGTGCGATACCACAGTTCATCAGTACTTATGATGCGGATGATGACCGCCTGAGAGATAACTGGATCAAGGGGCAGCAGTATAGTGCAGGTGGTGAGGAATTGATGTGTACAATGGGTGCATATACAGGTAAGCCGCTGAATTATATCAATGCTGTACCGGGTATAGATGCGTCAGAGGAAGTGCACGGGTATAGATTAGGAAAGTTTGAGATCAAGCAGAAAGCGCAGGTGCAGTTGAGTAATGACTGGCCTTTGTTCAGGTATGCGGATGTGTTGATGATGAAGGCGGAGAGCTTATTGCGTACGGGTAATTCTTCAGATGCAGCTGCGTTGGTAACGCAGGTAAGGCAGCGTTCCTTCTCTACGAATCCTGCGAAGGGGACGGTGACGGGTGCGGATTTGCTGAAGGGGAGTGTGTATAATTATGGATTGAGAAATCACAATGATTCAACATTTGAAGGTGGGAGTGATGTAACGTATGGACGTTTTCTGGATGAGTTGGGATGGGAGTTTAGTCAGGAGGGAAGAAGGAGACAGGATATGATCAGGTTCGGAGTGTTTACGAAGAAGAGTTGGTTTTCACATAGTCCGAATGGGGATTACAGGAGTCTGTATCCGATACCGAGGACAGAGTTGAATAAGAATGCGAATTTGAAGCAGAATACAGGTTACTAGGTCTGATTTTTTAGGAAAGGGCTACGGCCCTTTTCTTTTGATAATTAACATGCACGATTATGAAGCGATTATTTTTATCATTATCACTATTCTATTCAGTTAACTTATTCGCCCAGCAGGCGGATTACCCTATCCGTGCTGTGAATTTCACAGCGGTAAAATTGGCGGACAATTTTTGGCTGCCGCGTATTCAGGTGAATCATCAGGTGACGATTCCGGCGTCGTTTGCGCGGTGTGAGAATACGGGGCGGGTGAAGAACTTCGAGATGGCGGCGGCGCATTCGGGGAAGTTCTGTACGAAGTTTACATTTGATGATACAGATATTTATAAGACGATAGAAGGTGCATCGTTTTCGATGGCGGTGACGCCGGACAAGAAGATGGACCGGTATGTGGATTCATTGATAGCGATAGTGGCGAAGGCGCAGGAGCCGGATGGGTATTTGTATACGGCGAGGACGATAGATCCTTTGCATCCCCCGGAGTGGGCGGGGCCGGAACGTTGGGTGAATGAGCATGTGATGAGTCATGAGTTGTATAATTCAGGGCATTTGTTTGAGGCGGCGAGTGCGCATTATCTGGCAACGGGTAAGCGTAATTTTTTAGATATCGCGTTGAAGAATGCGGATTTGTTGGTGAAGACGTTTGGACCGGGTAAGAGAGGGGTGGCACCGGGGCATGAGGTGGTAGAGATGGGGTTAGTGAAGTTGTACCGGATTACGGGCAGGAAGGATTACCTGGCGTTGGCGAAGTTTTTTATAGATGAGAGAGGGAAGAGGGCGTATAATAAGGATAGTAAGAGTGAGTGGCAGAATGGGAAGTATTGGCAGGATGATAAGCCGGTGACGGCGCAGGATGAGGCGGAAGGGCATGCGGTACGTGCGATGTATTTGTATGCGGCGATGGCGGATATAGCGGCGATAGATGGGGATACGGCGTATTTGGCGGCGATAGACAGGATTTGGAATAATATGACGGGGAAGAAGATTTATGTGCAGGGAGGGATAGGTGCGGTACCTGATGGAGAGCGGTTTGGGGAGGATTATGAGTTGCCGAATGTGACGGCTTATAATGAGACGTGTGCGGCGATAGGGAATGCGTTTTGGAATGAGCGGATGTTTTTGTTGCATGGGGATGCGAAGTATATAGATTTGTTGGAGAAGGTGATGTATAATGGGTTGATATCTGGATTGGGGTTGGATGGAAAGTCATTCTTTTATACGAATGCGATGCAGGTGACGGATGGGTATAAGCATGGGAGTTTAGAGCCTGGCAGGTCAGGATGGTTTGAGTGTTCATGTTGTCCAACGAATCTGGTAAGGTTTCTGCCGTCAGTGCCGGGGTATATGTATGCGCAGGAGGGGAAGAAGGTGTATGTGAATTTGTTTATTAACAGTACGGCGAATTTGAAGGTGAATAATCAGGCGGTGGTGATTACGCAGCAGCATAATTATCCGTGGGAGGGGAATATAGTTTTGAAGGTGGATCCGGCGAAGGCGGGTGTGTTTGATTTGAATGTGAGGGTACCGGGATGGGTGAGAGGAGAGGCGATACCGGATGGGTTGTACCGGTTTAAGGATACGGTTGGGAACCGTGTGGTGATTAAGGTGAATGGTGGAGTGGTGGATTATAAAATGGAGAAGGGGTATGCCATGATAAGCAGGCAGTGGAAGAAGGGGGATGTGGTGAGTGTGGATTTGCCGATGGAGGTGAAGGAGGTATTGGCGGATGATAGGTTGGTGGATGATGTGGGGAAGGTGGCGATACAGCGGGGGCCGTTGGTGTATTGTGCGGAGTGGGTGGATAATGGTGGGAAGGTGAGTAATTTGTATGGGTTGGGGGATAAGTGGGATGCGGTGATGGAGAAGGGGATGTTGAATGGAGTGGTGGTGTTGAAGGGAGAGGGGAAGAGAGTGGAGGTGGTGGATGATAAGGTGGAGACGAAGGAGTTGCCGGTGGTGTTGATACCTTATTATAGTTGGGCGAATAGGGGAGAGGGGGAGATGAATGTTTGGTTTTTGGAGAGGGTGAAAGGGGTGAGTTTAAAGTGATAATTTTGTGATTGGTTTAATAGAGATATTCTTCAATTTTTAATTAATGGGTTAAAAATTGAAGAATATCTTTTTTTATGGGGAATAATTTGTTTTTTTCTAAGAAATGGGTGTATATTTGTGTTAACAGTACCCGCCACGCTTCCCGTAAGATTAGCGCACCACAGGCGGGGCATTTTTTTTATGAAGTCCATTGAAACACAATTCCCGTTAGTACCTGACCAGATTAAAATCCTTCGACAGCGTGGTTTAATAGTACATGATTCAGATGAAGTGAATCATTATTTGTCGCATGTAGGATTTTTTAGACTGGCAGATTATTGGAAATTCCTTCAGAAGGATAGTTTGGGTAGAGCGTTTATTGTTGGCGCTACTTTCGATCATGTTATTGAGCTATATAATTTTGATCGTGAACTTCGGATATTATTATTGGATGCAATTGAGCGGATAGAAGTGTCTGTTCGGTCGATTATGATAAATATGATGTGTCCTAAATATGGCTCGAATTGGTTTATAGATAAAAGGCTCTTTTTCAGTGAAGAAAGGATGAATGATGCAATTGAGAAAATTAATAGGGAGCTAGAGAGATCAGATGAGGAATTTGTGAAGCAGCATGATAAAGAGAAAACTGGATTTGAACATCCTCCGGCTTGGAAAACATTGCCCATACTTTCTTTTGGTACTTTATCCAGAATATATGGAAATATCTGCAATGATATAAAGGAGAAGAGAATCATTGCTAAAGTGTATGGTCTTCCTCAGGAAAGATGGTTCCAGTCATGGATACAGGTAGTGTCTATACTTAGGAATTATTGTGCGCATCATTCATTGATTTGCTATAGGATGTTTTTATTTCTACCTAGGGAAATTCATCGTGTGAAATTGCCGTGGTTAAAAAGGGTGCCAAAAGGTGGGAGTGTGGAGAGTGAGCTGTTATATTATCAGATATGTATTGTGAGGTATTTATTGCAAACAGCGAGTCCGGGGAATGATTTTAGCTATAGGCTGATGGAGTTGTTTGTAAAGTATAGGGGGATTGATTTGGAGAGGATGGGATTTTTAGAGGGGTGGGATGAGGAGGATTTATGGCAGTGAAAGGAGTGTGATTTTTGATATTGGATATTATGATTTTATTGATGAAGGGTAGTTATGCGAGGTGAAATGTCAATAGAATAATGCTATAATCAATTATTGAAAAAGGGCTTTTTTTGTAGTTGGAAATTTGTTTTTGTCCGGTTAATAATAATAAATTTGTACTAACAGTACCCGCCGCGCTTCCCGTAAGATTAGCGTACCAAGGCGGGGCATTTTTTTTAATTGACGTTCATTGAGCAGCCATTCGCGTTAGTAGCTGACCAGGTTAAAATAAAAAAGGCTGTCCTGACAAGAACAGCCTTCTAATTTTTAAACAGCCTACTAAAAGGCCCATTATTTTAACCCGTCGCAAATCTTCTTCGCTATCGTTGGCCCCTCATAAATAAACCCTGTATACACCTGCACCAGGCTCGCCCCCGCATCCAGTTTTTCCTGTGCATCTGCTGCCGTAAATATCCCACCAACTGCAATAATTGGAATACTACCTTTTGTTTTCTGTGAAATATACCGAATCACTGCCGTCGCTTTCTCTTTTACTGGCAACCCACTTAATCCACCTGCTCCAATTGCTTCTACTTCGCTTTGTGGTGTTTCCAGACCTTCCCGGCTAATGGTGGTATTGGTAGCTACCAGTCCGGCCAGTTTGGTTTCTGTAACGATTTCTATAATATCATCCAGTTGACTGTCAGTCAAATCCGGCGCTATTTTTAATAAGATCGGCTTCGGTTTTGCTTTTTGCTCATTCAGTATCTGCAAATGGTGCAACAACTGCTTCAGCGGTTCTTTCTCCTGCAAGGCCCGCAGATTAGGTGTATTGGGCGAGCTGACATTTACCACAAAATAATCTACCACATCAAAGAGTGCCTGAAAACACTTTTCATAGTCACCAATTGCTTCTTCATTAGGCGTAATCTTGTTCTTCCCGATATTCCCCCCGATAATAATATCCGACTTCCGTTTCTGCAGGCGTTTTGCTGCAGGTACTGCCCCACCATTATTAAATCCCATCCTGTTGATCAGTGCCTTATCTGTAGGCAAGCGGAACAAACGAGGCTGGTCATTACCCGGCTGAGCCACCGGTGTCACGGTTCCAATCTCTACAAATCCAAATCCCAGACTAGCCAATTCATCTGTATACTTCGCATCTTTGTCAAACCCGGCGGCCAGGCCTACAGGGTTTTTAAAGGTCAGTCCCCATAAAGTCCGTTCCAGCCCGGTCTTTTTAGACATACAAAATGATTGGAGAATCTGCTTACCCATTGGTACGCCATGCAATATGTGCAGGCCTTTCATTACCTGATAGTGGATTTTTTCCGGCGGAAAACGGAAAAACACCTTTTTGATTAAATTGTACATGCGGCACAAAGATAATGTTAAACCAGAAAAGCAAAAGAGAGATCCTCGTCATTTCGATGTTGTCACAATCAAAATTTTATTATCTATAATTGCATTGATCTTCATTTCGGAATACTATTTTTGTAACCGGGTAGTGCCTTCTATTCCATTTTAAAAGAGTGCCGCCGGCTTTATCTTTTTGGGATTAATTGTAAAATGAGCCATTACTTTGTAACCGATATCATGCTAGACCGCCACACATTCGAAGCCATTTTTAAGGAATACCATGCGCAGTGCGTGGCTTTTGCCGTGCATTATACCGGGAGTGTTCACGAGGGGGAGGAAGTGGTACAACAGGTTTTTCTCAAGCTTTGGGAGAAACGGGAGAATGTGGATATTACCGGAATGGTAAAATCTTATCTTTTTGCGGCTATCCGGAATATGGCGATTAGTAACTGGCGGAAAGATACTGTCAGGGCTGAAAAGGAGCAGGCTTCGGGGTATGAGTTATCCCCATCTGTGACGGCTTCGCAGGCGTGGGAGCTGGAAAAATTGTATCAGCAGGCGCTGGAGAAGCTGCCGGAGAGGTGTAAGGAGGTGTTTAAGCTGAGCAGGCAGCAGCAGTTGAAGTATGCGGAGATAGCGGTGCTGATGAATATCTCGGTAAAGACTGTCGAAAATCAAATGGGGAAGGCGCTGAAGCATATGCATAAAGAGCTGAGGGAGTATCTTGGTATGTTTTTGTTTTTGTAGTCTTGAAGGGTGGGTACGAGTTTAAATTATGTAGAAAGAATAGTTTTGGGCGTCTACAGATCATTGGATTTTTATGATATCTGGCGTTCAGTTGTTGATAAACCACTTTTTTTGAGGGGCTTTTATATAATTTTCAACCTATATCTATCAACCTTGAGAATTTTTTCCTTTCGATAGGGGCTTCTCCATTCCACATGCGTCCTTTATCAAACCGGCAATTCTTATTTTTGCCCGGCAAATCTGTAAATCTACTAACTGTACATGTCTATGCTTACACCAGATGAGGCATTATATGCCCTCCTATGCAAGTATCTGCTGAAGGAAGCGGATAGCAATGAGCAGCAATGGGTGAATACCTGGCTTCAGGCTAATCCTGAACACCCGGTTTTGCTTGCTTCTCTGGATAGGTTGTTGCGTACAGCACCTGAACAGGTAGTGCAGGGGGCGATGGATACAGCATCGGCGTGGCGGGTACTGAGTAGTAGGATAGCGGAGAGAGAGGGGAGTGGTGTGGTAGGAGAGCGTGGTGTGGGTGGAAGAATGGGAGAGGATGAGATGAGAGGAAGTATTGACGGGGATGATATGAGCGGAAGAATGGGAGGTGATAAGGTGAGTGGAAGTACGGGCGGGGATAAGGTGAGTGGAAGAATGGGCGGTGATAAGGTGAGTGGAAGTATGGACGGGGATAAGATAAGTGGTAGAATAGGAGAAATTGGAATGACTGATAAAACAGGAGCGCGTGGAATAAGGCGCTACTCCCGCTGGCTGGCAGCAGCCTCTATCCTTCTCCTGTTAGGCGTGGGTACCTGGTACCTCACCCATCAAAAGAAAAGGCAAATCAACTATAACGGCGCCCAGCTGGTAATACTGGAGGATGGCACCAGTATCCAGCTGGATCACGCCGCACAATTGCAGGTGTTGTCTGGTTTTGGCAAGCAAAACCGCAAAGTTATCCTGAAAGGAAAAGCTGAATTTGATGTAACTACCGATGCGGCACATCCGTTTATTATAGACCTGGGAAATCAGGTTATTACTGTTTTGGGTACCCGGTTTAGTGTGGATAACATGCAGCAGCTGCGTGTCTTTATTCATTCAGGGAAAATTAAAGTCACCAGGCAGCAGGATAGTGTAATTTTGACCGCTGGTATGTTGTTGGAAGAGGATACCAGCAGGCAACGCTATCAGGTGGGCGCACATATTATGGATGCTGCTACACATGCAGTGGTGTTTAAGGATACCCCATTACGCGAGGTGTTACAGACTATTCATGTGCTGTATCATGTAAATGTGACTGCTGATACTGAATTGCTGGAATTACCGGTTACAGCAACTTATACAGGAGAATCTGTGCAGAATGTTTTGGAAAGTATAGCATATTTGTCGAATGCAAACGTCATCAATAATGGTGCTGATTATGAGTTGAGGAAGCAGGAGTAACTATTTCAATCAAGAAGGCAAAAGTTTGTTTGATCGAAAGGGAAATGCCAGGTCTGTCTAAAAGACGGAGGGCTACTAATCTCCCAATTTTTATCAAAAAGGCAGCCGTCAATTTTTTAATTCATACTATGTCATTGCTCGGAAGAATGCTGCTGGGAACTTTACTCATTCCCCTGCAGGTGTTAGGCTGGGACTGGCATACCCGGATCACTGTCACAGTAAACAATCAGCCGCTCTCCGTTATTTGCGGACAACTGGAAACCCAGTACGGCATACATTTCTCTTATAGCAGGGAAATCGTAGACCTTTCACGCCGGGTAACAGTCAACTTTCAAAATAAACCCCTGAAAAGAGCCCTTGACGAACTCTTTTCTCCATTCGATATTCGCTTTGCCCGCATCGGCGAACAAATCGTCCTTACCGTAAAGAAATCCCCCAATATCACCATCAGTGGTTATGTACAGGATGTGCGTAATGGAGAACGACTCATTGGTGCTACTGTATATTCCCCCAGTCAGCAAGCCGGTGCTACAACTAACCAGTTTGGTTTTTTTAGTCTAACCATACCAAAAGATACCAGTTGCGTCTGGGTAAGTTATATCGGTTATCATCCACAAAGATTGCCTGTAACGGGGAAACCTTTTGTTATTGTTGGCTTGCAGCCTTCCAATAGTCTGAGAGAATTTACCGTTTCGGATACCGCCCAATCCCAGCGACAGATGAGTGCTCTCCATATATCACCGGCAGATGTAAAAGCTATGCCACGATTATTGGGAGAATCAGATGTGATGCGGGCGATTGCTACTTTGCCCGGTGTATCTGGTGGTGTAGATGGTGGCACGGTGACCAGTGTAAGGGGTGGCGGTTTTGATCAGAACCTGATCTTACTCGATGGCTCCCCGGTTTTTAATGCTTCACATCTCTTTGGATTATTCTCTGTGTTTAATCCGGATATTGTGAAAAGTGCAGACTTTTATAAAGGTGGATTTCCTGCGCGTTATGCAGGGCGGATTTCTTCAGTGATTGATATTTCTACAAAGGATGGGGATATGAAAGAATATCATGGAGAGGCTTCTGCAGGGGTGATTGCAGTACGTGGTATGGTGGAAGGACCTATTAAAAAAGATAAGACTTCTTTTGTTGTTTCTGCCCGCAGATCCATTCTTGAACCTTTCCTGAATAATATCAATGAAGAAATTCAAGAGCAACGGGGTACAAAAGTAAACCTTGTTTTTCATGATGTAAATCTTAAGATCAATCACATCTTTTCTCCGAAAGATCGCCTCTACGTTAGCAGCTATATAGGGAACGATAACCTTGGGCTTACGTTGCAAAACAATGCTGACAGCACGACTGCCAACAATCCATATAAGGAGAATACAGTGACCAGACTGAATTGGGGAAATCATACCAGCGCATTGAGATGGAACCACGTTTTTAATCCCAAGATGTTTGTCAATACGACATTGAATTATTCACAGTATTATTTCAATATCGATTATAATTATTATTACGAACCTTCCAGGAGTCGTGATTCTATTCATTTGTATGGGAAGTACTATTCAATGGTGAAGGATCTGATGTTGAGAACGGATGTAGAATTTATACCAGATCCCAATCATATCTTCAAATTTGGTGCAGGAGGAATTATTCACAAATTCAATCCAGGGGTCTCTGCATTTCAGGATGATTCACAATCTAAAACATTATTGGATACGTCTTATAATCAGACGACTTCAACAGGAGGAGAACTGTTATTCTATGGGGAGGACGATTGGATTGTAAATGATGCATTTCGGGTGAACATTGGTTTGCATGGTTCCGGGTTCCTGGTAAAGGGGAAGTTCTATTATTCATTGGAGCCAAGGGTGCAGGCGAGGTATCAGTTGCCGCATCGCTGGACGATGATGTTGGCCTATACACATATGAACCAGTATCTGCATGTGCTCAGTGAAGCGAATACAAGTTTGCCGATGGACCTGTGGGTGCCGTCAACGAAGAAGGTAAAACCAATGTTTTCACGGCAGTTGACTTTAGGTGTGAATAAGATACTGAAGGACCAGCGATATGGGCTGTCGCTGGAGGTTTATTATAAGAGTATGAAGAATGTGATTGAGTACAAGGATAATAGTAAGATCTTCAATACAGCGAGTAAAAATTGGGATGATTATGTAGAGACGGGTACAGGAACAAGTTATGGTGGTGAGGTGATGTTGGAAAAGCGAAAAGGGAAATTGAGAGGTTGGATAGGATATACACTTTCATGGGCATACCGCAAGTTCCCGAATGTGAATAATGGGGAATCGTATCCTTACAATTACGATGGACGACATGATATTAAAGTGATGTTGATGCAGCAGATAGGGAAGCGGTGGGAGTTGGCGGCCAACTGGCACTTTAATTCAGGGTTGCCATTGACGATGCCGGTGGCGAGTTATGAAGGGATCTCTGATCCTTCTCCCTATGATGGAGGAGGAAATTTTCCGGTGTTGGACAAGTTGAGTAACAGGAATCAATATAGAACAAATGTGATCCATAGATTGGATCTGAGTGCGACCCATACAAAGGAAAAGCCCTGGGGAAGCCGGAGTTGGACCTTCAGTTTGTTTAATGCATATAATCAGGCCAATCCGTTTTTGTATGCTATTGTGACGGATAAGCAGAACCAGAAAAGGTATCTGCAGGAGATCAGCATTTTACCTATACTACCGAGTGTAACGTTTTCGATTAAATTTTAGCACTATGAAAAGACTCCTAATTTTTCTTATTATACTAACGACCCTCTCTTGTGTAAAGGAATCACGCATTGAAATTCCTTATGCAGGGGATAAGATTGTGGTGAATAGTCTGATCCAGCCAGACAGCCTGATCTATATCCGTGTGACCAGTAGTAAACGGGTAACGGAATATGCTTTCGATCCTTTAGACGCTGCTACAGTTGTATTGGAAGAAGACGGCATTACACTGCCTGCACCCACTTACAAAATTATAAATGGGTATGGATATTATGTATCGCAATCAACAGCAAAAACAGGTAGTCATTATTCCATTAGTGTGGCCAACGCTGGTCTTACTGCTGTAAGTGCAGCGGATAGTACCCCTACCCGTCCTCAAATTAGTGAAGGTTATGCACAGCATGCGCTCAACAGGGTAAGATTTACCATGCGGGAAAATGGACGTACTGCTGATTACTACCGCTTACGCATCTTCAATGCCATTGAAGTGGATGGCAAATGGGTGATTGACAGAACAGATACTATTTATTACAGGTTGGACCCTGCGTTGAATAATGATCTGCCTGATATAATCACCAATGATTATAAGAGTGAGTACATCATGACTGACGCAAATTTCAATGGCAAAACCATACAGTTTGTACTACAGACTAAGAAGGAAGTCAATAGTTCGCACATGATCATAGAAGTAAGTGCGCTGACTCCCGAATCCTGGCGGTACTTGCAGTCGACATCATCTCAGAGATCGAATGAAAGTGATTCGCAAAACTTTTCCTTTGATCCGGAAAATGCGTATTCCAATGTAGAAAACGGGTATGGTATTGTTGCTGGCGTTAATGCGGCAAGGCTTTTGTTTACGGTAGAATAACTCCTTTATTTTTCAATCTGGTATTTCGAGACGATCTCATTTAATCGGCACGATAGTTTTACACATTCTGAAATAATGGTACTATCCAGTTCGGTGTACCCTGCTGATTCTAATTCATACAATTGCGGGTAGAGTGAAGCCATGAGGCGTTTAGCCGCAGCAATCAATCCATCCTGTAGATTGACGATTTGTGTTTGTTCGCGCATAGTATTTTGATAGTACGGCGATAGTGGATTTAGTGTTTCTTCCCAATCCATGGGCTTAAATTTTTCCGGTGACAGGTAATAATATTAAAACACTAGATGGGAGGGTTTGGTTTAATGATTATACAAAATTGAGTAGTTGTTTTTTTACTGTGAGTAACAGATTGAAATTGTTTTGTTGGAAAAAGGAATGGCCGCCGAGCTATTAAGCATTTTAAAATCACCACTCATCCTCATTTTTCTTTTTGCGTAAAGATTGTCATAAAATTTTCCCGATTCGATTAGTTCCTTACATTTCTATGACATAGCTTTGCATCACTCAATTACTCCGCCGCACATCATCGACCTATCTGGTATAATCTCCGCATACCATTCAGGCTGGTTGATAATCAATATTTTTTGACTTGACTTTATCGTCAGGGGATATAAATTTCCTCATGGATTTTCTATGTCCTGACTGTAATAAACATACTAAAGAAACCTTGCCGGAGCATGGCGGAGTAAAGTGCTCCCGGTGAGCGATGGTTGGCCCGCACCCCGGGTAAGGGTCAACCATTATTTTTTTCTATCAACTTATTTTAAAGATTTTATGAACCGCTTGATCTTCCTGACTGCTGCCATGCTGGTGGCTATGAATACTTTTGCCCAGAAGAGAATAGTTTCCCTGAATGGTGCTGTTACTGAAATTGTGGTGGCATTGGGTTTTGAAAAAAATATTGTCGGTGTGGATGTAACCAGTACTTATCCTGCCAGCATACAACAGGTGGCCAAAGTAGGCCACAATAGGAATATTTCTGCTGAACCTGTGCTAGCGTTGAACCCGGATCTGATCCTGGGGACTGATAATTTCTTACAGCCAGCTGTGATTGAGCAGTTTAAAAATATAGGTGTGAGAACACAGATCTTTAGGCAGGATTTCTCTATAGAAGGGACAAAGAAACTGATTACTGAAGTTGCTGCGGCTTTGCAGGTGCCGGCAAAAGGGATTGCGCTTGTTAAGCAATTGGAGAAAGAGCAGGCAGCGTTGAAGATAAAGCCTACGAATAAGAAAGTCCTTTTTATATATGCACGTGGTGCGGGTACTATGTTGGTAGCGGGTATGGGAACGCCTACGGAGAAAATGATTACGCTGGCCGGTGCGAAGAATGCGGCTGGTGGGTTTAATGATTTTAAGCCATTGACACCGGAAGCATTGGTGACGGCTAATCCTGATATTATTCTCATGTTCGATGATGGATTGAAGAGTATGGGAGGAGTGGATGGATTGTTGAAAGTGCAGGGGGTGCAGCAGACGACTGCCGGGAAGGAGAAAAAAGTGGTGGTGATGGATGGTGCATTGCTGACGGGTTTTGGCCCGAGGGTGATTGCGGCAGTAAAGGAGTTAGCTGGGAAGTTGGATAGTTAGAGAGGGGTAGGGAAATGAGGTGCTTGATTAGTTATAGTGGGTTAGTAAATGAGGAGGTCGAATAGATAGAGAGAGTAGGAAGATAAGGGAGATGAATAATTAGAATAGTAACCCAAATCAATTGGTTGAATAGCTAACGAATGCTAGCAAATTTTATAGCTAATGAATAAGATCTTCAGGAATATCAGTGCCATTGGTAGCTTAAGCATACTGTTGGTACTGGTAATCCTTATTGCGACAGGTACCGGTGCTATGCATATGACACCGCTACAGGTGCTGGCAATTTTGCTGCATAAGGCGGGTATGAACATTCCTGTGGTGTATGAAGAAAACATGGAAGGCGTGTTGTGGATGATCCGTTTACCGCGGGTGATGCTAGGTGTATTGATTGGTGCCGGGTTAGGTGTGGCCGGGGCTTCTCTGCAAGGGTTGTTTCGTAATCCACTGGCTGATCCGGGGTTGATTGGTATTAGCTCCGGCGCTTCGATGGCGGCTGTAGTGATGATCATTATACAAAGTACTTTTCCTGTTTTTCAATCTGCTCCCTTACTGAATTTTTACTCGCTCAATTTAGTTGCTTTTGCAGGCGCGATCATTACTACGCTCTTTATTTTCAGCGTAGCGCGTAGTGGTGGACAGGCGGTGATATCTACGATGTTGCTGGCAGGGATTGCTGTGAGGGCGTTGTGTGAATCAGTGACAGGGCTGATGACTTACGTGGCGAACAATGAGCAGTTGCGTAGTATCACCTTTTGGTCATTGGGGAGTTTGGGAGGTGCGAGCTGGACGACGGTGATAGGGGTGACGCCATTTATATTAATACCTGTGATTTTATTGCCGCGGTTGGCACCTGCTATTAATTTATTGGCCCTGGGAGAAAGAGAAGCGATGCATAGTGGCGTGAAAGTTGACAGGCTGAAAGTGCAGTTGGTGATCCTGGCTACTATGGCGGTGGCTGCAGGTGTGGCAGTGGCGGGGATCATAGGGTTTATTGGATTGATCGTACCGCATATTGTGAGGCAGTTTACAGGGCCGGACTATAGGATATTGATTCCGGGGGCAGCGTTGTCAGGTGCGGTGTTGTTGACGATTGCAGATTTGTTGTGTCGTACGATTATTGCGCCGGCGGAATTGCCGGTAGGGATTATTACGGCTGTGATTGGTGCGCCGTTTTTTATATGGCTGATTGTGAAAGAGAAGAAGACGATACTGGCATGATGCAGGAGTAGAAACGATTAAATGAATGATTGTAATGAAGAGGATACTGGCATGATGCAGGAATATAAACGATTTAAATGAATGATTGTAATGAAGAGGATACTGGCATGATGTTGCACACTAAAAACATATCACTCACCCTCGGCAAAATGCCCATCCTGAAAAACATCAGCTTTGATGCTAGCGCAGGAGAGCTATGCGTGATCATGGGTGCCAATGGTGCAGGAAAATCGACATTGCTGAAAGTGATTGCCGGTGAATACCCTGCATACAAAGGAGACGTGAAGATAGCGGGACAGGAGTTGCGAAAAATACCCATCGCACAACAGGCCACTACAAGAGCTGTGTTGTCACAACACGTAATGTTGAATCAGGCATTTAGTGTGCAGGCTATCGTATCGATGGGAAGATTTGTGTATGGCCGTACACTGGGTTCGCTTGATAAAGAAATTGTGACATGCGCGATGCAAATGATGCAGGTGTATGATCTTCGGTATAGGACTTATCCTACTTTATCCGGAGGGCAAAAGCAAAGAGTGCAGATGGCGAGAGTATTAGCACAGTTGCTGGAGGCACCGGGACTACAGGAGTTAGATTATACAGGTAAGAAAATGTTGCTACTGGATGAACCGGTAACTGGCATGGACATTTTACACGAGCAGTTGGCATTACAACTGGCTACAACATTGGCAGCGGTGGGGGTATTGGTGATAGCTGTGTTGCATGATTTTCAGTTGGCCGCTGCTTTTGCTCATCGCATTGTATTATTAAAAGAAGGCGCATTGTATGCACAGGGATCTGTGGATGACGTGTTTACTGCTGCAAATATTAAAAATAGTTTTGGGGTAGAGGTGGAGATTCTATCGCATCCCCATTGTAATTATCCGCTGGTGGTGACCGCCGCTACCGCTGGTTTATTGCAATCACCTGCCGGGAAGGCATTAAATGTTTTTTAAAAAATGAATGAAATTGTAACACCCTCTCTGAAAGACCAATGGATAGCTTTTAAAGAACAACATCCAAAAGTAAGGATTCGCGATGCGGCAAAACAATTGCAGGTAAGTGAAGGTGAAGTGGTGGCAGCGTGCACAGGTACTGCTGTACAACACCTGAAGCCGGAGTTCCCGGCTTTTATGGAGCGTATGCCTGAATTGGGAAAGGTAATGGTGCTGACACGCAATGAATATTGTGTGATTGAAAGAAAAGGTTTGTTCGAGCAGGTAGATGCTGCTGGCAGACATGTAGGTACTGTGTTGGGGAAAGATATTGATTTGCGCATGTTCTTTAGTCGCTGGAAGTTTGGTTTTGCAGTGGAAGATGATGCTACTACCGGGTTCAAACGTTCTTTCCAGATCTTTGATGCGCAGGGGCATGCGATTATAAAAATTTATGCTGTAGATCAGACTGATCGTGCAGCATGGGATATATTAGTTGCTGCATTCAGGGCCCCTGAACAACCATTCAGTATTACAGTAGCGCCTGCTCCTGCAACGCCTGTCTATGCGAATGAGACGGCAGATAAAGCCGCGTTCCTGTCAGGGTGGGCTGGTTTGCAGGATACGCATGATTTCTTCCCCTTGCTGATGAAACATAAGGTGTCGAGAACCTACGCGTTGGAGATGGGAGAAGGGAAGTTTACGCGGAGAATAGGAAAGGACAGTGTGAAGACGATTTTGGAGCATGCAGCGGCGAGTGGGTTGGAGATCATGGTGTTTGTAGGGAATCCGGGGAATATTGAGATTCATACAGGGAAGGTGGAGAAGATTGTGGAGATTCCTGGTTGGATAAATGTGATGGATGCTGATTTTAATTTGCATTTGAAGACGGATGATATTGCGCAGAGTTGGGTGGTGGAGAAACCGAGTGTGGATGGTGTGGTGACGTCAGTGGAGGTGTTTGATGGAGCAGGAGAGATGATCGTTCAGTTTTTTGGGAAGAGAAAACCGGGAAGTCCGGAGTTGCAGGAATGGAGAGCGTTGGTTGCGAAATTATAAAAGCAAAATTAAATATAATATGTAATAGCTCCGATTTGATCCGACAGTCGGGTAATATTTTAGGCAGTTGGCGGTAAGTCGTCCAGCTGCTTTTCTTTTGCTAAAGGTACTGTTTCTTCAAAAGTTTGTAAAGGGGTGCGTCCGAAGCAGTATTTACCAGTATGTGTCCGATTACGGTTATAGTGATCGATCCACTCGTCTAAATCTGTCTGGATCTGCTCAAGAGAAGTGTAGATCTTCTTTCGGAAAGCTATGGAATAGAACTCTTCCTGAACCGTACGGTTAAACCTCTCACAGATTCCATTTGTTTGTGGACTTCTGGCCTTGGTCCTGGCATGGTCGATATCCTCTAACGCTAAATAAAGCTCAAATTCATGATGATCTCTTGCTCCGCAATATTCTGTGCCTCTATCGGTTAATATACGTAGCAAACGTACTCCATGCTCCTCGTAGAATGGTAATACCCTGTCATTTAACATGTCTGCAGCGACAAGGGCGTGCTTACGGTCGTATACTTTGGCGAATGCCACTTTGGTGTAGGTATCGATAAAGGTCTGCTGATAGATTTTTCCCACACCTTTTATAGTGCCTACATAATATGTGTCTTGAGCGCCAAGATAACCAGGATGATGTGTTTCTATTTCCCCGTGGGCGACTTTTTCTTCTTTGGCCCTTTCCAGTGCAATTACCTGTGCTTCCGTTAATACCAGGCCTTCCGCTCCGGATTTTTCTTCAAGAGCTTTTAAGCGCTTCTTAAATGTTTCCAGGTTATGTCTAAGCCATACTCCTCTCACACCTGCTGGAGAGATGAAAACACCTTTCTTCTTTAGTTCATTGCTAGCTCTCAGCTGTCCAAAGGCTGGTTGTTCAATTGCCATCTCAACTACAGCCTTTTCCACTTGAGGTTCTACGCGATTCTTGAGAATGGGCTTGCGCCTGCTGACTTCCTGCAATGCCAATTCACCTCCTTCTTCATACAGTTCCTTAAACCTATAAAAGCTGTCTCTACTGTAACCAAACAACTTGCAGGCGTGGGAAACATTACCTAATTCTTCGGCCAGTTTTAACAGGCCAACCTTGTTTTTAATTAACTTTACCGCTGTATTCATTTCTGGCAGTTTAAAGGGTTAATGATAAAGTGTGGTAACTTAAAATTAACCCAACTGTCAGATTAAATCACAACTTCTTCATATAATAGAAAAAGGTCCTGCCCGCTGGTGGGGCCTTTTCTGTGTGAGGGGCCGATTGCGGCCTGTTAAAATACATGAATATAGTTTTTCCCGTTTGGGTAAATCCTTTTCCCGAATCGATTCTTCCCCCTTCTACTTCCCCCTTACTTTTGCCCCGAATTATTATCCTCAGCTACCCTGTTTTTAAAACAAGCTATTATATGTGTGACATCAGGACTTTATGTATAAAGAATACGGCGCAAATTAGCCATTGTATGCACTGCCAGACAGTATTCATCTGGCATAATAATTTGTTACTCAATTTTTCCCCTCAAGACTTTCAGTACTTTCGCGAAACGATGAACAGACAGGAATTTGTTGACTGTTGTATGGTATTCCCTGATGGTGAAGAAAGAGTGATCATTCATGCCCCATGTAAGGATATCAGCTTTACTTTTACAAAAGAAGAATTTATTGATCTCAGAGATGCTATCGATGAGGCGATACTGCTACAGCAGGTGTATGAATTAATACGCTAGTGTCTTCCTATTCGTTAAAGTTTCCTTATTGCGTAAATCATTTTCCTGATCAGATTAGATGAAGTTAAGATAGTTGTTGATCTTTGCTGCACAATTTTACTCCGCTAGTATTCTGTATTGTGTGACTGTTTTCTCCGCAACAGCTTACACAATATTTTATTGTTTTCCGGTATCATGGACTAATGCCTGATGTCCCTTATCTGCACGTGTTTGCAACATCTGCGGACAGGGTAAGTTGTTTCGATTGCAATCAAAAAATACTTATGAAATTTAGGGTAATTCTATTAGCCTTGCTATTCGCATGTTCGTACGAAGGCTGGGCGCAGATTAAAAAAGGCATGGATTCGGTACAGTTAAATGATGTGGTCGTGACGGGCCAATACACGCCACAATCATTAAAGAACTCAGTATATCAGGTTAGGACTATTACTGCAGATTATATTAAGATGCGGGGTGCTACCAATATATTGGGTGTGCTGGATAATCAACTGGGAATCCGTTTTTCCAATGATAATACCTTGGGTGAAACGGATGTTGAACTCATGGGAATGTCTGGTGCAGAAGTGAAGATCTTGCTGGATGGTGTACCATTGGCAGATCGTGGCAGCACCCGCCAGAGTCTTGCCCAGATTGATATACATAGTATTGAGCGGATCGAGATCGTAGAAGGACCCATGTCTGTTGTCTATGGTACTGATGCATTGGCGGGTGTGATTAATATTATTACTAAAAAGTATAATGGCGATAAACAGTTGGTGGTAAATGCGAGTGCGCAGGAAGAAACTGTTGGTAAAGAATATGCTGCCTTTGATGGCAAGGGGCAGCACAATGCTTCATTGGGCGTGCGCTGGAGTGATCATGGGTATTTTGCAAGTGCTGGTATCACCCGTAATAACTTTGGAGGATGGAGTGATACATTGACTGGCAGAGCAAAAGCCTGGCATCCGAAAGATCAGCTCATGACCTATGGTACAGTGGGCATTGATCGTAAAAATGTGAAGGCCTGGTATCGGCTCGATTATCTTGATGAGGATCTGGTTGCTAAGGGTGATATTAACTATGATAATGGAAAGGCGACTGATGCACATTATCTCACAAAGAGATATACACATCAGGCGCAGGCGATGTGGCAGGTGAATGATGACCTGAGTATCAATGGTGCTTTGTCTTACCAGGATTATAACAGACATACACGTACTACTATAAAAGATTTTACTACTGGTACCGAAACGTTATCTACTGCTGCCGGTGCCCAGGATGTAACTAAATACAATGCTGTGTTTTTCAGGAGTACTGCACAGTATACCGTCACTTCTCATTTGTCTTTTCAGCCGGGTGTTGAGTATAGCCACGATGCATCTTCGGGGCAGCGTATAGATGGTACGCCCGGTATTGCTAACTATTCCCTTTTTGCATCTGCTGAATTAAAACCAACGAAGGGCATTAATATCCGCCCGGGTGTTCGGTTTAGTAAGAATTCCATTTACGATGCACCTCCGGTGATTCCCTCTTTGAATGTAAAATTTGCCTTGTCCAGTGCATTGGACCTGCGGTTGTCATATGCCCGTGGTTTCAGGGCGCCGGCTTTGCGTGAGTTGTACTTCAACTTCTTTGATGCGAGTCATGCTATTAAAGGAAATACAAACCTGAAGGCAGAGTACTCTAATAGTTTTACCGGGTCATTGAGCTGGCAGGCGATTCAGTCTGGTGCTGTGAAGTTGAACGTGACGGCAACAGGGTTCTACAATGACTTTGATAATATGATTGACTATGCGTATGTGACGAATAGCGACACGATGACTTATGTGAATATCAGCAAGTTCAGGACCACGGGTGGAACATTGATGGGAAAGGTAACCTGGAGGACCCTGGAGGCGAGTGTAGGGATGTCTTATATAGGTAGGTATAATAAGTTCTCTGATGATGATACTTATAAGGCGGCGGATCCTACTCCAACTTTTATGTGGACGCCGGAGGTGAATGGGAATATTACTTATCACCTGCGGACAATTGGAGCGACATTGAATTTGTCTTATAAATATAATGGTGTGCGACCAACGTATGAGTCGGCGACTGCTACGGATGGAACGACTTATTTGCATCAGGTGAAGGCTGCGGCTTATAATATGGCTGATTTTACGGTGATGAAGTCGTTGACAAAGCTGTTCAATATCAATGCAGGAGTGAGGAATATTTTCAACGTGACGAATATTAATAATAGTACACTGAATAGTGGAGTAGCGCATAGTGCGGGATCGCAGTTGCCGATGTGGTATGGGAGGAGTTACTTCCTGGGCGTGAATTTTACCTGGAGCAGGAAATAAACCCATTCAAGTTGGTTCAAAAATACAATTGATGGGTTGTAATATATCAGCCATACAAACCCAATAATCCGGGTCAACCAATAAAAGAACAGCCAATAGTTTTTAAATAACCAATGCCATTACCGGGACCCAATTTGGCCATCTCAATAGAACAAGAAATAATTCAAATGCTTAAAAAATTCAATTCAAAAATCAATAACTCTATGAAATTTAATAGACTTTTACTCGTGCTTGCGGTTGCTACTACTGGTTTATTTAGCGCATGTAGTAAAGATGATGATGCCACTGTGGTGATTGCTCCTTCTGATGGATCCGAATTAACTTTAAATGGTGGCGGTGGTACCGGTTCACCTAATACTGTGTATGTAGACATGAGTACTGATTCAGCTACTGCTGTTAAGCGTCTTAGCTGGTCACTTGGTTTTTATAATGGGAGTGATTACAGGGTTATCCTGAATAGCTTTAGCGGTATGAGTGCGAAAGTGACTACCAAGACAGATATTGCTGCTGTAACTACTGAAGATGCCAGTGGTGTAAGCATGGCTATTGGTCAGGGGCAGGGTACATTGAGCATGATAGATGACGTGTATGGTGATCTGAGTGCCACTGTGATTGCAGAAGTATCTGCGACTGCTGATGCCAACTATGTATACCTGGTGAAGACAGAGGAGGGTACAACTGATCCTGCTACCTGGTATAAAGTGAAGGTGACACGCAATGGTACTACCGGGTATACTTTGCAGTATGCTTTGCTGGGTGCTGCTACTGTGAATACTGTTACTATCACTAAGAATACCAGTTATAACTTTGAGTTCTTCTCATTTGCTACGAATGCGATTGTGAATGTAGAGCCTAAGAAAGCGGAGTGGGATTTTGCATGGTCTTATGCAGCATATTATACGGCTACTATTCCTTATTTCTTCTCTGATTTTGTAGTGATTAACCAGTATGGAGGTGTAGCTGCTGCGAAGGTGGATTCTACTGTTGTAGGGTACTCAAATTTCACTAAAGCGGATACAGTTTCGCTGACTTTCTCTACTAAGAGAGATGCGATTGGTAGCAGCTGGAGATCTACCGGTACTGGTATTTACAAGCAATATTATTATATCGTGCGGGATCCGGCAGGTAACTACTATAAATTGAAATTTGTGAGCATGGGGATTAATGATGGTGGTGAGAGAGGATATCCTGTTGTGGAGTATGCGTTGATTAGAAAATAGGCAATTATTGGGAGGAATGCGCAGCAATCTCCCAATAGTTGTATCGCGTACAGGCCAGCGGTTCATGGAAATGGACGCTGGCCTGTACGATTTTAGGATAGTGAGCAGTCCTACTTTTCCTGATTGCGTAAATTGTTTTCCCGTTTCGTCACTTCCTTGTCATATCCCCTTCTTACTTTTACATCACTCCGCCCCGAACCTAAATATATTTTTGTACCCGATATGCTGTAGATAGCAATATCCTTCAATTTTCATGCGTACCAGCAAAGAGTTTTACACGCTTCTCATATTGTGTTGTAGTGGCTTGTGTGCCTATAGTCAGTCCGATACCTCCCATACTTTGAAAGGTGTGGAAGTGAAGGCCGTACACCTGGAGACCCTTTCCAGTCGCGCTGCTATGCCCGTGACCGTTATTGATCGTAAAACACTGGAAATGATGGGAAGCCGCCGCCTTGATGAAGTGATGCGGGAGCAAACCGGTATTGCGATTGTCAATGATGTTTCTGCAGGCGCAAGAGCCATCGGGATGCAACTACAGGGGTTCAGTTCTGATTATATTTTGGTCCTCATAGATGGACAACCGATGATAGGTAGAAATGCAGGTAATTTCGATCTGTCCAGGATTACTGTTTCGGATATTGAAAGAATTGAGATTGTGAAAGGGGCCAGTTCCAGCTTATTTGGGAGCGAGGCACTGGGCGGAGTTGTGAATATCATTACCCGACAGAAAATTGATGCCGCGCAGGGGCAGGCTATTGTGAGGTATGGTTCACAACATACACAGGATTTTACGGTAGAAGGGGAAACGCCATTTGGTGTTCAAAGCGGCAGCAGACAAAGTAATATCGGAAACGTGAATGATACCAGGGATTATAAAGGAACCCTGAGTGTATCAGGCAATTTCTATCGTACCGATGGCTATAATGTAAATTCCTTTTTGAGTAAAGGTGCTACTGCACCACCTTATGATAGTTATAGCCTGCAGGGAAGACTCCGCTATACATTGAATGCAAAGAACTCATTGAATATCGCTGGTCGCTGGGCGCTCCGTAATTCTATCAATGAATCTGTCTATAGCAGTAGTCAGGTGACAAATACTACCAGAGATGTGCTGCATGAAAACGATATCAATACAGCCATCGTTTGGCAGGCTGATGTCAATAAAGGCTGGCAGCTGAAAACACAATACTATTTAACCAGGTACAGCACCACGCAGGATGTAAGCACGGGCAAGTCTACCCAGCTGACTTCAAACGATTTTACTCAATATTATCACCGCTTTGAAGAGCAGGTACGATACGTAGTATCTAATCAGTTGTCCTTTGCTGGTGGTGCAGGTGGGAATCTGGAAGTAATGGATGGCAATGATCTAAAGAGTGAATATGGCTATCTGCAAGGTGACTGGAAAGTGAATAGCCGACTCAGTTCCCGCTTAGGCTTTCGCTATGACCATTCTGATTTTTATGGTGGCAGACTCAATCCCAGTGCCGGATTGAAATATAGTCTGTCGGAGAAAATATTATTGACGGCTGCTTTCGGAACTGGTTATAAAACTCCTGACTTTCAAAAGAGATACCAGGTATTTACAAATCCACAGGCTGGTTATACGGTACTTGGCGTAGAAGAAGTGGCCAGTCAGCTCACTGCCATGCAGGCAGCGGGATTGATCAGTGAGGTCAGGCCGGTGGCAAAAGATATCGGTATAGCGTTGAAACCGGAAATGGCTGTCTCGTACAATGCAGGCATCAGTTATACGCCTGTGCCAAAGATCCGTATTGATGTAAATGGCTTTTACAACCAGCTGCACAACTTTATCAACACTGTGCAGATTGCCACCCGTACAAATTTTCAACCTGTTTATTCCTATATCAATCTTGACAGATCTTTTACCGGTGGTGTAGAAGCCGGGATCAGTACACATGTCATAAAAGGACTGGATGTGGCTGTGGGTTATCAGTTGTTGTATGCAAAAGACAGGGGGATCATGGATGCTATCAGAAAGGGGGCTTATCCTTACGACAAGATACGGAACAATAATACCGGCGAAACCCGGGCTTCCAAAGTCAGCGATTACTTCGGCCTTGAAAACCGGTCCCGTCATATGTTGCATCTGCGTGTGTTTTATGAATATGCTCCCTGGGGTATCAGTGCTACTTTCCGCGCTAACTATAAGAGTAGATCAGGCTATGACGATGCCAACAATAACCGGTTTCTGGACACCTATGATACCTTCATAGATGCCTACTGCCTGGTCTATGCATCTATCGAAAAGAAATTGTGCAAAGGACATCTGGCTGTACAACTGACAGCAGATAACCTTATGAATTACACGGATATGTTGATGCCAGGACAACCCGGCCGCATCCTGATGGCGGGGGTAAAATGGCGACTGTTTAAACAATAACCAATATGTACAAGCGAGCCCAATGGCAATGGTTAGCAGCCGTCTTACTGCTCACTGCTGCCTGTAAGAAAGACGACAACAATGTAACCAAACTAAACTATGAAGATGGTGTAAGCACCGTTATTCATGACCTGGCGGGCGATACGGAGGCCTCTGTGGCTGATGGTGTGGAAGGAAAAGAGAGGCGCCCGTTCAGAAGCTTTTATTTCAAGCTGTCCACCAAACTGCAGTCCTGGGATAGCAGCAGCACATTTAAGCAAAGTAATAACTGGGATCTGGCATTTACAGACATCTATAACGCGCTCGTATATGTGAATAACGGGAGTGGTGAAGGACCTGGTAAGGGAGGCGCCGGTAAGGGCCTGATCATGTCTGTAGATACTGCTTACAGCAAAGTAACGACTGCACCTGATGCTGTCGATTTTGAATCTGCGAATCTGGGTTTTGCAGGGTGGGATGGTTATCCACAACCTTATAATAAAGGCTGGTATTTCTATTCGCTTAATACACATCTGGCTATACCTATTAAAAACCGAACCTTCATCATCCGTACTGCAGATGGTAAGTATGGCAAACTGGAACTGATCAATGTATACCAGGGTAACCCACCTGCTGTAACTGATCTTTTTTGGCCGGCACCTTATTTCACCTTCCGGTATTTTGTGCAGGAAGATGGCAGTCATAACCTGAAAACACCCTGATATAAATGCGTATATCTTTCATTTTGTTGGCCGTTTTTTTATTCGTCTCCTGTTCGGATAAGGATAAAAATGACGATCCTTCTTTGCCTGATCTGCCTGCGATTACTGTGACAGCCAGCGGCACCTATGCTGTGAGTAACCTGCTGGGCGATACCGTTGCGAAAGCAGGGGGCAGTGCATCGTTCAAAACTGTTTATTACAGCCTTGAAGACGGCCGTGTGATACCCGATGCCTATGCTGCTACTGACAAATGGGACATTGCATTTGCCAGCATATACAATAGCAGTATATGGGCTAACAACGGTACTTCTACTTACAATCCTGGTAAAGGTGGTCCCGGCAAAGGTGGCATCTACCTCGTAGTGGACAGTACTTTGGATAAAACTTATTTCGATTATGCCCATCAACGGCCTATGGCAGTACCTATTGCACAAAGCGTGATGGAAGTTGCTTTCAATAAAGTGACCACTGTGCCTGTTGGCGATGATCAATTGTTGATAAATGGGTATCTCACTTTAGATCATTTCAATGGCAGTACAGATGGTTATGCCTTCTACGACTTTTATGGACAAATGTATCCGGGGAATAGTGAGAAGGCGCATGTAGTGTATAATCTGCCACGTACGATCATCGTCAAAACAGCGAAGGGGAATTATGCAAAACTGATGATTTACAGTTTCTATAAAGATAACCCGGCTAACCCGGACATCCATACTGCTGCACCTTACATCACATTCAAATATTCGATTAACAAAGATGGTAATAAGACATTTAACCAATAGTTTGCTGGTATTGGCCCTGTTATTTCTCTGCTCATGCGGGAAAGATAATGATACAACCACACCTGAAGCAACTTACCTGGAGGGAACAAACTGGGTACCCAGCCGGGTGAAACAACTGGAAGCGCATATTTACCTAGATGAGCAATACAATGTGGTCTATGTGGTGAATTATCCTGCACCGGATGTAGGGCATTCAGCTTCGGAGGGCCATCGTGCCTGGTATTTCAATTTTGATACGCACAAGGCGGTGGATAGTGCTGCTGCAGTAGATGGTGTTAGTACCTGGCATATTATGTTCAACAGTATTTATAATTCCCAGATCAATGCGGATGCTGTGACTGCGGAAGGTAAGAATGGCCTGGGGAAAATCAGGGTGGTGAAAACTGCTTTTGATGAACTGGAAGCAGCTCCTGCTGATTCCATGACGAGAAACAGTATACCGATTTCATTCGACATCAATGATGTGATAGATAGCTGGGGTTACTATCAGTTCAGCAATCATTCACTGGTACCGTATCAGAACAGGTCCCTGATCTTTTTGCTGAAAGATAACAGGTATGTGAAACTGGAGCTGGTAAACTTATACAAGGATAACCCGGCCACAGCGCCTGACTACCAGGATCCGAATACGAAAAACCTGGCGCCTTATTTCAACTTTAGATATTATGTGCAGGAGACGCCTGGGAGTGTGCATGTAAAGACGAAATAATATTGGGATATAGCCTACATACAAAATAATAATACAGGAAACGGCTGGTGACCGGGAATAACACTAATTGGAAAAAAGAAGTATGGCCTTATGCAGGCTGCGTTAACCACAGACGCTGGATGTGACGGTCCGAATAGCGTCCGGGAGAATGCTGTCCCACAAAAGATGCCATACTATTGAGAATTCTTAAAATACAAATCTAATGAAAACACTTCGTTTTAGCGCTGCCCTGCTGGTAGCGGGAACTATTGCTTTATTTTCTTCCTGCCAAAAAGATGACGTTGCCACACCTAACAGCGGTCTTACAATTGACAATGGGGTAGCTGTAGCTATTCCGGATGGTTCATCCATCAATCTGTCTGTAGCTGGTCCATATGCCAGCAAAACAAAAGGTACTGTTTCCAGATCAGGATCAGTATACACGGTGACCAACTTTGCACAGGGCACTGTGACTGCACCGGCAGACAGCACACAATGGTCAACAGTGGCGAGCACGTATTATTTCAGTTTGATTAATAATGTGGGTGGTGACTCCACTTCCTCAACCAGTACTTATTTTGACCTGCGTTTCACTGGTAGTGCAAATGGGGATATCTATGCTTATTCCGGTAATTATACACTGGCTTACCAGGATTCAGCTTTTGCTACCGCTAAGGGTGTAGTGACGCTTGCTGCTCCGGGTGGTAAACTGGGTACCAACAGAATTTACATGGGCACTGTACTGATTAGCTCAGGTATTGGTTGGTACGATTACAATATTTCTACGCATATCGTGACTGCCTATCAGCCACGCACACTGATCCTGAAAGATCGTATTACTGGTAAAGCTTTATGGAAAGTTAGCATTTCCAGTATTTATTCCAACGGTACGCCTAATGCAGGTAGCTCTGCTACCAATTATCCATATTATAATTTCCAGTACCAGGCACTGTAAGGTGTAAGGTATAGCCGGGAGGTCGTTTTCCTGTATTTTTTAAACAAATAATGAAATGAAACTGCCATTTAAATATGCTTTATTAACGCTGTGTCTGACAGGGGCCATTTTTGCCTGTAAGGATGATAAGGACACAGCTGTGACACCTGTGGATGAAAAGAAAGATTCGATTGTGAATGAGTATGTAACGATTAAAGCGAATGGGGTAGTGGAGATTAACAGTCTGCCTATACCTGCTACATCTTTTATGAATTACAACCTTTTTAGTTTTGAGAAAATGGGATTAGTGGGAGTAGGGGAAGACAGCATTCGTACTGCGTCATGGGATCTTGGGTTTATGGGCAGTGGTTTAACCATGGCACCTAACTGGGGAGGAACGGCACCTGATTACTGGGATGGCGTGGATAAGTTCGCGATGAATCCATCTGATGTATCCGTAGTGGGATACGAGGACACCACCTTTGATGCAATTACGGCGGCGCCGCCAGTCAGCAAGTTTGTTCATACGCTGGCCATGAGCGTGCAACAGCCTGTATACAATTCAGAGACTGGGGACCTGGAATATTTTACATTCCCTAAAAGAACCGTGTTTGTGTTTAAGTTAAATGACAGCAGGTATGTGAAGTTCCAGTATGTAAGTTATTATAAAGGTGCGCCGGAAACACCTACGGCCGAGATTTATAAGAATGATTCGGGGTATTGGACGTTTAAATACTTTATTTCCGCGAAGGGAAGTACAGATTTAACCACGAAATAATCTACATAAAATATGAAAACAGAGAAGCTTCCGCCTATGGCAGAGGCTTTTTTGTTTTCGGTGTTGTTTTTTTGTAAATTCCCTTTAAAATCCACACTGGTGAAACAAACCATCCTTATTGCACTCCTATCCTGTGCCACTGTTTTCGTAGCCTGTCGCAAGGACCATGATACTGATAATGAAACACCTGTATCGCCAACAGAAGGTACCCGGGAGCAATTTACGCTTGACTCCATTTATCTCTATGCTAAGCAAATCTACCTTTGGTACGACGCTTTGCCTGATTACACTACTTTCAATCCCCGCCAATATGCAACTGGTAGTAATGTATTGACCAACTATGAAAAGGAGTTGTACGTCATTACCCAGTTAAAAACCAATCCAAGTACGGGATACTCATATGAGTATTCTGGCTATGCGGGTTCGCCAAAATATTCATTTATCGATAATGGCTCCCTGACAGGCGGTCGTCTTGGCACGGTGTCTCTCGCTGACAAGGGAGATGATTTCGGGCTGAGCATCAGCATCAGTTCCGATGTACGGATCCGCTATGTAAATCCGAACTCTTCAGCAGCACTGGCTGGGTTGCAACGAGGATTTAAGGTTACAAAGATCAATGGTACTACCGTAACTACCTCCAGCAGCAATTTTATTCAAACTGCGCTAAACAACAGCAGTATGGTTATGACTGTGGTGGATAACAATGGGACTACCGGTACTGTCAATCTTACAAAGACGAACTATACCACTAATCCTGTTTTGAAAGATACAGTTCTGACCGCTGGCGCTCAAAATGTAGGTTATCTGGCCTATAGTCGTTTCTCTATGTTGTCCAGCTCGCAAACGCCACTGGAAGCAGCTTTTAGCAAATTTGCTACAAAGGGCGTTACCGCACTCATCATTGATCTGCGGTATAATGGTGGTGGCTATACGCAAACTGCCGAAGAGCTGATCAACCTCATTGCCCCCTCTTCGCTGAAGGGTAAAACGATGTATATCGAGTACTTCAATGACCTGTTGCAGAATGGTAAAGCGCCTATATTAAAACAGCAGCTCTACCGCGATGCCAATGGTAATACGGTAGATTATAATGGTCACAAAGCGACCTATGCCGATCTGGATTACTCTATTTCTGGTAACACTTATACCTTTAATAAAGTTGGGAGTTTGAACACTGTAAAACAAGTGATCTTCATAGTCACTGGCAATACTGCTTCTGCCAGTGAACTGGTGATCAACAGCCTGAAACCTCATCTGCCGGTGAAGCTGGTGGGTAGTCAGACCTATGGAAAACCTGTAGGTTTCTTTGGGGTTAAGATAGATGCTTACACGGTTTATATGTCTAACTTCTATATGCAGAATGCAAATGGAGACGGCGATTACTTCCAGGGCATGGCGCCGGATATTGCAGCGAGTGATGATGTGACGCATGACTTCGGAGATGCCAATGAGAATTGTATAGCTGCTGCATTGAATTATATCTCTGATAATCCTTCAGGTAAGATTGGCGTTGCAACAGCTGAGGCGCCGCTTATTCACCTGGGACCGGCCTCATTCTCTGGTATGATTGAGAATAGAATGCACACAAAATAGGTAGGAATGCCTGCTCAGTTTTTCCCGATCGCGTATTTTCTTTTCCCGATCCGATCTGTCTACAATTGAGATCAGGCGTACATTTGTGAAGCTTCCTATTCAAATTGCTGTTTGTTAACATCCCAAAAACTACACAAACATAGATTCTCTTTAAAAAGTATCAAGTCCTACCATCCTGTTCACTCGGGGTGGTAGGCACTATTCTGAAAATTTTGTCAATAAAAGGGCCTAATTCTCTTCAATTTGGGTAATATGCGACAATATTTAAGTAATTTTATCCGTCAAATTTAAATCTGGATGATCAAGAAGGCGCAACGTACCAGAAAATGTATACTGGTTGCTGATGATGACGCAGACGACCGGGAGCTTATAAAAGTGGCTTTTGAGGAGAGTGGCACGGAGACTGAATTGCGTTTTGTTGAGAACGGAGAGGAACTAATGTATTACCTGAACAGGCAGGGAAAATATGCGGATGAAGATAAATACCCTTTCCCAAGTATTATTTTACTTGACCTGAATATGCCCCGTAAAGACGGTAGGGAAGCATTACGTGAAATCAAGGAACATGCAAATCTTAAGTGGCTACCCATTATTATCCTGACCACTTCTACTGAAGCAAAGGATATTTCAAAATGTTATGAATTGGGAGTGAATAGTTATACCATTAAACCTTCCAATTTTTCAGACCTGGTCTCATTTACCCGCATGCTGCATACCTATTGGTTTACAGTGGTGCAATTGCCGTAGAATTAATTCCACACGCGTCACACAATTATTCATAGTACTTTTAATCATTATCACATACACTAGATAATGATTGAACAGTTAAGAGAAAGTACAGCGGCATTGCATCAGGACCTGGAAAGAACCCTGATCCCGGTGATTAAGCAAGCAAATTCCCCTGAAGCATATATCAGGCTCCTGCAATTGTTTTACGGATACTATTATCCGCTGGAACAATACATTGCAGCCCATATTGATACATCCTTTCCCGGTGGATTTGAGCATCGTCGCAAGGCTGCTCTGTTATTGCAGGACATCAACGTGATTAATGGCTCACCCCTGGATCCTCCACCTACCTGTACCCAAATACCAGTGATCAATGATAATGCACAAGCGCTGGGTGCCATGTATGTGCTGGAAGGTTCAACCCTGGGCGGGCAGGTCATTTGTCAGATTATACAACGGAATCTCCCTGTGCCTGAAATTAATCAGGCTTTATCATTTTTTAATGGTTATGGTGAAGAAACCCGTGCTAAGTGGGACAGCTTTGTTCACTACCTGGAGGGATACCACGGTACTGATGAACAGAAAAAACGTATAGTAGAAGCCGCAGCAGATACTTTCAGGCAATTCAAGGTCTGGGCCCAGACCAACGCCTGATCCAATTCATTTTATAAATACTGGAATAACCCGTCTTTATGCAGACTAAGAACTACGACTCCACTTTTTGTGGCAGTGTTCCTTTACATCAGATCAACCTGATACAACCCTATGGAATATTGCTGGTACTACAAAAGAGCGATTATAAGATCGTGCAGGTGAGTGAAAATATCAGTGAAGCATTGGAATTGCCACCTGCGGAGGTAGTAAATACACCACTGGCCAGGTACATACCTGATATCCAACTGGAGCAATTGAAAAAGCGGGTGAGTGCAGGTATTGTTGAAACAGTACCATTTACTTTGTCTTTCTTCTCAAAAGACTACCTGGTACTCATGCAGGTAAGCGGGGAAGCTATGATACTGGAAATGGAGGCACAAAGCACACCTACTGCCGAAAACTCATTTATGACTATTTACCAGCAGCTCAAATATGCCATGGTTGCTATCAACGCGGCTCCTACCATTGTAGAAGCCTGTCAGATAGCCGCTTCCCAGTTGAAAGAGTTGTCTGGTTACGATAAAGTGATGGTATACCGGTTTGACAAAGACTGGAACGGTACCGTGGTCGCCGAGGATGCTATACCAAAAATGGAAAAGTATCTTGGGCTGACTTTCCCTGCATCTGATATTCCAAAGCAGGCGAGGGCCATGTACCTGAAGAATCCTTACCGCCTGATTCCCAACAGGGACTATGTGCCGGTAAGCCTTTACCCCATTATCAACCCCCTCACCAATGCATTTACAGATCTGTCTGGTTGTAACCTCCGTTCTGTACCTGCTGTGCACCTGGAATATATGAAGAACATGGAAATCATGACCTCCATGTCTTGTCGTATAATAAAAGACGGGCAACTTTGGGGACTGTTTTCCTGTCACCACCGCACTCCTTACTATCTGCCATATGAGGGTAGGGCACTTTTCGAGCTGCTCTCTGGCATTATTGCCGCCAGGGTGGTTTCTCTTCAGTATAAGGAAGATAGTGATGAATATGCCGATCTGCATGACATTCACGCTAAACTGGTAGAGCAGGTGTATACCTCTGATGATCTGCCCCAGGGCCTGCTGGGGTACGAAACCAATGTACTCCAGCTCTTTAATGCCACCGGTGCCGCTATGGTATATAATAAGAACATGAAAAGCATCGGCGATGTACCTGATAAAAATGCCCTTAAAGACCTGTTGCTCTGGATACAGAGTACGAATGAAAAAGGGGTAGATCAGGAATTAAGTCTGCCTGCGGCCTATGAGCCTTCCATGCATTATGCTAAGAATGCCAGTGGTCTGTTAATCATCAGCATACAACCACAAAAAGGGGACTTTTTGGTATTGTTCCGTCCGGAAGTGGTCCAGGAAGTGAAGTGGGGAGGTAATCCGGAAGAAGCGATTCGTTTTGAGAAAGATAATATACAATACCACCCCCGAAACTCGTTTAGTATCTGGCAGCAAAAGGTTCGGAATACGGCCCTTCCTTGGCGTGAGCCGGAACTGGCAATGGCGGAACACCTCCGCAATTTTATATTGGAGTATATAGTGAAGGCAATGGCTTAAGACCTTACCGCCGTCATTTTAAAAAGTGAAAACAAGCGATCGTGCCTTTCCGGCCCATCATTTGTTTATGGTATAAAACCTTTAGATGAAGAAAGCGAATTACATAGTGGCAATTGGGGCATCTGCCGGTGGACTGGAAGCAATTCATGAATTTTTCGATAACATGCCGGAATACGGCAATCTATCATTCGTGATTATACAGCATCTGTCATCGGACTATAAGAGCCTGTTGGTGGAGCTGGTATCCAAGCATACTCACATGCAGGTGCGTGAGGTAGAAGAAGATATGGCTGTAGAGAATGATTGCGTGTATGTAATTCCTAACAACAGAGAAATCATCATTGAGAAAGGCAGGTTAAAGCTGATGCAGAAACCTGTTGAGAAAGGGCCGAATACGGCGATCGATACTTTTTTATTTTCATTGGCAAAAGATCAGGGCCGTCAGGCTATCGCCATTATTCTTTCTGGTACCGGTACTGATGGTACGAGAGGGGCCGGTGCTATTAAGAAAGCAGGCGGTATGGTCATGGTGCAGGATCCTGAAACGGCCAAATTCGATGGCATGCCACGCAGTGCTATCGGTTCGGATAATATCGATTATATACTTGCTCCGGAATTCATGCCGGGCGAGATTTTCAATTACATACAGGACCTGCCGCTACATGTATTCAATGGAAAAATTGAAGAGCACCTGTTGCCAGAAGTTTTCCAACTGGTACAGGAAAATAGCGGACAGGATTTTCATCATTATAAGTCTCCTACTATCACGCGCCGTATTGCCAAACGCATGGCGCAGTTCAACTTTAAAACCTTAGAGGAATACCTTGTTTTGCTCCGGCAGAATGCTGAGGAAAGTAAATTGTTAGCGAAAGATTTCCTGATTGGGGTGACCCGTTTTTTCAGGGATGGTACGGCTTTCGAAGTATTGAAAGACCAGGTGTTGGAGAAGTTGATCGATGGTAAGGAGGAGGGGGCTATTCTAAAAGTATGGGTCACTGCCTGTAGTACGGGAGAAGAAGCCTACTCAATGGCTATTCTGATTGATCAGATCCTACAAAAGAAAGGCAAATGGCTGGATGTAAAGATCTTTGCGACAGACATTGACAGCAATGCTATTGAATATGCAGCGAAAGGAGTGTATCCCGCTGCTGTGTTGAAAGATGTGGATGCTGCTATCGTGAAGAAATATTTTCTGAAAGAAGAAAAGCATTTCCAGATTGTACCACGCTTACGGAAGCAGATAGTGTTTGCCAGACATAATATTCTGAAAGATCCTCCATTCATCAAGAATGACCTGGTGAGTTGCAGAAACATGCTCATTTATATGGACAATGTGCTGCAAAGGCAGGTATTGGCATCCTTGCATTTTGCGCTGAACACGGGGGGGTATCTCTTTCTGGGTACCAGTGAATCTGCGGCATTGATCAGAGGGGGGCTGGAGGAAGTAAATGCGAAGTGGAAGCTCTATCGCAAAACGGATGCTACGCGTTCTGCACCTCCTGATAACCTGTATAGCCCACTGGAATATATCAGGCAGTCAAGGGAAGCCAAACCGAATGCCGCAAGTCTGTTGGGGCAGGAAAAGCGAATTGCTATGGACCTGCAGGACGCATTCAGGGATGTGATGTCCGAAGAGTTTGGTTATGCAGCTGTGTATATTGATAAGAATTATGAGATCAGGGAAGCGACGGGGAATTTTAAAAAATACCTGTCACTGCCTGATAAAAAGCTGAACCTGAATCTGCTGAAAATGGTGCCGGCAGACCTGTCCATGGTATTGAACATGGCATTGCGTCAGGCCTGGAAAACTACGCAGAAAGCGGCGCTGAAAGGCATTAAACTCAACACAAAAGATGGTCTCAGGGTGGTTAATATATTAATCAGGCCTGATACTGGTAATGGTCAATATACACTCATTGTATTTGGTGAAGAACCGGAAAGAGCGGCGTTGTTATCAGAGCACAAAGAGGAACTGAGTTATCCTGCCGGTGTGAATGAACACATCATGTCGCTGGAAGCAGAGCTGGGAGAAACGCGCACTAATTTGCAGATGGCCATTGAAGGGCTGGAAACTTCCAATGAAGAACTGCAAAGCAGCAATGAAGAGTTGTTATCTGCCAATGAAGAATTACAATCCAGTAATGAAGAACTGCAATCTCTCAATGAGGAGTTGCATACTTTGAATACAGAGCATCAGCTGAAAATAAAAGAGCTGATGGAGCTGAATGATGATATGGACAATTACTTCCGCAGTACCGACATCGGTCAGGTATTTGTGGATAGCCGGATGCAGATCCGTAAGTTCAACCCTGCTGCGGTAAAGATGATCAACCTGATCCCAGCGGATATCGGGCGTCCTATCAGTCATATATCTACGAATATTCAGCAGGACAGTCTGATTGATGATATCAATGCGGTGATTCGTCAGAAACATACTTTAGAAAAAGAACTGGTGTTGAGTAGTGGCAGTATGTGCCTGATGAAAATAATGCCTTATATCAGGCAGGATAAACAGACGGATGGTGTGGTGATCACTTTTGTGGATATCACTGCCATAAAGGAGCTGGATATGCTGCTGAAAGGGGTGTTCAATGCCAGTACCAGTCTGATTATGGCCTTCAGGACCGTAACGGGGCATAATGGTAATGTAACAGATTTTCGCTTGCTTACTTCCAACAGTGCAGCTACGAAATTGCTGGGCAAAGATGTGTTGATACATAGGTCTCCATCTATGAAACAATCCATGCCGCAACTCATGCAGCAAGGACTGTTTGAAAAGTATGTACAGGTAGTAGAAGAGGGGATTGTATTGCATACAGAGGTATTGGTTCATTATAATGAGGAGGAGGCATGGTATGAAATGTCTGCCGTAAAAACTGCGGATGGTATTGTCATTACCTGCTCTGATGTAACGGAGAAGAAAGATGGAGAAGAACGATTACGGAGTAACTACAATGAGCTGGTAAAAGCACGTGAAAGTCTGCGTAACCTGAATCTGGCGTTGGAAGATAAAGTGTTGGAACGTACCCGTGAGCTCACGCAGAGTGAAGAACGGTTCCGTTTAGTATCCAAAGCTACGAACGATTCTATCTGGGATTGGAACCTGACCAACAATATCGTGTGGTGGAGTGACAACTTCTTCAACATTTACGGGTATAGTCCTGACCAGGAATCTTCCAGTCGTACATTCTGGCTGGAAAAGATACATCCTGACGACAGGGTAAGGGTGCAGGAGAGTATCAGCCGTGCGGTGAATACGAAGCAGAGTCAGTGGTCAGAGGGATATCGTTTGCTGAGAGCTGATGGAACTTATGCGCACATCCTGGACAGGGGATACCTGTTGCAGGATGAATATGCTACGCCCTACCGTATGCTGGGCTCTATGCTGGATGTAACTAACCTGAAGGCAGCAGAGGAGCAGGCAGTTATGAGTCTGGAAGAAAAACGCTTCCTGGCAGAGTCTATGCCATTGATCCTCTGGACGGCATCGCCGAATGGAGAGATCAGTTTTGTGAATAAGCAGTTTATTAACTATACAGGTCTGACCATAGAGAAAATCCAGAATGCCGGTTGGGAAAGCATATTACATCCGGATGATGTGCCGGTATGGAGTCGTACCTGGAATAATGCCCTCCGGAAGAAGGAAGACTTTTCGCTGGAGGTGCGGATTCGTCGTAGTGACAATCAATACCATTGGTTCCTGTTACGTACCCGGGTACAAAAGGACCTGAGTGGAACGGCTATCCTGTGGGTGGGTACGAATACCGATATCCATGAGCAGAAAATGCTGGCCGAATTGATGGAACAACGGGTACAGGAGCGTACCAATGCCCTGCAGAAGGCGAATTATGAACTGGAATCCAGCAATGCGGAGTTGCAGCAATATGCCTTTGTGGCGTCTCATGACCTGAAAGAGCCTTTGCGCAAGATCCATATGTTTGGGAATATGCTCAGGGAGCGGTACCAGGATCAGATGGAGGAGAAAGCGGTCGATTACCTGAACCGGATCATTAATTCATCCAGCAGAATGACAAATCTGATCAATGATTTGTTAAGATTTTCCCGGTTATCTCAGATGAATTTCTTCGAAAAGGTACCTTTAGAGACCATAATAAAAGAAATTTTGTCTGACCTGGAGGTACTTATACAAGAAAAGAATGCGATTGTGACGGTGGGGCAGATGCCTACTATCGAAGCGGTGCCTTCACAAATCCGTCAGGTATTTCAGAACCTGTTGAGCAATGCCTTCAAGTTCTCCCGCAAGGATGTGCAGCCGATGATCAGTATTATGGCGACCCGGATTATGGAAAAAAAGTTTGACAGTCATGCAGATCCGGAGGGCCCGTATGCTTGTATTACCATTTCGGATAACGGGATCGGGTTTGACGAGAAATACCTGGATAAAATTTTTGTACTCTTCCAACGTTTACATACTAAGGACAAATATGAGGGAACTGGCATAGGACTTGCGGTTACGCGTAAGATCATTGAAAAACATCACGGAATTATCACAGCCCATAGCCGTGAAAAAGAGGGGGCGACCTTCACTATCATCCTGCCTGTAAAGCAGGAGCAGGAGATAGGGTGATCTTTTTTAATGCCAACATATTAATAGAAGTCCTTATTTTTGAACCATGACAAAGAAGAGTGTAATTTTCACATTTGCCAGCTTTATTTTTGGAGCTTCGGCGTTTGCTCAGAGTAAAACTACGGTAGGAATCCTCCGTTTTCAGTCCAACGCTTCTCAGAATACAAATAATGTAACCGCCATCCAGGATGCAGTTGCTGATGTGTTCCTGAAAAACAAGCGTTTAACGGTCGTTGCTCAAACTGATACTTCTTTTGAACAATCCAAAGCGGCTGGTGCTCAATTTATTATCTCCGGAAATATTGCGAAAGCCACGATGGAGATGAGACAGACAAATGTACCGATTGTAGGTACGACCAATACAAATGTAGCGGAGATCTCCTTTACTTTAAATGTAACAGATGCGGGTCGTGGGGATGTAATAGCCACTACGACGGTAAATGCGACCGGTAAAGGGAAGAATGCATATGACGGCGCGATCAGTGATGCAAAGTCACAGGTGGAGAAGTTTATGAAAGAGAACTTTAAACTGACCGTGTCTATAGCAGAAATCGAGGATAAGAATAGCCTGGGAGCTGCTACTTCGGTGTTAATAGCTGGAGGAACGTTGCTAGGTCTGAAGGTGAATGATGCTTTCAGGGTGTATGAGGTAACGGAGCTTAAGGTGGATGGAAAGGTGATGCAGCGTAAGAAGACACTGGGTAAGATCATTGTTACGAAAGTAGAAGATGAGAATTTTTCAGTGGCGAATGTAACGGAAGGTGGTGTAGATATTACCAAGAAAGTAGGAGAGAAAGCGAATTTGAAGTGTGAGTTGGAGAGTGAGCCTTCGGGGTTATTCTGGAAGAAGAACTAATTAAAGCATAATTATGAAAAAAGCCCTTCGCATTACGCGAAGGGCTTTTTTTTGGTATTGCTCATTTTAACACTTATGCTATTCTATTTCGTCATCTTCTTTGTTCACAGTCTTTAATTTCCTGTTTCTTTCCACCCATGCATACAATGGTGGAATTAACAGTGGTGCAAAGATCAGTGTACTGGTCAGACCACCGATGATCACGGTTGCCAGTGGGCGCTGTACATCGGAACCAATACCTGAAGATGTAGCTGCCGGAATGAGACCTGCAATGGCTACAATCAGGATGGATAACAAGGCACTCAGCTGCTCTTTAGCACCCAGGAATACACTTTGTTGCAGGTTATGGTCCGGTTTCTCCCTGAGCCGGTTGATAGCCGATACCAATAGTACCCCCGCCATTACCGAGATACCAAAGATGCTTACAAAGCCCACACCTGCAGATACGTTAAAGTTATACCCGCGTATCAGCAGCGCGACGATACCACCTGCCAGTGCGAAGAGGATACAACTCACCGTAACTATTGTCTGCGGCATATTTCTAAAGAGGATAAAGAGTACCAGGAACACCATGACGATTGTCAATGGAATGGTGAAGGACAATTGCTTACCTGCACGCTCCAGGTTCTCATACTGACCACCATAGATGATGGAGTAGCCTTTTGGAATATGTAGTTGTGCATTGATCTTATCACCTACTTCGTTTACAAAACCGCCCTGGTCACGGCCACGGATATTTGTTCTCACCGTCACCATACGTTTACTATTGTAACGATAGATGTTCGTCTGCCCCTGTACATAACTGATATCTGCCAGCTGGTTCATTGGGATCAATGCCCCGGTAGCGGACGGAACCTGTAAGGTTTTCAGGGACTCGATAGTGCTACGCTCACCAGGTGTATAACGGATCACGAGATCGTAACGTTTGGTACCATCATATAATGTAGAGATGGTTCTACCGCCAATGGCGGCTTCGATCATACCCTGTATGTCAGCTACATTGATACCGAAACGCGCTGCGTTTTCACGATTGATATTGATGGCAATCTGTTCCTGCGGACCTTCCTGCTCAATATTCACAGATTCGGAACCCCTCATGTGTTTTACGATGTCTGCGATGGTATCTGCTTTTCCACGCATCATGGTGAGGTCATCACCAACGATGGAGATGGCAAGATCGGCCGCGCTACCTGTTACGATTTCCATCACCTGGTCGATGATTGGCTGACCGGAAGAGAACTTAACAGAAGGCATGGCTTTTTCCAGATCATGTCTGATGTCGGTCACCAATTGTTTTTTAGAGATCGTATCACTCCACAGTTTATATTCTTTCAGACCAACCAGGATCTCGTTACGGTTGGTAGGGAAAGGATCCGTACCATCGTCATTGCGGCCTGCCTGTGTGATCACAAATGCGATCTGTGGATATTTTGCAATGACTTCTCTGATCTTAGGGGAGTATTTAGCATTCTCCTGAATGGTAATACCAGCTGGGAAGTTACCACGGAGGAAGATAGACCCTTCATCCAGTTCTGGTAAGAACTCGGAGCCTAATTTTGCACCAAACAACACTAACATTACGACCACTGCAAATCCTACCAGTACAGTAGTCTTAGGTCGTTTCAGCGTTTTGCCCAGCAGTTTGCCATACTGTTTGCTCAGGAAGTCCAGCACGATATTCTTGTGCTCCTTCATTGGCTTGTCAGTATTATTAAATGCTTTTCTGAATGCGAAGGAGATCAATACGGGTATGAGTGTGAGTGCTGCCAGCATGGAACCAATCACTGCAAATGCCAGTGTGAGCGCCATAGGAGAGAACAGTTTACCTTCTACACGTGTCATCAGCAGGATAGGCATGTAAGCCAGGATGATGATGGTTACGGAGAAGAAGATTTCACGGCCTACTTCCTGAGAAGAGCGGAGGGTCAATGCAATGATGCCTCGCTTCTTTTCTTCTGGCGGTGCAGTTCGATACGTTCGTATCAGGTGTTCAGCCATCACGCAGGCCCCATCCACGATGATACCGAAGTCGATTGCACCGAGTGATAAGAGGTTCGCGGGAATACCTGTTAACCGCATCAATATAAAGGCGAAGAGGAGAGAGAATGGAATGGTGAGTGCTACAACCAATGCACTTCTCAAACTACCCAGGAAGAAGATCAGGATGATCACTACGATAGACACACCTTCTAACAGGGTATGGCCTACAGTTTCCAGCGAGTGGTCGATGAGGAAGCTACGATCGTAGAGGGTACGGAGGTGCACACCTTTGGGCAGTTCATCTCTTTCCAGGTCCTTGATTTTTTCTTTCAGAATTTTTAACACTTCACTTGGGTTCTCATATCTGCGCAGCAGAATGATACCTTCCACACCATTGCTTACGTTGGTCTTAGTGGAATTGAAGGTATATCCCATTACACCGCTTGGTGGTGGTGGGGCTACTTCTACCGTTGCTACATCACGCAGGTATACGGGGTTGCCGTTAGCCGCTTTCAGTACGATATTGCGAATGTCAGCTTCTGTTTTTACTGCACCGAGACCGCGTACTGCAAATCCCTGTTCACCACGACTGATTACGTTACCACCTGTGTTCTGGTTATTCTTTTGCACGGCATCGATCACATCCTGCAGGGTCAGGTCGTATTTACGTAATTTATCGGGAGCGGTCAGGATATGAAACTGTTTCAGCGGGCCACCGAAAGTGGTGATATCTGCGATACCGGGTACCTGTAACAGGTAGGGTTTGATCACCCAATCCTGCAGGTCACGGATTTCGGTAGGTGTATAGCCGGGCGGAGCTTCTACTACATAACGGAGAATTTCACCTACGGCAGTAGTGAGTGGTGCGAGTTCCGGGTTTACGCCATCGGGGAGTTCAGCGGCAGCCAGTCTTTCATTCACCTGTTGACGGGCGAAGTAATCGTCCGTACCATCGGTGAAGGTTAGCTGCACTACGCTCAGACCGAATATTGTACGGCTACGGCGATCCAGAACATTGGGCGTGTTTTGCAGCGCCCTTTCAATGGGGATGGTCACTTGTTGCTCTACTTCTTCAGCAGCGCGGCCAGGATACTGGGCCACGATGATAACGTTGGTATCAGCAATATCCGGGTAGGCTTCGATTTTCAGCTGGGTGAAACACCAGTAGCCGATACCCATCAGGCCAAGTCCCATGAGGATGACCACCCACCTGTTTTTTAAAGAGAATATTAAAAGGTTACGAATCATTGTCGGAGAATTTCGGTCAAATCTGGAATCGTTCTACTTTGCTGGTGATGATGAACCCGCTGGTGACCCGCTTGCGCAGTTCTTTCAGGGTGTGCAGCACTTTTTCTTCTTCATCGATGAAGGTGATCATGATAGGTGGTTCATCAAAACTGAAGATGCTGTCAGGGCGTTTCAGTTGATGGTGTTCTCCAAATCCGATCACTCCACGAAAAGCAGTAGCGCCGGCTACCTTTTGTTTGAGCAGGAATTGGACGATGAATTCATACAGTGGTTGTGAGCCATGAACTTCATCTTTATCTATATAGATCTGTGCTTGTAACATTGTGGGTAAGGTTTTTAATTAGTATCCGAAACTTAAGCCCTTCAGCTGCATCACCCCTTTGATCACCACATTGTCGCCATTCTGAAGACCATTATATACAGCTACGCGGTCACCAATCTGCTGACCTGTGCTTACTTGTTTTCTTATGAAGGTGGTAGGTGCTGTTTTTACAAACACATAGTTCACACCTTCGGCAGTAATAAGTGCATCGCGTGTTACATTGATAGTGCCGGTACCGGATTTGTTAGTACCGGATATGGTAAAGTTCACCATCGCAAACATACCCGCGCGGATCTCTGAATCCGGGGCTGAGAGCCGGATGCGCAGTTTCACCATACGGGTAACGTTGTCGATAACATCGGCGATGGCCTCCACTTTCCCGGCAAGTGGTTTATCGGGAAATGAGGAGAGTATAACAGTGCAGGCAGTTCCTTTAGTTACGTTGCCCAGTTGTGTTTCTGGAATGTCGCAGATCACGAAAGCGTTGCCTGGAGCGGCAGCGCGGAGGATTTCAGGATCGAAACCACCTGCTTTCAGACCGGATTCGTGTTCTATGAGCTGCGCTTTTTCGTTGGCGAGGTTAGTTTGTTCCATTGCCAGGCTGGATTTTGCTTCAAGCAGATCTTTGCCGGAGGCAGCGCCGTGGTCGAAGAGATCCTGGGTGCGGTCCAGTTCTATTTTACGTTGTTTAATATTGATTTCTTCAATATGATTAACGTTGATCTTATGTTGAACCAGCTGTGTGTAATCACTTTCCAGATCTGGATTATCGAAGAGCACTACATTTTGCGCGCCTTCCTGTGAGCGGATAACGGTTGCCGCTACTTTACCCGGAGCATGCAGGGTACCAGTCAGGGCGGAGTCACCTACAGGTTCGGTGAGGAAGAAGTTGGCAGAAGCGGTATCGGGGAAGGTGATCTGCTGACCATTGTTCGTAATGGCAGGACCGGGATCGTCCGTCACTTCTTTTTTGTGTTCTTTCTGACCACATCCAGCCAGCAGGAGGGAGGCCACTAAAAAATATCCGGTAATGCGTTGCATAATTATAATTGGTTTATAAGGCCCGTAGCGAATAAAAGTTGAATATAGCTTTGATAGTAAGATTGCAGTCCATCGTAGTACAGCAGTCGGGTGTCGTACCAGTTACGCTGTGCATCCAGGAAGTCGATGATGGTGGTACCACCCCGGAGGTAAGCATACTTTACATTGTCCAGGATCTGTTGGGACTGATTCAGGATACCGCTGAACTTAGCCAGGTTTTGCTTTTGCAGCTGGTAAGTGTTATAAGCGGTTGTTACTTCTGTCTGAATCGTGCGTTGGGTCGTATTCAGTTCCTGGTTGGCCTGTTGTGCCAGTACGTATGCCTTTTTGATCTCACCCTGGTTTCTGTTAAAGAACGGAAGGTCGATCGCTGCATAGAAACCAATGTAAGGCACGGAGTTCTGTGGGTTGTAGATGATACCAACCTGAGGTTGCGGCACTGCCAATGTTTTCTGGTAGTTCACATTGCTGTTGCGCTCGTCGATGTAGCTTTTGGCGAGAACGATGTCTGAGCGGTTGTCCATGGTCTGGGCAATGAGGCTATCCAGTGTAGCACTGGGGGCGATGGTCTGTACATCGTTCAGGGTATCGATATCCACATTGCTGGGGATACCGGTGAGGAGGCGCAGGTTTTGCAGCTCGTTCATGTAATCCTGCTGGAATACGCTTAGCTGTAGGTTGTACTGCTCCAGTAATACCTTTGTACGAGCGAGGTCTGTTTGGGTGATTACCTGATTCTTGTAGCGCAGTTCATTGATCTTAACGAGGGTATCGAGGTTGCCTTTGCTGTCCTGCAGGAGGGCGAGTCTCTTTTTGAGCACCCAGCAGGTGATCCAGCTGTTACCGACGTTGAGAGAAAGATTGCGTACGTTTTCCTGGTATTCATTGTCCGCCACTGTTACATCCTTTGAGGCTGTTTCAATTTTGTACTTACGCTGGTTAGGCCACTGAATAGGTTTTGTGAGCTGATACCATACCTGCCGGTTTGAGTTGGAAGACCAACGGGTATTGGGGGCGAAGTGAGCAGAATTGGCCAGTTGTAAGGTCTGGTTATTCAGGTTGGGATTAGGCCGGAGTTTGGCGGTCACTACATCGGCTTGTGCGGCGGCGATGTTCATGTATTGCGCCTTAAGCACCGGGCTGTTGGTTCTGGCGGTATCGATGGCCGCTGCCAGTGTAAAGTTGGTTTGGGCGACAGCAACAAAGTGTATACATGTGAGTACACTGGTTACTACAGCCAATAGGAAGAGCTTCTTCATGTGATGCTGTTTGTCCGCATTTATTTTAGTCAATAATTGCAAATTTCAATAATGGGCTGAATGCTTTAAAGGCGGGCGGTTGATTTTAACCCGTTTTTAATTAAATTATTAAAAAGGGAATAACAGAATTTGTAGGGTAAATGTTTGATGGGTGAGGGATTGGCAATAATAGGGTACTTAAATGGAGCTTAAAAATAGCTGGCGTGAGGGTTACCTTTTTGGGGGAAATTTTGATATTCCGCGGCTTCCGGCCGCGGAATATCAGTTATTGAGAAATTGTCATTTGCTGAATAATGTTTTCTACTTCTGCCTCTGTAGCCCTTAACCGGGTCTGGCAAAAAGTGATCAGTTCTGAAGCCCGCTTCACTTTGGCTGCGAGCACATCTACAGAAACGGATTCCGTTTCTATTTCCCTGGCTATCTGTTGCAACTCTTTATAAGCTGCTTCATATGTGAGATTCGTTTCCATCTGAGTTGATTGTGTGAATAGTAGCCTGTACGGAGGCATCTACCATTTGTACGGTGATGTCTTCTCCTGATTGTAAGGCGGTCGCATTTGTAATCAGTTTACCCTGGTGGTACACCAGCGCAAACCCTTTCTGTAATAAGGCCGTTGGGCTCATGAGGCGTACAACGGTTTCATGGTGTTGCAGCTTTTGCTGTTGCTGTTGCAGCAATTTACGGCTAAAGGCATGTATGTTTTGCCGGAGGTAGGACAAGTCCTGTAGTCTCGAGGCGGTTAATTGTTTGGGTTTGGATAACACTTGTCCTGACAACTGCATCATGCCGTTCCTTTGCTTTAACAACAGGTGGCGGGCATGCTGTGGTAAGAGCTGGTGATAGCGGATCAGGCTTTCTTTTTGCCGGATCACGACATCCCTGCTTCTTGAGATGATGGCATTGTTGAGGGCAGTCAACTGTTGTTGTTTGCCGGAGACAGATTGTTGTAAGCGAATGATCAGTTGTTTCTGGGTACTGATCAGGGCATCTTCAAACTGCCTGTTATGTGCAATGATCAGTTCTGCTGCACGGGTAGGGGTTTTGGTGGCAGTATGGGCCATCATATCGGTGATGGTTTCATTTTTATGGTGGCCGATGCCGGTGATGACAGGGATTGAAAATCCTGCCACGGCTTTACCCAGCTGATACTGATCAAAAAGTAACAGATCTGTTTGTGCACCACCCCCTCTGATGATCACTACTGCATCATAATGTTTCCCTGCATCTTCCACAGCCTGTAGTTGTGCGCATACCTGTGCTGCATTTGCTTCGCCCTGAACGGTGGTAAAGTAATTGTCTGTATGGAAAATATAACCGTGGGCGTTGGCCTGCAGGGTGTGCATGAAGTCCTGGTAGCCGGCGGAGGAAGGGGAAGAGATGACAGCGATCTTTTGGAGGACGGATCTGAGCGGGAGTTTTTTATTGTATGTGAGGTAGCCATCGGCTACCTGTTGTACAAGATCTCCGCACTCGGAAACGAGTCGTTGTAAGGTGGCTTGTTTCTGTTGTTCCAGCTGACCGATGGTGTAGCTGGGGTCAATGTCCAGCAGGGACAATTTGAGGCCGTATACGGCGTGGTATTCTACCTGTACCTGTATCAGTACATGCATGTCATTGCCAAAACGCTGTCCGGTGGTGGTTTCGAAGTCCCTGATGCGGTGACTGCCGTTTCCCCATGCGGTAGCGGAGATTTTGGCGGTTAGCTGGTGGGTACGGGGATCTTTCTCAACCAGGTCAAAGTAGTGGTAACCTTTGGCAGGATAGAAGGAGTGGCTGGTGATGTCGGCCACGACCCAGCTGCTTTGACGGGAGAAGGCGTTTTTGATGGTGCCCTGGATGTGGGCAGCGAGTTGTGATAACGTTATGTATGATTGCGTACTCAAAGTGAGGACAAAGGTAGTAACAAAAACGACTGCCTGGAAAGGCAGTCGTTTATAATAATTCCACGTTATGAAAACAAATCCATAAAAAGCTTCAGGCTGCTTTTTAATCTTAAAACAATATTAGGAAGATGGTTACTTAAATCAGTTAATGACTAGTTAAAGTATTCAGCATTAACATTTTATTAGCTTCTGGCGGACGGGGCGTTAGGGGTAAATATAGGCGATCGACTATTTTTTGATTGGGGGATTTGTTGTATAGACGGCAAAAAAAACGCTTTTACCTGTGGCAAAAGCGTTTTTTGGTGGCTTGCGGCCGGATACTGAAATTGAAATATCAGAGGAGTGTTGCCAGGAATACGTCGAGGCTTTCTTCTTTCTGGAGATTCAGTTTTTGTTTTAAGCGATACCGCGCCATACGAATGCTTTTGGCTTCTACAGCGAGGCGGGACGCGATTTCTTTGTTGGTTAGCCCCATTCTTATGTAGGAACAATATTTCAAATCTAATCGAGTGAGGTTTTCTTTCGCTTTTTGTTGTAAGCGATTGAAAAACTCCGGATCAATTTCTTTAAAATCTGCCTTTGCTGCTTCATACTCTTCGTCCATTTTCCGGCTATCTGAAATTATACGATCCATCTGTCGCAGCAAAGGATCTCCTCCAGAAACAGTTGTTATTTTCTTCTGCAATGTCTGCAACAATTCATTCTTCTCTTCTACCTGCAGGGCTCCTGCCAGCAATTGCTTCTGCAATCGTTCCTGTCGTTCCTGCATCAATAATTGTTCTGCTTCTAACCGTGCTCTTTCTTCTGCTTCCAGTTTTAATTGTAACTGTGCATCATGTTTTTCCAGTTCTAACAATTGTTGATTTTGCAAACTTGCTCTCAACCGGAAATGATAGGAGCGGAAGAAGAAAATCAGTGCAAAGACGGCGGCTATTGCCAATGAAATATAGAAGAAGTTCAGCTCTTTACTGAATGCTGCTTTCTGTTGTAATAACTGTAATTCTTTTTCTCTTTTCTCTGCTTCGTACTGAGCACTCAGGCGCTTGGCGGTAGCCAGTCTTTCCTTGTCAAAAGCCTGTGCAAAAAAATCGATGTATTGTTTGTAATACTTCAGTGCTTTTGCTGTGTTGCCCTGTTTCTCTGCCACTGCGGCTAATGCCTGCATAAGGTGTGATTTCACCTGTGCGCCCCCGGCGGGATAACTTTCAATTGTGTAAAAGCCGGTGAGTAATAAATTCTCTGCTTCGTTCAGGTTACCTGCTGCCACAGCAATATCGCTTAGCATGCCATAGCAGTTGGCCAGGATTTCCTGTTGGTCGGTCGCCTTCGCATAATCTGTGGCCATGTACAGGTAATGCATAATACTATCTTTTTGCTCAGGCCAGTATTCTGCGAACATATTGGCGGTATTCAGCGACAGGATGGCGGGGGCACTCCGTGTCACTAGTCTTCCATCCTGTGTTTTAATAATGTGCAATGCCATTCTGTTACAATACAGGGCGGAGTCGAGCAGGTATTTGCTTGCAGCATCTTTCTTTTCTCTATATCTGTATTCCAGGTAGGTTGCCAATGCCTGGTAGCCATTCACGAGGTCGTCCGGTTTCTGAGTCTGCATGGCTGTACTCAGTGCCAGTCTTGCATACTTTGCCTGTCCGTCCAGATCATTCCAGTCGCCATATGTGGCAGCGGTGAAGTAATAGATGGTTGGTTCGCAGGTGAGTGTCTTTTGACCATCCAATACCCGCAGTGCTTCAAAGAAATAATGTACTGCGCTATCTTCCTGTTGTTCTATAATATGCAGCCAGCCTTTGCGGTAATAGGCTAATCCGAGGGCCTGCTTATCGCCCGATTTAAGGGCGAGGTACAGCGCACTATCCATCGCTCTGGTGGCGAGAGAAAAGCTATCATTGAGTGCATAATGCTGTGTGATATTGCTGAATATATTTGCCCTGTACTTCAGATCTTTGAGGCCAGCGCTCAGTGCCAGTGCCTGCTGATTGAGCATGATGGCCGACTTCATATCTTTATTTGCAGTAATACGCGCCATCATGGAAGTACCAGTCACCCGGTCTTCTAACGGTAAGTCCTTGCGTGACAGCAAGTTTTGAAGTGAATCGATGAGGATTGTCTGTGCAAAAAGTGGCAATTGAAGGCACAGTAATACAATCAACAGGATATGGTGTTTACTTCTTTGGGTCATTTGGCAAAAATAATGAGTATTCACGAGTATTCCACTCAACTGATCACTCTTCTCTCCCCAATCTGCTGCCTCCACATGGCATAATATAATCCTTTGATTATCAATAATTGATCATGTGTTCCTGTTTCTACAATCTTTCCTTTTTCCAACACATAGATGGTATCCGCATGCATAATTGTGGATAACCTGTGTGCGATGAGTATATTTAATTGCTCTCTGCTGGCGGAAATAGACCTGACTGTTTCGGTAATGGCTTCTTCTGTCAGCGAGTCGAGTGCGGATGTAGCTTCGTCGAAGATCAATAGTCTTGGATGCCGGATCAATGCCCTGGCGATGGATATGCGTTGCTTTTCCCCACCGGAGAGTTTCAGTCCTCCTTCTCCCAGCAATGTATTCAGCCCTTGTGTAGAGCGGGTCAGCAGGGGGGTGGCTGCTGCTTTTTGCAGGGCTTCGATCATTTCTTCTTCTGTTGCATCGGGTTTTACAAACAATAAATTGTCTCTGAAGGTCCCTGCAAACAACTGGGTTTCCTGCGATACAAATCCTATCTGCCTGCGCAGCTGATTGTAATGAATGTCGTCTGATGCCACATCGTTGAAATAAATATGGCCCGAGACAGGCTGATAGAGGCCCAGTAATAACTTCACCAAAGTTGATTTGCCGGACCCCGAGGGTCCTACAAAGGCAATGGTTTCTCCCAGCTGTGCTTCAAAACTGATATCATCGAGGGCGTTCTGTTCTGCTGTCTGGTGGCGGAATACAATGTGGTCAAAGCGTATTTTTTCCAGGTCTCCCAGTGCTACCGGTGTCTCCGGTTTTTCCTCTACGGGCTTTTGCATCAGCTGATCAAAAAGCTGCAGGGAGCTTTCTGCTTCCCTGTAAAAGAGGATAATATTACCTAACTCCTGCAGGGGGCCAAAGATGGTGGTGGATATGAACTGCATGGCGATGAGCTCACCGGTGCTTAACACTTTATGAAAGATCAGCCAGAGTAAAATGAAGAGAATAGATTGCCGCAGCAGATTCAGGGTGGTGCCTTGTAAGAAGGAAAGTGTTCTCACTTGTTTCACTTTCTTCATTTCCAGGTCGAAAATATTCCGGGTGAAGGTCCTTAATCTCCTGATCTCAGGAAACGTCAATCCCAGGCTTTTTACGAGCTCTATATTGCGAAGTGACTCTGTGATAGAACCAGATAGTTTCAGCGTCTCTTTGTTGATGCTACGCTGTATTTTTTTCATTTTTCTGCTCAGGGCACTGGTAAGTGTGCCTAACACACCTACCCCTACGAAAAACACCGGCACCAACATCCAGTTTTTATGCAGTGCATACCAGGTGAGTACTCCAATACCAACTAAAGATGAAAAGAGGATGTTGATAAAAGCGTTAAAAAAGCGTTCCGTATCGTTTCGTACTTTTTGCAGCAGTACGACTGTTTCACCACTTCGTTGCTCTTCGAACTCCTGGAAGGAAAGCCGAAGGGTCTGTTTTAATCCATCATCGAAGATCTGCATACCGAATCGCTGTACGATCAGGCGCATAACATAGTCCTGCAGGGAACGGGCCAGCCTGGCTACCATGGCTATGGAAACAGCGATGGTTAGCCAGAAGAGCACACCTTTTACCAGCACGGTTTCTGTTCTGTCGCCGGGGTGCAATGCATAATTGTCAATGATTTTACCAAAGATAATGGGGTCATACATGGTCGCCACCTGGGCGATGCCTGCCAGCACCAGTGAAAGGACGATCATCCAGCGATGAGGGCGCATGTATTGCCAGAAAATTTTCATGCGAATATATGTGGCAAAAATTACACCATGATCTTAATTCTTCAAACTACCTGGCAATATGCCATATTTTCTGCGGAAGGCGGCAGTAAAATGCTGTGGATATTGATAGCCCACCAGTTCTGCTACCTCGCCTACGGTTTTTTTCTCATCCAGCAAGAGTTGCCTGGCTTTTTCCATGCGTACGTGACTCAGATAGCCAAACACGGTATGGCCGAACAGGGACTTGAATCCCTGTTTCAGTTTTTTCTGGTTCAATCCTGCAATTAACGAGAGGGAAAGGATGGAGCAGGTATCGTGGTAATGTGTATCCAGGTATTCGCGGGCGGCATACAGTCTTTCTACGTCCTGCGGGCGGAGGTCTGTAGCGGGTGCCAGCAGTTGGGCATCGAATACACTGGCTTGTAGCAGAAAGAGCTCTACCATCTTCGCTTCCAGAAACAGTCTTTTCATATGGCCGGTATAACTGGTATAGGTGATGTCGTGAATGATCTGGTGCATCTGCCCATTGATGTCGAGGCTATAGCCGGGCCAGTGGTGATTTTGAGACAGCATCTGGTTGTAAAACTGGTGCAGGAAAGGGCTTTCTTCTGATATGAGCGCAGCAAATATGGGGACGTTTACTTCTACTTCAAAGAAAGATGTTTCCATGCCGGCGAACATGTTGTATTGTCCTTTCAAACTTTCCTGGTAGAAAAGACTGTGTTGGTTTTCGTCCGTCCTCAGGAGGGCGCCGTTATCTTCGCAGGTGATACTGGAGCAGCCTTTGATGTTGAAGTGCATTTCTACCCTTGCAGACGTCACTTCCATATTTACTTTTCTTTCTTCTCTTGACAGGAAGGTGCCCCAGGCCAGTTTGGCAGTGTCCATTCGCAATTCATTGAATGACATGTCATACCCGTACTGGGCTTCTGTATAATACCTGGAAGCGGCCACGAAAAGCTGGTTATCCGAAGGAAATAAGCCCATAAATAGTACCGATTACGTTAAAGAAAGTACCGATTGCGTTAACATGGGGGCGTCCCAATGCTGAACTTTGTGCAAAAGTAAGTTTTTATGAATTTTAGTCAGCCGCATCGTGTACTGCTTTTTTTCGAAAAGGGGGAGCAATGGCTATCTGCCACACGCGCAATTTATCTCGCGGCACAATGGGAATATTATCTGGCCCTGAAAAAGGAGGGGAAAGTATATGATTGTGGATATCCGGGTCATGGGGAGGGGTTGCTGGTAGGTGTCAGTATAAACAATGATACTGAACTGGATAGCATCCTGGCTGGCGACCCTGCTTTAAAAGGGAAAGTACTTGAACTAGTAAGTACCTATCCTTATTATTGAGTAATATTATATTAACCATTCCGTGCCCAAACTTGTCATAACTTAATAATATAATTTATCATATTACAGTAGTAACCAATATTTTGTGTGCCCCCTTGTGTGGTAAATAAAAAGCTGTATATTTAATATCATATTGGCTTTAGTATGGTTATACATTAAGCAATATACAACTGGAACCCCGGCCGCCAACATTATTCCTTTGAAAAACTAGGGCCACAATCAGGGGGACCAAAGCACTAAAGAACCCTATTCGTATGGAAAGAAGAAACTTTTTGAAGCAGGCATTGATCACTGTGGCAGGCAGTGCAGTATTGCCCGGAACAGTGAAAAGCATGGGCCTATGGGAAGAACAACCTCCATTTATTATTGATGCTAAAAATCCCGGAAAATTCTTTGATCCACACTGGAACAAGGGGGTAGGCGCTGGCAGGGCCAATGACGCCACCAGACCAGTATGGGGTGATCAGCTGGCTGTTGCCTCCAAAACCTGTGGCTTTAAGTATGCCCGCTTCACTGGCATCTTTCACGACGACATGGGTGTATATAATGGCGGTAACTATAACTGGACACTGATAGACGACCTGCTGGATAAAACACTCAAGGCAGGTGTAAAGCCTTTCATCGCATACAGTTTCTTTCCAAAAGACATTGCTGGCAGCGATGCTACACAGTTTAGCTGGAAGGCAAGAGTAGTGCCGCCTACTGACTTTACTAAATGGACAGAGCTGGTAACTGAATTTACCAAACACATTGTGAGCAAGTATGGTGAAGAGGAAGTGAACAATTGGTATTTCGAAGCCTGGAATGAACCTGACCAGCGTACATACTGGGATGGCACCAAAGCACAATATTTTACTTTATATAAATCGACTGTAACAGCGATGAAGGCATTATTGCCTAAGTGTAAAGTAGGGGGACCCGCTACCAGCGGCCTTTCCGGCGATACACAAGGGGCATGGCTGGATGAGTTCCTGGGATATTGTAAACAGGAACAACTGGCAGTTGATTTCGTAACTGCACATCCTTATCCTTCTGACCTTACCGGTAAGCCCCGTGAACTGGATGCTACTGTAAGGGATCTGACAGCACTGCGTGGTACTGTGAGCAGAAATTTCCCACAGGCAGAAATTTTCGTGAGTAAATGGAGCACCAGTCCGATTGCCTCAGATGCGGTGCGCGACGACTTGCCTGCCGCTGCTTTCATTGTAAAAGAGAATGTGGATTCAATCGGGTTGGTCACTGGTATGTTCTATAGTTCTTTCATAGATGGACCTGAAGAACTGAAAGATACTTTCCATGGTGGCCAGGGGTTAATGAATGCCAATGGTATTCCAAAACCAGCTTTCCATGCATATCGTATGTTAAATGCATTGGGAGAAGAGTTATTGTATAATAAAGATGGCATTGTCGTGACGCGTCATAAAGATTCAAAGAGAATCTCAGCCCTTCTTTACAATATTCCTGCTGCTGTGACCACCGGTGTATCCGGAAGAGACAGGGCGGGTGTTACTTCCCTGATGTCGCAGGGAGAATCAAAATTGTATTCATTCAAGATTCAAAATATACATCCTGATGCCCGATTCAATGTGGATACCTTGTCAAAAGAAGACGGCAATGCCATCTTCCAGTGGACAAAGGCCGGAAGTCCTGAGCCATTGAACAAAGACCAGGTGGAAATAATGAAGAAGGTAGGCATGGGCGTGAATGAAGAGCAGGTTTTATCCAGTGCAACAGGTGTGTTGTACATAGAGAAGAACCTCGCACCATGGGATGTAGTACTGGTGGATGAACTGAAACAATAGAGAGACAGCTGTCTTTATTTTGTGCGAAAAATGAAGGCAGTATGTTGACATTCGGACGTTCATACATTTTATATTGTCTTTTTGACAATATGGGTTATTTTTATACGCATATCCATGCGTTATGAAAAAACTATTTCTGCTACTCAGCAGTCTGTTCGCCTTACAAACCTTTGCCCAGCAATCTGGTCTCAAACTCTGGTATCGTCAACCAGCCGGAAATGTATGGACAGCTGCATTACCTGTCGGCAATGGTCGTCTGGGTGGAATGGTTTATGGCAATCCCGCTCATGAAATCATTCAGCTCAATGAATCCACTGTATGGACGGGCAGTCTGAACAGCAATGATAATCCTGATGCTTTGGCAGCATTGCCGGAGATCAGGAGATTGATCTTTGCAGGTAAACAAAAAGAAGCACAGGAGCTGGCTGCTGAAAAAATGCAATGCAAAACCAGCAGCGGGCAAATGTTTCAGCCGGTGGGTAACCTGAATTTACTATTTCCCGGTCATGATCATTATACGAATTATTACAGGGAACTGGACCTCAACCGTGCTGTGGCTACTACACGTTATACCGTAAATGGTGTGACCTATACCCGCAAAGTCTTTGCCAGCGTGCCTGCGCAGTCCATTGTTGTACAACTGAGCAGTAGTAAGGCAGGTAGCCTGTCATTCAGTGCTTACCTCTCTACGCCACAACCAAATGCGCCTGTGAAAGCAGGAGGCGATACCTTGTCTATTCATGGTATTACCAATAGTCATGAAGGTGTGGAAGGAAAGGTTGTATTCCATGGGATCTCAAAGATTGTGACCAATGGAAAACTCACTGCAGATGATACGGCGCTAACCGTGAGCGGTGCAACCACGGCGCTTATTTACATTTCTATTGCAACCAACTATATCAACTACCAAGATATTAGCGGGGATGCGGTAGCTAAAGCCAGTGCTTATTTAAAACAAGCCAGCACTAAAGGATTTCCTGCATTATTGCAGGAGCATGTAGCAGCTTATCAACATTATTTTAACAGGGTCTCCATTGATCTGGGTACGTCGGCAGCTGCAAAGGAGCCGACGGATGTACGGTTGAAAAACTTTGCGCATACTTACGATCCACAGTTCGTAGCATTGTATTTCCAGTTTGGACGTTATCTGCTCATTTCCTGTTCTCAACCAGGTGGACAACCAGCCAACCTGCAAGGCATCTGGAATGCGGAAATGAGACCTCCGTGGGACAGCAAGTACACGATCAATATCAATACTGAAATGAATTACTGGCCGGCAGAAAAAGATAATCTGCCGGAGATGCATATCCCATTGATACAAATGGTGAAGGAACTGTCTGTAACAGGGCAAAATACTGCGCGGACTATGTATGGTGCGCGGGGATGGGTGGCGCATCATAATACTGACCTGTGGAGAATTACAGGGCCGGTAGACAGAATATTCTGGGGTGTGTGGAGCATGGGTGGTGCATGGCTGAGCCAGCACCTCTGGGATCGTTATTTATACTATGGTGATACTGCTTATCTGCGGGATGCATATGCTGCGATAAAAGGAGCCGCCATGTTCTTTGTAGATGATTTAGTGGAAGATCCTGTGCATCACTACCTGGTGATCAACCCCGGTACTTCGCCGGAAAATGCACCTAAGATCAGGCCTGGTGTATCTTTTGATGCAGGTACGACTATGGATAACCAGATTGTATTTGATGCACTGAGTGCTGCCATTCGTGCTGCCGATATATTGAAAACTGATGTCGCTTTTGCTGATACACTAAAAGCCATCAGGCGTAAGCTGCCCCCTATGCAGGTAGGGCAATATGGGCAATTGCAGGAATGGATAGAAGACCTGGATAATCCGGAGGATCATCACAGGCATATTTCGCATTTATATGGTTTGTTCCCTTCCACACAAATTTCTCCTTACAGACATCCTGAATTATATAGCGCTGCCAATACCACTTTGCTGGAGAGAGGCGACGTTTCTACCGGCTGGAGTATGGGTTGGAAAGTAAACTGGTGGGCCAGGTTACAGAATGGTGAACATGCGCTGAAACTGATCAGTAACCAGTTGTCACCAGTAGGTGAACATGGGGGCGGCACCTATACCAATCTCTTTGATGCGCATGCACCTTTCCAGATCGATGGTAATTTTGGTTGTACATCAGGTATCACTGAAATGCTGATGCAGAGCCATGATGGAGCGATACAGTTATTGCCTGCATTGCCTGCTGAATGGAAACAGGGACATGTAAACGGATTGAGAGCAAGAGGTGGATTTACTATAACTGCACTGGAGTGGAAAGATGGAAAGGTAGTGAAGCTGAAGATCCTGTCTACTTTGGGTGGTAATTGCCGGATCCGTGTGCCAAATGCTTTGCAGGGAAAAGGTCTGGCCATAGCCAATGGGGAAAATTCAAATCCTTTTTATCAGGTGGTGGAGATTGCACCGCCTATTGTGAAGGATGCATCCAAACTAATGAAGGTAGCGATTGCACCTACACAGGTATATGATTTGCCAACGCAGAAGGGCAAAGAGTATGTACTCACAAATTAATTGCTTATTTTTTCTATTATGGTCAAACGTACATTACTATCATGCCTTTGCATGCTTTGGGCAATCGCCGGCATGTCTCAAAAAAACGTATACCTGTTCGCATATTTCAAGGGAAATGGGGAAGATGGATTGCATCTTGCTTACAGTCAGAATGGCTATCAGTGGTCAGCATTAAAAGGAGATTCTTCTTTCCTGACACCTACCGTAAGTAAGGATAAACTCATGCGTGATCCCTGCATCATCAGGGGAGGAGATGGGTTGTTTCACATGGTGTGGACAGTGAGCTGGAATGACAAAGGGATTGGTTATGCTTCGTCAAAGGATCTGATTCACTGGTCTGCCCAGGCGTTCATACCTGTGATGGCAAAGGAAGACAGTGCGAGAAATTGCTGGGCGCCGGAAATTACGTATGACGCGTCATCGAAGACGTACATGATCTACTGGTCTACTACCATTTCAGGTAAGTTCACGGAGACGGCCGCTGCCAAAGAAAGCGGGTATAATCACCGGTTGTATTACGTAACTACAAAGGATTTTAAAACGTATTCACCTACCAGGCTTTTATATGAGCCGGGTTTCAATGTAATCGATGCGACCATTGTAAAAGAAGGTGCCCGGTATATGATGGTGATGAAAGATGAAACGATTGAACCCCCTGCCAAGCATCTGCGACTTGCTTTCAGCAATAAGCTAACCGGACCGTATACCAGGGCAGGTGCTGCCATCACTGGCAGGTATTGGGCAGAAGGCCCTACTACCCTGAAGATAGGGAATACCTGGCTGATCTATTTTGACAAGTATACGGAGCATAAGTATGGTGCCATCAGCTCTACAGATCTGACAGCGTGGAAAGATGTATCAAATGAGGTGAGTCTGCCAAAAGGGATCCGCCATGGTACCATTTTTACAGTGACGCCAGCTGAGTTTCAAAAGTTGCAGCAATAATTATCAGCTTCAAACTATCTTAAAAAATAGGATGCATTCAAAAAGAGTGCATCCTATTTTGCTTTTATTTTGTGTTACTCCAAAAATTAATGACAATGAAATACAGGAAACTAGGTACTACAGGAGAATCATTATCTGCAATCGGACTGGGCTGCATGGGAATGAGCCAATCATATGGTGTTCCCGATGACAAAGAATCAATCGCAACGTTACATCGTGCACTGGAATTGGGTATTAACTTTTGGGACACCGCTGATGTATATGGCGATGGTGAAAATGAAAAGCTCATTTCCCAGGTGCTGGTGCCAAATCGTGATAAAATATTTATCGCGACCAAGTTTGGTTTTAAATCACTGGGTCATGGCAGGCAGGTGTTCGACGGCTCACCAGCTTATATGAAAACTGCTGTGGAGAAGAGCCTGCAACGCCTGCAGGTAGATCATATTGACCTTTATTATGCACATAGAGTGGATCCCAATATTCCTGTCGAGGACACGGTCGGTGCCATGGCTGAGCTGGTGAAAGAGGGAAAGGTTAAATACCTGGGATTGTCAGAAGCCTCTCCTGCTTCCATCCGCAAAGCCCATGCAGTACATCCTATCACAGCTTTGCAGAGTGAATATTCTTTACTCACCCGGAATGTGGAAAACGAGATCCTGCCGCTCTGCCGGGAGCTGGGCATCACTTTTGTGCCATTCAGTCCACTGGCCAGGGGGTTGGTAACAAATACACTTGATGTAAGCGCACTGCCTGAAGATGATTTTCGCAAAGGCATTCCCCGTTATCAACAGGAATATGCAGATAACAATGCGAAGCTGGCAAGTGGTTTTGCAGAACTGGCAGCCGGTAAAAATGCAACACCGGCACAACTGGCACTGGCCTGGGTATTGGCGCAGGGAGAAAATATCATTCCGATTCCAGGCACCAAAAAGCGTAAATACCTGGAAGAAAATGCTGCAGCTGTAGCGCTGCATCTCACCGATGGAGATTTGGCTGCCCTGGAAGCATTGCTGAAAAAGTATCCGAATACCGGCGCCAGGTATACGGAAGTACAGGAGAAAATGGCGAATAATTAACCCAATTAAAAAGCAAAAAAAAATGGCAACAACTTTTAAACTTGGAGGAACACTGGAAATAAACCGGCTTGGTTATGGTGCTATGCAGCTAACAGGCAAAGGCGTGTTTGGGGATGTAGATGACCGCGGGAATGCAAAGAAAGTGTTGCAGGCAGCGGTAGCTGGTGGTGTGAACTTTATAGACACAGCAGAGGCATATGGTCCGGATACAAATGAAACCCTGATTGCGGAAGCATTATATCCTTATAAATCAGATGTGGTCATTGCCACCAAAGGGGGCTTTGTGCGCCCAGGTCCTGATAATTGGGTGCCTAACGGGAAGCCCGATTTTATCCGTGAAAATATCGAAGGCAGTCTGAAGCGGATGAAAGTAGATACCATCGATTTATGGCAGTTGCACCGTATCGATCCAAATACACCTGTAGAAGAAACCTTACAACCTGTAATAGAAGCGGTGAAGGCTGGAAAGATCCGTTATGTTGGTTTATCGGAGGTAACGATAGACCAGATTAAACAGGTGCAGGAGATCCTGCCAATAGTATCTGTGCAAAATCTGTATAACCTGGGTGAAAGGAAATGGGAAGAAGTACTGGACTATACCACTGAACAGCACCTGGCATTTATTCCCTGGTTCCCGCTGGCATCAGGTCCGCAGAAGATGGCGGATAAGATCAAGGCAATAGCTGATAAGCATCAGGCCACTACTGCGCAGATTGCGCTGGCATGGTTGCTGAAGCGGGCAGAGAATATCCTGTTGATTCCGGGAACGAAGTCAGTGGCGCATTTGGAAGAAAACCTGCAGGCTGCTGATGTACAGCTGACAGATGAAGAATTCGACATATTGTCTAAATAAAAAGCTGATCACAGGTCTTTTTAAACATATCCTCAAACCGGTGGGTTTGGGGATATGTTTTTTATAGGAAGAAATCAAAAAAGCATATTATATTTATTTTTTTAACCACGTTACTCAGTCAATATGCTTTCTTATCCTGTACGTATCGCCCTGATCGCTGCCCTTGGCGGCTTTCTATTCGGCTTTGAAACAGCCGTTATTTCAGGGGCTGAAAAAACCATCCAACAATTATGGGCACTCGATTCTTTCTGGCATGGCTTCACGGTAGCCGCCAGTCTGATCGGTACTGTTCTTGGTTCGCTGCTTGTGGGAGCACCTGCCCGTACGCACGGCCGTAAAAAGGTACTTCTTACCATTGCCGTTATTTTCGTGATTTCGTCTATTGGCTGTGCTTCTGTCAATGCATGGTTCCTGTTTGTATTGTTCCGCTTTACCAGTGGATTTGCAGTAGGTGCCTCTTCAGTAGTAGGGCCTATGTACATATCTGAAATTGCGCCTGCACATCTCAGGGGCAGGCTGGCTGGTATGTTCCAGTTAAACATTGTGGCGGGTATCTTCATCGCCTATCTTACCAATTTCTTCTTTGTAGGTTTAGGTGATCATGCCTGGCGCTGGATGCTGGGTATTATGGTGATACCTTCTGCACTCTTCTGGATCCTGCTGCGCTCTATTCCTGAAAGCCCTCGCTGGCTGATCCTTAATAACCGGGAGTCAGAGGCGATTCCTATTATGAATCGGTTGCTGGAAACGGATGTCAACGGTGCGATCCGGGCTATCAGAGAATCAGTGCAGTCACACCAGGAAAAGCTGTTCCAGAAAAGGTATATGAAACCTGTGATGTATGCGGTATTGCTGGCTATGTTCAATCAGCTTTCCGGTATCAATGCGATTCTCTATTATGCACCCCGCATATTTGAAATGGCAGGATTTGATGAGAGTAAGGCATATTTACAGCCGGTGTACATTGGAGCGGCTAATCTGTTGTTTACTTTGCTGGCGATGACCGTGATCGACAAATTTGGCCGGAAGACGCTGATGTTAATTGGTTCAGTAGGTATGATTGTTTTCCTGGGATTGACAGCTTATGCTTTCAGGGATGCACATGCTGCGAATAGTAATGTATTGATTTACCTGATTGGGTTCATTGCATTCTTTGCATTTTCACAAGGAGCGGTGATCTGGGTGTTTATATCAGAGATCTTCCCGAATTCAGTGCGCTCACAAGGAGGTTCTTTGGGTAGTTTTACACATTGGATCATGGCGGCGATTATTTCCTGGACATTCCCGATAATCGTGGAAGGTAGTGCGCGGGGTGGGTTTTACTCCTTTGTGTTTTATAGCGGGATGATGTTGCTGCAGTTGTTGTTTATTCTGAAGATGATGCCGGAGACGAAGGGGAAATCTTTGGAACAGATTCAGCAGGAATTAGGTATTAAGTAATTCAAAAAAATACGCAATAAAAAACCACTTCCGCTTATAGCAGAGCAGAAGTGGTTTTTTGCTTTCAGCAACTGTGGGGCTGGAACCTAACTGAATTTTTGTTAAATTAGGAATCATTAACCCCATGCCACGCAAATGAAACGACTTCTTCTTGCGCTACTGTTTCCCCTCACAGTAGCTGCCCAGAAAAATCCCTTTGTTCTGAGAGGACAAATTGGCCACCTTGGTCCGGACTGCCATCTTTATCTGACCTACGTTTCAGGGGGGGAAACTGTACACGATAGTGCTCAATTACAGGATGGGCAATTCGAATTTAATGGCACTGTCAGCGATGTTGCTGATGCCATGTTGCTATTGAAAACGCCGCAGAATATGGCAGCTGTGCCCCTGGATGCCATCTTCTTTTTCATAGAACAGGGGACGATAGAAATATCCGGCAAAGATTCATTAACGACGGCGGTATTTACTGCGGGGCCTGTGAACCAGGCATACCAGGAGCTGCTATCCCTGCTCAAACCTATTCGTGAAAAGCAAAAGGGTATTTACGGGGATTATACTGCCGCTCCATTGGAAGCCCGGCATCTACCTGCTTTTCAGGCCTCTATTGCGGAAGATTACGCTGCTACCCGCAATGAGGAGAAGCAGGTATATCTCAGTTTTGCAGCTACTCATCCTAATTCCATTGTCAGTATAACTGCGTTGCAGTGGTATGCGAATGGCGCGCCGGATGCCAGGGTTCATTCCCTGTATCAGGCACTTTCGCCGGAAGTAAAGTCCAGTGCAAAAGGGAAAGCCTTTGAAAAGCTTTTGAAATAATTATATTTGATTGACTAACTAACAACAAATGGCGGACTTGTCTGTTTTTTATAAATTAGATGTTGAGATTGCATGGCAGCCAACGGATCCTGGCGTAAAAAGAAAGGTCATGGCGTACAATGAACAGCTGATGATCGTAAAAGTGGCTTTCGAAACCGGAGCGGTAGGTACGTTACACGCGCATCCACATCTGCAGATGTCGTATGTGGAAAAAGGAACGTTTGAGGTGGAGATTGCCGGCCACAAAAAAATATTACAAACCGGGGATGTTTTTTCTGTGCCTTCAGAAGCTATTCATGGGGTGATTTGCAAAGAGGAGGGGGTACTGATTGATGTCTTCAATCCCATGAGAGAAGATTTTTTACTTAGATAATCAATTGTATATCACCAAAAAGCGAATATTATGTTGTCACAAAGAATGCAAGAAGCGCTCAATAAGCAGGTTTTAATGGAGGCGCAGTCGTCACAGGCTTACCTTGCGATGGGTAGCTGGGCAGACATTCAGCCGGGTCTGAAGGGAGTTACAAAATTCTTCTTTAAGCACAGTGACGAGGAGAGGATGCACATGCTGAAACTGATCCATTATATTAATGAGCGTGGAGGTTTTGCCATCGTACCTGCATTGGCTCAGCCGGTACTTACCTTTGTATCTTTGAAGAAAGCTTTTGAAGAGTTGTTTGCTCATGAGGTGAAGGTAAGTGAAGGTATTAACGAGTTGGTAGACATTGCATTACAGGAAAAAGACTATGCTACCCATAATTTCCTGCAATGGTATGTGAATGAGCAGATTGAAGAAGAAAGACTGGCGCGTGAGTGTAATGATAAGCTGGAGCTGATTGGGGATGACAAAAGTGGTCTTTATTTGTTCGATCGTGACATTATGACGATGGAGCAGGAATAGGGAAAATATAACTCCTTGATATAGAAGGGGGAAGTAGTCCGGGCTGGACTGCTTCCCCCTTCTTTTTTTTATGCGATTTTGATGCCTGTAAATATTAATGTATCGGTAATAATATATATTATAAATAATTAATTCAGAAAGATTTATTATTTTTATTTGCCATATACTTTTACTACATTGCTGTCTGAAATATAAGGAAAAGTTAGAATGCAAAAAGAGGTTAATATAAATGATCTATGGGAGCGCTTCACGAAAGGGAGTGATGCCCGGTCATTTGAGGTTTTATTCCACGAATTAAACCCACGCCTCATCAAGTTTTGCACTTTATATGTTCATTATCGGCAAGTTGCTGAAGAAATTGTTTCGGATGTTTTTGTGAAATGCTGGATGGATAGAGTGCAGATGCAGGCGGTGGAGAAGCCGGAAACATATCTTTTTATTGCTGTTAAAAACCAGGCGCTGAACTATAATAAACGCTTTTCCAGTATCCAGGTTGTTAATATTGATGACCATGACGGGGGAGGAATTCTGATAAATGAGGCTTCGCCGGAGATGGAATTGGAGAAGAAGGAGCTGATTTTCAAAATGGACCAGGCAATTGGTACACTGCCACGTCAATGTGGTATTATATTCAGGCTTATCAAGGAAAACGGTATGAAATACAAGGAAGTAGCCGAGATCCTGAATATTTCGCATCGTACAGTGCATACGCAGATGCTTCGGGCTATGAAGAAGATGAGTAAGGCGATGGATCCTTATCTGAAGAAGGCAAACCGACAGGCAACAGACAATCTTATCAGTACTATATTAGTTTTATTCATATTTATGGGTAATTAGGACTTGGAGATATATGTTAAAATTTTTTTTAAAGCTTGTACGCATATTACCATTAAAAAATTGTCCTATATACAAAGGGTTATTCCAACGGACAATGAGCGATCGTTTTTTTGAAATGGTTATAAAGGACCTGGTTGGTGACATCACACCTCAAGAAGGCCAGGAACTAAAAAATATCATGCATGAGGATACTGTCTCTGCAAGGCAGTATGATATGTTCCGTACCTACTGGGCTCAGAACCATACTGATTATATAGATGGGCGCAGGCTTTTTGAAAATGTGCAGGCCAGGATCAATGAGTTGGAACAAGCAGCAGGTACGCCAGTCATGAAGCCACTGATGAAACCTGTACGCAATACAGGCCGTGTTCGCTGGATAGCAGCGGCAGCATCACTGGCACTTTTAATTACAGCGGGTACTACATATTATATATTCCTGCGTGGCACCATGATGCAAAAAGTAACTGCCAAAGGGCAGAAATCCACTTTTATCATGGAAGATGGTACGAGAGTGACACTAAATGCGGACAGTAAACTAGAATATAGCGAGGACTTTGCAACTAAAAACAGGGAAGTATATCTGACAGGGGAGGCATTCTTTGATGTACATGCAGATCCACAAAAGCCATTTATCATCCATACATCCAAAATGGATATCAAGGTATTGGGTACTGCTTTCAATGTTAAATCTTATCCGGACGAAGCTTCTTCTGAGGCTACACTGATTAAAGGGGCGATAGAGGTTACCGTGACTGACAATCCATCTGAGAAAATAATTTTGAAACCTTCTCAGAAACTGGTGCTGACCAACTTTGACTCTACCAGGAGAAAAGCTGTCAGCATAAAAGATTTGGTACCAAGTGTACCTAGTGTACCAAGCGTAACATCCATGACATATCTGAATGATAAAAAAGATTCTTCAGTAGTGATGGAAACCAGCTGGTTACAGAACAAACTGGTTTTTCAGGACGAAGATTTTGGCACACTGGCCAAGAGAATGGAACGCTGGTATAATATCAGTATCCACTTTAACAGGGTCGGTTACAGACAGTTAAGGTTTACAGGTGTTTTAGAAGGGGAGACAATTGCTGAAGCACTGAACGCATTGCACCTGACGGAGAACTTCAACTATAAAATTGAAGATTCAACAATCGTAATATATTAAAGAAGAACCAGGTAAATCAAGAAATTCCTTTCATAAGTAGTGAAAGGTGAGATGAGGACCCTATGCCGATGCCTATGATGTATAATACCTATGGAATCGCACTTTCATTTCACCAGAAACAAAGTAAAACAACTAAAATTTTGTCTATGGGAAAAGAAAGCGATTACTACTGAATAAATGCGGGGATCATTTAAATATTCCCCGCTGAAAGATGACTTATTCCAATAAAATAGCAGGCCTTTTCGCACGAGTACTGCCGTTTTAACACTTTTATCACCTTTAACATCTAAGTTATGAGTTTTTATGTACGCCCCAGGGGCGTCAAGATCCCTTACGGGCTTTTAAGGCCATTGCTGATTTTACAACTAACGTTAGGGTTCATCCTTTTCCTGAATCTGCATGTAGTTGCAAATGTTCTTTCCTCAAAAACGATTACACTGAACCTCCGCTCTGTTGAATTTAAGGAGGTGCTTTCTATTATCGAACACCAGAGCGATTATCGCTTTATGTTCAGCAACAGAAATATCCCTAACAAAAGCAAAGTGGATATTAATGTAAAAGATGCACAGATCAATACTGTGATGGATATGATCCTGGATAATTCAGGTTATACCTATCAGGAGCTGGCTAACAACCTGATTGTGATTGTGCCTATGGGTGAAAGAATCACTACTGTGAAAATCACCGGTAAGGTATTGGATCAAACAGGGGAAGCGTTGATCGGGGCTTCAGTGAAAATCAAAGGAACTTCGGATGGGGTAGCTACAGATGAAAATGGTGGTTTTACTTTAAGTGTACCTGACGATGCAATCCTCGTGGTATCTTACGTAGGTTTCAAAACACAGGAAGTTCCTGTAAACGGAAAGACTGCGTTGACTATCACTTTGCAACCTGCAGATAAGATGATCAACGAGTTCGTAGTAACGGCGCTGGGTATCAAGAGGGAAGAAAAAGCCCTCGGTTACGCAGTTTCTACCATTACTTCCGAGCAAATTAACGCAGCTGGTAACACCAACTTTGCATCCGCCTTATATGGTAAGGCGGCTGGTGTGAAAATCACTACAGCGCCGGGTGGTGCTACCAGTGCCGTTAACATCCAGATTCGTGGTGTAAACTCTCTGAACTATAGTACCCAGCCACTCTATGTAGTTGATGGTGTGCAGATCAGAAATAATAACGAAAGCGGTGGTGCAGGTGGTAACTCTACCGGTTATTGGGATGATCCACGTATCCGCGGTAATGGTATTCTTGATATCAACCCTACTGACATCGAAAACCTGACTGTATTGAAAGGCGCGAGTGCGACAGCCTTGTATGGTTCCGATGCAGCGAGTGGTGTGGTTGTAATCACTACCAAGAAAGGCCAGAAAGGCAGAGGTCTTGGTGTAGATGTAAACTATAGCACTTCGCGTGAAACAATCGCTAATGCTCCTCAATACCAGAACGTTTATGGTCCTGGCTACGACAGAGCAAGTAACGTAGCATTGGGCGCCAATGAAGAGGGTTGGGTACCCGTAGGTTCTGATGGTACGGTCCGACCCTTCTTCAGAGCTTATGGCCAGTTCGGTCCAAAAATGAATGGTGAGATGGTGCCTTGGTGGGATGGCTCTATGCACCCCTATTCACCTCAGCCCAATAACTATAAACAAATGTTTCAGAAGGGATACAATTCAAATTTGAATGTATCCCTTTCGAATATGAACGAAAAAGCTAACTATCGTTTCAGCTATACCCGTAGTGATTATAAAGGTATTCAGATCGGTACCAAGCAAGGTAAAAATACCTTCAACCTGAATAGTACCATTAAGCTGCATAGCAAGGTGAGCTTAGATGTGGTGGGTGGTTATGTAAATACGCAGGTGACAAACAGAGCTCGTTTGATGAATCGTCTCTTCAGTTCATTCGATGGTTTCTTCAGCCGTGCTGAAGATATGGCTGTTGTATTCGATAAGTATAAAACGAGTAAAGGTTACAAATGGGTGCCTTATGATAATACTCAGTTGAATCCAGACGAGGCACTGGCATTCCAGATTCGTCCGGAACTCCTGAACTTCCTGTGGTACCAGTTGCGTAATACTAACGTCGAAAACCAGGACCGTTTATTATCCAGCATCACCCTGAACGTGGATCTCGCAAAAGGTCTGAAACTTCGTACCAGAGTGGGTAATGACTTTACCAGTATTAATACAGAGGATATGAGCTATAACGAATATCCAATTGCGTTTAATACTACCAATAGTACAGGTTCATATGGTGTTACAAAAAACCGTTATGCGATAGTTTATACTGACCTGTTAGCCACCTATGCCAATGACCAGACAAAAGTGTTTGGTTATAGCTTCAGTGGTGGTTTCCAGAGCCGTCAGGAAAGCTTTACTGACCAGGTTTCCTCTACAAGTGGTGGTCTCGTAACTGCAAACTGGTTCTCTCTGAACAACTCTTACAATGCACAGACAACTTCAGAAGCACGTAGCAAATCATTGAAATACGCTTTCCTTGGTATTGCGAACTTCAGCTATAGAAACTATCTGTTCCTTGAGGGTACTGCCCGTCAGGAGTATACCTCTACACTGCCTGTGAATAGCAATTCTTACTTCTATCCTTCTGTGAACTCTTCATTCATCTTCACAGATGCATTTGCTATGCCAAAATGGTTAAGTTATGGTAAGTTCCGTGCATCCTATGGTATGGTAGGTAACGCGCCTCCTCCATATGAAGCGAACATTCTTTATACACAAAAACCGCTGTCTACCACTACAGGTTCTGTACCTGTGTTAACTGCACAGAATGCATATGGTAATGCCAACCTGAAATCTGAGAAGAAAACGGAAATGGAGTTTGGTCTCGAAACCAAAATGCTGCAGAACAGAATTGGTGTAGACATCTCTGTATATAACAGTAAGGTAAAAGACCTGTTGATGCGTTTGTCTACTGCAGCATCCAACGGTGCGCTGACACGTATCACAAACGTAGGTGAGTTGAGCAGCCAGGGTCTTGAAATCGCATTCAACGCTAATCCGCTGAAACGCCCGAAAACAAACTGGAGTACCCGTCTGAACTTTGCATTTAACAACTCTAAAGTTGTAAGCCTGGCTGATGGTGTAAACCAGATCGTGTTTAAAGGTGGTGATGCAAACTCCGTACAGATTGTGGCTGAAAAAGGTCAGACAATTGGTAATATCTATATGTATCCTTATGCAACAGATGATAAGGGTAACAGACTTGTAAACTCCAGTGGTTTTTACTATGTAGATAAATCAAGATATGAAAAAGTGGGTAACATCCTGCCTAAGGTAGTAGGTGGTTGGTCCAACACATTCAGTTACAAAGCGCTGACACTTGATATTACTATTGACTATCGTTTTGGTGGTGAGATCATGTCTATGCCACAGAAATATGGTACCAACGCAGGTATGTTCAAGTCTACGCTGAAATACAGAGACGAAGCAAATGGTGGTTTACCTTATTATGTAAACGAACAAGGTGTAGCTACTAAACTGGCCAGCCACAATTCAGTTTCTCCATATGGTAAAGCTTATCATGATGGTGTGATCCTGCCTGGAAAGAAAGAATCTGATGGTTCTGATAACGATGTCATTGTTGAGGCAGCAAACTATTATCTGACTGTATTTGACGCGTCTTCAAACGGTTACAACGGTAATGCGGTTATTAAGAATAGTTATATCAAATTCAGAGAGGCTGTTCTGAGTTACAACCTGTCAAGAGGAACTGCGCAAAAGCTACACATGCAGAACGTTCGTTTATCATTGATCGGCAGAAACCTGTTTTACCTCTACAGAACGCTGAAGAACATTGACCCTGAGGCTCCTGTTGGTCAAAGCTGGTTAAACCAGGGCGTGGATGAAGGTTCTACCGGTGCTACCCGCAGTATTGGTTTTAGTTTAAATGCAAGCTTCTAACTATTCTGAAGACCTAACAAACTGACATGATCATGAAGAAAATTTTGTTACATATAAGTTGTGTTTTTACACTAGCCATTACGATGTCTGGTTGTAAAAAGCAATTGGAAGAATATTATACAAATCCCGATAAAACCACCAACCCCACCATTGAGAAATTATTTTCATCAATGTTGGACAATAACCGTGTTCGCCCTACTTATTGGGATCTCCGTACTTTGCAGTTTAACCAGATGGGAAAGTATTGTCAGATGACAGCTTTTCTGAATGAGTTGACTACCTATTCACAAAACGACGATTATATCCAGAACCGTTGGAATGACTTCTATACTCCTAATAACCAGGGAAACAATGCAAATGACGCTGGTAGTGGTAGTGGTCCAATGGCTCAATATCGTACCATGCAGCGTTTATTTAAAGCACTGCCTATCGATGAGCGTCCAAACATGGAGGTATTCATGATGGCTGGTAGAGTGATATTGCTGGATCAGACCGCACAAATGGTGGATATGTTCGGTGATATTCCATACTCTGAAGCAGGAAGTCTGGATGCAACTGCTACTATTTCCAGCCCTAAATTCGATCCACAGGCAGAAGTATACGATACTGTATTGACTCAGTTAAAAGAAATGGCAGACTGGTTTGCAGCTACTACGCTGAATACGGTAGCTACATCTGCTTTCGCTAACCAGGATTATGTAAATCATGGTAGTCTGAGTAAATGGCGTCGTTACATCAACTCCCTCCGTCTCCGTTATCTCATGCGTCAGTCTTACGTTTACGAAGACAGAGCAAAGACCGAGATCCAGGAAATTCTTTCTAATCCACTGCAATATCCGTTGGTGGATGGTGACGGTGTGGGTGATACCTATAGCCCTTACAATACGGATGTGTTGATCTTTCAGTTGACAAACTATACCAACAACCTGGACAATGCCTTTACTGAAATCAAGGCACACGCTGCGCCAGACTATATGTTGAATACTGTGATGTTACCTGTAAATGACCCACGTATTCCGCTGATGTTTGATAAATTTGGTGTTTCTATCAATAAAGTGTTTACACCTAATGCAACTTACAGAGCGATGTCCCAGCAATGGACACAGGTAATGCAGAGTGACAGTATTAGTTATTTTTCTACTATTGACTCTACAACATACCGTTTTAACTCTCACCTGCCGGGTATTATGATGACTGCAGCCGAGACGAACTTCCTGAAAGCTGAGGCTTTCGAACGTTGGGGTCTGTCTGGCGGTACTGCAGCAGCCAGCTATAACCTCGCGGTACGTCAGGCTATTGCTTTTGCTTACTACCTGCACTCTACCAATACCACACAGTATGAGGCGGTAACACAGCCTTCTACTGCCGATGTAGATGCATTTTTAGCTAAATCTGCTGTTGCTTATTCTGGTACTTCCGATGAAAAGCTGGGTAAGATCTGGACACAAAAATGGTTGGCATATGGATTTACACAGTGCGGACAGGCATGGGCTGAATACCGCAGAACCAAGTATCCAAAAATTACCATCTGGCAGTCTACATCTTCCATTTATCCGACTCCTCCTACCAGGTTCACTTATCCTGCCAGTGAAAAGGCTTATAACACGAGCTATTCTGCTGTACAGGCAAATGATACGCGAACTACTAAAATCTTCTGGGATGTAAAATAATAACCGTACTTATAATTTAGATGGTGGAAGGCCGCAAGGATTTTTATCTTTGTGGCCTTCCTGTTTTAATTAAGTAATATGAAGAAAGGGTTATTGTCATGTTTATTGTTGGGTGGGTTATTGCCGGTTATGGCACAAAATAAGGCCACACTCGTAAGAGAAGAAATGGTGATGGAGAAGCCGCCGGTGCCTGCAGCACATGCGTCTACAATGACGGAACTGAAGGATGGCAGGTTGATGATGTCATGGTTTGGTGGTAGCCGGGAGAGCGCCAAAGACGTATGTATTTATACTGCTATATATTCAAATGGGAAATGGTCCGCTCCGGTGGTGGTGGCAGATGGAGTCGTGAATGATTCTACCAGATATGCCGCCTGGAACCCGGTGTTGTATACGAATAAGAAAGGAACCCTGCTGTTGTTCTATAAAGTGGGCCCTAATCCACGGGAATGGTGGGGGTTGATGAAGACTTCGAAGAATAATGGGAAGACATGGTCCAAAGCTGTGCCATTGCCGGATAGCATGCTGGGACCAATTAGAAATAAACCGGTGCTGCTAGCTAATGGGCAATTGCTGCACCCTTCCAGCACTGAAAGCCTGGATGAGAAGGTGTGGAATGTGCATGTGGAGTTTTCTGATACGGAAGGAAAGCATTGGAAGCGCGTAAAGGTCGATTGTGATACGTTTGGGGTAATACAGCCTACTATTCTTTTTCATCCCGGCAACAGGCTGCAAATGCTTTGCAGGAGCAGGCAGAATGCGATAGTAGAGAGTTGGTCTGCTGATAATGGCGCAACATGGTCTCCGCTGAGGAAACAGGATATGCTGAATCCGAATAGTGGGATCGATGCGGTGACGCTGAAGAGTGGGGTGCATGTGTTGATTTATAATCCGGCGGTGAGTGGTAAGGATTGGTCTGATGGAAGGAATGAGTTGAGAGTAGGTGTGTCTGAAGATGGGGAGCATTGGGAAGATGTGTATGAGCTGGAGAAGCATCCGAAGGGGGAGTTTAGTTATCCAGCGGTAATAGAGGGAAAGAATGGGGAGATACATATTAGTTATACCTATGATAGGAAGAATATAAAACATGTGGTAATACGCCTTTAAAGTTTTGCTGCTGGCAGCAGTGTAAAGGTATGGCCCGGGTGGGTGGATGTTGGCGAAGGCAAAATCCACCAACCCGGGTGTTTTTTAGTATACTTGTATTAGTAAACGAATCAAATCATGAGTCAACAACCTGAAGTCTGGATGCGCGGCCCCATTTCCGGCATACCCCCCCTCCTCCAACCTGTAGCCCACGCCCTCCTGCAAGCGCAGGAAGAAATCCACGCCTACCTCAAAGACTTCCCGGCGTCCAAACTCTGGGACACCCCATTCGGCTGCGCCTCTGTCGCCTTCCATCTCCAACACATCAAAGGTGTGCTCGATCGCCTATTCACCTACGCTGAATCCAAATCGCTTACCGATTCCCAACTCAGTGATCTCGCTGCCGAAGGCAAACAACAACCCCACATTACAGTACACTCACTCCTTGCATCGCTCGATGCACAAATCACCATCAGTCTTGCCAAACTACAATCCACGGAAGAATACGCGCTTGCAGTACCACGCGGCATTGGCAGAAAACAAATACCTACTACACTTGGTGGTTTATTATTCCATTCAGCAGAACATACCATGCGCCATACCGGCCAGTTATTAGTAACAATAAAAATCTTAAAACACCAGCCCTAACGTAGATGTATATATTATAAAAATGACTTGCTTCATGGCTAAGCATCTAATTGTTAATGAATTTTAAACATTGTTAACACAATTTAAAACCCGGCTTATCAGTTTTGGATTGTGAAAAACTTCTCTATTTTTACTACCGATAGCTACATCAGCATCTGTAAAATGGGAGTTGATGTAGTATTGAACGTGTAGCAACGTAATAGATAAACTTGTAGACAGCATTTGTATTAATCGACGTTATTGAACTTGGAGTTACATTGTTTTTAATCAATCACCGAACTAAAATCTAAAATGGAAATGATGATTGAATCTGCGTAATACCTACCATTTTCTTTTTCAAAAAAAATTATGTGCGGATTGAGAGACCTTAGCACGATGTGAGTATTGTTTTATTGTGGTGTTAAACTAAACTAAACTAAAGTCTTTTGTTCACTGACGATTCCAGCAGTGGATAAGGGGAAATCTTGTGTCATTTTAATCGTAACTGCATGCGTTGAAATTCATCATTCATCGTACAGGAAGCGAATTACCATTTTTATTACCAACAATTGTTTTTGCTGCAGAAACATGCTGCAGCGAACGGGGGAAGTATGTGCCAACTTTAAAAGGATTCGCTTAATAGTTCTGCTTAATACCAAAATCAAAGTATATGAAGAGAAGACTAGTTTTTCTTTCTCGGATATGCCTGCACAGTATATGGATGATATTCCTATCCATGTTGGCATTTTCCCAGTCCCGCACCATTACCGGTAAGGTGGTGGATGCAAGTGGACAAAGTCCCTTACCAGGTGTAACCGTACAGGTAAAAGGTGCTACAATCGGCACCCAGACCAAGGTAGACGGTTCCTATTCACTGAATGTTCCAGGTGGTGCAGTAACCCTGGTATACACCTTTGTAGGTTATAAAACTACTGAGATGCCTGTGGGCACTTCCAATACTATCAATATTAGTTTGGCTGCTGATGTGACTGCGCTGAAAGATGTGGTAGTAGTAGGTTATGGTACGCAGAAGAAACAGGAAGTAACATCGGCGATTACTTCCATTGAACCAACAGATTTCCGTCAGAGTGGTGCGCGTAATGCATTGGATCTGGTACAAGGTAAGGTAGCTGGTCTGCAAATCACCCGTACTGGTGGTTCTAACCCTAATACCAGCCCTGCTGTTCAGTTGCGTGGTGTAACATCTTTGACTGGTAGTATGTCGCCACTGATCGTTATCGATGGTATCCCTGGTGGTAACCTCGACCTGCTGCAACAGGATGACATCGCAAGCATTTCCGTACTGAAAGATGGTTCGGCAGCTGCGATTTATGGTACGCAGGCAAATGGTGGTGTCATCATCGTGACCACAAAGAAAGGGGTGAAAGGTCCTGCCCGTGTTACCTACAACAACTACTTCCGTAAGGAATATAAAGCCCGTTTGCCTAAGTTCCTCACGCCTGATGAGTATGCAGCAAAGATTGCCGATGGTGAAATCAATGCTACTGACAAGGGTTACAGAACTGATTTCGTAGATCTGCTCGTGAATCACGACAACTTAACACAGAACCATAACCTGGCGTTCTCTGGTGGTAGTGAGCAGTCTAGTTATCGTGCAAGTGTGTACTACCTGAACCAGGAGGGTATTCTGAAAGCCAATGAGCGCCAGCAATATGGTGGTCGTCTGAGCATCACATCAAAAGGTTTGAATGACAGGCTGACTTCTCAGTTCAACCTCGCTACCAACTTCAATAAAGCAAACCTGCTGACTGACGGTGGTAACCTGCAGGGTTATTATACTTTCAACCCTACTTATTCTCCCTACAACCCTGATGGTTCCTGGTATTTTGAACAAACCAGCACAAACGAGCTGGCCAGAATAAATCAGCAAACAGACATCCGTCAGCAACAAACTACTTCAGGTGATGCCAAGGTATCCCTGGACATCGTAAAAGGTCTGAAAGCATCTATTTTTGGTTCCGTAACCCGCGATAGTTATAGTGAGGGTAGTTATGCAAACCTCCTGTCTGAACTCTCTGTTGAAAACTATGATTCCACCGGTTATGCATTTCAGTCTTCTTTCCTGAACATTAAGTATGCAGTAGAACCTACCCTGGAATATAACATCACCGTTAATAAAAATCACAACTTCAGTTTGATTGGAGGTTACAGCTATCGTTATGAGGTAGAACAATATTTTGATGCCGGCAACTATGGCTTCGTAAATGATATCTTCCAGGAAAATAACCTGGGTGCGGGTAACATGCTGCTGACCGGTAAAGCAAATATGAGCAGCTACAAAAATGATAATAAGCTCATCGCTTTCTTCGGTAGGATCAACTATAACTACAAGGATAAATACATGGCCAGCGTAATCCTGCGTCATGAAGGTTCTTCCCGTTTCGGCGCGAACAACAAATGGGGTAACTTCCCTGCGTTGTCTGTTGGTTGGAACATGCGCGATGAACCCTTTATGCAGGATGTCACTTTCCTCGATGACCTGAAATTAAGAGCAGGTTATGGTGTGACTGGTAACTCTGGTATCAACAACTACAGCTCTCTTGTTACAATGGGTACCGGTGGTAACTACCTGAACCCTGATGGTGTATGGCGCCAGACCTATGGACCTAACAAGAACCCTAACCCAAATCTGAAATGGGAAAAGAAATCTGAGTATAACGTGGGTGTTGACTTTAGTTTCTTCAAAGGCCGTCTGAGCGGTGCGGTGGATGTGTACAAGCGTATCACTAAAGACCTGCTGGAAAACGTAACCACCCAGCTGCCTCCTTTCGTGACCAACAGCATTTATGCAAACGTAGGTCAGGTATCATCCAAAGGTGTGGAAATCACATTGAGTGGTGTAACAGTTAGGACAAAAGACTTCTCCTGGAATGTTGATGTAGCATTCAGTAATTCTAAGAATACCCTGGACCGTTATTCCAATGACCTGTATACAATCAAATATCAGTCTTATGCTGACATTGGGGGGTATGGTGCACTGGGTAATGCGATCCGTACTTACGAAGGTGACCGTATTGGTAACTTCTATGGTAAGCGGTTTGCTGGTTTGACAGATTCAGGCGACTGGTTGTTCTACAAAGCAGATGGTACCAAAGCCCCTGCTGACCAGCTGGACAGCGAAAAAGACTTTAAGGTAATCGGGAATGCGGTTCCTAAAGTATACCTGTCTTTCACTAATACCTTTAAGTATAAAAACTTTGATCTGAGAGCATTCTTCCGTGGTAAGTTCGGTTACAATATCCTGAACACTATGGAAATGTTTTATGGTTCCAAGGCTTCCCTGCCTAGCAATGTGCTGGAAACTGCATTTACCAAAAATGGTAAGATCACGGGTGGTTACCAGTATTCTGACTACTACATCGAGAAAGGTAATTTCATGAAACTGGATGAGCTGACCCTGGGATATACCGTTCCATTCAAGAGTAAGAAAACCTTCCAGAACCTGAGACTGTATGTAACAGCTTCTAACCTGTGGCTGATCACCAAGTACTCCGGTAACGATCCTGACTACGTAAGAGACACAGGTCTGAAACCAGGTGTTGATGCTTTGAATGCGTCAGATGACCGTACACCATACATGGGCACCCGTGGCTTTATGTTTGGCTTGAATGTAGGATTCTAACATGTACCCATTTAAAACTTGTCGAATGAAACGATTTAAAAAGATAGCTGTATATACAAGTTTAGCTTTACTTCCGGTACTGGCAAACAGTTGTACTAACCTGGATGAAAAAGCATACGATACGCTGCTCACCAATAACTTTTATAATAATAAGAATGAAGTAGTGTCTGCTGTACTCAGGCCTTATACACATGCAAACGCATGGATTACACCTGGCCAGAGTGGCTGGTGGCGTTTGAGCGAGCTTTCTGCCGATCAGCTGGCATGGCCGCAAAAAGGTCGTCATGGTTACGATAATGGTCAGTGGATCCGTTTGCACTACCATACCTGGACGGTGGATGAATCTACTGTTCTGAACTGCTGGAACCTCTTGTGGACTGGTTTAGGTTTTTGTAACGATGCGATCGGCAATATCGAAGGCCGGGATGCAGCGAAGATGGGTCTTACGCAGGAAGAGAAGGATGGTTTTACCGGTGAGTTGCGTTTATTGCGTGCTTTCCATTATCTCCGCCTGATGGATATTTATGGCAATATTCCTATTGTTACTACGGTAGGTGAACCGGTAAGTCCTGAAACAAAAACCCGTGCGGAAGTATTTTCATTTATTGAGCAGGAGATCAAGGACAATATTGACAAGAGTCCAAACCTGTCAAAAGCATTACTGGGCCGTATGTCTAAGGCGGGTGGTTATGCCATGCTGGCTGAGATGTACCTGAACGCTGAGAAGTGGTCTGGTACTGCACGCTGGGATGATTGTATCGCTGCATGTGATGCCCTGATCAATAGCACTGCAGGTGGTATGAATGGTGCGCTGGTACTGGATACCAATCTGACAGATACTTACAAGCCAAATAATGATTTGTCAAAAGAGATCATCTTCTCTATCGCTTACGATTATATCATTTCTAACTTTTCACCACAGTGGACTGGAGACTTCTATCACTTTAATCAGGGCCAGATCAATGGTAACCCGATCAATGGGAATGATGGTGTAGTGGTGATACCTGGAGTGTATACTACTTTTGAAGATGCTGATAAGCGTAAGAAGGAGTGGTTGCTGATAGGGCCACAGTGGAAATATGGTTCTGCTGATACTTTGCCTGTAATTTGTAGTGGAGGGAATGAGTATGATGGTAAGCAGCTGGTATTTGTGGATAACATCCGCAAAAATGCACAGGGAAGTACGGTTTCTGATATGACACAGGGTGAAGAGAATAGTGGGGTGCGTTTTAATAAGTATAGACTGGGACCATTGACTGATCCGAGCTATCGTAGCTGTGACTGGGCAGTGTATCGTTTATCATGGATCTATTTTGTAAAAGCTGAAGCCATCATGCGTAAGAATGGTGGGGTAGCTACACAGGAAGCGGTAGACCTGGTAAATACCATTAAGAAACGTGCTTATAGTGCTGCAGATTGGCCTGCACATCAGTATACGACTACTACACTTACTATGGATGAGTTACTGGCTGAACTGGGTCGTGAGTTTATCTTTGAAGGGTATAGAAGGCAGGAGCTGATTCGTTTTGGAAAGTATACAACTGGTACCTGGTGGGATCACAATGCTTCGGAAGCTTACAGAGAGCTGTTCCCGATTCCGAGAACACAGTTGCAGTTGAATGCGAACCTGAAACAGAATGATGGATATCCGAACTAAAATAACCAACCTTTCAGCGCTTGCGCTTTTAGTTTGAGACCAAATATAAAAGGGTTTTGCTCCTGGCAAAACCCTTTTATATTTGGTTATTATCAAATAAAGAAAGCTGTGTACTATTCCCATGAATCTGAATAATCTCCCCAAAATTCGAAAGAGAAATCCCCAACAACCGTATTGGCTTCTCCTCCTGCTCAACTACCGCTGCCAATAACTGCTGCGCTGTCTTCACAATTATTTCCAGGTCATCAGTCGCGAATGACAACGACTGATTCCTTGTTATCTGTTTAAAGTCACTATACTTTATTTTCAACGTAATGGTACGACCCTTTAAATTGTGCCTTTTAAGCCTTGCAGTGACCAAACCTCCAATCCTTGCCAACTGGCTGTTCATCTCTTCAATCTCCGTTAAATCGACCGGAAAAGTATCTTCCGCCCCCGTTGATTTCGTTTCTCTGTGTGGCTGCACCTCCCGTTCATCAATTCCCCTTACAATACGGTAATAAAATGCTCCCGGTTTTCCGAAATACTGTTTAATCTCATTCTCTGACAACCGCTTCAGATCTGCCCCCGTATGCAATCCCATTTTCTTCATTTTCTCCGCCGTTACTTTTCCCACCCCATGAAACTTTTCCACTGGCAGTTGCTCCATAAAACTAGTAATCTGTGAAGGTCCAATGAACGTCAATCCATCCGGTTTATTCATATCCGAAGCTATCTTCGCCACAAATTTATTGATAGACACACCTGCCGATGCGGTTAACCGTAACTCCTCTTTAATCGCCTGTTTGATGAGTTTGGCAATCTCAATAGCTGATCCGATTCCCTGTTTATCCACACTCACATCCAGGTATGCCTCATCCAATGACAATGGCTCTATCAGATCAGTATACCGGCTGAAAATTTCCCGGATATGCCTGGACACTTCTTTATACACATCAAATCTTGGATAAACAAAGATCCCCTCAGGGCAAAGTTGTACGGCTCTCCTGGAAGACATGGCAGAACGGACGCCGAATTTACGGGCTTCATAAGATGCGGTTGCGACTACCCCACGGCTATTGGGAGGGCCACCGACAATAACAGGTTTGCCGCGGTACTCCGGATGATCCCGCTGCTCTACGGAAGCATAGAAAGCATCCATATCGATATGAATGATCTTTCTCTTTTTATTTTCATCCTGTTCCATGGCACCTGTCTATAAGGTGCAAAGATACATTAATCATTTACCATCACCGCCAGATAATCTTTTTCAAATGGCTCCCCATAGAGGGTCTCATACTCATTCTTAAAGGTCCTGAACAGGCTTCTCGCTGTTGCATGCTGGTGCATGGCTACCAGTGCCCTGCACTTGTACATCACCGCTTCTTCACAGAGGGAGTCAAAATGTAGCATACTATCGCAGGTCTGTATAATCTCTTCCGGGTTTAACTGTTCCGCATGCTCATCCAGGTGTCTGGTGAAGATATTCAGCAATGCTGTAGTCAGGTCCGATTTAAATTTATCGAGCCAGCTATAATCTGTCTCCATCAGTAATCCTCCTCTGCCACATACCTGCACCAATTGTGAGATATTATTGTTGAGAATTAAGTGGTGGCAATGCCGCAGGTCTACATACACTTCATCGTCAAAAGTCAGTTCCCATTTTCCGTTTTCCTTTGCCAGACTGTAATTTCCTAATTTTTCCAGGATATTTTTCAGCTTCACCATATTCACTGACCGGTTATTTTTTGCATCTTTCACCGAACGCCCTGTCCAGAGGATCTCATTAATCTTTTCTGAAGAAATACCTTTTCTGCCAAATGAAGAATGCAGTAATATTAATAAGAACAATTCTTTTACTAAAGGACTGAATAGTTTACTCACATCATTACCTTCTTTATCGATGACGGTGAAATGTCCTAGTAAATAAACGGCGGCTCTTTTCTTCTCAACTGGTGCGGGTAACTCCAGCATTCTCAATACCGGTGCTTTTTTAAGAGGTGCCTGCAGATGATAAACCGTGATTGCTGGTGCAACGGTTTCCTGTTTTTTTCTTCTCAGTAAAAGTGCGATTAATAAGGTGGTTAATACTATTAATCCCCAGATCAGGTATTGGTAATTCCTTTCCACCACACCTTCTTCAGGCATTAATAATGCCGGTGGGAAAAGGATCGTGTTAATCTTTATTTCGGTAACGTTATTTTCAGGATAATATAATGTCACTGCGATTAATTCCTGTCCTTTCGCATAATAATATAAAGAAGCACTGGATTTGATATCATAGAACTGATAAGGTAATTCATTGCCGAGTTTAATATATTCCGGTTTATCCAGTGAGCCTTTAATTAATTGTAAAGAGGATTCCATTCTGTCATTTGCATATGCGAGCGCATAGAATGCTTTCTCTTTCGTATCTACTACCATCGCATTACCGAAGGCCATGGGCATATCCGGTTTTTCCAGTGTATAGATCTTTTTGAAGGTATGGTTCTTTACATCAAATAAAAGCAGGTCATAGAAGTTTTCCGGATTCAGGAGCTGATCACCGGTGGCACTACCATGTCCGCCGAGTATATAAGCGGAGTCTCCATTGTCGGTAGAACCTAAAGCAGCCATATACCTGGGTGCAAATTTATCTCCTTTAGCAACCACCGTTTTCCACTGATCATCTGCTGTGCTATACTTCTGTATTTCTGCAGTGTAATGATAGTGTCCATAACCACCCAACACATATAAGCTGCTATCGTAGGAGGAATAGAAGTGACTATGCTGCCAGAATCCTGTTACTTTATCTTCTTCAGAAGGTTTGCTCCACGTACGTTGTGTGTCATTATAACAGGCTACCTGCTGGTCATCCACAAAGTAATTCATGAGTTGATGACGCTTCGAATCGTACTCAGTTACATTACCTGCGGGCATTGCCCTGGATTGTGCCAGGGGTATGGCACTGAGCTTATTTCCATTACAGAAAAACCGATACAGTGAATCTTTGGCGGTTATATATAATATACCTTTTTCTTTATCGAATGTTAAGCCTGCGTTACCATTTACAGTAACTGTTTGTCGTGTGTTCCATTCACTGTATGCTTTTGCCAGCCAGATGGGATGTTCAACAATTGCTTTGCTATGATTAATAAGGTCTATATCCTTTTCTCCATCATGCTGTCGCAATGCCCAGTGGTATTGCGTTTTTCCTGCCTGAGCAATCTGCACATCGCGCAGTCGCATGGTAGGCAGGTCATATGTATTACTGTATTTATAATGACTGGCGCCAAATATAATATGCAGCTGATTTCCTAAAGATGCAGGCATAGTAGCCTTTCCCGCCGGTTGGCCGTTGATTTTTAAAGTCGTAATAAGCGTGTGCAGGTTGAATGAAAACTGCAGGTGATACCATTTTCCTACCACTTCAGATGGTGGGAATTTGAAAAGAATACCTGTGTATTCATCTCCTGATACGAGATTAATGGACTGTGTCTGGTTACTATATATAAGGTCTGTATTCTGTCCCTGTTCATTTGTGATCCTAAAAATGTAACCGAAATATGAATCATATCCCGGTGCAAATGAAAGATCAAATGAAAGGTCGAGATCATCCTTTACAGTAAGTGGTTTGTCTGGAAAAAGATTCAGTGAAGTACGTAACTCCTGTGCGATTTTTTTACCTGCAAACTCAAGCCCATAAACATTCTGCGCATATATGCGACCTGGCAATAATGCGAACAATGACAACAGAAAAGTAGTAATAAATAATTGGTTCTTTACTACAACAGATGAGGGAAGCCCTGGCATACTCCGATTGGCTTTTTTAAATAACGTGGCAAATTAGTTTTTTGGTTGTCTATAAAAGCAAAACGTAGGTTAAGTTTATTTTAACAATGTTCATGCTTTCATTGAAAATAATTAATTAATCCCGGGAATCATAATTTTTTTTGATTAATGCCCGCGTTAATCCCTAATTAACCGCCCTGTTCACCTCCGAAAACTTCTTTTGCAGTACAAAAAAATTACTCCTCATGAAAAGATGGTTATGCATCCTTCTATTTACATGTTGCGTGCTGAACACATATGCACAGTCGCGTATCGTGAAAGGCCGGGTGACTGACGAAAGCGGGCAACCGATTATTGGTGCAACAGTAAAAGTACTGGGCACTGCTATCGGAACTGGTACTGACGAGAAAGGTCAATTCAGTCTGAATGCAACAGAAAATCCTACTTTGGTGATCAGTTCAATCGGCTTTGTGTCCGACACCGTGCCAGTAACTGCACAGGCTGATGTTCATGTAAAAATGAAAAGTAATGTGTCCTCTCTCAACGACGTTGTTGTTGTAGGTTATGGTACACAGAAAAAGGTAAACCTGACAGGTGCTGTAACACAGGTATCCGGGAAGGTGCTGGAAAACCGTCCTATTCCAAACCTCAGCCAGGGGCTGCAAGGTGTGATCCCTAACCTGAACCTCACTATGGGCGATGGTAAACCTATCCAGTCACCAGCTTACAACATCCGCGGTACGACTTCTATCGGTCAGGGGGGTAATGCACTGGTATTGATCGATGGGGTTGAAGGTGATCCAAGCATGCTGAACCCTTCTGATGTAGCAAGCATTTCTGTACTGAAAGATGCATCTTCTGCTGCTGTATATGGTGCAAGAGCTGCCTTCGGGGTTGTGCTCATTACCACCAAGACACCTACTAAAGATAAGGTGACCGTAACTTATTCTTCTAACTATTCCAGCAAGAAACCTACAACTGTTCCTGATATGGTATCTAACGGATACCAATATGCAAGTGGCTTCAACAATGCATGGTCTGCATGGAACGATTATGCACAGACTCCTCAGAATATCAACAAAACCCAGAAATTTTCTGCAGCTTACCTGCAGGCACTGAAGGAACATAATGATAATCCTGCCCTGCCTAAAGCTGAGGTGGATGCAAACGGCAACTATGTATATTATGGTAATACCGATTGGTATGACCTGTTATATAAGAACCACACTGCTTCTATGGACCAGAACCTTTCTGTATCCGGTAGCAGCGGAAAGGCCTCTTATTATATTACCGGTCGTTATTATGGTCAGGACGGTCTCTTCCGTTTTAACTCTGATGACTACAAAATGTATAACATGCGTGCCAAGGGTACTATCCAACTGACCCCATGGTTGCAGGTATATAATAATACAGAATATGCGAACCGTTCTTACCACAACCCACTGAACGTAGGTGAAGGCGGCGGTATATTCAGAAACATGGCGGATGAGGCACACCCTACTTCCATGCTGCTGAACCCTGATGGTACCCTCACTTATTCAGCTGCTTACACGGTAGGTGACTTCTATTATGGTAAGAACGGAATCAACCTGGCCCGCCAGATGTTCAGAAATACAACTGGTTTCACTGCCAATGTATTAAAGAATAAACTGCGCATCATCGGTAACATGACCTGGCAGAATATCACTGACGACCAGAAAAGAAGAAGAGTACAGGTTCCTTACAGTGCTGCACCTGGGGTTACTGCCTATGTAGGTACTGGCTATAATGACCTGATGAACTCCGATTCATCTACCAAATACCTGGCTACAAACCTGTATGCAGAGTACGAAACTAACTTCGGCCCGGATCATTACTTCAAGGCCATGGCAGGTGTTAACTATGAGCAGTCTACTGGTAGCGGTTTCTCCCTCACCAGAAATGGTCTGATCTATAGCGATGCAAATGATATGAACCTGGCGCTGGGTAGCAATATCGCTACTGCCGGTGGTTATGAGAAATGGGCTATCCAGGGTGAGTTCTTCCGTTTGAACTACGCCTATAAAGAACGTTACCTGTTGGAGGTAAATGGTCGTTACGATGGTAGCTCCAAGTTCCCGACCGATCAGCGTTATGCATTCTTCCCATCTGTATCCGGTGGCTGGAGAGTGTCTAAGGAAGCATTCTGGAAAGTGCCTGCGAAAGCTATCTCTGACCTGAAAGTGCGTGGTTCATGGGGTTCACTGGGTAATGGTAATATCAACTCTTATGCTTTCCAGGAGAAATTTGCGATCACCCAGAGCGGTCGCGTTATCAACGGTGTCAGACCTCAGCAAACCGGTCAGCCTTCTGTAATTCCGAATGGCCTGACATGGGAAACTTCTACCACCCGTAACATTGGTCTGGACCTGTCTGCCCTGAATGATCATCTGACTTTCAGCGGTGATATGTACACCCGTGTAACAACTGACATGTTTACTGTAGGTCAGACACTACCTGCTGTATTCGGTACTGATGTTCCAAAAGGTAACTATGCGGATCTGAAAACCAATGGTTGGGAAGTTTCTGTAACCTGGAGAGATCAGTTCAACGTAGCAGAAAAACCACTCCACTATTCAGTAACGGCTAACGTGGCTGATTATACCGCAAAAATTACAAAGTACAATAACACCAATAACAAGCTGACTGACTATTATGCTGGTCAGAAAGTAGGTGAGATATGGGGGTATGAGAATGATGGTTACTGGACAGCGGACAACGTAGGTCAGGCAGCTGCCGCCCAGGCACTGTTCAAAGCCTCTAATAGTGGTCAGTGGCTGCCGGGTGATATCAAGTTCAAAGATCGTAACGGCGATGGTGTGATCAACAATGGTACCAACACGGTGGGTAACCCAGGTGATATGCGTGTGATTGGTAATTCTACTCCACGTTATACTTATGGTGTAGGTGTGAATGCAGACTGGAATAACTTCTTCTTCGGCGTATTCTTCCAGGGCGTAGGTAAACAGGACTGGTGGCCTGGTAACGAGAACGATGTGTTCTGGGGTCAGTACAACAGACCTTACAACTACATGCCTAAATCACAGGTAGGTAAAATCTGGTCAGCAGAGAATCCAAATACTTACTTCCCACGCTATCGTGGTTATGTAGCACAGAACGGTTCCGGTGAGCTGTATGCTAAGCAAACGAAGTATTTACAGAATGTAAGATACCTGCGTATGAAGAATATCCAGGTGGGTTATAACCTGCCTAAGTCATTGGTATCAAGAGCGAAACTGCAGGCTGCAAAAATTTATCTGTCTGGTGAGAACCTGTTCTCATGGTCTCCGCTCTACAAGGTGACCAAAGATCTGGATGTGGAAAGCATAGGTCGTTCCGACATGATTACCAACCCAAATCCTACGGATAACGCGGGTAACGGTAACAACTATCCAATCCTGAAGAGCTTCACATTAGGTTTAAACATTACCCTGTAAAATTTAAAACGAGCAACAATGCAAAAATATATTACCCGGTTGAAATGGACCTCGATGGCCCTGGTGTTGTGGGTACTGGCAGGCAGCTGTTCAAAACAACTTGATCAGCGTCCTGTATCTACGGCCGACAGAGATGCGATTTTCGGTAACGAAGCCGGTCTGAAGTTATATGCCAATTCATTCTATGATGTACTGCCTGCTATGGGCGATGTATTCAGGGGTGATGCCATGGCTGACTACAGTGCGGTGAATGCAGTACCTGATTTCCTGCGTGACGGTGCTTACAACTCCCGTGTACAGGCGGAAATTGACAACTGGAAATGGACTAAACTGCGTAACATCAACTATTTCCTCGCGAATAACAACAACCCTGCGGTATCGGAAACCATTCGTAATAACTATAATGGCTTAGCACGTTTCTTCCGTGCATGGTTCTATTTTGATAAAATAAAACGTTACGGTGATGTGCCCTGGATCAATACTACCATGGGTATTGCTGACAGCGCACTGTATGCCCCACGCGACAGCCGCAAGCTGGTGATGGACTCTATCATTGCTGACCTGGATTATGCAGCTGCCAATATCACGCTGGCGACTGATGCCACTTCCAGCCAGATCACAAAATATACTGCATATGGTTTGAAATCACGTATCTGCCTGTTCGAAGGTACTTACAGAAAGTACCACACTTCCCTGGGGCTGACAGCTGATGCGCCTGTTTTATTACAGGCAGCTGCTGATGCAGCTAAGGTAGTGATGGATCAGGGCGGTTATAGCCTGAATCAGGCAGGTGGTACCAGTGGTTCTTACCGTCAGCTGTTTATCAGTGCATCTCCGGTAGCTTCAGAAGTCATGCTGGCAAACGTTGCAAGCAGCACCTTGTCTGTATTCAACGATGCTAACTGGTACTATACCAGTGCCACTTATGGTGTGCGTCTGAGCCTGACCCGTAAGTTTGTGAACACTTACCTGAATATCGATGGTACGCCATTTACGAATGTAGCAGGTTATGACACCAAGCCGTTTGCAGAAGAAACGAAGAACAGAGATCTGCGTTTATCACAGACAATTCGTACCAGTGGGTATACCCGTACCGATAATGGAAAAACTGTTGCTGCTCCACCGGTATTTTCTTATACTTACACCGGTTATATGCCTAAGAAATGGAGTCTTGATGACACCTATTATGATGGCGGGGGTAACAATACGAATTCCATTTGTATCATGCGTTATGCAGAAATACTGTTGAACTATGCGGAAGCCAAAGCTGAACTGGGTACACTGTCTGATGCCGATTGGACACGTACAGTAGGTGCACTGAGGGCAAGAGCTGGTATTACCAGCGGAACTGCTGCAAAACCAACCGTAGCAGATCCGTATTTAACTACGAACTATTTCAATAAAGCAGGTGATCCTACCGATGCAACTATTCTGGAGATCAGAAGAGAGCGTGGTATCGAATTGGTACTGGAAGGTTTCCGGTTCTATGACCTGGTAAGATGGAATGATGGTGAACTGTTAGTACAACAATGGAATGGTATGTATGTACCAGCACTGGATGTACCAATGGACCTGAATGGTGATGGTGTAATGGACGTATGTTTCTATCAGACACTGCCTGCAACGCAGGTAAGTGGTGTGACCTACATCAGCGTAGCGCCAACTATAAATGGTGTAACCAATCCTACACAGTTATCTCATGGTACTTATGGAGAGATCAAGTGGCTGGATAACATTGCCAGGGTAACCTGGGCAGACTTCCGCTACCTGTACCCATTACCATACACAGAACTGCAACTGAACACCAAACTGGTGCAGAATCCTGGATGGGAGAATTTGTAATTATTATTTCATAAAATAGATGCAGATGAAAAAATGGTTCTTAATGATGGTTGGCTTTGCCGTAATGACCACCGCTGTAATGGCACAGCAATTTACGGTAGGCACCTACAACATGCGCAACAACAACCATGATAATGGTGATGCAGAGCGCGGCGATGGATGGCAACAACGTTATCCGGTAATAGCTTCGTTGATCCAGTTTCACGGGTTTGATATTTTTGGTACACAGGAGTGTCTGAAAGATCAGCTGGAGAATATCAAAGAAAGTCTGCCCGGTTATGCTTACATCGGTGTAGGTCGTGATGATGGAAAAGATAAGGGAGAACATTCTGCTATCTTCTATAACACCGCTAAATTTAAACTGCTGGAAAAGGGAGATTTCTGGATGTCTACAGTTACTGATAAGCCAAACAAAGGATGGGATGCAGTGCTGCCAAGAATTTGCTCATGGGGTAAATTCAAGGAAGTAAAAACCGGTTTTACCTTCTACTTCTTCAACCTGCACATGGATCATGTGGGCGTGGTAGCGAGAGCAGAAAGCGCGAAGCTGGTCATGGAGAAAATCAGGACAATGGCTGGTACTACACCAACCATTCTGACTGGTGACTTCAACGTAGATCAGACCAGTGAATCTTATCAGCTGATCAATACTTCAGGCTTACTGAAGGATGCATATGAAACCACCGCTGTGCGCTATGCGCTGAATGGTACATTCAATGCATTCAAGTCTAATAGTATGACCGACAGCCGTATTGATCACATCTTCCTGACCAAACAGTTCAAAGTGCAGAAGTATGGTATCCTGACAGACTCTTATCGCAGCAAAGATGCAGATGCAACCAGGACTGATTCCGGCAACTTTCCTAAAGAAGTTGGTTTACAAAAGTTCACTGCAAGAGAGCCTTCTGACCACTTCCCTGTCATGGCGGTAATTAGCTTAAAATAATCTATACTATCCTGAGGAAACCCGGCTCCCTCCCATTGGGAGGGAGCTTTTTTTGTCTTATTACTTCAAAAAACATTTGTGCGACCTGCTGTACTTATTCCACTTTTATTGCTGTGTTGTTGCCGCCCGGCAGCGCCAGCGGGAAACGAAAATTATATTGACCCGACAATTGGTAACATCTCACAATTACTACAACCCACAAGACCACAATTACACCGACCCAATCAGATGATCAGGGTATATCCGTTACGAAAGGATTATACGGATGATCAGATTACCGCATTTCCCTTACAGGTAGTAGGGCACAACGCAGGTGAGGTGTTCTGTATCAAACCTGTGACAGATAGTACGCGATGGGGACGGAAACAATTGTATGATCATGCGTCAGAAGAAATACATCCGTGGTATTATCGTAACTGGCTGGTAGAAGATCAGATCCAGGTGGAGTATGCACCCGGCAGGAAATGCGGTATGTACAGGTTTACGTATCCGGCACATGCCGCACATCGCATATTGTTATCTCCTGTGGATAACTGGGTGCTGAATGGGAATGGGGAGATCTCTGGAACGAGCTTGTATCATGGTGATACAAAGGTGTATTTGTATGGTCAGTTTGATAGTCCTTATGATGCTGCACTAACTTTTAAGGACAGTGTGGTTGCTTTAAAATATGCGATTTCTTATATCAGTGTAGCGGCGGCGAAAGTGAGCTTTGAACAGGAGCTGGCAGGAAAGGGATTTGAAGAGATCAGGAAAACTGCGGAAGCTGCATGGCACAGGGTGATGAATCAGATTACGGTAGAAGGTGGTACGGAAGCACAGCGGCGTGCATTTTTCACGGCATTGTATCGTAGTCATGAGCGGATGGTGAATATCAGTGAAGAGGGGGCTTATTACAGTGGGTTTGATAAACAGGTACATGCAGATGTACGCCCTTTTTATGTAGATGATGCAGCGTGGGATACCTATCAGGCATTGCATCCATTGCGGATGATCCTGCATCCGCACCAGGAAGAAGATATGCTGGCATCGTATGTACGCATGTATGAGCAGAGTGGCTGGATGCCGCAGTTCCCCCGGTTGTATGGAGATCATGCCTGTATGAATGGGTTCCATTCTACGATCATATTTTTAGATGCGTATAGAAAGGGATTGCATATTGCAGAAGTGGAGAAAGCCTATGAGGGAATGAAGAAAAATGCTTTGCAGGCAACCATGCTGCCATGGAGAAATGGTGAACTAACGTCGCTGGATATATTTTATGCACAGCATGGTTATTATCCTGCCTTGCATCCCGGTGAGCGGGAAACGGTAACGGCGGTAGATACGCTTGAAAAGAGACAATCGGTAGCGGTCACGTTAGGGCATAGTTATGATGACTGGGCACTGGGGCAGTTAGCGAAGGAATTGAAGCATGATAGTGATGCCCGGTTTTTTGCTGCCCGGGCAAAAGCATACGTGAACTTGTGGAATGAGGAACGGAAATTTTTTATGCCCAAAGATGAAAAGGGGCAGTGGGTAGATATTGATCCCGGGTGGGATGGAGGTGCCGGTGGTCGTGATTATTACGATGAGAATAATGGTTGGACATATCAGTGGCAGGTAGCGCAGGATATTCCTGCATTGATAAGAATGATGGGAGGGGAGCGTGCATTTGAGCACCAGTTGGACACGTTATTTCATGCAGCACTGGGGAGGCAGCGGTATCAGTTCTGGGCAAAGTTTCCGGATGCTACGGGGTTGATAGGTCAGTATTCGATGGGGAATGAGCCGGGATTTCATATTCCTTACTTATATAATTATGTCGGGAAGGGGTGGAAGACGCAGCGGATGATACGGTCATTATTGGATATCTGGTTTAAGGACAATGAGTTTGGGATACCGGGAGATGAAGATGGGGGAGGCATGAGTGCGTTCGTCGTGTTTTCATCGATGGGTTTTTATCCGGTAACGGCGGGTGAGCCGGTGTATACAATTGGAAGTCCTGTATTTAGTAAGGTGGTTGTGCATTTGGAGAATGGAAAAGATTTTACACTGGTGGCACACAATTGTTCAGCCGTGAACAAATATGTACAGGGGGTGAAGATGAATGGAAAGGAGCGGAAGGAGTTGTTTTTTACGCATGCTGAATTAATGAGGGGTGGAACGCTGGAATTGGAGATGGGATCCAGGCCATTGAATGTCCAGGGGCGTGCAGGAGCCAATCCAGAATAACCGTGATTTTGCCGGAGATAAGATTGCGGTTATTTGCTTGTAAGTACCAGTACTCAGGTTCCAGCCATCAAAAAAATATTCCCCTTCCGGAAGCATATTGATATACAGGTACTTGTTATGCAATATTAAAAATTACAATATAAATCTCATTTGGAGAGTAGGATTTATGATACCAATCCCCCATACATTGCGTATATTTTGAATGTATTTATACGCTCATTTTTAGTTTACCTATGATACACTTACAAGACAGCACTGTTTACGTAGCAATCTTTGGAGTTTTTGCCTCTTTGATTGTTTTTTTATTGACACGACATTTCTTTTCCAAACATGGCAAGACTGACTACGTAAAGAAGTTAGAAATTGCCAATAACGAAATGTTGTATTCCATCAGACCGTTGCTGGTAGAAAAAAAGGTTCCCTCAAAAGAGATCTTAATGGCCGTAAGATTTTCCACCGCTAAGAAGTACGGTGTTGAACAGAATGATCTTTATGATGAATTCTCTCTTACCAGCGATTTAATCAATGAAACAATAGCTAACTCGTTCCTTACATCGGATCAGAAGTTAGAGTTCTGCAATCTTTTACAATCTATCAAGTAAAAGGTCGTCGTGTAAAACAAGATTGAAAGGTCCTTAAGATTTTTTCTTAGGGGCCTTTTTATTTGTGGAAGTTGCTGATTTCTTTGCTGGTGCAGTTGTTTTTGCTTTGGCAGCAGTAGTTGATGTCGCAGCTGGTTTCTTTTGTAATCTCTTCAGTTCTTTGTTAGCGAGTTCTTTCGCTTCTGTGTCCCCGTATTTCAATGCCTGTTCGTAGTACTTCACGGCATTGGTAGTATCTTTCTTTTTATTGTAGATGTTAGCGATGTTGTTGAGCACGATGAAATCTTTCGGCTCTATGGCGGTTGCTTTCAGGAAATACCTGAGGGCCATGTTCAGGTCACCTTTCATGGTGTAGACGATACCGAGATCTGACAGACTTTCCACATGTTTAGGATAGTATTTCAGTACGGTTTCGGCAATTTCTTTCATGTTGTCAGCCTGACTTTTGCCGGAGTTGTAGATGGTGGCAACATATTCCTGGATGGCGCTGAGCATAAATTCTTCAGGCTTTTCCAGCGGTTTGTTATCCGTCCATTTCCATTTGTTCTGGATAGTGGTGGAGTAATTCAGTACGTTGACCAGTTCCTGGGTAAGGGCTGCGTATTTATAGGTTTCGCCCAGCATGTATACTTTGCCGAAGCGCATATCGAGGCGATCGGGGTATTTGGCAATGCCGGCGTTGATGTATTTGAATCCTTTGCCAAGGGGGTCGGCCCGGTAGCCAATTTCGCTGGTATAACCTGATTGCTTTTTGGCTTTAGGTTTTGTGTCGGCATCTGGGTGGGGTACTTTTGTAACAATCTCAGTTTTACTTCTGCTTACGTAGAAATTAAAGTAGGCAATGTACAATTCTGCATCGTTAGGACGGCCTTTCTCCCACTTTTCCAACAATTTCTTTTGTTTAACCGTATCCCCCTGTTCACATAATTTTTCGAACTCCTGTTTGTAATTCTGAGCCAGAATGGAAGTGGTGGACAAAGAGCATAATAGAAGAAGCGTAAATAAATGTTTCATAGTCATCATAGGATCTAGGACGGATAAATAATCAAGCTAATCTTCTGCACAGGGGAGCCCGGAAACAGATGAAATAACATTGTTTTTACTACAATCTGGCTACAGCTGACTCAAGCTCATGCCAATTTAGACACCAAAGTATCTGATTGCCTGTAATTTCTGATTTAAACTATTGATTTTACAAATATAAGTATATTATAACGTATAGGAACTTTATAATTTTATTTTTGGATAGGCATGCTTATTAAGTGGTCGTTATCCGTTGTATTCGGCTAATCGCTGGAGGAGCGGTAAAAAAGCTTCTATGAGCGCAAGCTCTTCTGTGGAGAAGAGGTTATCCATTGCTTTTACGAGCCATTCTTCCTTGATCCGGCGGTTCTCGTCAAGATGTGTCTTGCCGGCTTGAGTCAGGGTGATGAGTACTTTTCTTTTATCTGACTCATCGGAGGTACGGTCTACGACGCCAGCTTCTACTAATCTGTTGATAATCTGAGAAATAGCCTGTGCGGAGATGCGTTCCAGGTCTGCCAGGGCAGAGGGCAACATACTACCATGTTGATCCAGCAGGCCCATGGTGAGGAGCTCGGCATTGGAGAATGCGGAGGAGATGTTTTGTTTTCGCAGCTGCCTGGTGAGGCGCGTAACGGTGCTGCGCAAAGAGGCAGCTACCTCATAGGTTTTAGACATTTGACAAAGGTACTTTAGTTTTTTGAATTTCCTTCAAGGTAGTGCGGATCCTGTTTCTAGGCATTATTACCCTGAATTTCTTGTATTTATGTCGTTTTTCTTCTAAAATCATGTCTTATTTAACTTTTTTCAGCCTACGGAATTCCCTGAAAAGTTGTACTTTTGTAAAGTAACTTTATCAATTTAGTTTAGCATATGAGGATAGATAGGTCAATCATTTACAATTCAACTATATTTCGTTCACTTAAACACAAGAACTTCAGATTACACTTTACAGGTCAATCCATCTCTCTTATTGGCACCTGGATGCAAAGAGTCGCTATTAGCTGGTTAGTTTACCGGATTACGGGCTCTACTTTCTTATTAGGACTTGTGACCTTCCTGAGTTTAATTCCTTCCCTCGTTCTGGCCCCTTATGCCGGCAGCTTCATTGACAGGCATGACAAATACAAAATTGTGTTCATCACCCAGATCGGTTTGATGGTACAGGCAGGTATCCTGGCCCTCATCGTCTGGTTAAGTTATTATAATATTATGATGATCGCTACCCTGAGCCTGGCACAGGGTATCATCAATACATTCGATACTACAGCCCGCCAGTCACTGATGGTAGACCTGGTAGATAATAAAGAAGATCTGCCCAATGCTATTGCGCTGAACTCTTCAGCCTTCAATGCAGCGAGATTGGTAGGGCCTGCCTTTGCCGGTTTTATACTGAGTACTTTTGGTGAGGATATTTGTTTCTTAATCAACTTCCTTAGTTTCTTCGTTGTAATTGGTTGTCTGTTGCAAATGAAATTGAAAATCGTGCAGCATGAAAAATCAGAAGAAAATATCTGGGCTGATCTGAGAAAGGGATATGATTACCTGCGTGAGTCTCCTGATTTGTCTTCATTGATATTAATGCTGGCAGCTTCCAGTTTGCTGGTGATTCCTTATACAACTTTATTACCTGCCATTGCAAAGGACGTGTTTAATGGTAATGCAACAACGTTTAGCTGGTTCGAAAGTGCAGCGGGTTTAGGCGCATTGTTTGGTGCCATTTACATGGCGATGTTAAGGCCGGGTAAAGATCTGAATCAGTTGACGATTTTCTCCAGTATCTTATTTGCAGTCGCAGTTATTTGTTTAGGTTTCTCTTCTCAGATTTGGGTGGCTTTGATTGCTACTGGTTTTACCGGTGCTGGTTTGATGGTGCAGAACTCTACTATCAATACATATTTGCAGACACATGCCACTTCTGAAATGAGAGCAAGAACATTGAGTTATTACATTATGGCGTATCAGGGTGTATTGCCGATAGGTAGTTTGATCATGGGTATTCTGGCAGAAAGATTAGGTGTAAGTGCGGTGGTGTTCTCAGAAGGCGTGGCAGGTGTGTTGATTGTGATTGGTTTTATTTTGCATCAGCGGAAGTTGCACGATGGGGATTGGATGCGGTCGATGAATCCGCTACGATTCAGGCATTAATGGTAGGGTATCACTTATCAGTTCTTACGTGTTTAGCATTGAAAAGAGATCTTTTTATTTTTATTTTAAGTGCTGAAAAAAAATACCACCTTACTTATGATGATTATTTATGCTTCAAATAAATTTAAAATATAGTTAAGGAAAAGAGATTAATAACAACTGTGATGGATGCATATCTAATCCTTTGGCTAACTTATATAGTGTTGTAAAACTCAAATTTTTCTTCCCGTTCTCAATTCTTGAAATATCCCCCTGATTCACGCCACTGCTCACTTCCAGGTCTAGTAACGTAAGCTGCTTATCTCTCCGGAGTTGCCGAAGATTCTTGCCGAATACTATTAATATTTTTGCCTGTTCAGGAGCCATTATCTTGGGCGCCAAGTTGCGGCAATTGAGTAAAATATTTATTGGTCGTTCGCCCAAGATTTGAGAAAAAGATTTACATTCGGCCAGATTTTATTGTGAATATTCGAGTGAACTACAACATTTTAATCGTAGTAGGTTCAATTCAGGCATGTTAAAACCAAAACGACACGTATTAATCCCCATTCCTATATCCTTAATGCGAAAATTGTTATGACTGGACGCAAAATTACAATTGATAGCGCTGTTATCTATATGAGGAAGCTGCAAGGCACTGCCCATATGCGTATACGCTACAAAGAAGATGAGTTTTTGTTATTAAGAGAAAAAGGGCAGGATCCTACATTCGAAACAGCACCGGATTTACCGGAAGACACACTGGCTAAAATTATCTGGGCTGTATCGCATTATTTTCCGCTGAGAGAGCGGGAGAAGTAGACCGGACTAACTCAATTTTTCTGCCGTCGAGATCCGCAATGACGGCGGTGTATCCCCAGGGCGTTTCTGCTCCGGGTGTTATTAAACTCCCTCCTGATGATAATATGGATTGCACAATGAGATCTGGGTGCTCAACTGAGAAGCCAAGCCTTGTAGTTGTGTCTGGTGTAGTTTGAGATGGTAGAAGCGGGTAGATTTCTAAAGTAGGAGTTGTGCCTTTGCTGATAAAGATAAAAAAATTGAAAACTTTCTTTATTTTACAATCCACCAAAAGGCGCACGTTATGAAATTGTTCCGGATGCTACTGCCGTTCTGTTGCTGCTTTTTATACATTACGCTGTATGCCAACGACGAACCTATAAAAAATCTGGGTATTGAAAACGGCTTATCCAATAATGCCGTTATGAATGTATACCAGGACTACAAGGGCTTTATGTGGATCTGTACCTACGATGGTCTCAACCGATTCGACGGTTACAAATTCCGCATATTCCGCAATAAGATCGGTGACACTACTTCCCTCAATGACAATGGAAATTTCACGATCGAAGGCGACTACCTCCACCGTGTCTGGCTCGGAGGCCGCAAAGGGATTAGTGTATTCAATCCTGTCAACGAACAATTCAATACAGCCCGTTTCACACCGTATAAAAGCGCCACACCACGTCCTGAAATAGGCGTTATCCACATCATTCGCGCAGGAGATAGCGGAAAAACTGTCCTGGCAGGCACTGAACGCGACGGCCTCTTATTATTTCATGAAAATGTATACGCCGGTATTCAGATTCCCATTATCCAGTCAGCCAACACCATTACCAATTACGAAGTAACCGGTATCGACTTCGATCACAATATGGCTTTTGTATTTGTACAGGACCTCGGCCTCTGCAGGTACAATACACAAACAAAATCCCTGACCGTCATCAATCAAAGCATCCGCCAGGCCAACTGTCTTCGCAGTGACCAGAAAGGTGGCCTGTGGCTGGGTACCGACAATGGCCTGTTTCGCTATGACCTCACTGACAATTCTTATTCAGAAAACTATATCCAGACGCATAACAAAGTAGTAGGCCTCTGCATGGACAAAAATGGCCGGATCTGGGTAGCCTCCGATGGAGCAGGTGTCTTCATCGTTTCTTCGCGTGATAATATTAATAAGTGTCAATTGAACAGTAATGCTGTTTACGCCGTTTACGAAGACAGGGAAGGTCGTATGTGGATCGGTACTTTAAGAGGGGGCATCAGCATTATTGCTGCACGCCGCAATCCATTTGAACTTCGTCGCTTTAATGGTGAGAACGCTGTTTGCAACTTTATCCTTTCTTTCTGTGAGGGCGATAACAACGACATCTGGATAGGTACCGATGGCGGAGGTCTGAAACACTGGGACAGACAACGTAATCAATTCACGGCTTTCACTGCCGACGCTACCAGGCCCAATGCCATCAGCAGCAATTTTATCACCTGCATCCTTCGCGATGTGCAGGATGATATCTGGGTGTCTACCTGGTTCGGTGGTATCAACAGATACAAAAAAGGCAGTCATGCCTTCGAGCATTTTCAATGTAATAATCCCATCACCCAAGCTACTGAAAACAATGTATGGGTGGTCTACGAGGATACGCAAAAACAAATCTGGGCCAGTACTACCAACAATGGTACACTCTATACTTTCAACAGAACGACCAACCAGTTCGAACTCTTTGATAACAGTCTTGTCAATATTCAATGCCTGGCCGAAGATGCAAAGGGTCACCTCTGGGGTGGTAACTATCAGGACCTGATCTCCATAGATCGGGTGCACAAGCAGCACAAGGTTTTCCACATTGGATACACTGTTCGCAGTATTCACGAGGATAAGAAAGGGAACTTCTGGGTGGGCACTGATGGCGGTGGGTTATTACAATTCAATCAACAAACCGGCCGCTTTATCCGCTATACCGCCACTGACGGTTTGCCCAGCAACGCCATTCTCCGTATCCTGGAAGACAACAGTGGTGACCTCTGGCTCAGCACCTTCAATGGCCTGGCGAGATTCGATCCGCAAACAAAGATCTGCCGGAGCTTCTCTCAATCTGATGGGTTGCAGAGTAACCAGTTCAGTTACAATGCTGCCCTGAAACTCAGCACCGGTGAATGTATGTTCGGGGGCATCAAGGGCTTCAACATTTTCTTCCCGGATAGCATTTATGCACAAAACACCCTGCCGCCGGTATTCCTTACGGGTATCAGGATTAACAATACCCCTGTTGAACAGGAAGGCAGGTACATCTCCAAAAGTGCGCTTGAAAACGTAGAAGAACTCCGGGTGCCTTATGACAAAGCAGCTATTTCCATGGACTTTGTGGCACTGGAATACACTTCTCCTGACAAGATCAACTACGCCTACCGGCTCGAAGGCTGGGATAAACAATGGAACTATGTCGGCGAGTCACGTACCGCTACTTATACACGCCTGCAGGAAGGCACCTACACTTTCAAGATCAAAGCGACCAATGCCGAAGGGCGCTGGGGAAATGAGATCAGTACCATACGCATTATTGTATTGCCTCCCTGGTACAGAAGCTGGTGGGCTTACTTATTATATACGCTGGCGATAGGGGGCATTTTATATATTTTCATGCGTTATCGCTCCAGACAGGAACGACTTCATTATGAAATTCGCCTGGCACATCTGGAAAATGAGAAGGAAAAGGAACTGAATGAGAAGAAGTTATCTTTCTTTACTCATATTTCACATGAATTTAGAACGCCTTTAAGCCTGATTATCAATCCTCTTAAAGCATACACTCAGGACCCAGAACTCAGTATTGTCTACAGAAATGCACGCAGGCTACTCAGTTTAGTGGATCAGTTACTCCTGTTCAGGAAAGCCGATTCCGGAGGCGATGTATTGAAAATCAATCGACTGGATCTGGTAGAATTGTGTAAAGAGGCATTTTTATGTTTCTCTCAGCAGGCAAGACTCAAAAATATCGACTATCAGTTCGAAGGGGGGCAATGTCCCATCGAAATGTATGTAGACGATGAGAAAATGGAGGTCGCTCTTTTCAATCTCCTGTCCAATGCATTCAAGTTTACCCCTGATGGAGGAAAGGTGGTGTTTAAAATTCGTGAGTTATTCACAGAAGTGGAGATCTCTATCCAGGATACTGGTTGTGGCATTCCTATTTCCACCGGCAACCGCATCTTTGATAAATTTAGCAGAGTTGGAGGGCGTCAGACCGGTTTCGGGATTGGCCTTTACCTGGTGAAGCACTTTATTGAAAGCCATGGTGGTGGCATTACCTACCATAGCCGGCAGGAGGAAGGTACTACATTTGTGATCCGTTTGCGTAAAGGGCTGGGGCACCTGAAGGGATATGATTTTGCTACCAGCGAGCGCTCTGCTATTTTGCAGGAATTGATGGAAGAAACCTCCGTACCTGTGAAAAAAGAAGAGAAGGTGCAGCCGGAGGAGATGGTAACTGAGAAAAAGTCCCTGCTTTGCATTGATGACAATGCAGACATCAGGGCTTACCTCCGGCAGTTATTTTCTGACCATTATATAATATATGAAGCAGAAAACGGGGATGATGGTTTTGCCATGGTACAGGAGCACCTTCCTGACCTGGTCATCAGCGATGTGCAGATGCCAGGTATGGATGGTCTTGAACTCTGTACAAAAATCAAAACCACGGAAGCCCTCAGTCATATCCCCGTGATCCTCCTGACGTCAGCCCATGGTCTGAAAATCAAGGGTATAGAAGAAGGAGCGGATGACTACATCACGAAACCATTTGATAAAGACCTGTTGCTGGCCAAGGTGCAGACCCTCCTGAAAAACAGGAATCTGCTTCGCCAATACTTCCTGGACAGCATTACCTTACAAAAGAGTACTGTAAAAGTGCCCGCTGCCTACCGGGACTTCCTTAATAATTGTATCAGTATAGTAGAAGCCAACCTGGGGAATGAGGATTTTTCCATTAAGACCTTTACCCAGGCCATTGGAATGAGCCATTCCAGCTTATACAAAAAGGTAAAATCCATTTCCGGGCAAACCATCAATGCCTTTATCCGTTCCATTCGCTTACGGAAGGCTGCCATGTTACTATTGAAAGAGGAGTACACCATCAATCAGGCAGCTTTTGAAGTGGGCATTGGGGATGTTAAATACTTCAGAGAGCAGTTTGTAAAACTTTTCGGCATGAACCCTTCCGAATATGTGAAGCGGTATCGTCATTCATTTAATCAGGATCTCACGGTTGTTAAAGAAGGGTTAAACTAACGAATTTACCCCCTCTTTTAAATGATTTACCCCCCTTCCCAAGGGGGGTAAACTCCCTAATTTGCCTTTGTAGTTGATCAATGAAAAACTGAAAATCAACCGTTTACTCATTCAAATTGAATTCCGTTATGAAAAAAGTCTTGCACAGGCACGTGCGGCAGTTGCCCTTATTTCTGCGGCTGTCATTGCTTTTAGTATTCATGTTCCCTGTATTTATTGCACAGGCCCAGGTGGGCAAAATTTCTGGTAAAGTGGTTTCCGGGGGGCAACCAGTTCCAGGTGTGACCGTAAAAGTAAAAGGTACCAATCAGGGAGCGGTGACCGATGCCGATGGGCATTATTCTGTAACAGCAAAACAGGGAGATACCCTGGTTTTTAATCACATGTCTTACACCCCTCAGTCAATTGCCGTAGCAGGTCCTTCTGTGAACGCATCGCTGAGTGAGGTAGCGCAGAATGTGAGCGAAGTGGTGGTGATAGGTTATGGTACCCAGAAAAAGGAGACCTTAACCGGATCTATCTCCGTAGTAAAAGGTGCGGATATCGTAAAGAGTCCGCAGCCAAACGTATCTAACTCACTGGCAGGTCGTTTTTCCGGTGTGATAGCCAACAACCGTGCAGGTGAACCGGGTTATGACAACTCCAACATCTACATCAGGGGTCTTGGTACCACAGGTAACAACGATGTACTGGTGGTAGTAGATGGGGTACCAGGTCAGATTGGTGGATTATCAAGGCTGGACCCTAACGATATTGAGAGCATGAGCGTACTGAAAGATGCTTCTGCAGCAGTATATGGTAGCCGTGCGGCAAATGGGGTGATCCTCGTGACCACCAAAAGAGGTAAACTGGGCAAGCCGGTAATTAATTACAGCTTCAACCAGGGATTCTCTTCACCTACCCGCCTGCCAAAGATGGCGGATGCAGCCACTTTTGCACAGATAGAAAATGAGATCGGTTATTATAACAGCCCAACCAGTGGTAATAACCAGTATTATTCTGATGCAGAGATCCAGAAATTCAGAGATGGTTCTGATCCACTGAATTACCCAAATACTGACTGGCAGAAAGCGGTGCTGAAAAATTCAGCAGCACAGCAGCAACATAACCTGTCAGTAACAGGTGGTAATGAAAGTGTAAGATATTTTACATCCCTGGGTATGATCAGCCAGGATGGTTTGTATAAAAATAGTGCAACCAAATATGATCAATACAACTTCCGCTCTAACATTGATGCGGATGTGACTAAGAGACTTAAAGTAAGTTTGTACCTCTCAGGCAGAGAAGAAGACCGTAAATTCCCGATTGCTGGTGCAGGTGACATCTTCCGTTCTCTCTACAGGGCTTATCCTACCATAGCACCTTTCTTCCCGAATGGCCTGCCTACTTATGGTATTGAAGGTTCCAACCCGGCACTGCTGGGTACCAGCATTGGTGGTACGACCAAAAATCCTACGCAGGTATTCAATGGCGTGTTAAAGGGGGCTTACCAGATACCAGGAGTTGAAGGCCTTTCAGTGGATGGGTTCTATTCAATAGATAAATCCTGGAGTTTCCAGAAAGCATTTAACAAGCCTTATTCAGTATATAAATATCATGCAGATACTGATAGCTATGAGAAGTTTATTCAGGGTGGATCAAACGGACTCGCTACTTTGTCAGAAGGACAATTAAACAGAACCATGATGGTGTCCAATATCAAACTGAATTATACTCATCAGTTTGGTGCGCACAACATTGCGGCATTTGTAGCTTATGAGCAGAGTAAGACTTCTCAGGATTCACTGGGAGCTTATCGCCAGAACTTCCCTTCATCTTCTACACCGGAGTTGTCACAGGGTGGCCCTGCAAATGCTGACAAAAATAACTCTGGTAACAGCTACAATTTTACCCGTAAAAGTTATTTCGGACGACTGGCCTATAACTATAAGGAGAAGTATCTCCTGGAAGCACAGGCACGTGTGGATGGTTCATCTACATTCCCTGCGGGACATCGGTTTGGCTTCTTCCCATCTATTTCTGCCGGTTACCGTATTTCTCAGGAGCCTTTCTTTAAGAATATCAAATTCATCAATGACCTGAAGCTCCGTGGTTCTTATGGTTCATTGGGGAATGATAATATTTCACTGTTCCAGTACTTTGACAACTATTCTCTCAATAGTCAATATGTAATTGGGGATGCTGTACAGCCAGGTGTTGATCTTACTAAACTGGCTAATCAGAAGGTAACGTGGGAAGTGGCAAAGAAGCTGGACGTAGGTCTGAATGCAATTTTCCTTGATCACTTCAATCTCGAATTTATTTATTTCCAGCAAAAACGTACCAAGATCCTTACGCAGCGTAATGCTTCTATTCCAGGATCTTCTGGTATTGTGAATCCAAATGGCTCAGATCCACTGGTGCCTGCAGAGAACATTGGTAAGGTAAACAGTGGTGGTATCGAAGCAACCCTGGGTTATAGCAATGTGACAGCTGGTGGTTTCCGTTATGGTATCAATACCAACTTCACCTATGCAAAGAGCAAGATCATCTACATTGACGAAGCGGGTGGTACACTGGATTACCAGCGTCAAACCGGTCGTCCGATGAACACCTCTTTATTGTATAATGCAATCGGCATTTTCAGAACGCAGGAAGATCTGGATAAACATGTGCATGTATCTACCGCGCAACTGGGAGACCTGATTTATGAAGACTACAATAAGGATGGTAAAATTGATGCAAATGATCAGACGAGAACAAAATATGGTAACATACCTGAGATCACTTATGGTATTCTGCTGAATGGTGCTTACAAAGGTTTTGATGCATCAGTTGTATTTGCAGGTCAGACACATGTAAGTCAGTATGTACTGCCTGAATCAGGTACGATTGGTAACTTCTATAGCAGCTGGGCAGATAACCGCTGGAGCCCAACCCATACAGATGGCACTTATCCAAGAGTAGATACCCGTGCTTCTTCTTCTATCAATGGTGGTAACTATGCTAATACCTTCTGGTTGAACAATTCTTCTTTCATTCGTTTGAAAAACGTAGAACTGGGTTATACGATCAATGCAGCAATATTAACTAAAGCAAAGATCAATGCACTGCGGGTGTATGCCAGTGCTTTCAACCTGTTCACCATTACTAAAGTGAAAGATTACGATCCTGAAGGAAACAGTGGTAGTGGACAGTTCTATCCACAACAGCGTATTGTGAACCTGGGGCTGAATGTTAAGTTTTAATTCTGAAAAATTGCAGTCATGAGAAAGATTCAATATTTTTTATACCTTCTTGCCATAGGATTTGTGTCCTGTAAGAAGAACTACCTGGATATCGTGCCGACGGACCGTGTGTCTGATGTCGCGGTGTTATCCGATTCCACCTTATTTGTCGACTATGTGATCAACCGTTACATGGGTGTAAAGCTGCAGGATAAAGAAGCAGAAGGTACGCCTCCCGGATTCGGCAGAGGCTTTGAATATGCTATGTGGAGCTCCCTCTCAGATGAATCAATTTATAATAATGATGATAATACCTGGGTAATACAACGGGGGCTGCTGGCACCTGAAAACACAGGTATTGCAGGTACGCTGTGGGCCAGAAGTTATCGTAGCATCAGGGAAATCAACTATGCACTAAACAATATAGCCGCGGTAAATATGAGTGAAGGGTTGCGTAACAGATTGAGAGGTGAGTTGCATTTTATTCGTGGTTATCGCTATCATGACCTGGTTCGTAACTACGGTGGTGTAGTGATGATGGGTGATAAGGTGTATAACCTGGACGACAACCTGAATGATGCTGCCTTGTACACCCGTGCAACGCTGCAGGAATCTATTAATTATGCCATCAAAGAACTGGATTCAGCCGCTTATTATTTACCTGTTGCCAATGATGCAAGCAGCTGGAAACTGGGTCGTGCTACCAAAGGTGCAGCGTTGGCATTGAAGTCAAGACTGGCATTATATGCTGCAAGTCCGCTTTACAATGTAGGCAGCTGGGCAGATGCTGCGGCTGCGGCAAAAGCCGTGATGGATCTGGGTAAGTATTCACTGGATGCAGATTATGGTGGATTGTTTAAAAACTCTGGCAGCAATGAGATCATCTTCGAAAGATTGTATGTAACAGGAACAAGACATACCTGTCTCGAAATCTCCAACGGACCAAATGGTTATGGGGGATGGGGTGGTAATACGCCGTTGCAGAATCTTGTAGATGCATATGAAATGAACAATGGTTTACCTATTACAGATGCAGCATCCGGGTATAGCGAAGCTAATCCTTATGTGAACAGGGATGCACGTTTTTATGCTACGATCCTTTACAATGGTGCTGCATATAGAAATAGTACCATTCAGTTGTATACACCGAATGGTAAAGATGGTCAGGGTGGTGATAATAACTGGAATGCTACCAAGACCGGGTATTACCTGAAAAAATTCATGGATGATAGTAACCCGATTGACAATCCCTGGAATGTGGCAGGGTTACAGCCATGGATCTATATGCGCTATGCAGAGATCCTGCTGAACTATGCGGAAGCTCAGAATGAAGCAGTAGGTCCGGATGCATCAGTATATGCAGCGGTGAATCAGGTACGTCAGCGTAGCAGTGTAAATCAGCCTGCGCTGGCAGCTGGTCTGACCCAGGATCAAATGAGAACGGCAATCAGAAGAGAGAGACAAGTGGAACTGGCATTTGAAGAGCATCGTTTTTACGATGTGAGAAGATGGAAGGTGGCCAATACGACAGAAAATGTGCCTGCTTATGGTATGGCGGTAGTGAAGAATGCGGATGGTACTTTCACTTATACCAGAAAAACTGCGCTGACAGGACGTGCATTTGCGGATAAGAACTACTGGCTGCCTATACCAAGATCTGAGATTCTGGCATCCAGCAATCAGCTCACACAGAATACAGGTTATTGATAATCATTAGTGTAGCTATAACCCAGCTATACTGCCAAAGCATCATCAATAGTGCACCAAAAGGGCACCAGTATATCACCTCAATATCCAATCGATATTGAGGTGATATTATGATGAGCCGTTGGTGATGGTATAATGTACTTATAGAGAAGGAGTTATATTAAAATTACGATACAGGATGAAAAAAGTTAGCGTAGCAATCATTGCCCTGATGGCATTATGGATACAGGGAATGGGGCAGTCTCAACACTCATTTGCGTTGGACGACAGTGCCTTTTTATTGGACGGGCATCCTTTTCAGATGATTTCGGGGGAGATTCATTATCCCCGGGTACCTCGTGAAGCATGGCGCGCCAGAATTCAGATGGCGAAAGCGATGGGTTTGAACACGATTGGTACCTATGTATTCTGGAATGTGCATGAACCGGAGAAAGGGCATTATGAATTCTCGGGTAATAATGACATTGCAGCGTTTGTGAAAATTGCCCAGGAAGAGGGAATGTATGTGGTGCTGCGTCCAAGTCCTTATGTGTGTGCGGAATGGGAGTTTGGTGGCTACCCTTACTGGTTACAGAACGAGAAAGGACTGGTGGTGAGAAGTAAAGATCCGCATTACCTGGAGGCTTATCGCAATTATATCCGTGCGGTGGGTAAGCAGTTGGCCCCCCTGCAGGTGAATCATGGCGGGAATATCCTGATGGTGCAGATTGAAAATGAATATGGATCATATGCTGCTGATAAGGAATACCTGGATATCAACAGAAAGATGTTCATCGATGCTGGTTTTGATGGATTGCTGTTTACCTGCGATCCGGAAGCAGCGATTAAAAACGGGCATTTACCAGGCTTATTACCGGCTATTAATGGACAGGATAACCCTGTGAAGGTAAAGCAACTGATCCGCGAAAATCATGGCGGAAAAGGGCCTTTTTATATAGCTGAATGGTATCCTGCCTGGTTTGACTGGTGGGGTACAAAACACCATACGGTACCTTATCAGCAATACCTGGGAAGACTGGATAGTGTGCTGAGTGCTGGTATTTCTATCAACATGTATATGTTCCATGGGGGTACTACCCGTGGATTTATGAATGGTGCAAATGCGAATGATAAGGATCCTTATGAGCCGCAGACAAGTAGTTATGATTACGATGCGCCATTGGATGAGGCAGGGAATGCGACAGAGAAATTTATGCAGTTCCGTGCAGTGATTGCAAAGCATTTGCAACCAGGGCAGCAATTGCCTGAAGTACCAGCTAAGAGAGGTGTGATCACCATTCCTGCTGTTCAGCTGACACAGGCGACTGGCGTATTTAACCTGCTGCCAGCAGCGGTGAAAAATGCGACACCATTGACTTTTGAAGATTTGAAACAGGCATATGGTTTTGTTTTATATAGAACGACAGTAGAGGGTGGTAAATCTGGTTTGCTGAAGATCGATGCACTGAGAGATTATGGAATTGTGTTTGTGAATGGAAAGAGAGTGGGTACACTGGATAGAAGATTGAAGCAGGATAGCCTGCAGGTGACCCTGCCAAAAGGCAAGGTGCGACTGGAGATCCTGGTGGAAAACCTGGGAAGGATCAATTTTGGGCCTTATTTATTACAGAATAAGAAAGGGATTACGAAGCGTGTAGTATTTGCAGGGAAAGAGCTGAAAGGTTGGGAGATGTATGCTTTGCCATTTAGTAATGTTCCGGTTGTGAAGGCAGGGAAAGTTGGGGTGAATGAGCCGGTGCTGAAAGAAGGTACTTTTAAACTGAACGCAGTGGGTGATACTTATCTTGATATGAGCCAGTGGGGAAAAGGTGTGGTATGGGTGAATGGGCATAACCTGGGTAGATATTGGGAAGTAGGTCCGCAGCAGACAATATTTGTACCGGCAGAGTGGTTAAAAGCAGGTGAGAATAGTATTGCAGTGCTGGAGCTGGTAAAGCCGGAAGTACAGGTCGTGGAGGGGATTGATCATGCTATTTTGGATGAGGTAAAATAAAAACGTAAAACGATTCGTAGCAGGCCCTCCCTTTTGGGAGGGCTTTTATATTTTATATGGGTTTTTCCGGCTTTGTAACTTTCTTCATACTCCCCCCGTTTAATTGAAAAACCTTATCCCCATGTATGTAGCATCAACCAGAATGTTGCCGGCAGCGCTGCTGGCTGTGTATTTGTTTGTCCTAAGCAGTTGTCTGAAAGACAAATGTTCGAACAGCATCCCATCAAAAGTTTACACCCCTGTTTTCACTTCCTTTGAATCCATCAGATCGGCTGTTCGCAGTGAATCTCCGCGTGACATCGAGTCGCCCGGAAAGCTGTACCTCTATGGTAAATACATTTATCTGAACGAACTGAACAAAGGCATCCACGTCATCGACAACACCAACCCTTCTTCTCCACAAAAAATCGCATTTATCAACATCCCGGGTAATGTGGACCTGGTGATAAAAGACAATGTCATGTACGCAGATAGTTACATCGACCTTGTGGCGCTCGACGTTAAGGACCCACATCATATTCACGAAACAAAACGCCTGGAAGGTGTTTTTCCGCAACGGCAATATGAATTAGGTATCGTGTCTGATGCAGGTCAGGGCATTATTACAGGTTTCAATGTAAAAGATACCGTACTGACTAATCTTTGTAATAATACCAACTGGAATGGGGACTATCTGTACACCAGCGTGAACAACAGTGTCACTATTCCTAACAAGTCTTTGACCACCGCACCGTCGCCCACCGGAAAGGCCGGGTCTTATGCCCGTTTCGGATTGGTGGATAATACCTTGTATACAGTGGCTTCCGGAGGCATACAGGTTTTTAGTGTACAAAACGTACAGGAGCCGGAGAGGAAAAATAACTTCCAGGTCAATGCCGAAATTGAGACCATCTTTCCTGCCAATCATTATCTTTTTCTGGGAACGACTACAGGGATGCTGATTTATGATATCAGCAATCCGGAAGTACCGGCAGCCTTAGGTGCTTTCTCTCATTGGCGGGCCTGTGATCCGGTAGTAGTAAATGGAAGCACTGCTTATGTGACCCTGAGAGCAGGGAGTAATTGTGGTGGTATAACGAATGAGTTGGATGTGCTGAATGTAGAAGATCTGAAAAACCCCACCCTGCTGAAAATATATAGATTGACCAGCCCTTATGGTGTAGGGGTGGATGGCAACAAACTGTTTGTGTGTGAGGGACCTGCTGGCTTAAACTTTATGGATGCAACAGATCCGATGAACATCATTACAAAGAAAACCATTACGAACATCAATGCCTATGATGTGATTCCTAATAATAACATTCTGTTAGTAACGGCCAGAGATGGTTTCTACCAGTATGATTATACTAATTTAAGTGAACCTGCATTATTAAGTAAGATTGGCGTTGTTTCTAAATAATCATTATGAAATATATACTGTTGTTAGGTGCGGCGCTGCTGACTATGCAGGGCCTGACTGCACAGCGCAAACTGGATGTACTGTACTTTAAGAACGGGAGTGTGATCAGGGGGCACATCTTTTTGAATAAGGAGGGAGTGGTGAAGATCGAGAACAGGGTAAAGGATACTTTGGTATTTAGCAGCTCAGAGATGGATAGTATAAAGCAGGAGCAGGTATATCCAAAAATTACGTCGAATGGTTTTTATAATATAGATGAAGGGGGCCTGCAGATCTCGGATAGAAAAGGATCGGTGTGGAGGTGTATTGTTGGCTACCGGTTTGCCTACCAGTACCAGGTAGGAGTGGGGATTGGCTTAGACGATTACCAGGCAAGATCGGTTCCGGTCTTCGGGGATTTTCGCTATGATTTCAGTAAAGCGGAGCGGACATTCTTTTCTTATGCAGGTGGGGGGATGGCGTTTCCATGGTTAACCCGCAAGCAGTGGGGAGCGCAAAATACAAAAGAGCCGGATAAGAATATTGCAGGGGCGTATGTACATGCGGGAGTGGGATATAAGTTCCGGTGGCGGTATAATAGCTCGCTTCATATTTCGGCGGGGTATTCGCATGCAGCGTTTAAGACAAAGAATGAGCTAATTGATTGGACAACCCGGCAGCCACTGGGGATTTTTTCAACGACGGATTATTCTTTTAACCGGGTGACGGTGATGATGGGATTAACGTTATAAAAAGTCATTTATACAAAAGGTTTTGCCTGCCGCGAAAAAATGCTTCTGCCAAAGGTGGAAGCATTTTTTTTGCTTATCAATGCCAACTACCTGCATTGCGTGTTCATCTTACAGTCATTCAATGTCAACATCTTCTGTTATTTACAAATTTATGAATCTCAATACTTGCGGCGCTTTCCATTATATTATAAATAATTCTATATTACAATATTTACTTTTTTTGTTCTAAAAATTATGAAATTATAAACCAGTTCTATATATTTATAACAACAACCAAGATCAAAATCCAAACAACCAACATCTAATCAATACAATTTACAAGGCAGACAGTGTGATGAGAACTTATTGATTACCTCTGTAAGGGCTTGCTTTTACAGTATAACTATTTAACTTATTTCTAGCCAGATGAAGACGCCATTTACACAAATGGAAGGAATTTAAAGACGAACTTTTTATCGTAAGATTAGCTAAATCGTAATAACCCATTTCCTGTGCTGTAGCGCATACCGCCGCCATTCCGGGTATGCCTGTTTTTACTATTTATAATTTGTTTATGAGAAAATAAAGAAACAATGAAAAAGACTGCTACGGTGGGCCATGCCGGCAACCCGCAGGTAGCACTGTTTGATCAAAAGGTTATCTACTGTCATTTTAAAACACAATTATGAGAATCAAGGGTTTTCTATGCCTTATGGTGCTGATGTGCCATGTCTTTACATTTTCATTATTTGCACAATCAACCAAAGTCACCGGTACCGTTAAAGATGAATCGGGGCAGGCAATTCCCGGTGCCACTATCAAAATCAAAGGGGGCGGAGGCACTGTCGCTGATATCACCGGCTCGTTCTCTATTACGGCCAATAAAGGCCAGAAGCTGCTTATCACTGCTGTTGGTTTCGAAACCAAAGAAGTCATTGTTGACGGTTCAACTGTCAATGTACAACTGGGGAATGACAAAAAGATGTTAACTGAAATTGTGGTTACCGGTACAGGTACACCTACCAGCAAGAGAAAGCTGGGTATTGCCGTAGAATCTGTATCAGCTGAGAAACTGGCTGGTGCTTCTACCAGTATTGATCAGGCATTGGTGGGTAAAATACCCGGTGCACAGATCTCCACTGTTAGTGGTAACCCAAGTGATCCTGTCAATATTCTCCTCAGAGGTGTGAACACTATTCAGGGAGGTACCAAACCCCTCATCATGTTAGATGGTTTGCAGGTAGCTGCAACTGATTTCAATAGTTTAGACCTCGCAAACGTGGAAAGAGTGGAGGTAGTACAGGGTGCTGCCGCTGCTGCTGTATATGGTGCACAGGGGGCCAACGGTGTTATCCAACTCTTTACCAAAAAAGGGAAAGCTGGTAAGATAGCTGTTAACTACTCCACCAGTTACTCTTTAAATAATTATATCAACAGTGGGGGTGTCACCAAAGCCAATAAGCACCCCTACCTCACTGATGGTAATAATAATGTGATAGATGCCAGTGGTAATATCCTGGCCCTCGATCAGTATGGTGATTATTCCGGTATCAGCTATACCTATGGTGGTGCTACCCGGTATGCTGTGTTGAATCCGAACAATATTGCGGATAAGCCATACAACATGAATCTGAAATACTATGACCACTTCAAGGAAATGTTCTTAACAGGTAGTACCTGGAATAATGCGATCAGCTTTAGCGGAGGTACAGACAAGTCTGACTTCAACGTTGCCTTTGCAAACAATCATACACTCAGTCCCGTTATGCACAATGGTTATGTAGATCGTACTAACCTTACTGCCAACATAGGTACTGAGGTATTCAAAGGATTCCGCATCCGCTCCACTACCCAGGTTATCTACACCAAAAATACACTGACACCGGGTCTCGGGGCTCCAGGTGGTTACCTCTACGGCAGGGGTAACGTGGCAGGTAATGTCGGCAACATCTACAGTTTCTTAAACACTTCTCCTTTCTTCAGTTTAAAGTGGAAAATGGCAGATGGACATTCACCTGCCTTTCAGACTGCCGACTTCTTAAGTATCAACGCCTTCAATCCCTACTATGTACAGGAGTATGCTGATGGGCTGGACAACAAAATAGATCTTGTACAAAGCGTGAATGCCAACTACCAGATCAATCACTTCCTGGAACTGGATGCCAAGTATGGCATCAACTACAGAACTGAGCGCGCAACATGGACCTACCTTAACCAGACCGGCAATGCGAATGCAGTATACTGGGATACCAAGTCTTCTTATTTTGCTACAGATCGTACCGGTGAAATTGATCAGTGGAATTATACGACTACTTTCCAGAACTTCCTGGGTAGTGCATATTTCAGAACTGATTTCCAGAAAGACTTTGGCTGGAATCTGCCTATCCAGACCACGACGCTGGCTTCTTATGATTATCGCCAGAGAAAATACAGGGAGTATGATATTTATGGTTTAGGCCTGCCTACTACCGCGCCTATTAACCTCGCCTCTGCTTCCGCTCTTTATGTAGCACCGATGTCTACTTCTACTACTGAACCTACCAATGGTGATTACCAGGAAACCTTCGTGACCTTTGGTTACCTCGTGAACCAAAAGATCGATATCGGTGACTGGGCAGGCGTAGCCGGTGGATTTAGAAGTGACTGGTCTTCTACCTTTGGTAGTGGTTCCAAACCATTTACATTCCCGCACGTGAACGGTTATATTCTCCCTTCTTCCTTTAACTTCTGGAGTGGACTGGAACATGCCATTCCTTACTTCAAAATCCGCTCTGCATACGGTGAAGCCGGTACACAGCCAGGTGTATTCGACAGGTATCCTACATTGAACCAGGGGGCGCTGGGTAGTGGTTTATATTATTCCAATCCTTCTACTGCACAAAATGCTGATTTGAAAGTGGAGGTTTCCAAAGAGTTTGAAGTGGGTACAGACTTTTCTGTTACCTTGTTCAACGGTAATTGGTTAAGCTCTTTGAACGGAGCATTTACTTACTGGAATCGTAAGGCACAAAATGTAATTTACAGGGTAAGCGCACCATTATCTTCAGGTGGTACTTCTGTATTGACAAATGCCATCGATATGTCTTCAAAAGGTATACAGTTCCAGTTGAACTTACCTGTGTATAAATCAAGAAACTTTACCTGGGATTTCACCACCAACTTTGGCAAGCAATCTTCTATGATTGACAAGATCCGTGGGGGTGCAGATATCATCTTAACCTCTGCTGCAGGTAGTACTGCACTGACATTGACAGCTGGCCAGAAGATCGGACAGATCTATGGTTACAAGGCACTGAGAAGCCTGGATGCGGTGAAAGGTGATGGGTCTAAATACATCACGGATGCTGACAAGGGCAAGTATGAAATAGTAGAGGGCCGTGTGGTAGATACGGCTACCAAAGCGATACAGTTTGCCGAAAGTGCGACTGCTTTTGGTGATCCGAATCCTAAATTCAATGCATCATTTATCAACCAGTTCACCTATAAAGATTTCCTCACATTCTCCTTCCAGTTCGACTGGGTATATGGTAGTCACCTGTACAACCAAACCAAGGAATGGATGTATCGTGATGGTATAGATGGAGACTTCTCCAAACCCGTAACGATCAATGGCCGCAGGGCTGCTTACACTGCTTACTATGGCAGTGCTTATTCCAGCTCATGGGGTAGCTTGTATGGACCGGGTAACAATGCGACCAAGGATTATTTTTATGAAGATGCTTCTTTCCTGCGTCTGAGAAATGTTTCGGTAGGATTTGATGTGGCAAAATTCCTCCATTCACAAAAGTTCAACAAACTGCAGGTGATATTCACAGGCAGAAACCTGCTGACGGTGACGAAGTATAACGGCTTTGATCCTGAGATCAGTTCAGGCGCTGCCAACTCATCTTTCGACAGAGGTATTGACCATAGCACTATTCCTAACATGAGATCATATCAGGTAGGCTTAAATGTAGGATTCTAAATTTTTATTTTAAAAGGGAACATCATCATGAGTAATAATAAATATATCTTATCTCTTGTTTGCAGTTTGCTATTATTAGGTACAGCCTGCAAGAAAGAACTGAATGTAGGCAACCCGAACCTGCCTACGGTAGAGGGGAATGTAAATTCAGAAACCGGCCTGATCTCACTGGCTACGGGTGGTGTGTATATCAATGGTTTTAAAACGGGGGATGACTGGCTGGGAGATAGTTATTTTTCATTGCCTTTTGGTTATTCAGAACTGTTGGGAGATGTAGTCGGTGCGCAGGCATCGAACCAGTTGGTAAGTACGATGAGCATTCCTCAGTACTTTATACTGGACAATGGTACGAAAACCGAAACAGGCATTTCCAATCCATCGCTGATGCGGGCGAATAATACCCGTGCACAGACAGGTTCCGGTTATAACCCTACTTACTATCAGTGGCTGAATATGTATGCCATGAATAATACGCTGAACCAGGTATTGAGTTTAGTAGATGGTATCACCTTCAGTGGGGATGGCACCACCCGTGCAAATACAATTAAGGCATGGTGCTACTGGTGGAAAGGGTATGCGTATGCGCAGATTGGTTCTTTGTATTATTCCGGATTAAGAGTGGATACATTTGGCGCTACTTCTAACAGGTACCTGATTAAAGATAGCATCATTTCATTGTCAAACGATTTTCTTAATAAAGCGGCAGATCTGTTAAAGACAGGTATTAGCAGTTCCAGTGATTACTCAACCGTGCTGACGCAACTGATTCCTTCTTTTTGCCAGGTTGGTCATGGGGGTGTACTGACGACTGATATGTGGTTAAGGAATATCAATACATTGCTGGCGAGGAACCTGCTGGTGAATAAGCTGGCGCCTTTTGTGAATAAGAGCCTGAGTGGGGCTATTACTACTACCTCCACCACACCAATGACAACGGCCGACTGGAATGAAGTGCTGGCGCTGGCTACGGATGGCATCAAAAGCGGAGACTTTGTATTCACGGGCAGAAGTGCAGCTGCGAATGGGTTTTTCTCCGCATCAGGAGGTACCGTATCTGTATTGACAACGGGGGTGAATACCTCCACTACATTCAGATTGGGAGAGCGCTTTATGCAAAACTTCCATGATGGGGATAAGCGCCTGGCGAACAACTTTGATACGGCTACAAAGTACCTGGATGATTTATCTTTCGGTACAAGATGGAGCATTATAGATGGCGGTAAGGGCGCTTCTGGTGTGTATGTATATGGTAGTACTGCGATCGGTGATTATGAACAATATATAGCAGGTAGCTATGAAGAGAATGCGCTTATGCTGGCGGAGGCGAATCTGCGTTTGGGAAATACCGAGGCGGGATTGGCATATGTAGATGCGGTAAGAAATTACCAGGGTGCGAGTGTAAGTGCTGTAACCGGAACCGGATTATCAGCAGTCAATGCGATGCAGGAGCTGGTAATGGAGAGAAGGGTATCGCTGGTATTCAGAGGCTTGTCATTTTATGATATGCGTCGTTGGGGATGGTCTTATGATATAGGCTCAGGCGGCGGTAGTTATGGTAATAACTTCCTGACGGCTGCGGGAAAACTGAATAAAAATGTAACGATCAACTTCAACTTTATGGATTACTGGGATGTGCCGGCGGATGAAGCTGATTTGAATCCGGGAGGAGAGGGTAGTGCAGAGACGAAGAATCCGAACTACTAATATTTTTAAAAAGGCTTTTGCAGTGTGCAAAAGCCTTTTTTGTTATAAAAAAGTGTGTTTTGTCTGCACATCCTGCCTTTACATCGATATTAACAATATGGCATTCGCGCTTCTGTGTTATTTCGCGGGCATGAAGAGAATTGTATTCCTCTGTTATTTGCTCACACTGGCGGAGGTCCTATTTGCACAGGTCAACATCACAGGCACGGTCGTATCTGCTACTGATGGCAAGCCATTGGGGTTTGCAACGGTATTTATTAATAACACCAGTAAAGGAGGAACGACAACAGAGGCAGGGGCCTTTAATATAGGCGGGGTTGTCCCGGGTAGGTATGAGCTGATCGCATCTTATGTAGGATATGAAACCGTATCTAATTTTCTGGATGTGAATACAGCAGATGTGAACATTAAGATTGCTTTGCAGCCGAAGGCAACAGTATTAAAAGCATTTGAGGTAAAGCGTGATCCTAAGAGAGAAGCGAATATTAAGAAGTTCAAAGAGACATTTATTGGAAAGACGGAGTTTGCAAAGACATGTATGATCACCAATGATGAGATCCTGGATATTGGGTATGATAATGGAGAGCAGGCTTTGAAGGCAAGTACGGATGATTACCTGGTGATTGTGAATGAGGCATTGGGATATAAGATTCGTTTTTTGCTCAAGCAGTATGTGAATTCAGACCGGGATCATATGATCTCTTATTATGGATATGCGTTTTATGAGAGTATGACTACGAAGAAGAAGGCGCAGTTGCGGCGGTGGACGGCGAATAGGGAGGCGGTGTTTCACGGATCTTCATTGCACTTTTTCAGATCGTTGATAAAAGGAGATACAGAAGGGGAGGGTTTTGTAGTGAATGAAGTGGTAAGGCGGCCACGGCAGCGAGGCTATGTAAAGGATACGATTGTGAAGAATGGGAAGATCATGTTGAACAGAGATGCATATTCAGATGATAGTAACTATGTAAATTATAGAATGCCGACACCGTTAAGGCCGGTTGATCTGATGAAGCCTTCGGATTCATTGGAGGATAAGTATGATCTGCATTGTGAGAATATGTTGCTGGTGAGTTATACGAAGGAGCTGGAAGCTAATAAGTACGCAAAGTTGATGGGGAGAATGCCGCGACAGCAGGAGTCGATGATACGGTTTATGCAACCGGATTGTACGTTTAGTAAGGATGGGGTATGTGTGAACCCGTTAGCGATGATCTATAGTGGATATTGGGGATGGGAGAAGCTGGCGGACCAGGTGCCGTATGATTATGTATCGACGGCTGTAAAATGAATTTGGAAAGGGGCTTCGGCCCCTTTTTTTGTAACGTTATCTTAATGTATAATTTTTATTAAAATTCTATACCTTAGTTCCGATATCTCAATTCCCTCAATTTAAAAATTGTTTTAGCCCATGAGATTCTCATTCTTTTGCAGTCTTCTGTCGATTTTATTTTTTGCAAACACATTTGCTGCCGCACCTAAGCCAGCGGTAGCCACTACTTACAATGTGCGTATTGAACTGGTAGACATTTATGGTAATCCATACACGGGTAGTACTGGTTTGCATGGTTTCTGGGCTGTTAATCAGGCTACTGGCGTTACTTACAATGCTGAGCGGGAAGGTTTCGAGATATATGACCTGCCGGCAGGTACTTATCAGTTCGGCGCTCATCCGGGTAACTGGGATGGCGTAGTTTCAAAGGTGGTTACACTTGATGACAGCCAGGTAGGTAGTGATGGTTACATAGTAGTGACCTTAACTTACTGGGTAGAATAATTTATTTCAAAAAAAGGAGCCTGTATCTTTTTGAGGATACAGGCTCCTTTTTCATTTATAGCGCGGGTGAAAATTTCGCTTTTACCATCTTACTGACTTTACCTAAGACCATCAGGCAGCACAGTGAAATAATAATTGCCACATATCCTACAATATCAAAGTGTTCCAGCGGGCTTGTCTTTGTTTTTTGTACTACGATCATGCCTGCAAATGCTGCTGCAATACCCCCTGCTATTTGTTGTAAGGAAGAGTTGATACTCATGAATGCTCCTCTGTCTGCCATATCAGGCACACTGGTAATAATGGCCATGGCTGGTACTGCACGGCCCATGATGGCAGCCATCATCAGCACGTTGATGGTAATCACCGTATACAGGGGTACTGGTGGCAAATGAGTATACACTGCAATCAGGATAATCATTAGCAGGGTAGCCATACTAGTAATAGTGAAGCGGTCTATTTTATCACTGAGTTTTCCGATCATGGGCATGACGATGAGTGTACCTATACCTGCTACAATAAATAGTATGGGCAGTTGTTGTTGAGTGATGTGCAGGTTGTTGATGGCGTAAGCACTACCAAAGGGCATCATCATAAAACCACCGATAGAGAGCATGGCAGTGGTGGCAAAACCAATGGCGTAGTTGCCTTTGGTAATGGTATGCCACAGGTGTACCAGGGCTGATTTATCATGTTGCAGGGCGAGGTGCGCCGTGACGGGTTGAATACGCAGCAGGATAAGTAACATGATGATAATAGCCAGCGCTACTACCAGGAGGAAAGGGGCTTCCCATCCCCAGGCATTGGCGAGATACAGGCTGATCGGAATACCTAATACCTGGCTGGCACCGAAGCCCATTTGCAGGAATCCCATGACACGACCCCGTTGTTGTACGGGAAAGAGGTCAGTAACGATTGCCATGGAGATGGAACTGATTACGCCACCAAAGAGGCCGGTCACAATGCGGGCAGCGACCAGCAGGTGATAAGTGTTGGCCATACCGCAACAGGCGGTGCCGATAATGAATCCTCCATAGAAGAATACGAGGAGTTTTTTGCGATCGAAGCGGTCGGCAAAGCCACTGGTTAGCAGGCCTGAGATACCGGCGCTGAAGGCGTAAGCAGATACGATTAACCCAAATTGTTGTGGGTTGATAGAAAGTGATTTCATGAGCATATCGCCCAGTGGCGAGACGATCATGAAGTCGAGGATTACGGTGAACTGGGTAAGCGCTAAGAGGGCAATCACCAGTTTCTGGTAGGGTGAAAAATTGGTTGTCTGGTTCATAGAAGGCGGATTATAAAACTCTTTAAGTGAGCGATCGCTTACTTATCATGTAAAAAAAAAGGGGCTTCTTTTTTAAGGGCCCTGACTATTTATTTTTAAGTGCTTTGATCACCAGTTCGAATGCTTCGCGCATGATTTTGGGTGTGAGTGTGAATGATTTTCCATCCAGGCTATAGCCATCTTTGTGCCATCTGACGAGTGAATAGAGCGGGGAGAATGCAACTGACCAATATATTTCGATGGGCATTGGGTTGATTTCTCCGTTTGCTATTGCATTTTTAAAGAACGGTCCAGCTTTCTTTTTCATCTCTGAAGAGATGGATTGTGTAAAGAGGTCACGGTAGTTAGAGTGCTGTAGCTGGTCTCCGCAGGATATGTTCCGCTTGTTGGTCATGGCATATTTTGCGCGGTTTTGCCACTGCAGCCAAAGGCCTTCTTCAAAAGACATATCGGGTTCCAGTCCTTTGAGGGCGGCGTTGCTGATCTTCCTGCCTACTTCTACTGACAACTGGCTGAGCAAGTCTTCTTTGTCTTTGTAATAAATATAAATAGTGGCGGGCGATATGCCGGCGGCTCTTGCGAGCTTGTTGATACCGAAGTTTTCCAGGCCGTCATTGGCAATCATTTCGATTGCTTTTTCGGTAATGGTAAGGATTTTATTTTCGTCGCGTTGCCTCATGAGGTTACAAAGATAAGTGAGCGATCGTTCATTTAAAAAATAAATTTTAGGGCAGTTTATCATGACTGCCCTAAAATTTATTGTTGTAAGGTCCACTGACTGCTTTCGAAATAATCAGGCACGACGGTGCATTGTGCTGATCCGCTTTGATTTTCAAGGTTCAGGTAGCTATTTTGCCATTCGTTTTTTAGTCTTGTATAGCCATTATAACTTTCCAGTATCCAATAGCTGCTGTAAAAGGTATTGGGGACATCGGTACTTTCTACATAAGAATAGAGGTGTTCAATATTCAGATAGTGACTGGTGGACAGGTTTTTGAAACGAATATGGCCGTTGACAGTTTCCTGCACCCATTTATATTGATTACCGGAATTGGTGGTGCTATATTTCACCTGACCATTGTCTTCGTAGAGATAGGTATTCAGCCATTTGTTTTTGATATACACACCGGTGGTGGTATTACCTCCGCCCAGGTTATTGAGCAGGGCTTCGGCCTGTGGGACCTGTTGGTTAGCGAGGTAGGTGAACACCTGATCCAGTTGTGACTGAATGGTGTTGTTGCCTGCGTAAGACTTGCGGGCCTGGTATAATT
>Ga0182005_1000049_pt1 | contig 123003 bp, 115 predicted proteins | sample Sormic07211103_1_FD_123021 | JGI IMG/M metagenome (GOLD analysis project Ga0182005, IMG submission 123021) | Rhizosphere microbial communities from Sorghum bicolor, Mead, Nebraska, USA - 072115-103_1 MetaG | ecosystem: Host-associated > Plants > Roots > Rhizosphere | place: USA: Nebraska... | reverse complement strand
TGAGGGGTCGCCGCAGGCGTGGCCTCGAGGGTCACCCCCGCCGGCTCTCCAACGCGACACAACACCCTCGCGACAAAACCAAACGCGATGGCGCAGCCGAGCCCTCACACCATTTGCAAAGGCAAAAAAACCCGGCGACCGAAGCCCCCGGGTTTCCGAAGCGGAATGGAGCAGCCTTACGGGCGGCGCGCCAGTTCCGGGTCTTCCTTGCTGACGGGCATCAGGTCCTGCTTCGACACGCCGAGCCAGAGAAGGATCGGGCTGGCGACGAAGATCGAGGACAGCGTGCCGACCACGATACCGATCAGCATGGTGATCGCGAAGGCATGGACGACGGGACCGCCGATGAAGAACAGCGCGGCCATGGTGATGCCGGTGAACAGCGAGGTGATGATCGTTCGCGACAGCGTGCTGTTGATCGAACGGTTGAGCACTTCTTCCGGGGTGGCGTTACGGCTGGAGCGGAACAGCTCGCGGACACGGTCGAAGACGACGACCTTATCGTTGATCGAGTAACCGACCACCGCCAGCACAGAGGCGAGCACCGTCAGGTCGAACTCACGCTGGGTCAGCGCGAAGATGCCCAGGGTCACGAGAACGTCGTGGACTTCGGTGGCGAGCGCGGCGATGGCGAAGCGCTTCTCGAAGCGGATCCACAGGTAACCCATGATGCCGATGATGACGAAGGCGACGGCGACGATACCGTCGCTGCGGAGCTCCTCACCCACCTGCGGGCCGACGAAGGACTTGCTCTTCATCGTCACATCGGGGCGGGTGGTCTTCAGGGCGGCGATGATGTCTGAGGAGACCTTGGTTGCCGCCTCCTCACCGACCAGCGTGACCGAGCCCTTGTCGTCCTTGGGCAACATGCGCACGTTGAACTCGCGCGTGCCGCCGACCGACTGCACCAGCGGGTTTTCGATGCCGGCCTTTTCGAGCGTGGCGCGGACCTCGTTGACCTCGATCGGCTGCGCGTAGTCGACGATGACCGAGACGCCGCCCAGGAAGTCCTGGCCGTAGTTGAAACCCTTGGTCAGGATCAGGCCGATCGAGCCCAGCATAAGCAGCACGGCGAGGCCGATGCTGTACTTGCGCAGACCGAGGAAGTTGAAGTTCGAGTTGTGATTGAAGATTTCCATGGCGTCCTCCCGTCAGACCGACAGGGTCTTGAGCTTGCGGCCGCCGTGGATCAGCGCCGTGATGGCATGGGTCACCGTCACCGACGTGAACATCGAGGTCAGGATACCGATGAAAAGCGTGACACCGAAGCCCTTGATCGGACCCGAACCCATGGTCATCAGACCGAGCGCGGCGAGCAGGTGGGTCACGTTGGCGTCGAGAATCGTCGCCCACGCCTTGTCGTAACCGGTGCGGATAGCCGCGAGCGGCGACGAGCCGTTGCGGAGTTCCTCGCGGATACGTTCGCAGATCAGCACGTTGGCATCGATCGCCATACCCAGCGTCAGCACGATACCGGCGATGCCGGGCATCGTCAGCGTCACGTGGATCAGCGACATCACCGCGACGAGCAGGACGAGGTTGAAGAACAGGGCGATGTCCGCGACGATGCCGAACAGCTTGTAGTAGATGGCCGCCGCGATCAGCACCAGGCCGAGGCCGAGCATCACCGCCTTGAAACCGCGGTCGATGTTGTCCGCGCCGAGGCTGGGACCGATGACGCTTTCGCCGACGATGTCGACCGGCGCCGCGAGCGAACCGCCGCGCAGCAACAGAGCGAGATCGGAGGCTTCGGCGTCGCTGGGCAGGCCGTTGGTCGAGAACTGCTTGCCGAACGGCGAGCTGATGTTCGCGTAGTTGATGACTTCCTCGGTCGTCTTCGGCGTCTTCACTTCCTTGCCGTCGACCATCTTGATGTCGTTGGTACGCGTGATGTACAGCACGGCCATCGGCTTGCCGACGTTACCGTTGGTGAAGTCCTGCATCTTGCGGGCGGCGGCGCTGTTCAGCGTGACGCTGACGTTCGGCGTGCCGTTCTGCTGGTCGCGACCCGAGACGGCCGAGGTCAGCTGATCGCCCGTGGCGATGACGGTCTTGCTGAGCAGGTACGGGCGACGATCGCGGCCGTAATACAGCTTGGCGTCGGGCGGAACGCTGCCACTGCGGGCGGCATCCATGGCCTGCTGCGGGGTGTACAGGCCGGCGCGGTATTCCAGGGTGGCGGTCGCGCCGATCAGACGCTTGGCCTCGGCCGTGTCCTGCACGCCGGCCAGCTCGACGATGATCTGGCTCTGGCCCTGCTGCTGGATCAGCGGCTCGGACACGCCCAGTTCGTTCACACGCTGGCGCAGCGTGGTGACGTTCTGGGTGATGGCGCTCTGAGCGAGCTCGCGCAGCTTGGCCGGCTTGACCACGGCATTGAGCGTGAAGCGGTTGCCCGTGGACGGACCATCGGAAACGGTCAGATCGGTGAACTCGGTAGCGATGAGCGACGCGGCGGCCTGGCGATCGGCGTCGCTGCGCAGGATGATGCCGATGCCCTGACCGCGCGGATTGCGCGCCACCGAGTCGTACGAGATCTTCCTGTCACGCAGCAGCGAGCGGACGTCGTCCGCGTAGCGGGTTTCCTGACCGTCGATCACGGCATTCTGGTCGACTTCCATCAGGAAGTGCACACCGCCCTGCAGATCGAGACCCAGCGGCATCGAGAACGCGTTGATCGAGCGCAGCCACGACGGCACGGTCGAGGCGAGGTTGAGCGCGACCGTGTAATCGTCACCGAGCGCACCGCGAAGCGCGTCGGACGCCTTCGCCTGCGCGTCGGCACTGGCGAAGCGCGCCAGCAGGCGGCTGCCTTTCTCGGACGACGTCACATCGACGCTCGCTGCCGGAACGTGGGCCGTGGCAAGAATGCTCTCGACCTTGGTCTTCAGCGTGGCGTCGACGGCGCTGCCGTGGTTACCCGAGATCTGCACGGCGGGCTGCGGCGTATAGACGTTCGGCAGCGCGTAGACGATGCCGAACAGCAATACGATCACAACCAGCGCGTATTTCCAGCGTGGAAAATCACTCATGCCTTACATTCCGTGGAGGCGGCCGGGTGCCGGCCGCAGCTGACGCGATGAGATGAAGCTCAGGACTTCTTGAGGCTGCCCTTCGGCAGCACCTGGGTGATCGAGCTCTTCTGGACCTGGACGACGGTGCCCGGAGCGATCTCGACACGGACGAAGGCCTCACCCACGTCTTCGATACGGCCGGCCATGCCGCCGCTCATCACGACCTCGTCGCCCTTGCTCAGCGCCGAGAGCAGGTTGCGGTGCTCCTTCTGACGCTTCATCTGCGGGCGGATCATCATGAAATAGAAGATGCCGAACAGCACCGCCATCATGATCAGCGGCGAGAAGCTCAGAGCGCCCTGGGGTGCGGCAGCGGGGGCAGTGGCCTGGGCAATGGCGGCGAACGTCGGAAGGCTCATCGGATATCTCGCAAGTCATGGAACAGCCAAGGAAAAGCGGCTGCTCACGTAAAAAGATCGTGGATTATGCCACGCGCCCCGGTGCTTATGTACCGGACTCGTCAAGGCTTCTGGGGGCGCCGGACAGCGCCCTCAAGCCCGGTCAGCCGTCGACGACAGCCTTTTGGCGGGCCGCATAGAAGGCGGTGACGAAGTCGTCGAGGGTACCCGTCTCGATCGCGCCGCGCAGCCCGGCCATCAAGCGCTGGTAGTGCCGCAGGTTGTGCATCGTCGCCAGCTGGCTGGCCAGGATCTCGTTGCAGCGATCGAGATGTCGCAGGTAGGCGCGCGAGAAGCCGTTGGCGCAGGCGTAGCAGTCGCAACCTTCTTCGATCACGCGGGTATCGGTAGCGAACTTCGCGTTCCGGATGCGCAACGTGCCTTCATACGTGAAGAGGAAACCGTTGCGCGCGTTGCGCGTAGGCATCACGCAATCGAACATGTCGATGCCGCGACGGACGGCCTCGACGATGTCTTCGGGGCGTCCCACCCCCATCAGATAACGGGGTCGATCCTTTGGCAGCATCGGCAGGGTCAGGTCGAGCGTGTGATTGCGCTCCGCCTCCGGCTCGCCGACGGCCAGACCACCCACGGCGTAACCGTCGAAGCCTATCTCCACCAGCCGCTCCGCCGAACGGTGGCGCAGCTTTTCGTACGTACTGCCCTGGACGATGCCGAACAGCGCGTTGGGGTTTTTCAGGTCGTCGAAAGCCTGGCGGGAACGCTCGGCCCAGCGCAGACTGAGCTCCATCGAGTCAGAGGCGACCTTTTCGGTCGCCGGATACGGCGTGCATTCGTCGAAAATCATCGCGACGTCGGAGTCCAGCACCTTCTGGATCCGCATCGACTCCTCGGGCGAGAGGAACACCTTCGACCCATCCACCGGGGAGGCGAAGGTCACCCCCTCTTCGGTGATCTTGCGCTTGTGCGCCAGCGAGAAGACCTGGAAGCCGCCGGAGTCCGTAAGGATCGGCTTGTTCCAGCCGATGAACTTATGCAGCCCGCCGAATTCGCCGACGATCTCGAGGCCAGGCCGCAGAAACAGGTGGAAGGTATTGCCGAGGATGATCTCCGCGCCGGTGTCGAGGACATCGCGCGGGGTCATGGCTTTCACGGAGCCGTAGGTGCCCACCGGCATGAAGGCCGGGGTTTCGACGGTGCCGCGGCCGAATCGGAGACGGCCACGCCGGGCCGCGCCATCGGTGGCGAGGAGTTCGAAGGGAAGCTGGGTCATCCGCGTAGTGTACCGGGAGTCGGCCCTTCGGACCTGCAGGTCGGGCGCTGCGCGGACGGGGAGCCTTACCTTGCCGGGGCGGCGGCCCACCGCGCTCGCCGTTTACGCGTACAGGTGTCCGCAAGCGCCTACCTAAAGTTCCGCACGTTTCCGCCGATTCCTATGCCACAGGAGCGAGCCCAGACCGGGGTCCGCCCAGGCCCTCGGAGGACCTGCCCTTTGATCATCCAGCCGACCAGTATCGCCGCCCAGCTATGGGCCGGCGCGGCAGCGGGCACCACCGCGGCCGTTGACGCCTGGCGGGTGGGTACGCTGCTGACGGCACGCGTCATGGGGCAGAACGACATCGGCAAGCTGCTGCTGGACATCGGCGGTATCACGGTGGAGGCCGACACCACGGGCACCCAGCTTCCCCAGCAGTTTCAGGTGCGCGTCCTGACTCAGGGCGCACAGCCTCAGCTCGAAGTCCTCATCGCCCACCCCGAGGAAGGCGTCACGATGCAGGGACTGCGCGAACGGCTCCCGCTGCAGAATGGTTACGCGCCGCTGCTCGGCGCACTTGCCTCACTGGCGCGCAGCCCGGTGGCCCGCTCGCTGCCGGCACCCCTGCGAGCCGCACTCGCCACGCTCGAGGCCTCGATCAGCGGACCCGATGACGTCAGCACGCCGATGGGCATGAAGGAAGCCATCGCCAAAAGCGGCAGCTTCCTCGAATCCCATCTTGCCGAGCCGACGAAAGAGACGCCGGCGGCCGACGATTTCAAGGCGGCATTGATGGCGCTCCGCCGCACGCTGGCCGATCTTCCGCCGACACGAAGCGCATCGGGCGTCAGCACCGGCCCCGGACTTCCGCGCCAGCTTGGTGACACACCCCCGCCGCTCGCCCAGCGCGCACTGATTGCCCAGCCGCGCGTGGCGGAATTCGCCATCACCGAAGACGACGTCGACGCGCTGGTCGGCCAGTTACGGACCGACACGCGTGCCGCACTGTCCCGTGTCGAGATCGGTCAGCTGGAATCCCAGCCGCAGGCCGGACTGTGGATGATCGAAGTGCCGCTGGCGAACGCGCGCGGTTACGACGTGCTCCAGTTGCGGATCGAGGAAGGCAAGCCAGGCCCTGGCGAGCCGGATGGCCTGTGGACGGTCGGCTTCGCCATCGACCCGCGCTCGCTGGGCGCCGTACAGGGCGAGATCCAGCTGCGCATACCGCGCGTGTCGGTGCGGCTGTGGGTACAACAGGCCGACACCGTGTCGCGCCTGGAAACCGAATTCGTCTCGCTGCGGCGCGTGCTCGAGAAAAGCGGCCTGCAGCTCGATCATTTCTCCTGCATGCACGGCCTGCCCGTGCCGACCAGCGCGTATAGCGCGGTCCTCCTCGAAGCCCGCGCATGAATCCGTCCCTGCCCTCCCCGCGCCGCAGTGTCACGCTGCGGCTCGCGACGCCGACCAGCAATGGGAAAACCCAGCGTGTCGACGCCGACAGCGTAAAAAACATGCTGGAGCGCGCGCAGGCGCTGGGGCTTGCACCGCAACTGGATCCGCAGATCGCCACCTTGCTGGCGGCCGTGCGGTTGCGCGACGACGTGCCGCCGGAGCTGTATGCGGCACTGGCGGCCGTGGTGGGGACCTTGCTCGGGGCTGTCGAAGCCTGATGCGCCGCGGCTCACGTCATCCTGTCGGCGACGGCGTCAGCTGACGCCCAGCCCCTGGATACTGGCCGCGCCGGCTTCAAACCCCGCCAGCTCGGCAAAGCGTTTGCCACGCTCCGCATAATCCCTGAACTGGTCGAAGCTCGGCGCACCCGGCGACAGCACGACGACGCCCTCGCCGCTCAGGGCGTTACGCGCGGCACCGACGGCGGCGGCCAGATCCGCTGCCCGATACACGTTCGCGACACCCGCGGCTTCCAGCGCATCCGCGATACGCGAACCGCTGGCACCCTGGCACACGATCGCCTCAGGCGCATGCAGGCGCATCGCTTCCACAAACGGCGTCCAGTCGAGACCGCGATCGTGCCCGCCGACGAGCAGCGCGACACGTTCCGCTCTTACGCTTTCGAGCGCGGCAAGACTCGCCAGCGGCGTCGTGCTGATCGAGTCGTTGATCCAGCGCAGGCCATGGATCTCGCCCAGCGGCTGCAACCGATGTGGCAGAGGAACGAAGGTAGACAGCGCGGGCGCGGCCCCGCGCGCGTCGAGGCCGGCGATCTCCAGTGCGGCAAGGGCGGCACACGCGTTGATCGCGTTGTGCAGACCCGGCGCGGACACTGCGGACGCCGCGATCACGTTTTCGCTTCCACGCCGAATCCAGCCGTCGGCGACATGCCAGTGCGCCTCGTCGCCAAACGTATGCAGACCGGGATGGCCCGCCGCTCGCGCCATCAACGCAGGCTGCATCGCATTGACCAACACCTGCGCGGATGACGCAAGCAGTTTCAGCTTGTCGCTAACGTAGCGCTCGCGCGAACCGTGCCAGTCCAGGTGTTCTTCGTAAAGGCTGGTAACGACACCGAGGCCGACACCGAACGCTTCGCCGGTCTGGAAGCTCGACAGCTCGATGACCCAGAGGTCGGCGCTCTCGCCATCCAGCTCGAGCATCGGTAAGCCAATGTTGCCGGCCAGTGCCGTGCGCACACCCAACGAACGCGCAAGATGCGCGATCAAAGCGGATGTGGTGCTTTTGCCCTTGGTACCCGTCACCGCTATGGTCTTCGCCGTCACATGGGCGGCGAACCAGAGCGCGGTGCCCGATGTAAAACGCGTGCCGCGCGACTGCGCATCGAGCAGTTCGGGCTTGTACGCGGAGATACCGGGGGACTTGATGACGATGTCGTACGACGCGAGCGCATCGGCATCGGGGGCCACGTCATGCACGTGCGCCCATGGAAACGAAGCACGTGCCGCGGCCGCCTCGTCGGACGAACAGTAGACATCGACCAGCTGACCCGGCAGATGCCGGGCCAGCGCGTCGAGGGCCGCACGCCCTTCGCGACCGAAACCCCAGACGGCGACGCGGCGCCCCTCGAGATCAGCCCAGCGCATCCAGCGCTCCGAGCAGACGCGATGGCACGAGGTGCGACGCACCCGGCTTCAGCCAGGGCTCGAGTGCGAGCTCGGACGAGTCAAGTTGCGGAAGAATCTCGCGACGGAAACGCGACACCAGCGCGTCTTCGCGCCACTCCGGACGCTCCGCCAGCGACGCGAGCGCGGCGCGCGCTTCGGCGCCCTCGCCGACGCACTCGAACGGCTTGTGGTTCTTGTATTCGAGCAATGCGTCGAACGCGTCGGCCAGCGAGTCGTCGTCGAGCAGGTTGCGCCCGAAGATCGACACCAGCCGCGGTTTGGCCATGAAGGGCGCGAGCGCGAGAAACACGAAATGGCATTTCGGGCACTGACCGCACCAGCGATCCGCCGGCTTGGGGCCGAGGATACGGAAGTTCCGGTTGCAACTGGAGAACGCATCGAAATACGCCGCGCCAAGGCGCGCGAATGCGCTGGTCACCGCCAGCTCCGACCACGGTCGCAGGAGCGAGCAGTAGTCGAGATCGGCGGCGACATGCGAATGCAGATAGTCGTGGAAGGTCTTCTCGAAACCGAAGCCCTTGCTCCACTGGTGATTCACTTCCTGGCCTTCGTATTCCAGCGTGGCGACCGATGCCGAACGTTCATTGGCGAATACGATGGAGTCGTAGCCGTACAGCAGAGCCGCCAGCGTCAGAATGGCCGAGTTGATCGCGGTCACGGGAATATGCCCGTTCCACGCGCCCAGCCGGTTCAGTTCAAACAGGCCCGGCGCCAGCTCGCGCGAAATGTTCAGCGTCGACAGACCGGTGCGCGCAGCACATTCGGCGATGAGCGGTGAATTGCCGACCCACGCCGCCGTCGCGTCACCACCGATCGACTTCACGGCCTCGACGGCGACCACGGAATCCTTGCCGCCACCGATCGGCAGCAACGAGCGTGCCGGCAAACCGATCGCGGGGGCCGTCACGCGATCGCGACTTACGAACGGAAACGCGATGCGCCCACGCAGGTCCAGCCGGTTGCGATAGGCGAACTCGGCCAGACCATGCAGGTACAGCGCATCGGCAAGCGTCGCCGTCTCTTCGTCGAGCGGCTCGCCTTCGATCACGATCGACGGCGGGATGCCCGCCTTGTAGTAGCTGACACCGGCGACGATATGCAGCAGACGGAGCGCCGACGCGAACGCCGCCTCGCGCTCCGGCGGGACCGCCGGCGCCCCCGGAAACGTAACGCGCTCGGTCAGCTCGAGGCCGTCGTCGAAGGCGTAGACCAGCTCGGCGACACCATCGACGAAGCTGTGACGGACGAAGCGGAAGCGCTCGCTTCCGCGTGGATCGGTGAGGTTGGCGGTCACGGCAGCAGCACCTCGTCGGCTTCGTCACGAAGGTTGTAGCGCGACGACATGACGGCACCGTACGCGCCGCCCTGCGCCACGAGGATCACATCGTCCTCTTTCGATTCCGGCAGGCGCCGGTCCGAACCGAGGATGTCACCGGACTCGCAGATAGGGCCGACCACCTGATACATCGTGGTCGCCGCTTCACCGTGGCGCGTGAGGTTCACGATCTCGTGCCAGGCATCGTAGAGCGCGGGACGGATCAGGCTGTTCATGCCCGTGTCGAGACCGAGGTAACGCACGTTGGCGCCCTTCTCCTTTTCCTGCGTGACACGCGCCAGCAGCACGCCGGCATCGGCCACCAGATAGCGGCCGGGCTCCATCCACAGCTGGAACTGCGGATAGGCCTGACGTACCGAGGTCAGCACGCGATCGAGCGCCGGCATGTCGAGCGCGGTCTCGCCCGGATGCGACGGCACGCCCAGGCCTCCGCCGATGTTCAGCACGGTGATGGTGCCGATACGCTCCGCGAGCGCCGCCAGCTGCGAGTAGACCTCGCCCCAGTGCGCGGCATCAAGGATGCCCGAGCCCAGATGCGCATGCAGGCCGATCACCCGTGCGCCCGCGGCATCGGCCAGACGCAGGAAACGGTCGATCTGCTCGATCGGCACACCGAACTTGCTGCCGGTACCGCCCGTTTTCACCTTGTCGTGGTGCCCCAGCCCGCGACCGAGGTCCACGCGCAGAATGATCTCGCGACCGGCGAACAGATCGCTCCAGTGCTCGATCGGATACAGCGCGTCGATGGTGATGGTCGCGCGCGTCCGCAACGCGGCTTCGAAATCGCGACGCGCGGCGAAGTTCGGAGTGAACAGCAGCGGCGTGCTCTCGGGCACCGCCGCCGACACGGCGGCGAGCTCGCCCGGCGAGACGCACTCGAAGGCAAAGCCTTCTTCCGCCAGCACCTTGAGGATGCCCGGATGCGTATTGGCCTTGACCGCGTAATGCGCGCGGTCCACCGCCTGCAGCGATTTCACCCGGCGTGCCTGCGCACGCACGGTCGGCAGATGATAGACGTAGCGCGGCGTGCGCTCTTTCGCGAGGTCGACGAGCTTCAGGCGCTCGCCCTGCCACCATGCGGCGGCCGGCAGCACCTGCTCGCCCGCACCGTACAAGGCCTGCCACGACGGCCCGAACACCACGCTGTCGTCCGTGCGCAGAGCGCCCGCACCGATCAGGAGTTCGTGCAGACGCGGCAGCATGTCGTCCACCACGTCCTCGTCGACGACGAAGGTCAGGTTGAGGTTGTTGGACGACTGCGAGATCAGGTGGACGCGAAGCTGGCCGAACTCGGCCAGCACACCCGACAGCTTATGCAGCATCGAGCGCATGCCGCGGCCGACCAGCGTGATCGCCGCGCACGGCGCGATCACCTTCACTCTGCAGACGCGCGCCAGATCCGCGGCAAGCGCGGCGATGGCGTCGGAATCCAGGAGGTTTTCGGTCGGGTCGAGCGAGACCGTGACATTGGTTTCCGCCGAGCCGATCAGGTCGACGGAGAGACCATGCCGGCGGAAGGCATCGAACACGTCGGCCAGGAAGCCGACCTGCTGCCACATGCCCACCGACTCCATCGAGACCAGCGTGATGCCCTTGCGCGCACTGATCGCCTTGATGCTGGGTGCGTGTTCGCGGATCTCGGGACCGATGAAGGTGCCTTCCAGCTCGGGCCGGTTGGTGTCCTTGATCAGCAGGGGGACGCGGGGCTCGCGCAGCGGAGACAGGCAGCGCGGGTGCAGCACCTTGGCGCCGGTTGAGGCGATTTCCTGGGCTTCTTCGTAGTCCAGGCGCTGGAGCAGGCGCGCGCCGGCGACCTGGCGCGGGTTGGCACTGAACATGCCCGCCACGTCGGTCCAGATCTCCACGCGGGATGCCGCCAGCAGCGCGCCGAAATAAGCCGCCGACGTATCCGAACCGCCGCGACCGAGCAGCACCGTGCGGCCTTCCTCGTCGCAGGCGATGAAGCCCTGGGTGATGAAGACCTCACCGCGCTCGGCCAGCGAGGCCGTCAGGGCGGCATCGTGATGAGGCTCGACCATCGCCGAGAGCAGGCGGGTCCGCTCGTTCTGGTTTGGCAGGGCCACCGAATGCAGGCACTCGCGCGCGTCGACCCACGTGGTGGGCAGACCGTTCGCGCTGAGGAATGCCGCACCGAGCGCGCTGGACATCAGCTCGCCATGCGCCTGAACACGGGCCTGCCAGGCCAGTTCACCGAGCTCGCCGGCACCGCTGTCGGCAAGACCGGCCAGATCGGCCAGGCGCGCGCCGAGCGTCTCCGGCATGGCGAGCGACATCTCGGCGAGCAGGGCGTGGTGGCGATCGGCCAGGGCGGCGGCCGCGTCCGAGCGGCGTTTCGATTCCGTGTGCGTGCAAAGCTGTTTCAGGCCGTCCGTAATGCCGGACAGGGCCGAGACCACGATCAGCACGCGCGCGCCTTCGGCGCGGCGGCTGGCGGCCAGCTCGAGGATATTGCGCCAGCGTGCGGCGGTGGCCACCGAAGTGCCGCCGAACTTCATGACGATCCAGGGCGCGTTGAGAGGCAACGGCGCGTTTGCGTTTTCGCTCACGGGACTCTTTTGTTGGCTGGGGAAAGAAGCGGTCAGCCAGGGCTGACTATCCCCCGAAGTGTTGCGCCGCAACGGAGAAAACGCAATCTGGGCTATTCTCCGTCCTTTATCCCGATCACGACCCACGTCTCATGGAAAATCCCGGCTACGCCCGCCGTCTCACCCTCATGGATGCCGCACTCATCGTCGTCGGCGGCATCATCGGGGGCGGCATCTTTCTCAACCCGGGCATCGTCGCGCAACGCACGTCCTCGGGCTGGGTACTGCTGGCGTTGTGGGTGGGCGGGGGCCTGCTGACCCTGATCGGCTGCCTCTGCTACGCCGAACTCGGCGCCCGGCGCCCGGAAGCGGGCGGCAGCTACGTCTACCTGCGTGAGGCGTTCGGCCGTCTGGCCGGCTTCCTGTTCGGCTGGACCATGCTGCTGGTGATCTACAGCGGAAGCAGCGCCGCGGTGGCGACGATCTTCGGCAGCTACGCCACGTCGGTGTTCGGTCTGTCGCCCGACCTGGTCAAGCCGCTGGCCGTGGGCGCGCTGATTTTCGTGACCGGGCTGAATCTTTTCGGGATCCGCTTCGGCGCCCAGGTACAGAATCTCTTCGCCATCCTGAAGCTGCTCGCCATCGCCGCCCTGGTGGTGACCGGCCTGGCCTTCGCCGGCGTCGGCACCACTCATGCACTGGCACCGGGCGTCGCGCCGACGAGCGGCAGCCTCGCCGGCGCCCTGCTGCCGGTGCTGTTCGCCTTTTCCGGCTTCAGCTACCTCAACAATCTCGCGGGCGAAGTACGTGACCCGCAGCGGACGCTGCCACGCGCGCTGGTACTGGGCATGCTGGTGGTCATCGCCGCCTACGTGCTCACCAACTACGCTTATATGGCCGTGCTGGGTCACGATGGCCTCGCCGCCAGCCAGGCACCCGCCGCCGACGTCATGAGCCGTGTGTTCGGTGCGGCCGGCGCCAAGGTCATCGCGATCGGCATCGCCGTTTCCACACTGGGTTTCTGCAACATCACCCTCGTGGCGGGCGCCCGCGTGCTCCAGGTGATGGGCGAGGATGGCCTGTTCTTCTCCAGCGTAGCGCGGCTGCATCCGCGTTACCGCACGCCCAACATCGCCCTGATGGCGCTCGCGGCGTGGGCCATCGTGCTGGTCCTGTCGGCCAATTACGGGCAGTTGCTGGATTTCGCGGCGTTCGGCGACTGGGTCGCGTACGCCGTGACTATCGCCACGCTGTTCTGGTATCGCCGCCACGGCGGCAGCCGGCCGGCGTTCGCCACACCGGCGTATCCGTTGCTTCCGATGATTTTCCTCGGCACCGTGATCGCGGTGGTCGTCGCCTACGCCTGGGACAAGCCGCTGAGCGCCGGCGTGGTGTGCCTCGTGGTGCTCGCCGGACTGCCTGTGTATGCGGTCTGGCGACATCTGTTCAGTAAAGTGGCTCGCTGATCATGGGCACGGATGCCACAATGAACCGGTTCAGCTGAGGAAAGCAGATGGCACAGCAAGGCCCGACGTCTCCCGTACCCGTTCCGACCCGACAGGACGCCTCGCAACCGGCGCCCAAGCCCGTACGCGAAGGCATCGACCTCATCATCAACGACAAGCGGTACCGGCACTCGGGCGACAAGACCATGCCCCTGCTCTGGTACCTGCGCGACGTCCTGCGCCTGACCGGCGCCAAATACGGCTGCGATCAGGGTGATTGCGGCTTCTGCACGGTCATCGTCGACGGTAAGGCCGTGGCCTCGTGTCAGACGCCGATGGAGAAGCTCACCGGCAAGCGTGTCACCACGGTCGAGGGTCTGGCCGGCGCCGACGGCAAGCTGCATCCGGTACAGCAGGCGTGGATCGACGAGGACGCGATCATGTGCGGCTTCTGCCAGCCCGGCCAGATCATGGCGGCGGTGGACCTGCTCTCGCGGCAGAAAAACCCGTCGGACGCCGACATCGACAAGATAGGCAACCTCTGCCGCTGCGGAAGCTATGGCCGCATCCGCAAGGCGATCAAACGCGCCGCGGGCAACATGAAGGACGGCAAGGCATGAGTGGCGAAGTCCGACTCTCCCGCCGCCGCTTTCTCAAGTACGCCGCGGGCACCGCGGGGGCACTGGTCATCGGTATCGGCAGCGCCGAAGCCCTCGACCGACCGCCGCCGGTCGGCCTGCTGGGCGACGCCTGGGCCCAGGTCGGCTCGTACCTGCGCGTCGCAGCCGATGGTCGCATCTACATCGGCGTGCGCGATCCGGACAACGGCGAGGGCACCGCGACGTCGCTGGCGCGCATCATCGCCGAAGAACTCGATGCCGACTGGTCGCGCGTCATCGTCGAGCCGCTCGGGCTTGGCATCCAGGCAGGCAACGGCGAACCCAGATTCACCTATGGCCGGCAGCGCAGCGGCGACGCGACGAGCATTCCCGCCGCCTGGGCCGACCTGCGCCAGGCAGGCGCCCTCGGTCGCTGGCTGATCCTGCAGGCGGCCGCGCGTCGCCTCGGCCTGCCTGCCGACCAGCTGCACACGGAGAACGGCGTCGTCATCGCGAGCGATGGGCGTCGTCTCTCTTATGCCGATCTCGCATCGGCCGCTGCCTCGATCGACGCGCCGTCGACAGCGCCGCCGCTGAAGGCCACCGACGCCTACCGCCTGATCGGTCAGCCTGCCGGTGACGTGGACGCTCGCGCGGCGGTGACCGGACAGCTTCGTTATGCCGGTGACGACAGTACCGGCGACGCCGTGGTCGCCGTGCTCGCGCGCTGCCCCTACCCGGGCGGCTCGCTGGATACCGCCGATCGCGAAGCGGCCAGGAAGATTGCCGGCGTCTACGACGTCATCGACATCACACCCGAACAGGGCCAGCTTGCCGGCACCGCCGTACAGGTGCCTTCGATAGCCGTGCTCGCCACGGATACCTGGAGCGCTCTCGCCGGTCGTGCCGCGTTGAAGGCCACCTGGAAGCAGGGCCCCAGCGTCGAACCTTCCGCGTACACGCTCGAGCAGAAGGCACTGGAGCTGTTTGGCGACGAGGCCGGGGCGGCGGAACCTTCCACCGTTCGCAACGACGGCGACGTCGCCGCCGCGCGCAAGAAGGCCGCACGCGCGCTCGAAGCCACCTATTTCCAGCCCTGGATCGCCCATGCCACGGCGGAGACACCGAACTGTGTCGTTCGCCTGGATGCCGATACGAGCATCACGGTGATCGCGGCTACCCAGTCTCCGCGCGCGGCCTACGCCGTCGTGCAGCGCATGACTGGATTCAAGCCCGAACAGATCGATATCCAGGTGCCCCGCGGTGGTGGCGGCTTTGGCCGTCGTCTCGAGCAGGATTACATCGCCGAGGCTGTCGCCGTCGCTCTGGCGAAGAAGGACGACACCGTTCGCAACCGGCCGATCAAGCTGCTGTGGACCCGTGACGACGATCTCGCACACGACTATTACCGCCCCCTGGCGGTGCATCGACTGAACGCGTCCATCGACCGGAAGAAAGCGATCGTGGGCTGGCACCAGCGGATGGCCAGCCCGTCGATGCTGGTCGGCCGCGCCACGCCGGACAACCGCCTGTGGCAGTCCGAGCTGGTCCCCGACGCGCTTCCCGCCGGACTTGTACCGAACTTCCGCAGCGACTGGTACCCCCTGGAATCGCAGCTGGCACGCGGTGAATGGCGCGGCTCGCCGCATGTCACACCCGCGTTCGCCACGGAAAGCTTCATCGACGAGATCGCCCATTCGCTGAAGCTGAACCCGCTCGATTTCCGGCTCGCCATGCTCGGCGAGGGACGCCAGCTGCCTTACAACGGCCGTGGCGGCCCCCTCGACACGGCCCGCCTCGCCAACGTGCTGAAACTGGCGGCCGAGAAGATCGACTGGAGCCGCTGGCTGCGCAGCGAAAACGGCCTCGGCATCGCCTGCTCGTACGTATTCGGCGCCTACGTGGCGCACGCCATCGAAGTGGCGCCCACGGCGGACGGCATCGATATCCGCCGCGCGGTCTGCGTCGCGGATGTGGGCCGGGCGATCAACCCGCTGGGCCTGGAAGCGCAGTTGCAGGGCGCCACCATGGACGCCCTTTCGACCGCCCTCAACCTCGCCATCACGGTGAAGGACGGCAAGGTGCAGCAGACGGGATTCCGCGACTACCCGGTCTCGGCGACGCAGCCGCTGCCCTACGAGGTCGAAACGGTGATCGTGCCCTCCACGGCTGAACCCACCGGCGCCAGCGTCATCGGTGTACCCTCGGCGGCACCCGCGCTCGCCAACGCCGTGTTCCGCGCCACCGCGGTTCGCGTCCGCCGCCTGCCCCTGTTGCGTGAGCTTTCCCGCCTGCGCTGATGTTTCGTCCCGCCCGAGGTAACGTATGTCCACTGCATCAGTCACCTCGGGCTCGACGGCCTCGCGGACCGACGCCGACCTGATCGGCAGCAATAAGCGTTTCTATGACGCGCTGTGGTCCGAAGCGAAGCTGTTTTCACCGAAGCGCTTCAATACCTGGCCGCTGGTTTCCGAACTGGCGGCCCAGACGTCGCGCCGCCTCGAAGTCGCGCCGGGCCTGCGTCCGCGCCTGCCGCTCGAGGGCACCCAGTTCGTCGATCTCAGCGTTCCCGCGCTGGCGGAGCTCGGCCGCAACGGTGCCAGGGTCGCCAACGCCATGATCGGCGCCCTGCCGTTCCGCGACGCCAGCTTCGATTTCGTCTGCGCTTTCGACATCCTCGAGCACGTGGTGGACGATGAAGGCGCGCTCGGTGAACTCGCGCGTGTCGCCGAGCCGGGTGCCCGCCTGCTGATTTCCGTGCCGCTGCATCCCGACGCATGGACCGCCTTCGACGATTTCGTCGGGCATTACCGCCGCTACGAGCCGGACGCCATCCGCGACCTGCTCGCCCGCCACGGATTCACCATCGAGCGCAGCGCCGTCTACGGCATGCAGCCCAAATCCTCGAAGCTGCTCGACCTCGGCCAGTGGTACCTGACCCACCAGCGCGCCCGCGCCATGTGGTGGTACAACCGCGTGTTCATGCCGCTCGGCGTGCGTTTCCAGAAGGCCCTGGACTTCAGGCCGGGCTTCGAGCCGGGCCCGGGCGTGGACGAGGTCCTGCTGGTCTGCCGCAAGGCCGCCGTTTAAATCGAGCAAAAACAGGGGCTTTACATATGGCGCGGCGCAACTGGTTATGATGCGCCACCCTCCCCGCCCCTTCCGGAACCTGCATGCTCTATCTCATGCACGAATGGCAACGCTCGATGCTCAGCCCTCTGACCTACTGGGCCGAGGCGAGCGCGAAGATGTTTGGCGACGTTGCCAGCCCGTTTGCCCGCATGCCCGGCGCCGATCGCGCCGCGGCGGGGTACGAGCTCATGTTCCGCCTGGGCAAGGCTTACGAAAAGCCTGAATTCGATATCCACAGTGTGCACGCGCACGGGCACGACGTCGCCATCGTCGAGCAGGTGGCGCTGGCCAAGCCGTTCTGCACACTGAAGCGTTTCAAACGCTTTTCCGACGATCAGTCGACCGTCGACAAGATGAAGAACGATCCGGCGGTGCTGGTCGTGGCTCCGTTGTCGGGCCATCAGTCGACCCTGCTGCGCGACACCGTGCGCACCCTGCTACGCGACCACAAGGTGTACATCACCGACTGGGTCGACGCGCGCATGATCCCGCTGGACGAAGGCTCGTTCTCGCTGGCGGACTACGTCGCCTACGTCGAGGAATTCATCCGTCACGTCGGCGTGCACCGCGCGCACGTCGTCTCGGTCTGCCAGCCGACCGTGCCGGTGCTCGCCGCCGTCTCGCTGATGGCTGCGCGCGGTGAGGCGACGCCCGCCACGCTCACCCTCATGGGCGGCCCGATCGACACGCGCAAGAGTCCCACCAGTGTCGACAACCTGGCCACCACGCGGCCGCTGTCGTGGTTTCGCAACCAGCTGATCCACAAGGTGCCGTACCAGTATCCCGGTGCCGGCCGCGAGGTCTACCCGGGCTTCCTGCAGCACGCGGGCTTCCTGGCGATGAACCCGAGCCGCCACGTCATGTCGCACTGGGACTTCTACGAGAACCTGCGCAAGGGCGACCTCGACGACGCCGAGCAGCACCGCAAGTTCTACGACGAATACAACGCCGTGCTCGACATGCCGGCCGAGTACTACCTCGACACGATCGAGACGGTGTTCCAGGAGCACCGCCTGCCCAAGGGTACGTGGGAGATCCACGGCGAACTGGTGCAGCCGGCCAAAATCAAGGACACCGCCCTGCTCACCATCGAAGGTGAACTCGACGACATCTCCGGCCCCGGTCAGACCGAGGTCGCGCACAGCCTTTGCAAGGGCATCGCGAAGAAGCGCAAGAAGCACATCACCGTGGAAGGCGCCGGTCATTACGGCATCTTCAGCGGTCGTCGCTGGCGCGACATCGTTTACCCGGACGTGCGCGATTTCATCAAGGCGCATGACCGAGGCAACAGCAACACGGGCGCCAAGGGCAATCGGAAGGTCTGAGGGCGCCCCGCGCGCGACCCTGCAGGACCGCGCGGAGCACGCTCTTACAACAACGCCCAGCCGATCAGACCGACCAGGATAAAAAACGGCACCGACCAGAGATGGAACGTGCCCCATGCCTTGCGCTCCCCCAGCAGCCGCAACGCGATCAGGTTGGCCAGCGACCCCAGCACGAAACCGAAGCCACCCACGTTCACGCCGAACGCGATGGTGCGCCAGTCATGCGAATACTCCGCCAGCAGAATCGCCGCCGGCACGTTGCTGACCACCTGCGATGCCAGTGCGCCCGTCGCATAGAGATGCAGCGGCGTGTCCAGCCCCAACCCGCCGATAAACGACCTGATCGCTTCGAGCCCCGCGAGCATGCGCAGGTCGATGAACATGAGTACGAAGGTAAGCAGCAGGCCCCAGTCGATCGCGGCGACGATGCGGCGGCGGTACGCGAGAAACACGACGAGCACGCCCGCCAGGGCCCAGATTTCGTGGTGCAGATCGGCCAGCACCAGAAAGGGAACGTAGAGGGCCGCGGCAACGATGAGCATGCCGCGATCGACACGATCGTCCGTGTCTTCGTGAACTTCGAGCGCCGTGGAGGGGAATGCGACCGCGGTCAGGCCGAGCAGCAAGACCAGTACGATCGCGACCAGGGGCAGCATCGCCCACACGAAGCCGCCGAATCCGTTGTTCCACTGCTGCCACAGGAACAGGTTCTGCGGATTGCCGATCGGCGTGAGCATCGAGCCCGCGTTGACCGCAAGGGCCTCGAAGATGACCAGACGCGTCGCGGGCATGCGTGCGATGCGACACATGCTCAGCGTCAGCGGCACCATGACGAACAGCGACACGTCGTTGGTCAGCAGCATCGACAACAGCGCGGTGAGCGCGATCAGCCCCAGCGCGGCAATGCGGCGTGTGGAAGTGCGATCGATCAGCCAGCGCCCCGCGACGTTGAGCGCACCGCTGTTCTCGACGGCCTTGGTCAGAACCAGCAACCCGGTGAGGGTCGCGATCGTCGGCCAGTCGACCAGGCCAGGCCACGCCTTCAGATGCGCCGGTTTCGCCACCGCGAAGACCACGGCCACGGCCAGCAGTACGAGAAAAAGTACATCGCGGCGAAGGTTGCGCAACGATTCGGGTAGCCACGCCATCTGAAAAAATCCCGCCGGTGAGGGCGGGATCATATCGTCAGACGATGTCGCCGGAACGTGTGGACTCAGCGGTCCGAATTCGGGACGTCAACCTTGCCGCTCACGCCGTGCTCCTCGATGTCGCCGCTGCCCTTGGTCCGGACGGTGAGGTTGCCTTTCACGCCGTCGACCTCGAGGTCACCCGAACCGATGGTGCCGACTTCAACGTTGCCGTCGACGTCGACCAGTTTGGCGTCGCCCGACCCGACAGTGCCGATGCGAACGTCGCCATGGACATGGCGAGCCTTGAAATCACCCGAGCCGACGGAGTCGACCTCGATCGAGCCGGTACCGTCGCTGGTGAAGTCACCCGAACCGATGCGTGTCTTGACGGCACCCTTCACGTCGTAGACCTCGATATCGCCGGAACCTGCCTTGCTGTCCAGCGAAGCGACGCCGCGCACCTTCGCGTCGCCCGAACCGACTTCAACCGTCACCGGCAGCGTCACGGGGATACTGGCGTCGACCTTGAGGTAGCTGTAATTGCTTCCCCAGCCGCCCGACCAGCCCTTGCGCTTGGTGGTGAGTTCGACCACGAGCGTGTCGCCGCGCTTTTCCTGGGTCACGACGAGGTTATCGGCCAGTTCCTGGCTCGAACCGCATGCCTTGCCACGGATGGTTCCCTTGCCGGCCGCCGCGCCACCTTCGACCGAGAGGTCGTAAGCATTCACGATGAAATGTACGGAACGGACGCCCGACAGGTCGAGATCGAGGTTGCGGTCCGCATGAAATTTGCAGGAAGGCACATCATCGGCAAGAGCGATGGCGGGAAGAAGCAGGAGTGACGCGAAGATCAGGTGCCGCATGGGGAAAACCCTCCGGAGTGATTCGGTGTACCGGTGATGGATGCCGGCCGGACGGAAAAGGTTGCAAGCAACCCGCACGGAATGCTGACTGGATCACAACGGGTCGGTCAACCGGTCGCGCGGCGGCACGTTTTTCACCGTGCAAGTCCAACCGGGAGATAACCTATGCAACGCAAGACCCTTCTCGCCAGTGCCGCTTCCCTCCTCCTCGCCGGCTCGGCTGCCTTCGCGTATGCGCAGGATGCCGCTCCCAAGACCCCCGCCGCTCCGGCCACCTCGTCCGCCCAGGCCGGCGGCCCGCAGCGTGGCCCGGGCCCGCAGGGTCCCGACGGTCCGAAATGGGGCCACGGTGGCGATCATGGGCACGGCCGCGGCGAGCGTGGCGGCTGGGGCCAGCATGGCCATGGCGGTCCGGAAGACGGTGGCGTGATCGGCGACCTTCGTTCGCTCGAGCGCCTTTACGTGACCACCGGTCGCCAGAAGGAACTGCCGGCTCTGTACAACGAGGTACTCGCCAAGTCGCAGAACCCGCGCGTGCGTGACTATGCGTACCGTCACCTGGCACGTGCGCAGATGCAGCCGCAGAACGTCGATGCCGCGATCGCGACACTGCGCAAGAGCCTCGACGAGAACCTCGCGCAGGACCAGAAGCGTCATCAGGACATGGAGGCTTTCAGGCAGCGCATGCAGGCACGGGCCGCTTCGAAGTCGGCTGACGGCAAATAAGACACGACGGGGTCGAAAGGCCCCGTTTCTTGCCGGTAGGAGCGCGCCTTGCGCGCGATGTTCTGGGTTCGCGCGCGAGGCGCGCTCCTACATGGCGGTGTCGCGCTTGACGCGAACCCAGAGCGCTTCCTGCTCCTCCAGCGAATACGACGACAACGTACGGCCCTCGGCCGCGGCCATGGCTTCCATCCCGCGAAAGCGTCGCTCGAATTTCGCATTCGCCCCACGCAACGCGCGTGACACATCGACCTTCGCATGCCGCGCCAGATTCGCCGCGACAAACAGCACGTCGCCAATCTCGTCGGCCAGCCGATCTTCATCGGCACCGTTTTCGAACTCGTGGCGGACCTCCTCGATCTCTTCCGCCATCTTGTCCAGCACCGGCGTGTGATCCGGCCAGTCGAAGCCGACGTTAGCCGCGCGCTTCTGTAATTTCACCGCACGCTGCCACTCCGGCAGTCCGGAAGAGATACCGGCCAGCGCACTGGTGTCTTCCACGCCACGCGCCTTACGCTCTTCGGCCTTCAGACGATCCCAGTCACGCGAACGTGCCGTGTCATTCGCGTGCGTCACATCCTCGAACACGTGCGGATGGCGGCGCACCATCTTGTCGCAGATCGCGTCGACCACATCGCCGAATGCGAAGTGCCCGGCCTCTTCCGCCATGCGCGAATGAAAGACCACCTGAAGGAGAAGGTCGCCCAGTTCATCACGAAGATCGCGCATGTCGTTGCGATCGATCGCGTCGGCGACTTCGTAAGCTTCCTCGATCGTGTATGGCGCGATCGTGGCGAAGTTCTGTTTCACATCCCAGGGGCAACCGTTCTCCGGATCGCGCAAGCGCGCCATGATCGCGATGAGGTCGTCGACAGGTCGTGTCACGCGGGATTCTCCGGGTCGATCAGCCGCGCTGCCCAGTCGACGCCGGTGTCGCCGCAGGCAATGAACTCGGGATTGATCAACGAGTCGCGCGTGTTGTACCGGAACGGACGACCAGCCAGATCGAGCACCGCGCCGCCCGCTTCTTCGAGCACGCACTGAGCCGCCGCAGTGTCCCACTCGGATGTGGCGCCCAGGCGCAGATAGATGTCCGCTTCACCGCGAGCGATCACGCAAAACTTGAGCGAAGAGCCCAGCGCAAAGGTCTCGTGCTTACCGAGGCGTTCGAGCAAGGTCATCGTGCGACCACCGGTGCCGTAAGAGCGACTACCGGTGACCATCAGCAGACTGTCGGCGGAACGCGTGCGAATGGCTTCGCGTGGTGCATCGACCGAGCGCTGGCGCCACGCGCCACCGCCAGCCACCGCGGCGTAGAGATCGCCCGTAACCGGCGCCAGCACGACACCCAGCACCGAGCGATGGTCCTCGATCAGTGCGATGTTCACGGTGAACTCGCCGTTGCGCTTCACGAACTCACGCGTACCGTCGAGTGGGTCGACCAGCCAGTAACGGCGCCAGGTGCGACGCTCCGCCCAGGGCGCGGCGAGCGCCTCCTCGGAAATCACCGGCACGCCCGGCGCGAGCTTCCGCAGGCCTTCCGCGATGACACGCTGCGCGGCGAGGTCGGCGGCGGTCACCGGTGAATTGTCGTCCTTGCAGACGACTTCGAAATCCTGCGCGTAGATGGCGAGGATGGCCTCGGCCGCTTCGCGCGCGATCGCGCAGACCGGGTCGAGCCAGGCGGCGTGCGCGCCGCTCATGCCGGCGTATAGCGCCCGGCGAGGAACTCGCGGGCCATGAAGAGTGCGGCGATGGAACGTCCGTCGGTCACGTCGTCGCGCGCGATGAGCTCGTGGAGGTTATCCAGGCGCCATGGCAGGACTTCCAGTTCCTCGGGCTCGTCACCCGCGAGGCGTTCCGGGTACAGATCCTCGGCCAGCACGATGTGGATCTGGTGGGTCATATACGCCGGCGACAGCGACAGCGTGCCGAGGAAGGTAAGCTTGCGCGCACCGAAGCCGACTTCCTCCTTCAGCTCCCGGTTCGCGCCCTCTTCCGCGGTTTCGCCGGCATCCATGCGGCCTTTCGGTGCGCCGAGCTCATAGCGCTCGACGCCGACGCTGTATTCGCGCACCAGCAGCACGGTGTCTGCATCCCGCATCGGAACGATGAGCACGGCGCCGTGACCGCCGCTCTTCAGCCGTTGGAACGTGCGGCGTTCTCCGTTCGAGAATTCGAGGTCGACTTCTTCCGCATGGCGGAAGTAGCTGCTGGACGCGTCGCGCGTCGCGAGGATCGTCGGGCGTTTGTTCATCGGTCGATTGTAGCCCCGGTAAGCCGGGCGAGCGCCTCGGCGTGGATCGCGGGGGTGCCGGCCAGTACGCTGCGCGTCTCAAGGCCAGGCGCGGCGCCGGACAGGTCGGTGAAGACGCCACCGGCTTCGTTGACGATCACGGCCAGCGCGGCGATATCCAGAATGTTGACGTCGGACTCGACCACCAGATCGAGGCCACCGCGCGCCAGCAGGTGGTAATGGCAGAAATCGCCGTAGCCGCGGATGCGGTTACTGTCGCGGATCATCGCGCCCAGCGCATCCCAGCGGGCATCGCTCGTCAACGTTTTTACGTTACCGGTGGAGATCGATGCCTGGGACATGGCCTCGGTGGCCGCCACGCGCACCGGCTCACCGTCGAGGAAGGCCCCGCGCCCGCGTACGGCCCACATCCGCTCGTCATACACCGGGGCGGAGGAGACGCCGAGCACCAGCTCGCCCCGGTGCATCAGCGCGATCTGCGTGGAGAAGAACGGTGTGCGGCGGACGAAGCTCTTCGTGCCGTCCAGCGGATCGACCAGCCACAGGTAGTCGCGCGTCGTGTCGTCGGCGCCGTACTCCTCGCCGTAGATACCGGCCTCCGGCAATGCCTTCGAGAGAATCGCACGGATGGCCAGCTCGGCCTCGCGGTCGGCGACGGTCACGGGGGTGTCGTCGCCCTTGACGATCACGTCGACGCCCGAGCGCCAGTAGTGAAGGATGATCTCCGCGGCGGCGCCGGCGGCGTCACGGGCGGCGGCAAGCGCCTTGTCGAGGGTGTCGGTCATGGCGTGTTCGCGGGCGCTAACCCGGCCTTGCGTTGCAGATTGACGGAGCCGTTGCGCCCGATGGGGCCGAAACGTGCGATGAGGTGCGACAGCGCACTGTCCGCGACCCGCGGGACCAGCTTGCCGTCCAGACGCCAGCCCAGCGGCGACGCGGCGAGCGCGGCGTCGACCGCCAGCGAGCCCTTGCCGTCGTCCGCGAGCGTGGCGCGAAGCACGCCGCCGACGCTGGCCGCCTTCAGAGCGAGACCTCCCAGGGCGACGTAGCCCTCCGGCGTGCGTATGGCCGCGGCGCGCCAGTGGATATCGGCGTCGAGCGCGACAGGCCAGTTACCCTGCAGGTCGGCGCGCGGGATCTGGCCGTCGACGACGCCCATCGGGATCAGTTCGGGTGGCAGAGCCGGGCCGGCCAGCGCTGCGGCGTCGAGCCGGAAGTCGATGCCGGTCCAATGCATGGCATCGGGATCGGTCCGTTCGAGATGGCCGTCGAAGCGGCCGGCGCGCCCCTCGAGATGAAGATCGAGATGAATGCGGCCGAGGATGGCGTCCCGACCGAGGCGCCACGTGGCGCTGCCCAGTTCGCGGCCGTCACGACCCGTGACACGCCCTGCCCGCCCATCCCACAAGGTACCCGAGAGATCGTCCAGCACCAGCCCTTTCGCGCGGGACGCGGCGAACGGCACGGCCAGACTGGCCGGCAGGAACCAGTACAGCAGGCCCGAGACCAGCAGCAGCACGACAACGGTCAGGGCGACCCGGCGAAGCCATTTCAAACCATCACCTCAACATCCTCACTTGAGCCACGATGGACCGGGGGCGATCATGGGCGGATGACCGACACCCTCATCGCACGCGATCTCTCCGTCCTCTGGCACCCGTGCACCCAGATGCACGACCACGAAACCCTGCCCATGGTACCCGTCGTACGCGGCGAAGGGGCATGGCTGGTGGGCGCGGACGGTAAACGCTACCTCGATGCCGTCAGTTCCTGGTGGACCAACCTGTTCGGCCACGCCGAGCCGCGCATCGCCGGGGCACTGAAGGACCAGCTCGACCGGCTGGAGCACGTGATCTTCGCCGGCTTCACCCACGAGCCCGCCGTGGAACTGGCCGAGGAACTGGTCCGGATCACGCCGAATGGCCTCGACCGGGTATTCCTCGCCGACAACGGCTCCGCCGCGATCGAAGTGGCGCTGAAAATGAGCTTCCATTACTGGCTGAACCAGGGGCACGGCGAGAAGACCCGCTTCATCGCCCTTACCGGTAGCTACCACGGTGAGACGCTGGGTGCCCTGTCGGTGAGCGACGTGGCGCTTTACCGCAAGACGTATGCGCCCCTGCTGCTCACGCCGGAACTGGCACCCTCCGCGGATACGTTTGGGGGCGAGCCGGGCGAGACCCCGAAGGAGATCGCCACTCGCCGCCTCGGCGAGATGCGCACGATCCTCGAACGCCACGCGCACGAAACCTGTGCAGTGATCGTCGAGCCGCTGGTCCAGTGCGCCGGCGGCATGCGCATGTATGACCCCTCGTATCTCACCGGGTTACGCGCCCTGTGCGACGAGTTCAACGTGCACTTCATCGCAGACGAAATCGCCGTGGGCTTCGGCCGTACCGGCACGTTGTTTGCCTGCGAGCAGGCAGTCGTGTCACCGGATTTCATGTGCCTGTCGAAGGGATTGACCGGCGGGTTCTTGCCGTTGTCCGCCGTGGTCACGACGAACGACGTGTATCAGGCGTTCTATGCGGAATATGCGGCGGGCAAGGCCTTCCTGCATTCGCACAGTTACACCGGCAATCCTTTGGCCTGCCGCGCCGCAACCGCGACACTCAAGATCTTCCGTGACGATCCGGTGCTGGAGCGCAATCGCGTGCTTGCAGCTCACATGGCTATGCGCATCGCTCCGCTGGTGGATCATCCTCATGTGGCGCAGGTGCGTCAGACCGGCATGATCGCGGCGATCGAACTGGTCGCCGACAAAGCCTCGCGCACGCCGTTCCCGGCCGCCGACCGACGTGGCCTGCGGGTGTATCGCCATGGGCTGGAGAACGGCGCGCTGCTGCGGCCCCTCGGCAACATCGTTTATTTCATGCCGCCGTATTGCATCACGGAAGACGAGATCGACTTCATGGTGGATACGGCGATCGCGGGAATCGGAAAGGCTGTGGCGTGACGAACTGCCGGGTACGGCAACTCATCACGCCGTCGAGTCGCAGCTCTACGCTGCCGCCTTTTATCCGCACGGTTGTCTATCGCTGAGCAACGCCTATCTCAGGCCTGGGCAGACAGCTCATGATGATTTCCGCTGGTTTTGTCTCTATGCCAGCAAAGTCTCTTCCTACGACTTTCAGTGCGAACGGAGACCGCCCTACGTCATCGTCAAGACACTGATAACCAAGGTCGACGCGCTGCTCAGCAGGGGCTTCGGGCACCATAGCCCATCCTCGCTCTGCACTGACGCTCATCGGATAATCGGGATACCCGGTCCAGGTAATGGGAATTTTGGTTACGTCACCCACTATGCTCTCTGCTTTGTCTGGGACCCGAACGGCGAACTCCTCGCAACGTTCACCGTTACGGAAGAGACGATAGGCCTTGGCCAAACCGCGCATCGCGCTTCCGACGAAAAGTGGATCTTTCAATGCCGCGGCGTCCTCGGCGTTTGTATGGAAACCGAGCTCAACGATAATCGCCGGCATATCGGCCAGGCGATTCTCACCCTTGTCGGAAAACTGGGGATTCGGTGCGACCGCAAAATCCTCATAAGCTTTGCTCGCATGAATATGTTCACGCATGTAGCAGAGAGCCATGGATGCAAATTCAGCCGACTCGGGGCGACCGGGCTGAGAGAAGACCCTTGTACCCCGTACACTGGCGTTGTCCGAAGCATTGGTGTGAATGCTGATCATGGCGTCTACGCCAAGCGCATTTGCGAACAGCGGCCGACTTCGAATGTCTTCCCTATACTCCCGCAAGTCGCTCACATCATCGGGCAACGAATGCCAGATATCCGGTCTCTCTGGAAGGGACCGCTCAAGAAGGTAACGAGCGGCCATCAGATAAAGAGGTTTGCCGCTCGGCTCGTGATTCCCGAAAGACGACTCCCGGCTAGTTTTCACAGCCACGCCGTCCATGCTCAGCCACGCCCATAGTGGGGTAGCAATCTCTGAAGTGACCCGGTCCTCGATAATTCCATTCGCCGGTTCTCGCTGGAATCGCCAGTCGTGAAAGCCATGGTGGTAGTAGTAACCATGTCCATCGTTGATCAAGACTGACCCGAGGCCGTCCCTGCTAGTGGGCTTTGTTGATTTCGATTTTTCGGGCTCACGCCTGTCGCCAGGGAACCAGAAGTACAAGTCTTTCCCACCGTAGCGCCAATCAAGCCCCTGGAATCCATGGATATTCTCCAGCATCGGCCAGATCTCATTGGCAATTTCCGACTGGAGATTTTCCATTTCCACGTAGCCGGAAACCGGGCCGAACCTTTCATCCACTTCCATGAGAAGCGACTGGCCCACCGGATCAAATTGGGATTTGATATGGATGGGGAGATGATCTTCCTCAAAGAAAGACTTCGAGTTCGCGATGCGATTAGCGACCTCGTCGACGCGACGCTCGACGTTACGGCGGGCATCGATGCTCATCGACGACACCGAAACCTGATTCTGGTCATCTGCCCTTGCCGCGCCTGGCAATTCCGCCCCCGCTGCCACGCTGAGCGCAGCAAGCATCCACAAGCCTGCTTTAGTGCGATTTCTTCTTCTCATCATCTGCCCGACTCCGTAGATTCACGATGCAGGTGCCGAATGACGTCACGCCATTCGACGCCCGCAAGTGAAGCCTAGGTTTCAGGCCATGCGCCGTACTACGCGAAAATTCTGAAAAATCCGTTTTTCTTGACCGGTCGCCAGCTTCGACTTTGCGACGGCCTTATCGGATCCGCGACAGCCCGATCGGCAAATCGCCCAGCCTCGCCATCTCACTGTCATCGAACAGCTCGGGATGAGCGAGGTAATCCATCGCAAACGCATGCGCATCGGCGCCCCAGAACAACTCGTTGCCGATCGCCAGCGTCGGCACGCCGTAAACCTGGTCGCGCATCGCCTGTTCGAAATTCGCCTGCAGGGCGGCTTTGACGTCGGGCGCGGAGAGCGCGGCGCTGACGTCGCCGATGCCCAGCGACGTCGCCAGTGGCTGGATCGTCTCGGGCGTATCCGCCGCACGGCCATGCACCCATATCCACTCGAAGATGGCACCGACGGCCTCGGGCGTCGACCCGGCGGCAACACACAGGCGCAGCGCCGGCAGCGGATTGAACGGATGGGTCGGGGGAAACTTCAGCGGCACGTTCGCCTGCCGTGCCCGCCACAGCGCGTACCGATAGGTGAACTCGCGCTTGCGCGGGATCTCCGCCGGGCCGCGCTGCCCCATCTGCTTCAGCAGGCCGCCGAACAGGATCGGCCGCAGCACGACCTCCCGCTCCTGAGCCAGTTCGCGCACCGCCGGCCACTGCAGCCAGCTGAACATGGAGACGAAATCGAAGTACCAGGCGATCGGCATTACGCGGCTCCTTCGTCGATGGGACGACGATAGCCGTCCGCATCGCTGGCTACAATGCATGTTCCGTGACAGAAGGCCCCACCATGCGCACCATCCGCATCCATGTCGACATGCCGCTGACCAGCGGAGTTGACATCACCCTGCCCGCCCAGGCGGGCGAGCACGTCGCCCGCGTCCTGCGCATGGAGGCCGGCGCGCCGGTCGTGCTGTTTTCGGGCCACGACGACACGGAGTTCGATGCCACGCTGACCAGCGTGGGCAAACGCGAAGTGGTGGCGAGCGTGGGCAAAGGGCGGCAGCTCCAGAACGAATCGCCGCTGTCGCTCACCCTGGTACAGGGCGTGGCGCGCGGCGAGAAAATGGACCTGATCGTGCAGAAGGCCACCGAACTGGGCATCGCCCGCATCGTGCCGATCCTGACCGAGCGTTCCGAAGTGAAGCTGGACGCGGCGCGCTCCGAGAAACGCCTGCTCCACTGGCGCGCGGTCGCCGCCAGCGCATGCGAGCAGTCGGGACGCGCCCGGGTGCCGCAGGTGGAAGCCGCCGTACCGATGGCGACCTGGCTTGCCTCGCTGGGCGAAGGCGGCCCGATGCGGCTCGCGCTACTGCCCGAAGGAACGAAGCGCGCCGGCGAACTCGGACTGACGGGTGCGGCGATGTTGGCTATTGGCCCCGAAGGCGGGTTCGGAGACAGGGACCGTGTGGCGCTGGCGGCGCACGGGTTTGCGGGACTGAAGCTGGGACCACGAATCCTGCGGACGGAAACAGCGGGTCTGGCGGCGATTGCAGCCTTGCAGGCGCTTTACGGCGACATTTGAGCATTATCGCCGTGACGGGTGCGGCCGCACGTTTGCACAGCACGCGCTGACGAAGGGGTACTGTTGGGTGCCCTTCTCGTCGCTAAGTCCTCCTTCGGCCTTCGCCTACGTGCGGAAGCGCTCCGAGAACGGCACCCAACAGCACCCTCCGACTCCTGAGGTTGCAGGCAGGAAAGCGAAGAGTGCTCTGCTCGCACCTCACTGCAACGTAACGCTGGAAGGGAGTCGCCGGCTGGCGTTCTTGGAGCGCTTCCGCACGAAGGCGAAGGCCGTAGGAGGACCTAGCGACAAGAATGTCAGCCGGCGACTCCCTCGCCTCAGCGCGAGAGCGCCGCTTCGATGCGCCCCATAACCGCATCGTCGAGCAGCCTTACCGCATCGAGAGCCTTCAGGTTTTCTTCGAGCTGAGAGGTGCGGCTTGCACCGAGGATCACGGTCGAAACGTTCGGGTTTTTCAGACACCAGGCGAGCGACAACCGCGCCAGCGGAATGCCGAGATCAGCCGCAATCGGGGCGAGCGAACGCACCGTTTCAAGCCGCGCCCCGTCGTTACCGAGCAGCGACTCACGCAGCCATGCGTAGTCGGCGTGGCCCATGCGTGAGTCGTCAGGGATACCGTCGTTGTACTTGCCCGTGAGCAGCCCCGACGCCAGTGGCGACCAGATCGTGGTGCCCATGCCGTAGCGCTCGTACAGCGGTGCGTACTCCTGCTCGAAGCGCTCGCGATGCAACAGGTTGTACTGCGGCTGCTCCATCGACGGCGCGATGAGATGATGTTCGCGCGCAAGCCGGTGCGCTTCCTCGATCTCGCTGGCGGCCCATTCGCTGGTGCCCCAGTACATGACCTTGCCCTGCCGGACCAGCGTGTCCATCGCCAGCACCGTCTCGAGGATCGGCGTATCCGGATCGGCGCGGTGGCAGAAATACAGGTCGAGGTAATCGACGCGCAGACGATCGAGCGCCTGATGACAGGCGTCGAACACGTGCTTGCGCGAGAGGCCGCGCTGCGTCGGCTTCGGATCTTTCACCGCGCCGAAGAACACCTTGCTCGACACCGTGTACGCGTCGCGCGGAAGACGCAGGTCGGCGATCACGTCACCCATCAGGCGCTCGGCATCGCCCGCGTTGTACGTCTCGGCGTTGTCGAAGAAATTCACGCCATGGTCGTAGGCCAGCGCGATCAGCTCACGCGCTTCCGACCGGCCGACCTGGCGACCGAACGTGACCCACGCGCCGTACGACAGCGCCGAAACCTTGAGACCGGTCGAACCGAGGCGACGGTATTCCATGGCGAGTTCCTAACGAACGAAGTGAAGGATCGACAGCAGCACGATACCGGCGAAGATACCGGCGATAACGTCATCGAGCATGACACCGAAGCCGCCTTTCACGCGGCGGTCGAACCAGGCGATCGGCCACGGCTTCCACACGTCGAACAGACGGAACAGGAGGAATCCGACAGCCACGGCCCACCACGGTGCAAGCAGCGCAGGCAGCAAGGCGATCCATTGCCCGACGAATTCATCCCAGACGAGGCTGCGATGATCGGCCACGCCAAGGAGGCGCCCGGCGACTTCGCAGGCCCATACGCCCAGCGCGAACGACAGGGCGATGATGACGAGCCAGGCCGGCACCGACAGCTCCCGCAGCAACAGCCACGGAACGATCGCCGCCAGCGACCCAAACGTCCCCTGCGCCTTCGGCGTCAGTCCGGAGCCGAAGCCGCAGGCGATCCAGCCCCACGGCGAGGCCAGCAGGCGACGACGATCGGCAGGATCGAGGACGTACTTCGTGCTCATGCCGCGAAGTGATTCCAGCCGCTGCGAGCGGGCATGAGGGTTTCACCTGCCGCATCGACCACGCGCACACCGGCACCTTCGACGATGCGGCCGATGCGTGTCGCGCCACAACCCAGCCGCGACAGCACGGCGCCGACTTCGGCCGCCTTGTCGGCTGGTACGGTGAAACACAGCTCGTAGTCGTCCCCACCGCTCAGAGCGAAATCCTGTGCGTCGGCCTCGGCGAAGTGCGTCAGCAGCGCCGACGAACGGGGCAGCAGGGCGGCATCGATGGACGCGCCCACGTTGCTCGCCGTGCAGATGTGGCCAAGGTCGGCGACCAGGCCGTCCGAGACGTCGATGCACGCCGTTGCCACGCCACGCAGCGCCTGCCCTGCCGCGACACGCGGCACAGGGCGATTCAGTCGCTCGATCATGGCGGCGTAAGGCGTCGTGTCGGCTTCATCGAGGCAACGCAGACCCGCGGCGGCGTCACCGAGCGTCCCGGTGACCATCACCACGTCGCCGACGCGCGCGCCCGACCGGAGCAGCGCCTCGCCCGGTGCGGCAAAGCCATGCACGGCAACGGTGACGGTAAGCGGGCCGCGCGTGGTGTCGCCACCGATCAGGGCGAGCCGATAAGGCGTCGCCAGTTCGGCGAAGCCCTGCGCGAGGCCGTCGAAAAAGGCTTCATCGCCATCGGGCGTCGTCAGCGCGAGCAACGCCCACGCGGGCGTGGCACCCATGGCCGCCAGATCCGACAGATTGACCGCCAGCGCTTTCCAGCCGATATCGGATGCGGACGTGCCGACGGGAAAGTGGACACCCTCGACGAGGGTGTCCACGGCGATCGCGAGCTCACGTCCGGCCGGTACCGCCACCACGGCGGCATCGTCACCGATGCCGGTCACCACATCGTCGCGATGGACGCTTGTGTGACGACGGATACGATCGATCAGGTCGAATTCCATGCAGGTTCCTTGTCCCGCGAGGATTCGCGGTCCGCTCAGGATCGCTTCTCGGCCGTACGCCAGTGCGTCGCGAGTTTGTCGAGAACACCGTTCACATAGCTGTGGCCGTGATCGGCGCCGAACCGCTTGGTGGCTTCCACGGCCTCGTTGATCACCACGCGATACGGCACGTCCGGGCGGTATTTCAGCTCGTAGGCACCCATGCGCAGGGCCGACAGCTCGATGGGGTCGATCTGCGACACCTCACGGTCGACGAAGGGCTTGATGCCGTCGTCCAGTTCCTTCACGTGCTTCTCGACGCCGCGCAGGATGTCCTCGAAGTATTCGAGATCGGCGACGACCATGTCCTGCTCGTGGCGGAACTGCTCGATCACGCTGCCCATTTTCGAGCCACCCACCTGCCAGGCATACAGCGCCTGCAGCGCGCGGCGGCGGGCGCGCGAACGCGCGGCGAGGTCGATACCGTGAGGAGGAGTGTTCATTTACCCAGCTTCGTGTAGAGGTTGGCCATTTCGATCGCAACCATGGCCGCGTCGCTGCCCTTGTTTCCGGCCTTGGTACCGGCGCGCTCGATAGCCTGCTCGATGCTGTCGGTGGTCAGCACACCGAACGACACCGGTACGCCGGACGCATAGGCGGCCTGACCGAGACCCTTGGCGGCTTCGCCGGCCACGTAGTCGAAGTGTGGCGTGGAACCGCGGATGACCGCGCCCAGGCCGATCACCGCGGCGTAGTTGCCGGCGCCGGCTACCTTATAAGCGGCCTGAGCGATTTCCCAGGCGCCAGGAACGCGGATGAGGTCGATCGCGTCGTCGTTCACGCCATGACGGACGAGGGTGTCACGCGCGCCCTGGATCAGCGGCTCGACGACGAAGCTGTTGAAACGGCCCGCGACGATGGCGAAACGGCCCTTGGGGGTGGCGAAATCGCCTTCGATGATCTTCATGTTCGGTTGTCCTGTGGCGGATCGGCCGCCGCGCGGCCGGGTATTTTACGGGGTTTTCGGCCGGGGGTGGCCGGTAAACGTGAGAGCGGCCTCGCCGGCGGCGACGCGAAGCCGTGCCGGGGCGCCGAAAGGCAGGGTGAACTTGCTCGGCCCATGGCCGAAAGGCAGGCCGCGCACCACTGGTACGCCGCTGGCGGCGGCGATCCGGTCGAAGGCGACATCGACGTCATAGCCGTTGTCGTATTCGGTCACGCGGTAGTTGATGAAGTCGCCCATGACCAGGGCGGCCTGTCGACGCAGGACACCGGCATGGAGCAGCTGATAAAGCATGCGCTCCACGCGATAAGGCGGCTCGGCCAGATCCTCGACCACCAGAATGCCGCCTTCGATGGCGGGAAAGTAAGGCGTACCCACCAGGCCGGCGAGCATCGCCAGGTTGCCGCCCCAGACCGGACCTTCGACGGCGAGGTCGACGGTTGCCGGCGCGGCCCACGTCGCTGAGCCCTCCGCCGAGGAGAGCGTCTGCCAGAAGCTTTTCCAGGTCAGTTCGTCGAGATGCACCGCGCCGAAATCGCCGCCGAGCATGGGGCCGCCGAGCGTGATCAGGCCGGACTTCGCATACAGAGCGCATTGCACGGCGGTGAAATCGCTCTGCCCCACCAGGGCGATCGGTGCATCGCGCAGCCGCTTTGCCAGGCCGTCGTAGTCGAGCAGGGGAAGGATGGGATGCGCACCGTAGCCGCCACGGATGGCAAGCGCGATATCCGGCAGCTCCCGCGACGGATCGGCGAGCGCGTTGATGTCCGCGGCGCGCTGGGCGTCGCTGCCCGCGAACCGGAGTTCGCGTCGCGAGAGGACCTCCAGACCACTCACCCGATGGCCTGCGGCGTCGAGGCGGGCGATGCCTCGCTGCATGGCTTCAGCGGATTGCGGGTAGCCGGACGGGGCGATGAGACGGATGTCGTAGGTCTGGGGCATGGAGTCTGCGTGGTCTGCCAGGGACTGCCTAGCAATAAGGGGTAGGCGGCGGGATGGCAACCCGCCGGGCTCAGCCTGCCTGTTCCACCACCTCGAGCCCGAAACCCGCGATGCCGACGAAGCGACGCGGGGTCCCCATGACACGCAGTTGTCTGACCCCTAGGTCCGCCAGGATCTGCGCACCGAGGCCCAGCTGTCGCCATTCCTGATCGTCCCCGGGGGCGGGCGTCGGCGCGACGTCCCGCTTGAGCCGGCCGAGCAAGGACTCGGCCGTGTCGTCACCGGAAAGGACCACGAGGACGCCACGGTCCGCCTCGTCGATGCGACGCAAGGCATCGGTGACCGTCTGGCCGAGGTCGTCCCGCTTCAGGTGAAGCACATCCGACAAGGTGTTGCGGACATGGACCCGGGTCAGCACCGGCTCGCCATCTGCGACGTCGCCGCGCACCAGCGCGAAGTGCAGACCGTCACGAATCGCATCGCGGAAAGCGACCAGGCGGAAAGCACCGAACTCCGTGTCGACATCTTCTTCGTGCACACGCTCGACCGTCTTCTCGGTTTCCAGGCGGTAGCGGATGAGGTCGGCGATGGTGCCGATCTTCAGCCCGTGCTTCGCGGCGAAGATCTCCAGCTCGGGACGGCGCGCCATCGAACCGTCGTCGTGGAGGATCTCGATCAGCACCGACGATGGCTCGAGTCCGGCCAGCGCGGCGAGATCGCAACCCGCTTCGGTGTGGCCCGCGCGGCTCAGGACACCACCGGCCTGTGCCGTGAGCGGAAAGATGTGGCCGGGCATGGTGATATCGGCCGGTTTGGCATCCTTCGCGGCGGCCACGCGGATCGTGTGCGCGCGGTCCTGCGCCGAGATGCCGGTGGTGACGCCTTCCGCGGCCTCGATCGAGACGGTGAAGTTGGTGTGGTAGGGCGACGTGTTGTCGCTGACCATCGGCTTCAGCCCCAGCTGGCGGGTATGCCGCTCCGTCAGGGTGAGGCAGAGCAGCCCACGGGCCTCGCGGACCATGAAGTTGACGTCCTCGGGACGGACCTTCTCGGCGGCCATCACGATATCGCCTTCGTTCTCACGGTCTTCGTCGTCGAGGATGACGACCATGCGCCCCTGACGAAGATCCTCGAGGATCTCGGGAATGGTATGGAAAGACATGCCGGGGAATCCTCAGGCGAAACCGTGCTGTTTCAGAAAGGCCTCGTCGAGGCGCGGGGCATCGCCACTGGCGAGCAGGCGCTCGACGTAACGGGCGACCACGTCGACCTCGATGTTCACGGCGTCGCCGGGACGGCGATCCGAGAACGCCGTATGTTCGACGGTATGGGGGATGAGGTTCACCCCGAAACGGTGACCGCTCACTTCATTCACCGTGAGGCTGGTGCCATCGATGCAAACCGAACCCTTGTGCGCGATGTAGCGAGCGAGGTCGGCCGGCACTTCGAACGTCCAGCGCTGAGAACGCCCGTCCGGGACGACGGAGACGACCTTGCCGGCGCCATCCACGTGACCGGAGACCAGGTGACCGCCGAGGCGGTCGGCCAGGCGCAGCGCCTTCTCGAGGTTCACCGGGTCGCCGGCCTTGTGCTGGCCCAGCGTGGTGTGTGCGAGGGTCTCGTTGGAGACGTCGGCGGCAAAGTGCTTCGCGTCGAACTCGATCACGGTGAGGCACACGCCGGACACGGCGATGCTGTCGCCGAGGGCGACATCGGACATGTCGAGGGAAGCGGTATCGACGACGAGACGGACGTCACCGCCACGCGGCTCCAGCCGCGCGATGCGGCCGACGGCCTGGATGATGCCGGTGAACATGTCAGCGACCTCCGTGGATGGAGGCGGCGATGGAGAGTCGGTTTTTCATGAAACGTTTCCCGCGGTGGTGAGCGAAAAACGCCCCAAGGCGCATGGCGCCGCTCGCTCCCTGGGGAACGTGCGACCGCCGTCTTCTTTCATCCGGACTGTAACCGTCGGCTCCGGCATCGAACCGGATCTGCTGACCTCCCGGCATGACACCGGGAGCGCTCGCGGGCTCGCTTCCTTACGGAAACCTACCGCCGGTGGGGAGTTTCGCCCCGCCCTGAAGACGCTGTGGAGGCGAGAGAATAGCATGCCGCCATCCCTCGCCCTGAGCGAGATGGGCATCGAACGCCGCGAATACAAGCTTCCGCCGGGCCGGATCAGCCGCGAGCGGGTCGGAGCACCTGATCCATGACCCAGCTGGTGCGCGCGCCGCTCTCCGCGGTGGACGGGCAGACGCCCTTCCCCGTCAGCTCCGCCACGATCGATGCGATCAGTGGCTGCTGGATGTGTTCGGGATTGTCGACGTGGATGTCTTCGCGGCGCCCGTCCGACTCGAGCACGACCGGCCCGTCGCCGAAGGTGGCGAAGATCAGGCGACCGCGGTCGCCGACGATCTCGACGCGGTCCTCGCGGCGATCGGCACAGAAATTCCACACGCCCGTGCCGAGCACCCCGCTGTCGAAACGGAACGCCATGGCGACGGTATCTTCCGCGGCATAAGCGTTCGCCTGATTCGTGGCCATGCCCCGGGCGTCGGCGATGGGGCCGAGCAGGAAGTCGAGGATGTCCAGCGTATGGCAGCCGATATCGACGAACACGCCACCCCCGGAAATTTCAGGACGCACTGTCCACGGCAGATTCTCGGGATCGCGGTAGCGCGCTTCGAGCGGATGGTGCAGGACCACGTTGACCAGCCGCGGCGTGCCGATGGCGCCTTCACGCAGCAGCCCGGCGATACGCCGGAAGCGCGGAAGAGCGCGGCGGTAATAGGCGACGAACACCGGCACGCCGGCCGCCCTGCCCGCATCGATGATCGCGTCACATTCGGTGCGATCGATCGCCATCGGCTTCTCGACGTACACCGGCTTGCCCGCCGCGATCGCCATCAACGCATAGTCGCGATGGCTCGACGGCGGTGTCGCCACGTAAACCGCGTCGACGTCGGGATCGGCGACGAGCGCCGCGGCGTCGTCATACCAGCGAGGAACAGCGTGGCGCTGCGCGTAATCGCGCGCCTTGTCGCCATCGCGGCGCATCACCGCGACCAGCGAGGAATCGGGGACTTTCTGGAACGCGGGGCCGCTCTTCACCTCGGTCACCGCGCCGCAGCCGATGATGCCCCAGCGAACACGCGCGTACGTCATGACGTCGGGCGCAACTGCAGTCGCGTGTCGTCACCGACCTGGCGACGATCCACCGTGGTCAGGCGCCAGCGCGACGCCATGTCGTCGAGCGGTGGAAGGTGCAGCATCGGTCGTCCGGTGTGACCCAGCAGGATCGGCGCGACGTAAACGAGCAGTTCGTCGGCAAGCCCGGCGGCGAACAAGGCACCGCAAAGCACCGGCCCCGCCTCCACATGAACCTCGTTGACGTCACGCAGCGCCAGCCAGTGGAGCACGGTGCGCAGGTCGAGGCCTCCGGACGCTTCGAGACGCAGGGGCGCGCGCTGCACGTCGGCAAGATGCGCGGGAATCGCCGCATCCGCGGCATGGAACAGAACCGTCGGCGCCGACCCGTCGAGCACGCGCGCACCGGCGGGCGTACGCAATGAGGTATCGATGATGGCCCGCAGCGGAGGCACGAAGGACTGGCCTTCCGGCAGGCGGACGGTGAGTTGCGGATCGTCGGCGAGGACGGTGCCGCTGGCGGACAGGATCGCCGAGGAGCGCGCGCGCCAGCGCTGCACATCCGCGCGCGCCGCTTCGCCCGTGATCCATTTCGACGAGCCGTCGGCGAGCGCCGTGCGACCGTCGAGGCTCATGGCGAGTTTGACGCGCACCCACGGCCGACCGCGCTGAATCCGGCTGAAGAACCCGATGTTGAGTTCGTGCGCGGCGTCACGCATCAGACCGACCTGCACGCCGATGCCCGCCGCACGAAGTTTTTCGATGCCTTCGCCGTCGACCTTGTCGAAGGGGTCCTCGTGCGCGATGACCACACGACCGACACCCGCGGCGATCAGCGCATCCGCGCACGGTGGCGTGCGGCCGTGATGTGCGCATGGCTCGAGGGTCACGTACGCCGTGGCGCCACGTGCCGACTCACCGGCTTCGTGCAGGGCGAAGATTTCCGCATGCGGTTCGCCGGCACGCGGGTGCCAGCCCGTGCCGAGCACGGTGTCGCCACGTGCGATGACGCAGCCCACGCGAGGATTCGGCTGGGTGGTGGCGAGCCCGTGCCCGGCGAGCCGAAGCGCGTGCGCCATGTGGACGTGATCCACGGCGGGGAAGAACGGCCGCGACATCCTCAGCCCTTGCGCCCGCGCCTGGCCGCATCCAGCAGCGGCAATTGCAGGCCTTCGACCGAGGGCAGATCGCGCTCGAGCTTTTCGATTTCCTCGCGGAACGCGTGGACGTCCTCGAACCGGCGATAGACCGACGCGAAGCGCACGTAGGCCACCTGATCGAGGGGTTTGAGCTCACGCATCACGAGTTCGCCGACCTGGCGCGACGGGACTTCGCGCTCGCCGAGCCGACGCAGATCGTTGATGACCGCGCGCACCGCGGTGTCCACCGCATCGCTGGCGACAGGCCGCTTCTGCAGCGCCCTCTCGAAGCTGACGCGCAGCTTGTGTTCGTCGAACGGCTCGCGACGATCGCCGGATTTGACGATCGCCGGGAGCTTCAGTTCCGCCGTTTCGAACGTGTTGAACCGCTCGCCGCACTGCGGACACTCGCGCCGGCGACGCACCGTGCTCCCGTCTTCGGTGAGGCGGGAGTCGATGACGCGGGTGTCTTCATGCTGGCAGAACGGACAATGCATCGATCAGCCGTAAACCGGGAACCTGGCGCACTGCGCCGTGACCTTCTCGCGGACCGAGGCGATGACCGCCTCGTCGCCCGGCGCGTCCAGCACGTCGCAGATCCACTGGGTCAGCTCGATGGTGTCCGCTTCCAGATAGCCGCGGGTGGTGATCGCCGGCGTACCGACGCGCAGGCCCGAGGTGACGAACGGCGAGCGCGGGTCGTTAGGTACGGCATTCTTGTTGACCGTGATGTGCGCCTTGCCGAGGGCCGCTTCCGCGTCCTTGCCGGTGACATCGCGGCCGATCAGGTCGACCAGCATCAGGTGGTTCTCGGTACCGCCGGAGACCACCTTGTAGCCACGCTCGATCAGCGTCTTCGCCATGGCCTTGGCGTTCTTCACGACCTGACCCTGGTACGCCTTGAACTCGGGCTCGAGCGCTTCCTTGAAGGCCACGGCCTTGGCCGCGATGACGTGCATCAGCGGACCGCCCTGGATACCCGGGAACACGATCGACTGGAGCTTCTTCTCGAGCTCCTCGCCGAGACCCTTCGCCACGATGATGCCGCCGCGCGGACCGCGAAGCGTCTTGTGCGTGGTGGACGTCACGACGTGGGCATGGTCGATCGGGCTCGGATAGTGCCCCGTGGCGACGAGGCCGGCGATGTGCGCCATGTCGACGAACAGGTACGCACCGACCTTGTCGGCGATCGTGCGGAAACGCGCCCAGTCCATGATCTGCGAATAGGCCGAGAAACCGGCGACGATCATCTTCGGCTTATGCTCGACGGCGAGCTTTTCGATCTCGTCGTAGTCGACCAGACCCGACTCCGGGTCGATGCCATACTGCACGGCGTTGAAGATCTTGCCGGAGAAATTGACCTTGGCTCCGTGGGTCAGGTGACCGCCGTGGGCGAGGCTCATGCCGAGAATCGTGTCACCCGGCTGCAGCAGCGCGAAGTACACGGCCTGATTGGCCTGCGAGCCGGAATGCGGCTGCACGTTGGCGTAGTCCGCCCCGAAGAGCTTCTTCAGACGCTCGATGGCCAGCTTCTCGGCGATGTCCACGTATTCGCAGCCACCGTAGTAGCGCTTACCGGGATACCCCTCGGCATACTTGTTGGTCAGAGACGAACCCTGGGCCTCCATGACGCGCGGGCTGGCGTAGTTCTCGGAGGCGATCAGCTCGACGTGATCTTCCTGGCGACGGGTCTCGTCGGCGATGGCCCTGGCGAGTTCGTCGTCATAGCCAGCGATCGTTGCATCCTTCGGGAACATCTCGACCTCATGGGGCAGGTGGGGAAACAAGACCGAAAGTGTAGCGGTAGCGGCGATTTGCGGCCACTGCCGCCCCGTCTCAAGGCAATTGGGACCCGCACCTACGTATCGCCGGGGCCACGCCCCGCCCGACTCCGGGGCGGGCGCCGACTCTGTGCGCCTTCGCTCGCAAAGTAAGGTTTGTCCGCGCTATGTGCGCATTTCCCCACACAGAATGGATTCTGCATCGATGCACCTGCCTCGCTCCGGCCGACTCGCCGTCAGCCTGATTCTCTTCGCCACCGCGTGGCACGCGGGCGCCACGACCGCCGATGCCCGGGTCACCACCTTCGACAAGCACGTGTCGGCCGGCCTCCCGCAGGCGTTCTCCCTCCCGGTCGAAGATGGCCAGACCGCCCGCCGGGTGCTCGTGGCCCGGCGCCTCAACAGCGACGTGGTGCTTCCGGACGGCAATCACGCCACGCTGTATACGGGTAACGTCGCCGGCCAGGAAGCCGTGTTCTCCCGGACTGGCGAGACGCTGAATATTTCCGTCGACGAACCCGCGGAGGGCAAGCTGACGCGTTCCCGGCGAGCCGCCGCCCTTGCGAACCGCTCGCCGACGCCGCCGGAGAACGACGACGACCCGGCGGGGCCCGATGCGTTGCGCTTCTGGATCTTCCTGCACGACCGCGCGGGTGAGCCCGATTACGCGAAGTTCCATCACTGGTACCTGGGCTGGTGGATCAAGGATATGGAAACGGCGGTGCGGCCCGGCGTCGCGATCAAGGTCATCCTGCAGGCCAACGTACCGGGTATCACCGATCTCGATTGCATGAATGCAAAGCCGGAGGCGCTCTATCGGGAGCTGCTGGTCAACGCGCGGAAGTACGCGGAGGCGCGGGGCGAACGACCCGATCGACTGACCAAATACATGCTTTTCGTCGGTGACAGACCGACCCGATGGAGGCAGGAAGGCACGTACGGTGAATCCGAAGCCCTGCGAGGAGTGGCCATGGCCACGGGCTGGGGGCCGCGTCACATCGTGGCTCATGAATTCGGTCACCTGCTGGATGCGCGCCACGAATACGCCGAGACCCGCTGGTGCGTGACCAACATGAAGGACTACACCATCGGCTTCGTCAGCTGCCGCTACTACTCCAGGCGCAACGACGACCAGATTCGCGCCTACGTGAGGCGCGCCCTGGAACCCTGACCGGCTCAGTTCAGGATCATGGAAAAGCTGCGTTCGGCCAGCACCTCCGGGTCGGGACCGTGCCGGAGATATGAACGGATGCGCCGGGCGTTGTCGTACGAAAAGCGGTGGCAGTCGCCGATGAGATCGTCGGTACCTGTCGCCATGTTGGTCACGCACCACCACCAGCCTTCGTAACGTCGCTCGGCCAGTCCGTGCTCGGCGCCCAGAGTGTGACCGAACTCGTGGGCCACGATGTTGACCCGGCCTTCGGTGGACGCCATGGCCTCGTTGCCGCCCTCGAACGCCACCCCGAACGCATCCGTCATCGGGCGGTCGCGGCTCATGAGCAGGTATTTGTGTTTGTAGGTCTTGCCATGGGCCAGGCCGTAAAGTTCGGCATAGGCCTTGACGGTCTCGTGCCAGTTGTCCAGCGCCTCGGGGTAGCCGTAAGGCATGTCGGTGACGCCGGGTATCCGATAGCGGTAGGACATGCGGATGTTCTCCGCCGGCAGGATCTTGCGCGCGAGTTCCGTAAGCCACCAGGCGGCGAACACGGAGTGGATATGCAGCGGTCTGGCGTCGAGATCGTCGTGAATCAGAACGAAGAAATGAGGGGAATAGGCCAGCGGATCCTCGATGGCGCGGACGCCGCGCCCCAGCGATGCCTGCTCCGACAATAACGGCGGGTCCATGTCGAACGGCCACCCCGGCATGACGTGCGACTCGTCACGCGGCCGGGGGACGGGACGGCGTCCGGGCTCGGGAGCGTCGGGGTTCCGTACACGCTCCCGCAGCACATCCGGACTCCCTGCCGTATAGCCCGTGACATCGACACCGTCCCGGACGGGCACGCTGATATCGACCTGAGTGCCGATCCGGGTGATCGCCGCCTCCCGCCCGCCAAACAGACCGCGATACATGCGCCCGGCGGGCATCCCCGGAATGTCTACCTCGATATTCAGAGCATCCTGCACGACGAGCTGCGCCGCCGCGACGTCGCGGCGCGGGCGGTGGACGTCGACCGGCACGGCGATGTCGGCGGGCAGCCCGGCAGCCACCGCTTTATCGAACGCCTCGACGAAGCCACTCACCGGATCGTCGGCGGGCGCGGCGGGCGGGAGCGGATGTTCCGGCCCGTGCGCGAACGCACACGGCGTGGCGAGGAGGAGAGCCGCCAGCAGGCACGGGCCGGCACGAAAGACGGGGAGAAACATGCATTCAGTCCTTGAATGAGGGCGGAAGACCCGCCGGGGAGAGGAAGGTTACCGGCCTCGGACCGCCGCGGTGGGTCCACGGACAACCGCCGGGCGGCTGGCCTACGGGAATATCCGCCCTGCTCCCGGAACCGGTCGCAGACCCGCCCGGGGCGTCACTGGCACCTCCCGCGACCCGCTATAATGGGAGTTTGTACCCGCGCGTCGACGCCCCCTCCACCTCGGAGGGCAGGCGGCCGCGCCTTCCGGAGGCCGCATGCAATACATCTACACCATGAATGGGGTGAGCAAGATCGTCCCCCCGAAACGCCACATCATCAAGGACATTTCCCTGTCCTTCTTCCCTGGCGCCAAGATCGGCCTGCTTGGTATCAACGGCTCGGGCAAGTCGACGGTGCTGCGGATCATGGCCGGCGTCGACAAGGACTTCCAGGGTGAGGCCCGCGCCAATCCGGGTACGAAAATCGGCTATCTCGCGCAGGAGCCGGACCTCGACCCGAACAAGACCGTACGCGAAGTGGTCGAAGAAGGCGTCTCCGAGGTCCTGGACGCCCAGAAGCGCCTCGAAGAGGTCTACGCGGCCTACGCGGAAGAAGGCGCCGACTTCGACAAGCTCGCCAAGGAGCAGGAGGCCCTCGAAGGCATCCTCGCCGCCAACGATGCGCATGCGCTCGAGCGCCAGCTCGAAGTGGCCGCCGACGCGCTGCGCCTGCCGCCCTGGGATGCCCTCGTCGGCCCCCTCTCCGGCGGTGAGAAGCGCCGCGTCGCCCTGTGCCGCCTGCTTCTCTCCAAGCCGGACATGCTTCTGCTCGACGAGCCCACCAACCACCTCGACGCCGAGTCGGTCGACTGGCTCGAAACCTTCCTGCACGATTACCCGGGCACCGTGGTCGCGGTCACCCATGACCGCTACTTCCTCGACAACGCCGCCGAGTGGATCCTCGAACTCGATCGCGGTCGCGGCATTCCCTGGAAGGGCAACTACACCGAATGGCTCGAGCAGAAGGGCGAGCGCCTGAAGCAGGAAGCCAATCAGGAGAAGTCGCGCCAGAAGGCCCTGCAGAAGGAACTCGACTGGATCCGCACGGCAGCCAAGGGACGTCAGTCCAAGGGCAAGGCGCGTATCAACCGCTTCGAGGAACTGAACTCGGTCGAGTACCAGCGCCGTAACGAGACGAACGAAATTTTCATTCCGCCGGGTGAGCGCCTGGGTCAGGAGGTCATCGAGTTCAAGAACGTCACCAAGTCGTTCGGCGACCGCATGCTCATCGAAGACCTGTCGTTCAAGATCCCGCCGGGCGCCATCGTCGGCATCATCGGCCCGAACGGCGCCGGTAAGTCCACGCTCATGAAGATGATCATGAACCTGGAAAAGCCGGACTCGGGCGAGGTCAAGCATGGCCATACGGTCAAGCTCGCCTACGTCGACCAGTCGCGCGACGCCCTGGATCCGAAAAACAACGTGTGGCAGGAAGTGTCGGGCGGCTCGGACATCCTCACCATCGGCAACTTCGAAATCCAGTCACGCTCGTACATCGGCCGCTTCAACTTCAAGGGTACCGACCAGCAGAAGATCGTCGGTCAGCTGTCGGGTGGTGAGCGTGGCCGCCTGCACATGGCCAAGACGCTGCTCCAGGGTGGCAACGTGCTGCTGCTCGATGAGCCGTCCAACGATCTCGACGTGGAAACCCTGCGCGCGCTCGAAGACGCCCTGCTCGAGTTTCCGGGCTGCGCCGTGGTCATCTCGCATGACCGCTGGTTCCTCGATCGCATCGCCACACACATCATCGCGTTCGAAGGCGACTCGCACGTCGAGTTCTTCCCGGGCAACTACAACGAATACGAAGCCGACAAGAAGCGTCGCTTCGGTGATGACGCCGGCCCGAAGCGCGTCAAATACAAGAAACTGGTCTGACGAAGTCGTCACCCTGTGTAGGAGCGCGCCCTGCGCGCGAAAGGCCTGTCGCGAGAATGCCTTTCGCGCGCAAGGCGCGCTCCTGCCGGAACCTGTTACAAAAAATTACTTAAGTAATCTCTTGTAACACCCCCAAATTCAGCGAGCGAAGCCATCCATGAACTTCATGACCGCACTGAAGGACGCCTGGCGTCGCAACGATTCATTGCTCTGCGTGGGCCTCGACCCGGAACCGGGTCGTCTGCCGGCCGGGCTGTCCGGCAACGAAGGCATTTTCGAATTCTGCCGCGCCATCGTCGATGCGACGGCAGGCCTGGTCTGCGCCTATAAGCCGCAGATCGCTCATTTCGCCGCGCAGCGCGCGGAGGATGCGCTGGAGCGCGTCATCGCGCATATCCATGCGACCCAGCCAGGCATCCCCGTCATTCTCGACGCCAAGCGTGGCGACATCGGATCGACGGCGAAACACTATGCCGCCGAGGCTTTCGACCGTTACGACGCCGATGCGGTAACGCTCAATCCATACCTCGGTCACGACTCGATCGCCCCGTTTCTCGAACGCGCGGACAAAGGCGTGATCCTGCTTTGCCGCACGTCCAATCCGGGCGGGAAAGATTTTCAGGCACTCGATTGCGGCGGACAGCCGCTTTACATACGCGTCGCCGAAACGATCGCCCGCGAATGGAACACAAACGGCAATTGCGCCCTCGTGACCGGTGCGACGTGGCCGGAAGAGCTTGGCAGGGTGCGTTTGGCGGTGGGTGACATGCCGCTCCTCGTTCCGGGCATCGGAGCACAGGGCGGTGACGTGGAAGCGGTTCTCAGGCAAGGAAAAACCGCCGATGGCACGGGACTGATGATTTCTTCCTCGCGCGCCATCCTTTACGCTAGCGGCGGTCCGGACTTTGCGGACGTAGCACATCGCGCCGCTGATGACTTGAGAAAGTTGGTCAACTTGCACCGCGAGCACTAAGCAAAACAAAAGGCAGTCGCAAATTGCACGACTTGGCAACTGCAAAAGGCTTACGCTCGCGCTGCACGCTATCCAACAATACCGGGCTTAAGGCGCCACCGCGTTCTACCGGAGTTGTCATGCCACCTATGAACCGAGGTTTTTCCCAACGCCTGCATGTCGCGCTGGACATGGCTGGCGTGAAGAAAGGCCGCGGCCGCATCACGCAGCTGGCCGATCTTTTCGATGTCAGCCGTGAGACGGCACGCAAGTGGCTGAGCGATCTTGGCCTTCCCGAACTCGAGCGCCAGATCGATATGGCGACCCGATTTGGCGTGAACTTTGAATGGCTTGCGACAGGTCGCGGCTCCCCCAATGGCGCCACCGGCGTGCGCGAGAGTCCGGCTCTCTACCGCGCGGATTCGCGTGAGCAGCTACGCCTTGTCGGTCTTGTAAGCCGGCTTCCGAAGGAGCGTCGCAAGGCATTGCTGGTGATAGTCGAGGCGCTCGCGGAAGCGGAATAAACGCAGCAGCTTCGGCAGCCGTGCCATGTCCTGCGAGGCCCGGAACCGTATCACGCAGGATCCCGGCAAGAAATTACTTAGGTAATTTCGCCGTATAGGCGTCTATACGGCGAATCTTAAAGAACAACGCCTTCAGTCGTCGCCGACGTCCATGCCGGGGAAAAGCACCTCGGTGAAGCCGAATTTCGTAAAGTCGGTGATCCGCGACGGATACAGCCGACCGATGAGATGATCACACTCATGCTGCACCACGCGGGCATGAAAGCCTTCGGCGGTACGATCGATCGGCGCACCGCTGGGGTCCACGCCCTGATAGCGAATCAGCGAATAGCGATTCACCGCCCCGCGCAGGCCGGGCACGGAAAGGCAGCCTTCCCAGCCCTCTTCCATATCCTGGGACAAGGGCGTGATCACCGGATTGAGCAGGATCGTCTGCGGAACCGGCGGCGCGTCCGGATAGCGCTCGCTCGAATCGAAGCCGAAGATCACCAGCTGCAGGTCCACGCCGATCTGCGGCGCGGCAAGGCCAACGCCGCCTGCGTCATGCATCGTGTCGAACATGTCCTGGATCAGCGTGTCCAGTTCGGGCGAACCGATCATCGCATCGGGCACCGGCGGTGCCACGCGCAGCAGGCGCTCGTCACCCATCTTGAGAATGTCGCGGATCATGGTCGTGCCCGGGGAGTGGGATTGCCTCAAGCATGGCGGCGGACGGCGCCGGGCTCAAGCCTCCCGTCGCCGCACCGCAGCACGCGCCCGGGTACGGAGCCATACGACCAATGGCTAATGCGTGAACCGCTCCTGGGACATTGACCCCCATCCCGGGCAGGACGACCCTTGTCACATCTGCAAGGGGAGCACCCAAACGATGCAAAGCGCCATTCCCAAACCCAGTCCCGCGGGGAAAATCCTGTGGGCCGCCATCGCCATCGTCGGCGCATGGTGCCTCGGCGTCGTCGCCCTGCGACGCGGCGAGCCCATCAACGCGATCTGGCTGGTGACGGCTTCCATCGCCGTTTTCCTGATCGGCTACCGTTTTTACAGCCGCCTGATCGCCGACAAGGTGCTTCAGCTCGACCCGAGCCGCGCGACACCGTCGGTGCTGCGCAATGACGGGCTGGACTATGTCCCCACCGACAAGTGGGTGGTCTTCGGGCACCACTTCGCCGCTATCGCCGGCGCCGGTCCCCTCGTCGGTCCCGTTCTCGCGGCTCAGATGGGCTATCTGCCGGGCACGCTCTGGATTCTGGTCGGCGTTGTCTTCGCCGGCGCCGTCCAGGATTTCATGATCCTCGGACTGTCCCTGCGTCGCGATGGCCGCTCCCTCGGCCACATGCTTCGTGCCGAACTGGGTGAAGTGCCCGGCGTCATCGCCATGGTCGGCGTACTGGTCCTGATGATGATCGTGCTGGCGGTGTTGGCGCTGGTCGTGGTCAAGGCACTGACGCACAGCCCCTGGGGAACGTTCACCGTCGCGGCAACCATCCCCATCGCCCTGCTGATGGGTCTCTATCTGAGGTACGTCCGACCCGGACGCATTCTCGAGGTATCGATCATCGGCCTCGTTCTGCTGCTGGCGTCCATCTGGTACGGCAAGACGGTGGCCGATACGCCGGCCCTGGCGAACCTGTTCGACTACGACGCCAGGGCGCTGGCCTGGTGGCTGATCGGCTACGGCTTCTTCGCCTCCGTCCTGCCCGTCTGGCTGCTGCTGGCACCGCGCGACTACCTGTCGACCTTCCTCAAGATCGGCACGATCGCCCTGCTCGCCCTCGCGATCTTCCTGGCGGCGCCGACCCTGCAGATGCCGGCGGTCACCAAGTTCATCGACGGCTCCGGGCCCGTCTTCGCCGGCAACCTGTTCCCGTTCCTGTTCATCACGATCGCCTGTGGTGCGGTATCGGGCTGGCACTCGATCATCGCGTCGGGTACCACCCCCAAGCTGCTGGCCAATGAGGGCGAGGCCCGTATGGTCGGCTACGGCGGCATGCTGATGGAGGCCTTCGTCGCCATCATGGCCCTGATCGCCGCGTCGTCGCTGCACCCGGGGGTGTATTTCGCCATGAACTCCCCCGGTGCCCTGGTCGGCACCACCGCTGAAGCGGCTGCTCAGGCCATCAGCGGCTGGGGCTTTACGGTGACTCCCGCCGAGCTGACGGACACCGCACGCAACATCGGTGAAAGCACCATCCTCGGCCGCGCTGGCGGCGCGCCAACCCTGGCCGTAGGCATGGCCCAGCTGCTGCACGGAATCATGCCCGGCGAAGGCATGATGGCGCTCTGGTACCACTACGCGATTCTGTTCGAAGCGCTGTTCATCCTCACCACCGTCGATGCCGGCACGCGTGTCGGCCGCTTCATGATCCAGGAACTGGCCGGCATGGCCTGGGCGCCGCTCAAGCGGACCGATTCCTGGCTGGGCAATGTCGTCGCCACCGTGATCTGCGTCGGCCTCTGGGGTTACTTCCTCTATCAGGGCGCCGTGGACCCGCTCGGCGGTATCAATACGCTGTGGCCGCTGTTCGGCATCGCCAACCAGATGCTGGCCGCGATCGCGCTGATGCTCGCAACGGTGGTGACGGTGAAGCTGAAGCGCGAGCGCTATGTGCTGGTGCCCGCGGTTCCCGCCGCCTGGCTGGTGATCTGCACGCTCACCGCCGGCTGGCAGAAGCTGTTCGACGCGAAGATCAGCTTCACGGCTGCCATGCAGAAGTACGCCGACGCCGCCGCGTCCGGCAAGCTGCTCGCACCCGCCAAGACCGCTGATGAAATGCAACGCATCATCACCAATAACCGCGTGGACATGATTCTCACCGCGCTGTTCATGCTGCTGGTGCTGACCATGCTGTTCTTCTCGCTGCGTGCGATCGTCCGCGCCTGGAAGGCCAACCGCCCGACCGCGCAGGAAGAACCCTATGTCGCGCTGTCGAGCGTGGCGAACTGAGGAGGCCGCCATGGACACGAACACACCGCACGCGCCGCGCTCGCTATGGAAGTGGGCGGTCCAGACCGCCCGCCTCTGCTGCGGCGTGCCGGATTACGACGTGTATGTGAAACACCTGCGCGAGCATCACCCCGAACGCGATATTCCTACTTACTCGCAGTTTTTCCGTGAGAGGCAGGAAGCGCGGTATCGGGGGACGGGTGGGCGTTGTTGCTGATATCACCCGTCGGCGTTTGAGCGAGGGCCGCGACGGAAGTCGCGGCCCTATTTTTTCCGCCCCTTACGCATGTTCGCCCGCGAATCGGCGATCAGGGCACGCACGGCCACGGCGGCCTCATTCGGACGACGTCGACGAATGGCTTCGTACACCGCCCGATGCTGCGGCAGCGAGTATTTGAAATGCTTCGCCGTGCGCGCGGACATCACGAAGAACGTCGCCAGCGCCGTCTCGATCACCGAAAACAAGGCGCTCAGCAGTTCGTTATTCGTCGCGGCCAGCACCGCCTCATGGAAGCGCAGGTCCGCCGCGGCCCAGGCATCGAGGTCGGCGGCATCCTCCATACCCTTCAGTGCCGCGGCGATGACGGCAAGCTGCTCCGGCTCGCGTCGCCGCGCCGCGGCCATGACGGCGGCGGGCTCGATGATCTCGCGCATCTCGACCAGCTTCTCGACAAAGTCTTCCGTCGGCATGGACGCGCAGCGCCAGCCCAGCACGTCGGCATCGAGGTGCTTCCAGAACTTCGGCTCGCGCACGCGCATACCGGTCTTCTGGCGTGTCTCGATCAGGCCTTTCGAGGCCAGGACCTTCAGCGCCTCGCGCAGCACGGTCCGGCTGACCGACATCTGCTCGGCGAGCACGGCTTCCCCGGGCAAGGCATCGCCCGGCGCGAAGACGCCGCTGACGATGGATTCGCCGATGTCCTCGGTCACTCTCGCATGCAGATTCTTCGCCCCGCCCGCCTTCCCAGCCATCACACCATGCCTTTTCCGCAACGACCCGCCCATCCTAGCGACGTAACGGCGTTACGCGATGATGCAGCGCAACTTGTCACTTGTCGGACAAATATGATCTGGTCGCAGGACTACCCACCCAAAGGAGTCGAGTTGTGATGAAACCGGTAAGCGCACTGGTCTCGGCGATCCTCCTGGCAACTTCCGCCGCGGCAACCGCTGGCGAAGCTTCCAGGGCCTCTTTCGGCACGACGCCGGATGGCAAGGACGTCACCGTGGTCACCCTCACCAACGGCAAGGGGATGACCGCGAAAGTCTTGTCGCTCGGGGCCGCGCTCTATGCACTCGATGTGCCGGATCGCAACGGTAAACCGGGTGACATCGTCCTCGGCTACCCCGACCTGAAGGGCACTTTCGACAATCCGCAGTACTTCGGCAACACCGTTGGCCGGTATGCCAACCGTATCGCCAGGGGCAAGTTCACGCTCGATGGAAAGCAGTACTCGGTGCCGGTGAACAATGGCCCGAACTCCCTCCACGGCGGCAAGGTCGGCTTCGACAAGGTCATCTGGACCGTCGACAAGGTCGAATCCGGCGCCACCCCCAGCGTCACGCTGACCTACGTCAGTCCCGATGGCGACCAGGGTTACCCCGGCAAGCTCACCGCCACGGCGAAGTACTCGCTGGATGACAAGAACGAGCTGACCATCGAATACACCGCGACGACGGACGCGCCGACCATCGTCAACATCACCAACCACACCTACTGGAACCTCAGCGGTGAAGGCAGCGGCAGCGTCATGGACCACGTACTGATGATCGCGGGCGATGCGTATCTGCCCACCGACGCGACGGCGATTCCGCTGGGCGAAGTGCGCAACGTGGCGGGAACCGATTTCGATTTCCGCAAGGCCAAGCCGATCGGCAAGGACATCCGCGACTCGAAAGAACAGCAGCTGGTCTTTGGCCGGGGCTACGACCACAACTGGGTGATCTCACGGAAGGAAGCCGCGCAGCCGCGCGAGGTGGCGCGGGTGACGGATCCGAAGAGCGGACGCGTGCTGTCGCTGTGGTCGGCACAGCCGGGCCTGCAGTTCTATTCGGGTAATTTCCTCGACGCGACGTCGTCGGGCAAATCGGGCGGTATCTATCGTCAGGGCGATGCCTTCGCGCTCGAGCCGCAGATCTTCCCCGATACCCCGAACCATCCTGACTTCGGCTCCGCTCGCCTGGAGCCGGGCAAAACCTACAAGAACACGATGACCTACAAGTTCACGACCACGAAGTAACCGCTATCCGACGTCGTGATGCAACGCTTCCGCCGGCCGACGCCGGCGGAAGCGGGACGCCAGCTCCACGAGATACATCGCGGCAAGCACCATCGTTCCGCCAACGACCATGCGCGTCGTAAGCGCGTCGACGCCAAGCAGGACGGCGAATCCCGCCGCGAACACCGGCTCGGTCGTCATCACGATCGCGGCGCGGGTCGCCGGCATGTGCGCCTGTGCCCAGGTCTGCACCAGCATCGCAAAGGCGCCCGCGACCAGTGCCATGTACAGCACGGCGATCCAGGCCTTGCCGTCCGGCGGCAACGACGGGCCATGATGGGGCAGCGTCGCAAGCAGACACACGGCGGCGATACCGACCATCTGGACGGCCGACATGCCGAAGGCATCGCCCGGTTTCGACCAATGGCCCAGTCCAACGATGTGCAGCGCGTACAAGGCCGCGGACGCGAGGGTCAGCAGCACACCGATATCGATCTGAAAGCCGTTCAGGGCCAGAACCCCGAGGCCCGCGGTCGCCAGCACGACGGCCAGCCATGTACTCAGCGGCATACGCTGGCGGAACAGCACGAGCGCCAGAATCGGCGTAAGCACGACATACATGCCGGTAACGAAGCCACTGACACTGGGCGAGGTCAGCGCGAGGCCTTCCGTCTGCAGCCACTGCGCGAACCCATAGAGCACGCCGAGTGCGAGGCCACGCCTGCGCTCCGCACGACCAAGACGCCAGACCGGCCGCGCGAAGAGCACGAGCATCACGATGGCGGCGAGAAGGAAGCGCACGGCAAGAAAATCGACCACGGCCATACGACCGACGACGTCCTTGATGAGGACGAAGGTGGATCCCCAGATCGCCGTGACCGATAGCAGCCCGATAGTGGCGAGACCACCGCCTTTCCGCGCGCTCATCGCGGCTTGCGCATCAGCTGGCCGGGGATCTTCAAAAGGAAATGGCTCCAGATGCCGAGCCAGACCGCCCGGCGCACGAACGGGTTACGCGCGGAGGGATCGTGCCGGCGAAACCAGAGGTACATGCTGCGATGCTTGTGGCGGCTGACGAAAACGGGACGATGACGGCTGGATCCGCCCTTCCCGTGCAGGACACGCACGTCGCCGGAGAGGACGACCCGGTATCCGGCGTCGCGCGCACGGCGACAGAGATCCATATCCTCGCAGTGGAGGAAGTAGGTTTCGTCGAAACCCGCCAGGCGGTCGAACACCTGACGCGGAATGAGCATGATGGCGCCGGAGATGATCTCGACCTCTTCCGCGCCACTGGGAATGGGCCCCTGAATATCGATACCCGCGTCACCGGCCAGTCCCAGCTTGGTACGCAGCGCGCGAGCCAGCAACGGATCGCGGCGGCGCGATGCCGGGTCGGGATGACCCTCGTTGTCGCATACGACCGCGCCGACGATGCCGGTGTGGACATCGATGTGTGCGGACATCCGCGCGATGGTGTCCGGCTCGACGAGGCAGTCGGGATTGAGGATGAGCAGACGTTCCCCGCGCGCCTGCGCGGCACCGCGGTTCACGGCGGGGCCGAAGCCGAGATTGGCGCGGTTGTAAACGACCCGCACCCGGTCGTCGCCCGCATAGGCGCGGTCCAGCGACTCGGGGACGCCATCGGTCGAGCCGTTATCGACGACGATGACTTCGACGGGCACGTCACTGGCGAGCGCGTGATCCACGCACTCGCGCGTGAACGGGCCGCTGTCCGCAAGGACGACGACAACGCTCGTGAGGCCGGGTGTATTCACCGTCTTCTCCGGGGAATCAGCCGACCCAGGCCCGCGCGTTGCGGAACATGCGCATCCACGGGGAGTCTTCGCCCCAGTTTTCCGGATGCCAGCTCAGCTGCGCGGTGCGGAACACACGTTCCGGGTGCGGCATCATGATCGTGACGCGACCGTCGGCGGCGGTGAACGCGGCGAGACCGCCCGGCGACCCGTTGGGATTGAGCGGGTAGCTCTCGGTCGGCCTGCCGCGGTTGTCGACGAAGCGTGCGGCACCGTGGCTCTTCGAGGGGCTGCAGACGTTGGGGAAGTACACGCGGCCTTCGCCGTGCGCGACCGCGACCGGAATGCGCGAACCCGCCATGCCACGGAAGAAGACGCTCGACGTGTCGAGGATCTCGAGCGTGGCCACGCGGGCTTCGTACTGCTCCGACTGATTGCGCAGGAACTGCGGCCAGTGCTTCGCGTCGGGAATGATGTCCTTCAGCTGCGAAAGCATCTGGCAGCCATTGCACACGCCCAGCGCGAACTTGCTGCCGTCTTCGAAGAACCGGGCGAACTGCTCGCGCAGCGCGTCGTTGTAGAGGATCGAGGTAGCCCAGCCGCGACCGGCCCCCAGGACGTCACCGTAGGAGAACCCACCGCAGGCCGCGAGGCCCACGAAGTCCTTCAGATGATGACGACCGGAAACGAGGTCGGTCATGTGCACATCGACCGCGTCGAAGCCGGCACGATCGAACGCGGCGGCCATCTCCACCTGGCCGTTCACGCCCTGCTCGCGCAGGATCGCCACGCGCGGGCGCTTGCCGGACTGAATGTACGGCGCGGCGATGTCGTCGGCAGGGTCGAACGTGAGCTTCGGCGAGATGCCCGGATCGGCATCGTCGAGGCGCCACTCGCTTTCCTGGTCGGCGCTGTGCGGGTTGTCGCGCAGACGCTGCATGGCGTGACTGGTCTCGTTCCAGGCGCGGAACAGCTCGGTCCAGTTCCACTTGAACGCGGTTTCGCCGTTCAGGTGCATCTTGATGCCGAGCTTTTCCTTCGGGCGACCGACCATGTGGGTCATACCCGCGAGGCCGTACTTCACCAGCAAGGCTTCGAAGGCTTCGCGATTGGCCGAAGCCACCTGCACCACCGCACCCAGTTCTTCGTTGAAGAGTGCGCGAAGCGTGGCTTCGGCCCAGCCGTCGAGACGGATCTCGAGGCCGCAATGACCCGCGAACGCCATTTCGAGGAGCGTGACGATGGCACCACCGTCCGAGCGATCGTGATACGCGAGCAGCAGGCCGGAGCGATTGGCTTCCTGGATGAGCTCGAACATGGCGCGCAGGCGCTTCGGGTCATCCAGATCCGGCGGCACGCCGCCGCCGCGGTTGAATACCTGGGTGAGCGCGGAGCCGCCGAGACGATCGCGACCGGCCCCCAGATCGATGAGCCAGAGCTCCGTATCGCCACGATCGAGCTTGAGCTGCGGCGTGAGCGTGCGGCGCACGTCGTCGACGCGGGCGAAGCCGGTAATGACGAGCGATACAGGCGAGACGGTCTTCTGCGCCTTGCCCGCCTCGTCGGTCCACACGGTCTGCATGGACAGGGAGTCCTTGCCGACCGGCACCGAGATATCCAGCGCCGGGCACAGATCCATGCCGACCGCCTTGACCGCGTCGAACAACGCGGCGTCTTCGCCGGGGTGATTGACCGCGGCCATCCAGTTGGCGGACAGGCGCACTTCATCCAGCTTCAGTGAGGCGGCGGCGAGATTGGTGATCGCTTCACCCACGGCCATGCGCGCGGCATCGGCGCTGGACAACAGCGCGATGGGAGCACGCTCCGCCATGGCCATCGCTTCACCGGTGTAGCCGTCGAAATCGGTCATGGTGACGGCGACATCGGCCACCGGCACCTGCCACGGGCCGACCATGGGGTCGCGCGCGTTGAGGCCACCGACAGTGCGATCGCCGATGGTGATGAGGAAGTTCTTGCTGCCGACGGCGGGCAGGCGAAGCACGCGCAGCAGCGCTTCATCCATGCCCATACCGGAGAGGTCGGCGACCAGGTCGACGCGCGGTTTTACCGTCACGGCGTCGCGGTGCATGCGCGGCGGCTTGCCGAACAGCACATCCATGCCGAGATCGATCACGGTGATGTCGCGTCGCGTGTCGCGAACGATCAGGCGGGCTTCTTCCGTCGCATCGCCGACGACCGCGTACGGGCAGCGCTCGCGCGCGCAGTACGCCTCGAACTCGGGGAGTTCGTCCGGCCCGATGGCGAGTACGTAGCGCTCCTGCGATTCGTTGCTCCACACCTGCATGGGCGAGAGCGTCGGGTCGTCGCAAGGCAGCTTCGACAGGTCGATGATGCCACCGACGCCGGCGTCGTTGAGGATTTCGGGGATGGCGTTGGACACACCGCCCGCGCCGACGTCGTGGATGCTGACGATGGGGTTGTGTTCGCCGCGCGCCCAGCAGGCGTCGATGACCTGCTGGCAGCGACGCTCCATTTCCGGGTTATCGCGCTGCACGGAGGCGAAATCGAGCTCCGCGCTGGAGGTACCCGACGAGACCGACGAGGCGGCACCGCCGCCCAGGCCGATCAGCATCGCGGGACCACCGAGCACGATGACCTTGTCGCCCGGACGGACGGCACGCTTTTGCACGTGGTCGGGACGAATGGCGGCAAGACCGCCGGCGATCATGATCGGCTTGTCGTAACCACGACGAACGCCCTTCTCGCCGGTTTCCTGCTCGAAGGTGCGGAAGTAGCCGCCCAGCGCGGGACGACCGAATTCGTTGTTGAACGCGGCGGCGCCGAGCGGACCGTCACGCATGATTTCAAACGCCGAGGCCATGCGCGGCGGCAGCGGACGATCTTTTTCCCACGGGCGCGGCAAGCCCGGAATACGCAGGTGCGACACCGAGAACCCGGTGAGGCCGGCCTTCGGCTTGCCACCGCGGCCCGTGGCACCCTCGTCGCGGATCTCGCCACCGGCACCGGTGGCTGCGCCCGGCCAGGGTGCGATCGCCGTCGGATGGTTGTGCGTCTCCACCTTGATGGCGTACGGCGCGGATTCCGCCACCGTGCGGAACACGCCGTCGGCGGGATCGACGAACAGGCGCTGGCCTTCATAGCCTTCGATCACCGCCGCGTTGTCGTGGTACGCGGACAAGGTGTGCGCCGGCGACTTCTGGTGCGTGTTCTTGATCATGCCGAACAGCGAGATGTCCTGCGGCTTGCCGTCCAGCGTCCAGCTGGCATTGAACACCTTGTGCCGGCAGTGCTCGGAGTTCGCCTGGGCGAACATCATCAGCTCGGCGTCGGTCGGCGGACGCCCCATCTCGGCGTAACGATCCGCCAGATACGCGATTTCGTCGTCGGCCAGGGCCAGACCCAGTTCCTTGTTGGCGGCGGCCAGCGCCGCGCTGGCGTCGCTGCCCAGTTCCACATGACCCAGAGGACCCGGCTCGCCCGCCAGGAACAGGCCGGCGGCGTCATCCAGACGGGTCAGCGGCGACTGCACCATCGGGTCGCAGAACGCGGCCATCACCGAGGCGTAGGCCGGATCGCCGGCCGCCGGCATGCCGGTGACCTGCCAGGCGGTGCCACGCTCCACACGGCGCACGTCGAAACCCGCGCCGTGAAGGATGTCGGTGGCCTTGCTCGACCAGGGGGAAATGGTGCCCAGCCGCGGCACGACCCAGAACGTCGCGTTTTCGGGGGCCGTGGTCTTCGCCTCGAGCACGGCGAGCAGACGCGCACGCGCCTCACCCTCCGGCGCGGCGGAGCCGTCCACGAAGTACGTGAACCAGGCGGCCTGAACCCGCGTCCCGTGATGCAGGGCATCCAGGTGGGCGTTCAGTCGTTCGAGGCGAAATGGAGAGAGGGCGCTCTGCCCGTCGAGTGCGATCATGCGGGGAGGTATAGGCGCTGAAGGAAAACGCCCATTCTACATGATGTTGCGCGGCAACATCGGGGCGGGCCCGATGTTGCCGGCGACCGGCCGGATCAGCCGCCGCGAATGGTGCCGGCCGGAGCCTGAAGGGCCTTCAGCAGCTGAGCCGGGGTGACATAGCCACCTACGACGTCGCCGTTCTCGGTAACGATGGTCGGGGTGCCGTTCACGCCCAGACGCTCGCCCAGCTCGAACTCGTCCTTCACCGGATTGGCGCAGGTGGCGGCCTTGGGGGTCGCGCCGCTCATCGCCGCATTGAAGGCGCTCTTGCGGTCGGCGGCGCACCAGACCGAGACGGCCTTGGTATACGAGGGGGTGTCGTTGCCCGCCGTGGTCTTCACGCCCTCGCGCGGCCAGAACACGTATTCCACCGCGATACCCTGCTTGTTGTACTCGGCGATCTGCGAGTGCAACTGGCGGCAGAAACCGCAGTCGACGTCGGTAAAGACGGTGACGGTGTGCCTGGGATTGGCGGGCGCGTAGATGAGGCGCTGCGAGGCCGGCACCTTGGCGAGCTCGACCTTGCGTGTGGCGGCCCAGCTGGCGGCGCTGAGATCGGTTTTCGACTTCAGGTCGATCAGGTTGCCGTTGATCATGTAACGGCCATCGGCGCTGACATAAACCATGCGGCCCGAGGCCACGACCTGATAGAAACCCGGCATCGGCGCGGCGGAGATGCTATCCACCGTAATGCCCGGGCCAAGCGCCTCGACCGCGTCGCGGACGGCTTTCGTATCGTCGGCGGCGTGGGCGCCCATGGCGAAAGCGCCAGCCACCAGCGCCGGGAGGATTTTTTTCAACATCGGTACGACTCCATCTGTCACCGGGGGGATGCGGGAGAGCGTTGGAACACGTTCGCCGCTTTCGGTTCCCCCGATTGTGGCATGGGCATCAGCCACGCGGGTGGTGCTGGGCGTGAAGGCGCTTGAGACCTTCCTTAGCCACCAGGGTATAGATCTGTGTGGTGCTCAGCGAGCTGTGCCCGAGCAGCATCTGCAGGGCACGGAGGTCGGCGCCGTGATTGAGAAGATGCGTAGCGAAGGAGTGACGCAGGACGTGCGGGGATACCCGTTTCGATGGAATGCCCACTTGCACGGCATAACGTTTGACGAGGGTCCAGAACATCTGCCGGGTCATCGCTCCGCCCCGCTTCGAAAGGAACAACGCCGCCGGCTGGCCGTGCCCTTTCGCCAGCAGGGGACGCGCCTCGCGCAGGTAGGTTTCCACATGCGCCAGCGCCTCCTCTCCCACGGGCACGAGCCGGTCCTTGCCCCCCTTGCCGGTGACCCGCAGGACGCCCTGCCGCGTGTTCAGACCCGCCAGTGGCAGATCGACCAGTTCCGACACCCGCAAGCCGGAGGAGTACATCAATTCGAGCATTGCGCGGTCACGCTGGCCCAGCGGAGTGCCGATGTCCGGCGCGACAATCAGCGACTCGATCTCCCGCTCGGCAAGCGCCTTGGGCAGTCCACGCGGCATGCGCGGGCGCTGCATCAGCAAGGTCGGATCCTCTCGCGCACCGTCGTCGCGCGCCAGCTGCGCGTAAAACCGGCGAAAGGCCGACTGTCGCCGCGCCATGCTGCGCACGGCAACGGGCTGGCTGCCGTGATACGCGGACAGATCGTCGCGACCGGCCGTGGCCAGCCCCTTTCCCCGCGTGCCGAGCCAGCGCGCCAGCCCCTCAAGGTCACGTTTGTAGGCTTCGAGCGTGCGCTCGGCGAGACCGTCTTCCGACCAGACGCGCTCGATGAAGCGGGCGATCAGGCGCGTATCGTCGGCGGCGAGTTCGGCGGGGCTTACGACAACTGACGCGGCGGAGGGCATGGCAAAGACGATCGAGGGATACGCCGCGATAGTCGCACGTCTGTTACGGATCGCTCAAAGCCGCTGAAGAGTTGACTGATAACCTGCAATCACATACCCGAGCTGATGCTCCACCGCTTCTTTGAGCACCTCGCGCTGCTCCGCGGACAGATGCTTCTTTCTTGCTTCCAGCGCGCACGCCTGCATCGTCTCCACGAGCGTATCGGCGGCCTGCCTAAATGCGCCGGTAGCGATCTCGGTGACACGCGAAAGATGATCGTCCGCGTCACGACGAAGCAGCAGGAATTCTTTCGGGACCATTTGCTGGTCCGCATCGAATGCGCGAAGGTAGGTATCCAGTGCGGAGAACGACGAACTCAGTCTGAGCGCCATGTCGAAGCGTCCTTGGTCGGTGACGCGGCCCATCACCGCATCCTCGTCGACAGCCTAGGAAGACGGACCACGCGGGGTCAATGAGAAGCATTTCACACATAGTGCTTAAAAACCATTGACTTGAGCGATAAGGAGCCGGATTCGGCTGTCGATTTATCGCGCCGCTTGCATGACGCATCCCGTCTACAATGCCGCGTCGCCAACGCCGTGGAATCGCATGCCTCCGACTTCGCCCGCTCCCGCATGGCGCCGCTTCGCGGCGATCGTCTACGACGCGCTCGCGGTCGTCGCCATCGTGATGGTGGTGGGCCTGCTCGCGCAGATGGTCACCGGCGGGAAGCTCTTCGACGAGCACGGGCGGATGCTGACCTGGTGGTATCAGCCGCTACAGGGCCTCGTGGTGGGCGCTTATTTTCTGCTGTCGTGGGTTTCCGGCGGCCAGACGCTCGGCATGCGGCCGTGGCGCATCCGTGTCACGGACGCCAGCGGCGAGCCAGCGAGCTGGAAGCGCGGATCCGTGCGCCTCGTCATCGCGGCGCTTCCGCTCGCGCTCGTGCTGATTTTTCCGCTGACGTCGCTGAAAGCGGCCCTGTGGGCGCCGGTCATCGGGTGGGCGATCCTGCTGAGTCCCGCCTGGTTCGATCAACGGCGCCGCGCGATCCACGACATGGTCGCGGGCACCGAGATTCGCCGTCTGCCTACTTGAACTGATCGCTCGCGGGTACCCACGAGCCGGAATTCGCCGACGGCGCGGGCACGTTGATCTTGATCGACGCCTCGCAACCGGGTGGCAAGGGCCCGCCGGTGATGCGCGCCGTCGTGCAGAGCGCGGTGTTATCCAGTGCGACCGGTGCGGCGGCGACGGTGGAGCTGTTCGCGGGCGGCAGGTTCTCCGCCAGCGGCTTCGCCGGCGCCATGGTCTGGGTCTTCGCCACGGCGTCCTGACTGGCCGGCTTGGGCGGACCGTCGCCACCGCTGCAGCCCAGCGTCAGCAGGGAGATCGCATTCATTCCCGGATTGCCCGCCGCCTTGCTGCCGGCGTTACCCGGACCCGCCGTGCAATTGAGGCGGATGCCACGAGGGAGCGGCACCGCGAACTTCACCGTCGTCGCCTCGACACCATGACGCACGGCCGTATCGACGGACGATTCGCCCTTGGGCGTCCAGGCGCCGTCGAAACGGGTCGCCTTGTAGTCGATATGCACGCGCGCGCCGTTCTGCGGCAGAACATTTCCGCGTGGCCTCAGCTCGGTGTACGCGCCGACCTGCCCCGCTTTTACGCCCTGCCCGCCAGCGACCCCGTCGCTGCGATCCGACGTGCCGTTGGCGCCGGTGACGCGGTCGCCTTCGTCCGCGCCCCTGGCCGCGCCCGGCTTGCCGGACTCCTGGTTCGCGCCAGGAGTGTTCGAGCCGGCGACGTTGGCGTCGCCGGGGGATGCCTTACCCGCCGACTGGCCTTGCACGGGCTCGGCCGCCTTGTTGTCACCCTGCTTGCCCTGGCTGGCGGCCGCCTGTGCCGTCGATTCACCGGCGGCCGTGTCGCCCGGGGCCTGACCAGGCGCCGATGGCGCCGTCTCGGCGCCGGCGACCGGACGCTGCATCTCACCCGGCGACACCGCCGGTGCCTGCACCGCCGGGCGGTCCACCGTAGCGACGGGTGCCGACACCGTCGGTCTGGCCGCCGCGTCCGGGAGCGGTACGGCCTCGAGATCGGCATCGGCCTCGACCGGCGGCGCGGTCACGGGCTGCACGGATACCTTCGGCGGAACGGGGCGCGTATCCATCGCCAGGTCGGGCTTCGGCGGCGCCACCGGCTCGGGAGCGACCTCGGGCAAGGGCACGTCCTGTGGCGTCGGCGGTGCGGCGCTTTCCTCCACGTCCGGACGCGGCACCGTCGCCAGCGTCATCGACGTTTTGGGAACGGGCGCCGTCCTTTCGGAGGTGATCGTGGGCGGCGTCGGCGTAACGGTCATCTGCGACGCTGGCGTCGGCGGAATCGCCAGCGAGGCCGGGGGAGGCATCGGCGCGAGGCCTTCCGCCTGCGGCGGACGCACGGGTTCCGGCTGGAATGTCGGGGGCACGACCTGGGGCCTGGGCGTATCCATCGCGAGATCCGGCGGTGCCTGAGCAGGAACCGGGACCTTCTCCAGTTCGGGCTGCGGTGGCGGCGCCTTGGGCTGAACCAAAGGGCGATCCGCCACTGCCGCCATGCTCGGCGGTGGCGCCGCCGGCTTCGGCGCGGCCTTCACCCTGGGGGCTTGTGCGGCTGGCACCGCCACGGCAGGGCGCGATGGCGTTTTTGCCGCCGCCACGGCGGCCGCGTGCGAACCCTGAGCCGCGCGACTGGCTGCGGTGGACCACTTCGTGGTGTATTTGACCTTGGCCACGGCGGCCGTCGACGGCGTGCCGCGCACGGGTGGCTTCGGCGGTGGCGGCTTGTCGATGAGGCGCACCTGCAGGGCGTCCGGGTGCTCCGGTTCGGGCGGTGGCGGGAGAACGTCATACGCCGGCCCCAGGATCATCCCGAACAGAAACAACAGATGGATGACCAGCGTGCCGACCCAGCCTGCGATCCTGCGGCCGCTCGCCCGCGGCTTCTCACGCAGCAGACGACGGTAGACAAGCGCGTGCATCGCCGCCTCGCGCGGCGAGACGGGCAGCGATGTGGCGGCGTCGGGTCGCTCGCTGTCCGGGGGCAGAGTGTTCGGCATCGGGCGCTAGTGTCCACGCTGACGCCGCGCCGCACAATCGTGGCGTGCGTCGCAGGCGTCAGTTACCCGTGCGGCGTGCGCGCTCGGCGTTTTCCTGATCCATCGCCTTCAGCGGCGTGTCGGTCGGGCAGCCCTCCTTGACCCGCTCGTCGGCACGGTACGCGGCGATGCATTCGGCTTCCGTGCGCTGAGGCGGCGCGCCCGGCAGATCCTTTACCAGCGGTGCATTAGCCATGTTCAGGCGTGTGTCGCCGTCCTTATGCGCGGCCTTCGCGGGGTCCTCGCCACCGCAGCCCACAGGCAGCACGAACAAGACCGTGGAGCAGTTCACCCGCGTGCCGTGACCGAGGTCGATGGTCTTCTTCACCGTGGTCTTCTCGATGACGCGGCGCATGCCCTGACTGACCACGTTCTCGTCGCGCGGTGCCCAGTCCTTCTCGAAGCGGGTCTGCGTGTAGGTGACCGTGGTCTTGTGCGACATCACGCTTGTGTTATCCGTCGGCCGGGGGGGCGTGTAGTCCGAGCCCGCCGGGTTCGCACCGCTCTTCGGCAGGGCAATCGAGCCGTCGGTGCCGAACAGGTTGGGCGCGGGCCGCGCATCGGAAGGCGTCGCGGCGGGCGCAGTGTCGGCTGACGGCGGTGCCTCCGGCTTCTTTTTCGGCGGCGGCTCGGGACGGGTAGCCTCCGGAGAGCGGACTTTCGGCGGCGGTTCGTTTACCGGCGGCGGCGGAGGTGCCTCCACCGCGGGCGCCGGCGCGGTCGGCTCGATGAAGCGCACCTCGAGTACGTCAGCCTTGTCCTGGGGGACGAAGAAGCCGACCTGGACCCGCGGTTCCATCTCGTAGCGGATGACCAGAATCAGCAGGACGTGGAAGACCAGGACCGCGGCAAGCGCCAGGATGAAACGCACCCGGTTCCGCGGCGGCGGCTGCCGTCGCATAGCCCTGAGGGCGGCGAGCGTCTCCGGGTCCAGCGGCACCAGCCCATGCAGGCGCGACGACGCCTCCGGCTCCAGCCGGTGGGTGTCGACGAACGGCGGTGGCGCCTTGCCGGGGTATTGCACGCGGGGAAATATCCCTTGGGCTCGATGAAAAGTCGCAAATGTTAGCGGGGTACTGCTGAGTGCAACGTAAGCCCGGGCTTCAGACCGCGCGGCGCCCGGAAGATTCCCCTTGATTCTTCATCCCGGGAGGAGAAGGCTAGCGGTCTGGGGGGATCCTTCGTGTCACTGAAGGAGGGTCGCATCGTGTCCCAATCCACGGAACGCATCCGCAGCCTCGCCCTCGCCGGACACGCCGGCGCCGGCAAGACCACCCTGTTCGAAGCCATGCTCCACGCCGGCGGCGCATTGACCGCCATGGGCAGCGTGGAGCGAGGCAGTACCGTTTCCGACACCGATCCGATGGAGAAAGCGCGCGGGCATTCGATCGATGCCTCGATCGCCTCCATCGAGCGTAACGGCTATCGCATCCATCTGCTGGACACCCCCGGCTACGCCGACTTTCGAGGCCCGGCACTCGCGGCGCTCGCCGCCGCCGACACGGTAGCGATCGTCGTCAACGCGGCCAACGGCATCGAACACGGCACCCGGGCCATGATGAATTACGCGAAGGAGCGTCGGCTCGCACGCATCATCGTGGTCAATCGCATCGACGCCGAGGGCGCGGACCTCGCTCTGCTGGTGGACGATCTGCGTAACGAATTCGGGAACGAATGCCTTCCCCTCAACCTCCCCGCATCGCGGGGACACACCGTGCGCGATGCCTTTTTCCAGACGACGGGAGATACGGATTTCTCGTCCCCCGGAGAGGCACACCAGCGCATCATCGATCAGGTGGTCGAGATCGACGACGACGTGATGGCGCACTATCTCGACGCGGGCGAGTCGGCGTTGAGCGCGACGGAAATGCGTGGTGCGTTCGAGCGCTGTCTCCGCGACGGTCATCTGGTGCCCATCGTATTCACCGGCGCACGCGACGGTATCGGCGTGAGTCAACTGCTGGAGATCGTGGAGCGTATTCTGCCCTGTCCCGGTGAAACGAATCCTCCCCCCCTTCCATGACGACGCCGGCACGCGTTTCGAGGTGGCCGCTGATGCCGGAGGCCATGTGGTCGCCGACGTGTTCAAGATCATCAACGACCCCTTCGTCGGCAAGCTCGGCGTTTTTCGCGTCTGGCAGGGAACGGTGCGCCGGGATTCGCAACTGCTCGTCGACGACGGACGCAAGCCGTTCAAGGTGGCGCATCTGTTCCGCCTGAAGGGGCGTGAACATGTCGAAGTGGACGAAGCCCTGCCCGGTGACATTGCCGCGGTGGCGAAGGTCGAGGACATCCACTTCGACGCCGTGTTGCATGATGCCGCGGACGAAGCGGGCATCCATCTCGATGCGGCGCCGTTCCCGTCACCCATGTTCGGACTGGCGATCGAACCGGCACATAAGGGGCAGGAACAGAAACTGTCGCAGGCACTGGCGAGGCTCGCGGAAGAAGACCCCTGCTTCCGCGTCGAACATCACAAGGAGCTGAATGAGACCGTGGTGCGAGGTCTGTCGGACCTGCACCTGAAACTCATGCTCGAACGGATGAAGTCGCGATATGACATCGACGTCGTTACGCATCCGCCTCGCATCGCCTACCGCGAGACCATCGGCGTGCGTGCCGACGGCCATCATCGGCACAAAAAACAGACCGGCGGCGCGGGACAGTTCGCTGAAGTATTCCTGCGCGTGGAGCCAATGGAGCGCGGCATGGGCTTCATCTTCGCGGATGAGACCAGGGGCGGCGTCATCCCGAACCAGTTCATCCCCGCGATCGAGAAAGGTGTGCGCCAGGCACTGGAACTTGGAGCGTTGGCGGGATACCCGATGCAGGACCTGCGTGTGACCGTCTATGACGGCAAGCATCACCCGGTAGACTCGAAGGAAGTCGCCTTCATCAGCGCGGGGCGCAAGGCTTTTCTCGATGCCGCCTCACGAGCACGGCCACAGGTTCTGGAACCGGTGATGGACCTGGAGGTATCGATTCCGGATCGCTACGTCGGCGACGTGACAGGTGGGCTCGCCGCCAAGCGTGCACAGATCATCGGTACCGACGCGTCACGGGGCGGCGAGACGCTCATCCGTGCGCGCGTGCCCTTGGCGGAGCTCACCGACTATCCCACGCAGTTGAAGTCGACGACCGGGGGACTGGGGCGGTACGGCATGGCGTTCAGTCACTACGACACGGTCCCACTGGCCGTGCAGCGGAAGCTGGCGGAGCGGTGGAAGCCGCGGGAGGACGAGGATTGATCCGGAAGACCTCAGGCCAAGGCAGGTCGATCGCCAGCGGCGTCGGCTCCCGCCAGGGCTGGCTGCGAAAGCCAGCCCTGGCGATGCTCCCAGGTCAGGCAGCCACAGCCTTGATCAAGGCATCCGTAAACGCCGGAATATCATCCGGCTTGCGGCTGGTGATCAGGTTGCCGTCCTGGACGACCTGACTGTCTTCCCAGTTCGCACCGGCATTGATCAGGTCCTGCTTCAGCGAAGGCCATGAAGTCAGCTTCTTGCCCTTCGCCAGCCCGGCGTTGATCAGCGTCCACGGCCCGTGACAAATCGCGGCGACGGGCTTGCCCGCACTTGCGATCGCCTTGACCAGAGCCAGCACCTTCTCGTCCGTGCGCAGATTGTCCGGATTGATCACGCCGCCTGGAAGCACCAGCGCGTCGTACTTGCCGGCGTCGGCGTCGTCGAGGCGTACGTCGACATCGACGCTCTTGCCCCAGTCCTTCTTGTCCCAGCCTTTGATCTGCGTGGCATCGCCGGGCGAGATGACGTCCACCGTCGCGCCGGCGGCTTCGAGAAGGCGCTTCGGCTCGGTGAGCTCGGACTGTTCGAACCCGTCGGTGGCGATCACTGCGATGCGACGACCGTCGAGAGATTGGCTTGCCATGATGATGATTCCTCGGAAAGGGTGTGTTCCGAGGATCGATGGCGGAGCATGACCGGGGCGTCGCGCAGGCGTCGGCGCCCCGTGAGCAAACGTGAAGAGAAGGCTCAGGCGGCCTTGCGCTTCGGCTTGAGCATCGTACCGATGCAGTTCGGCGAGCCGCACAGGCAGGCCCAGATCTTCTTCAGGCGCGCCGTATGCGGCATGTCCAGCGTGATGCCGTAGTCGTAGGTCAGCTCCTCGCCGGGGGCGATATCGCGGATGGCTTCGATCAGCACGCGGTCCTTCTTCGACGGCTTGCCTTCCACGGCTTCCTCGACCACGGCCTGGCAGTTGGGATCGCAGCCATGATTGATCCAGCGCGCCGTATTGCCGTTGCTGTTGCCGTCCACGATGAACTTCTCGTTCAGCGTGAAGAGGAAGGTGTGTCCTGTCTCGCCACCGTCGCCGTACTTCTTGTCGGCCTGGGCGTGGGTGATGATATCGCCCTTGTATTCGACGATCTCGTCGCCGGCCTTGATGGGCGCGGTGGCGAAGACGCCGTTTCCGTGGATGGGCGAACGTCGTGCGGCGATGCGTCGGGTCATAGGGAGAATCGATGGTCTTGGATGATGATCGCTGATGATGCCTGCTCGCTCCCCGCTTGGGAACCGCGTTTCAAACGCACGTCTCGCGCGCATGCATGCCCGGCGCTACCATCCGACACCTGTTCGACGCACCCATGCCGGAAGCCCAGGGAATGATCTCGACCGTCCGCAACTCGTTCGTACGCATCGCGCTGCTTCTCGGCGTGGCCACGCTCGCCGCCTGCGGCCCCGCGAAAAAGAGTGTTTTTCCGCCGTCGGTGACCTTGCAGGAAGTCACCGCCAGGCCGGGCGGCGTCTGGCACCTGACCCTGCGCGTCCGTAACAACAGTTACGGCGGCATGTCGTTCGAGGCGTTCCAGGGCACCCTGCGGGTGGGCAACCTCGCCGGGGTGTTGCTCGATGCGAAGGTCGATCAGGACATCCCGTCGTTCGCCGCCGACGTGGCGAAAATCGATCTTTTGCCGACACCGGACATGTCGAAAGCGCTGGCCGAACTGGCCGCCAAAGGCAGCTCCGGCTCGTTGCCCTATGCCATCGAAGGAACGATCACCGCCCTCCCGGAGCAGGAAAAGAAGCCCCGCACCTTCGAGGTGCACGGACGCAACTGGCTGTCGCCGGTACCCGGCATCCCCGATACCTATCGCTCTCCCTGACCTCACCCAGCCGCGCCCGCCGCGACGCCAGGATTCGCCATGACGATCTACAAAGCCCCCCTCGACGACATGCGCTTCGCGCTTTACGACGTACTCGGCGCCGAAGCCGTGCTCGCCCGGCTGGAAGGCGGCGAGGGCCACACGCGCGACTTGCTCGATGCCGTGCTCGATGAGGCCGCCCGCTTCAACGAGCAGGTGCTCGCACCCCTGAACGCGAGCGGCGACCAGGAAGGCTGCCATTACGACAAGGCCACCGCGTCAGTCACCACGCCCAAAGGCTTCAAGGAAGCCTACCGCCAGTACGCGGAAGGCGGCTGGGCCGGTCTCACCGCGCACGAGAAGTTCGGCGGCCAGGGCCTGCCCGCCGTGCTGGGCGCGATGACCAAGGAAATGATCGACTCGGCCAACCTGGCCTGGGGCATCTACCCCCTGCTCTCGCACGGCGCCACCGACGCCCTCGAGCACCACGGCGACGCATGGCAGCAGGAAACCTTCCTGAAGCCACTGGTCGAAGGTCGCTGGACCGGCACCATGTGTCTCACCGAGCCGCAGGCCGGGTCGGATCTGGGCCTGCTGAAGACCCGCGCCGAGCCGAACGAGGACGTCAGCTACCGCGTTACCGGCACCAAGATCTTCATCAGCGCGGGCGAACACGATTTCGCCGAGAACATCATCCACCTCGTGCTCGCGCGGCTTCCCGACGCGCCGGCCGGCAGCCGGGGCATCTCGATGCTGGTCGTGCCGAAGTTCAAGGTAGGCAAAGACGGCAGCCTCGGCGAGCGCAACGCCGTCGCCGCCGGCGCCATCGAACACAAGATGGGCATCAGGGGCTCGGCCACCTGCGTGATGAACTTCGACGAGGCCGAAGGCTGGCTGATCGGTCCCGCCCACAAGGGTCTGGTGGCGATGTTCACCATGATGAATGCCGCGCGGCTCGCCGTCGGCATCCAGGGTCTTGCCGTGTCCGAGCGCGCCCTGCAGAACAGCCTCAACTACGCCCGTGAGCGCCTGCAGATGCGTGCGCTGTCCGGTGCGAAACTGCCCGACAAGCCGGCCGATCCGCTCACCGTGCATCCCGACGTGCGCCGCATGCTGCTGACCCAGCGTGCCTTCGTCGAAGGTGGCCGCGTGCTCGCCGCCTACGCCGCGCTGCAGAGCGACATCGAGTCGCGCGATGCCGATCCGCAGGCGCGCAAGGAAGCCGGTGAACTGTTGTCCTTCCTGATTCCGATCGCCAAGGGCCTGCTCACCGAAGCCGCGCAGGAATGCACCAAGGAAGCCCTGCAGATCTTCGGCGGTCACGGCTATATCGCCGAGCACGGCATGGAGCAGTTCGTCCGCGATGCGCGCATCATCACCTTGTACGAAGGCACCACGCAGATCCAGGCGCTGGACCTGCTCGGCCGCAAGATCATGCAGCTGCAGGGCGCCGGTCTGAAGCATTTCCTCGGTGAGATCTCGGCGTTCTGCCAGGCGCACCAGACCACGGAAAGCGTCAAGGCTTTCATCGGGCCTCTCGCCGTGGCGACCAAGACCTGGGGCGATCTGACCCAGGCGATCGCCCAGAGCGCACAGGCCAATCCGGAGGAGCTGGGCGCGGCCGCGGTGGATTATCTCTACCTGTCGGGCTATGTGACCCTGGCTTACTGCTGGGCACGCAGCGTACTCGCCGCCGAGGGCTCACACCTCTCCGCGGATGCGAAGCAGGCCAAGCGCGACACGGCCACGTTCTATTTCAGCCGCATCCTGCCGCGTATCCACGTGCACAAGGCGGCGATCGAGGCAGGCGTGGCGACGTTGCCGGAACTGCTGTAACCCGCCGGAGGGTGGCGGGGGTTTCCCCGCCACCCCCGAAGGTGTAGAAAAGGCTCTGGCCAGCCTTCCCACCGCGACGGTGCCCGACCCGATGAGCGACTCTCCGTTTCTGATCCGTCTCGCCGAGAGCGACGATGACGAGTTCATCCTTGGCCTGCTCCACCGTTTCGTCGACTTCCCACTGCCCAACGGGCGCAGCAAGACCGATTGCCTCAAGGGCATCGAGTCGGACCTGGTCAGACACCTCGACGAGCAACCGTCCAACAGCTACATCTTCGTCGCCGAGAACGAAGACGGTGACCCGGTGGGCTTCGTGCATCTTCAGAAAACCAAGGACTTCTTCACGCATCGCGACAACTGCCATATCTCCGATATCGCGGTGGCGAAAGAACACGAGGGCGAAGGCGTCGGTACCTTCCTGCTCGACCACGCCTACGCCTGGGCCAAGGACCATCGCTGCCAGTTCGTAACGCTGGCCGTGTTCCCCGGCAACGAGCGGGCCCGCGACATGTATGTGAAGCATGGCTTCGATACGGACCTGATACGGCTGGCGAAGCCGGTTCGCTGATCGAGGCGGTGGAACGAAAAAGGCCACCCTCGCGGGTGGCCTTTTTTTGATGGAGCCAGACAATCAGACCGTGGGGGTCGTGACTTCTTTCTGCTCGCGCGTGTCGAGACGCGCGGCCATGCGGTCGATGTTGGCCAGCGACACCAGGTGCGCGTAGATCCAGCCGAAGGCGCCTTCGCGGAGGAATTCACCGGCGACCTTCTCGTCGAGAGCGCGCAGCTTCTCTTCGTTGATGACGAACAGGCCGTTGAGGTTGATGCCCTTGCCTTCCTTCTGCAGGGTGATGGTGCGCGGCTCGAGCAGGTCGTGCTCGCGGAGCTTGCCCATGAACCACTGCGTACGGGCGACGTGGTCCTGGAACTCACCGAGGAAATTCACGGCGTTGGTCAGGGCCGGCGCGTCGGTGCCGTCTTCGTTGAACAGACGCTCACCTTCGGTTTCGTTGAAGCCTTCGTAGGCCTCGTCGAGGAAAACGGTGAAGTCGTCGCCTTCGGCACCGGCCGGCTTCTCGGCCAGCACGAACGGATAGCGGCGGACGAACGCCGGGATGTACATGCCCTGTTCCCAGAAGCCGTTCTCACCGACCAGCAGGTTCTCGCCCTGGCGCAGGCCGAGGAGGGCCATCGGGCCGGCCTCTTCCATGCTGTTGCCAGCGAAGAGGATCGGGAAGTCACGCGCGGCGGGCGCGAACTCGACGCCGGTCAGGGGCACGGAGTGCGCCGTGGCCGCGAAACGGATGTTGTTCACCGCCTTGAGACGGAGATCGCGATGCGCCGTGCGATTCAGGGGAACCGGACGCTCGTAGAAAAGCACTTCTGCCACTGAGAAACCCTCATGGACCCGCCGGACCTGGGAAGCCACCCCGGCCCCCCTTCCAAACCCGCGCAGGCGTTAACGAACCCCCACTATATCAGCGCTTCATGACCGCTACAGCCCCGCAAGAACCGTACCGGGCGTGCGCGATTCCGTCGCAATAATGGGCTATGCTCGGGCGAACGCCTCCCAGGAGGCGGGATCGGCCCCCCGATCCGCACGGAGTTCGGCTTGCTGGAACGCTCTTTCGCTTTAGTGAAGGACGAGACCCGATGACGATGGAAGTGCTCCAAGAGGACCTGCCGAGGGTAAGCGCGCTGCATACGACGCGCGTGCTGTCGCTCGACGCGGCGGGCCGCATCCTGGACTGGATCAGCTGGCAGGACGCCGTCTGCCTGTATGTCCGCGGCGTGGTGGCCTGGACACTGGGCGACGCCTGCCTGACCGTCCACGGCGGGATGAACCGGGCGCTCGGCATGCAGAGCAGCCTCGAGCTTCACCCCATCGTGGCCAGCACCGGCCACTGCCGAGAACACGCCGTCGATCCGGCGCCGGCGCTGACCAACACGGCCCTCTTCGCCCGCGACCGGCACATCTGTCTCTACTGCGGTCACCACTACACCCGCCACGAACTCACCCGCGACCACGTGCTGCCCTTGTCCAAGAAGGGCGCGGACGAGTGGGAGAACGTGGTCAGCGCCTGCCTGGCCTGCAATCTGCGCAAGAGCAACCGTACCCCGCAGCAGGCCCGCATGCCGCTTCTGGCCGTGCCCTACCGGCCCAGCTGGGTGGAGCACCTGATCCTTTCCAACCGCAATATCCTGGCCGACCAGATGGAATTTCTGGTCAGCCATCTGCCACGGGATCGACGCCCCGCCTGAATCCCGCCCGCCTTTGCCCGCAAGGTTTCACACGTCGTCCCTTGCCCCCGCCCCTCCGTAGGCGAACAATAGGCGGATGAACGACCTCTCCCGCTACCCTTATCTGGCGCAGATCGACTCGCCGGAGGATCTCCGGCGTTTCCCGGAAGACGAACTTCCGGCGATCGCCGACGAACTGCGCCGGTACCTGATCGAGGCTGTCGCCTCGTCGGGCGGTCACTTCGGCGCGGGACTGGGCGTCGTCGAGCTCACGGTCGCCCTGCACCACGTGCTCGATACCCCGCGAGACCGCCTCGTCTGGGATGTGGGTCACCAGTGCTACCCGCACAAGATCCTGACCGGCCGCCGCGACCGCATCACCACGATCAAGAAGAAGGACGGCCTGGCTCCCTTCCCCCGCCGCGAGGAAAGCGAGTACGACACCTTCGGCGTCGGGCATTCGTCCACGTCCATTTCGGCCGCGCTGGGTATGGCGATCGCTCTGCAGCGCCGAGGCGACCACCGCAAGGTCGTCTCCGTCATCGGCGACGGCGCGATGACCGCCGGCATGGCCTTCGAGGCCCTGAACCACGGCGGCGACGTCGAGCCGAACATGCTGGTGATCCTCAACGACAACGGCATGTCGATCAGCGAAAACGTCGGCGCGATGACCAAGATGATGGCCCGCGCCATGTCCAGCCGCACGCTCAACGCCTGGCGGGAGCGGGCCAAGAAGGCCATGCCGAGGGAGTCGTTCTTCGGCCGTTTCTTCAAGCGCTGGGAAGAACACGCCAAGGGCATGTTCGTGCCGTCGACGCTGTTCGAGGAACTGGGCTTCCACTACACGGGTCCCATCGACGGGCACAACATGGCGCAGCTGGTCCAGGCCCTGGAAACCGCCAAGGACCTCCCCGGCCCGCAGCTCGTCCACGTGATGACGACCAAGGGCAAGGGCTACGAGCCTGCCGAAAAAGGTCCGATCGAATACCACGCCGTAGGTCCGTTCGACCCGGTGGCCGGCCTCGTCAAGAAGAGCGCGCCCGCCAAACCGACCTATACCGATATCTTCGGCGACTGGCTGTGCGACATGGCGGCCGCTGACGAGCGCCTGCTCGGCATCACCCCGGCGATGCGCGAAGGCTCCGGCCTGGTGCGTTTCTCGAAGGAATACCCGCAGCGTTATTTCGACGTGGCCATCGCCGAGCAGCATGCCGTCACGCTTGCTGCGGGCATGGCGGTCGAGGGTGCGAAGCCCGTCGTGGCGATCTATTCCTCGTTCCTGCAGCGCGCCTACGATCAGGCCATCCACGACGTCGCCCTGCAGAACCTCGATGTCACCTTCGCGGTCGACCGCGCGGGTGTGGTCGGTCCGGACGGCGCCACGCACGCGGGCAGTTTCGATCTGTCTTTCATGCGCTGCCTGCCGAACATGGTGATCATGGCGCCGGCCGACGAGAACGAATGCCGCATCATGCTGAGCACGGGCTATCAGTACCACGGCCCAGCCGCCATTCGCTATCCGCGCGGTACCGGCCCGGGCGCGAAGATGGTCGAGGCGCTGGAGACGTATCCTGTCGGCAAGGCTGAAGTGCGCCGTCGCGGGCACCACGGTCTGGCGATTCTTTCCTTCGGCACGATGCTGGCACCTGCCGCCGTTATCGCCGCGGAGACTGATGCCACGTTGGTGAACATGCGCTTCGTGAAACCACTGGATGAGGAACTCATCCTCGAGATGGCGCGGACGCACAAAGCATTCGTCACCATCGAGGACAATGCCATCGCCGGTGGTGCCGGTGCGGGCGTGGCCGAATTGCTGGCCGCCAATGGCGTGACGTTGCCGATCCTGCATCTGGGGCTGCCGGACGCTTATCTCGAACACGGTAGCCGCGAGGAAGTCCTCACGATGGCCGGACTCGACCTGCCGCAGATCCGCAGCGCGATCGTTGCGCGGTTTCCGCAGTTCGTGGCGACGGAAGTGGCCAGCGCGGGCTGAGGCTGGCCGGACTTATCGGGCGACCGACTTCGCCCCGCTCACACGGTCCCGCGCCTCCAGATCCTGGGCGGTGAAGACGTCCGCCAGACCCTCGCGTTCAAGCACGGCGCGCGCGGCGTCGCCCTGGTTCCATCCGTGTTCCATCAGCAGCCAGCCACCGTCGACAAGATGCGCGGATGCGCCGGAGGCGATGCGCCGGATGTCGTCGAGACCGTCCTCCCCGGAAGCGAGCGCGCTTGCCGGCTCGAAACGCAGGTCGCCCTGCCCGAGATGCGCGTCGCTTGACTCGATATACGGAGGATTGCTGACGATGACATCGAAACGCTCGTCGCCCACGGCGGCATACCAGTCGCTGGCAGCGAAGCGTACGCGCTGCAGACCGTGGCGCTCCGCATTTCGCCGGGCGACAAGCAGCGCCGGCTCGCTGAAGTCGACGGCCGTGACCGAGGCATCGCGCCGCTCCTTCGCCACGGCGAGCGCAATCGCCCCGCTACCCGTTCCGAGGTCGAGCACGCGCCCTCCCGCAGGCAGCCGATTCAGAACGAGCTCCACCAGAAGCTCGGTTTCCGGCCTCGGTATCAACGTGGCGGGTCCCACCTCCAGGGTCATCGACCAGAAGTCCCGCGTGCCCGTGATGTAAGCAACCGGCTCGCCTTCCGCACGGCGACGCACGAGCTCTCCGAACGCAGCAGTGGCGTCGGCGCCGAGTCCGTCATCGGCATGCGCGAAGAACCACGCACGATTCACCCCCAGCACGTGCGCCAGCAGCAATTCGGCTTCGAGACGGTCGTCAAGGGCCTCGGCGGCCTGGCGCAGGATCGTGCGGACATCGGTCATGGCTGGATTCTAGCCGCTGGACCGCAGGAAGGCCTATGCAAGGCGCCCACGGCTACAATCCCGCTCATGTCCCTTCGCGCCTTCATCCTTCTGTTCGTTGTGCTCCTCGGCGGCTGCAAGTCGGCGTTCTTCGGCGCGATGAATGCTCGCCAGTCCACCGATGGCGTCGTGGCACATCGCGATCTCGTTTACGACCGCGCACTGAATATCGCACTGGACGTCTACGCTCCGGCGCAGGCGACCCACGCGCCCGTCGTCGTTTACTTCTACGGCGGCAGCTGGATGAGCGGGAAGCGCCAGTGGTTCCGCTGGGTGGGCGAGGCACTGGCCGCTCGCGGCATCGTGACGATCATTGCCGACGTCCGACTCTGGCCCGACGCACGTCAGGACGGTTTCCTCCATGACGGCGCGGAAGCCGTACGCTGGGCGCATGACCACGCGGGAGAATTCGGCGGCGATCCGCGCGATGAGTTCGTCATGGGCCACTCGTCGGGTGGCCAGATAGCCGCCATGCTTGCCGTCGACAAGCAGTGGCTTGCCGCCGTCGACATGCGTCCGCGCGATCTGGCCGGGTTCATCGGCGTGGCCGGAACTTACGACTTCATTCCTTTCGACGAACCCGAGTTCGCGGACATCTTCGGGCACACGCCTGCCGAGCAGGCGCGTTCGCAGCCGATCAACTTCGTGGATGGCGACGAGCCGCCCGCGCTTCTGCTGCAGGGGGAGAAGGACACGATCGTCTCGCCGGCGGAGGCCGTCGCGTTCGAGGGGCGTTACCGGCAGCAGGGGGAGCCCGTCGAACTGAAGCTCTATCCCGCCGTGGGCCATGAGGGGCTCTTGCTTGCACTCGGGCCCCGGCAGCGGTCGGCTCCGGTGCTGGATGACACCGTGGACTTTATCCGGCGGCATCCGGCGGCGCACTGAGGGCATCGCCAGCCGGGCTGGCTTCCCTATGGGTCTGGACCGCCGGGGACATGGCGCTGCGCGGACGTGGCGCTGCATCCGTTTTCACGGGCGGTCCGTAGAGTGGTTACATGACCCGACTCTTCCTCGTTTCCCTCGGCGCCCTGCTCCTCTCCGGCTGCCAGTCCGCTCTGTTCGGTGTGATCAATGCACGCCAGTCGTCCACCGGCGTCGTTGCGCACCACGACATCGTCTACGACCCGTCGGACGGGCTGGCGCTGGATGTGTACGGCCCCGTCGATGCGAAGAACGCGCCCGTGGTTGTGTTCCTCTACGGCGGCAGCTGGAAGAGCGGCAAGCGGCAGTGGTACCGCTGGGTGGGCGAGGCGCTGGCGTCGCGGGGCATCGTCACCGTGGTACCCGACTATCGCCTGTGGCCGAAGGTAAAACTGGACGGGTTCGTCGGCGATGCGGCAAAGGCCGTCCGCTGGACGCACGATCGCGTCGGCACCTATGGCGGCGACACCGGGCGCGTCTTCGTGATGGGCCATTCCGCAGGCGGGCACATCGCCGCGCTGCTGGCCACGGATGCGCGCTGGCTTGGCGCGGTCGGCATGAAGCCGCGGGATCTGTCCGGCTTTATCGGGCTGGCCGGGCCGTACGACTTCCTGCCACTGAAAGACGACGACTTCATCGACATGTTCGGCCATACACCGGCCGAACAGGCGCGCTCGCAACCGGTGAATTTCGTCGATGGCGACGAGCCCCCCGCCTTGCTTCTGCAAGGTCAGGACGATTCGACCGTGCGGCCTTCAAATGCGCTTTCCCTGCAGCGGCGTTACGAGGCCCAGGGTGAATCGGTAGTGGTGAAGCTCTACCCCGACATGGGGCACATGGGCATTCTGTTCGCGCTGCGCGGCGGGAAGAAAGCCCCGCCGGTGCTGGACGATGTCGTGCATTTCGTCGGGAGCCCGTCGCCAGCGACGCCGGTTGCCGCCAACGTGCGGACGCCGCGGGACGCGAAGTAACGTCGATCGGAGTGGCTCGGATGGGAACCACCCCGGCGGCGATACAGGCCGCATCGACGCCGCTATCAGCGCGCCTTCATCACATCCCGCCCTTCGGCATTTCCACCGCGCGCCGCGTCGAGCACTTCCGGGTACGGATAATTCAGTCCAAGTAGCTGCCTGATGTCCGCGCTCGCGTTCTTCACGAACTCGGCCGGCAGGGCTGCGGGCATGTTCTCCATCGGCTTGATGAACTTCGGCAGGTACTGCGTGATGATCGCCGTACGGTCGATAGTGCTCCGGTTGGGCATCGCGCAATGCCACACCGCGCCGAAGAAGATCACCGTATCGCCCGGCTCGCCGAGCATGCGTTCGCACCGGTCGAAGAAACGATCGCTCTCATCCGGGTAATGCAGCTGACGCTGCGAACCCGGTACATAGGCGGTCGCTCCGGTCTCCTCGGTGAACGGATCGAGCATGATCGTCGCCTGCGCGTTCAGCGGAAACGTCGAGTTGAGACGCACGGGATGCGTCTGCGGCGAGTGGTAATCCCAGTACGGATAATCGATATGGGGCTCCTGCCCGGGGCCGCCGGGAAGAATGCGATTGGCCGCGATCGAGCCCATGATGAACTCGCTGCCGATGAAGGCGCGCATGACCTTCATGATCGCCGGATGCGCCGCCATCCGCGAGAAGATCTCGCCCTTCGCGAGCAGATTCCATACGCGACGCTGCAGATTGATCCGCCCCGCCCGCTCGGCATCGCCCTGAAAATGCGTGACCTTTCCGCCACGGTCATCCGCGTTCGATTCGCGCATGACGATAGCGCGGGCCTCGGCGATCTCGTCAGCGCTGAACAGCCCCCGCAAGGTCACCGCGCCGATGCCGTCGAGCAGTTCGTTGACAATGAGGCCCGTATCCAGCGTGTCTTCGGTGAAGACGCGCGGAACGATGGACGGTCGGCGATCGGTCTGGAAGGAGGCATTCATGCGGACTCCTGCGCGGTGCGCGTTGTGGGAGGACCGGCGAGGTACCGGCTCGGTCACTACGCTAGGCCGATTTGCAAGCGCTTGCAAACTGCATTGCAGCATCCGTAGAGTCGGTCTCTCCCAACCCCGGAAGACCATGCCATGAGCGAGCTGAGGATCGGATTGATCGGCGCCGGTTACATGGGTAAAGCGCACACCCTGGCGTTCCACAGCGTGGCGGCGACTTTCGAACCGACGCTGCGACCGATCTGCGAGATGCTGGCGACCTCGACCGCCGCGGGGGCCGCCGAACACGCCGTCCGCTGGGGGTGGAGGCGATCCACCGGCGACTGGCGGGAACTCGTCGACGATCCGGCGGTGGATGCCGTGGTGATCGCCACGCCACCGCGCACCCATCTCGACATGGTGATGGCCTGTGTCGCGGCGGGAAAACCGATCTTCTGCGAGAAACCACTCGGTGCCAGTGCGGAGGAATCCCTCGCCATGACCGAAGCGGTCGAGAAGGCCGGCCTGGCGAACATGGTCGGTTTCAACTACATCCGCACGCCGGCCAGTCAGCTCGCCCGGCAGATCGTCGCTTCGGGCGAGATCGGCGATGTCATTCAGATCAGTGCCGAGCATGTCGAGGACTATCTGCACGATCCCTCGCTGCCCGCCTCATGGCGCACGCGCATCGCCACGGGAACCGAAGCCGGCGCCCTGGGCGATGTCGCCACGCATATCGTCAACGCCTGCCTGCGCCTCGTCGGTCCGATCGCCAGCCTGGTGGCGGACACACGCATCGTCCAGCCGACCCGGGCCGGAGCACATGGTCCCGAAGCCGTGGAGAACGATGACCTTGGCCAGATGCTGTTGCGCTTCGCCAACGGAGCCACCGGCAGCATCAGCTTCAGTCGCATGGCCGCGGGACGAAAGATGGGCTACACGTATCGCATCACCGGTACCCGCGGTGCGATCGCCTTCGATCAGGAAGACCAGAACGCGTTGTGGCTGTATGACGCCTCACGCGACCCGGCTCGCCGAGGCTTTCAGAAGCTGCTGATGGGACCGGCGCACCCGGATTACCTGGCTTTCAATCAGGGCGTCGGCCACGGCACCGGATACAACGAACAGATCGTGATCGAGGCGCGGGATTTTCTGCGGGCGGTGGCGACGGGCGATGCCGTGTGGCCGACGTTTCGCGATGGGTATGAGGTCGATAAGGTGATCGCGGCGGCGCTGGTGTCGAACCGTGAGAGGCGGTGGGTCGATGTGGGGTGAGTTCTCGGCTGCCGGGGTCGCGCGCAGGCGCGCTCCTACAGCTTGGCGGCCTTGCGGAGGCTGTTCCGTTGGACGAGCTCGCAAGTGAATAGTTTGCTGCGCGGGATCGTCTCGGGGTTTTCCATCCAGGCGACGATGCGTTCGATGGCGTGCAGCACCATGTCGCGAATGGGCTGACGAACCGTGGTCAACGAATAGGACGCCCACGCCGCCAGCGGCATGTCGTCGAACCCGACGACGCTGATGTCCTCCGGCACGCTCAAGCCACGCTCACGACACGCGTCGATGGCACCGAGCGCCAGCACGTCGTCCGCACAGAAAACCCCATCGATGGCCGCACCTCCATCGAGCAACGCGTGCATCGCCTTGCGGCCGTGCTCGTGGGTGTAGTCGCCCGCATGGATGGTCTCCAGCAGGAGACCTCCCGCCGCGGACGCGAAACCGTTACCGCGATCCAGCGTCGACGCATCGTGCGCGGAGCCGCCGATAAACGCCAGCCGGACCAGGCCGCGTTCGCGCATCGTCTCCGCTACCATCCGCCCGCCCGCCTGGTTGTCCACCGTCACCACCGGAACGGGCGACGAACGCCCTGGCCGGCCGAAGACATGCAGCACGGGCAGCCCCGCCTCGCGACATGAGGCCGCGAAGCCCGCTGGCGGTGCGGAGGTCGCAATCAGCACGGCATCCACGTTGTACTGGCGCACCATGTCGATGGCTGCCCTGCCATCTTCGTCCTCACCGAGGTTCGCCAGCAGCGGGCGAAGGCCCCTCGCCTGCAGCTCGCGGGTGAACAGGTCGAAGACCTCCATGAAGGTCGGGTTGGCGAAATGATTCGAGACCAGCCCGATCAGCTCGGTGCGGCCGGTCATGAGGCTGCGCGCTAAATGATTGGGGCGATAGCCGAGACGCGTCGCCGCCTCGGTCACACGTTCGCGCGTCCTGGCGGAGACACTGGCACCTGGGGTGAACGTCCGGGAGACGGCGGAAATCGACACGCCGGCGGCTTCGGCGACATCGCGAGCGGTGGCCGAGATGGGACGTGGCGATGGGATGGTCCGCTGTGACATGGTGCAAGATTAGCGCATGACGCGGCCAACACGCCGAGGTAGATCACACCGTCACGGAGATGCGCGCCGAAGCTTGTTCCATGAGGCTCATGCGGGCTGCGAGCCCTTCGTAGAACACCGCAGCCGTATCGTAGCCGTTACGACGGTCGAAGCTGGCGATGCCTTTGATCGTGCCTTTAAGATCGATGGGCGAATCGGCCCGCTCGGTATACCACTCCCCTGGGATCGAACTTCCCAGTGCGGAGGCATCGCCAATATCGATCGTGCCATTTTTGAGGTTTTCGTCGAGGTAGGCCTGAAGCTGCCGCGGCGTGATGCGTGAGAAATCGATGCGCGCGACGTTGCCGGGCGCCGATGGCGACTCAACGGTCCGAGGTGAACATCTTGCGGGCACCGCTATGGACTGGGTGGCCGAAAGATACGAATTCGTTACTGGCGCTGAGACGTGCATGCCGATGTCCTCTTTTGAGAGAGGACCAAGCAAAGCAAAACCGCGGGTATGCCGCCAGCCATCAACAGCCATGCGAGACGAAATCTTTCGCACGATCGATCTGTTCGCTTACGAGGAAGACGAAAATAGGAAAAGACGAAGACGATCGAGACTCACCCTACGAAAGAATCCTTAGTCCCTGATGTGTGATGCGCGGCGTCGTTCATAACAATGAGGACCCTGAAACTGGTATTCGTGGAGATCCTCGATGAAAGCAGACGTGCTCGCTGCAGCAGCCTTTTTTATGTTATCGACGCAAGCCTTCGCACAAGGAAACAATCTCTCCCGCGCTTTCGTATCATCCGTCACCTCGAGTAAGGGAGGCTTCGAAGACACGTCGGGAAGATCGTCGACCACCCGTGATCACGGAGGAACGTCGATGCTCATCAGAACGGATGACATAGGTTACGGGAAACACGCTCAAGCGCGATTGCTGGGCAGCCCCTTGCGTGAGGTTCAGACGCATGCGTTGTGCAAGGTCAACGGACGAACGGCGCCCTGCAACGGCCGCGGCACCGTCATTGGCTACCGTCGTACCTGGGAGGCGAGTGGCCGGGAAGGTGGGAACTTCGAGTACATGGTGATACCGAACGGCGTCGGCGCACCTGTGCGCGTGAGCTTCCAGATTCGCTGAGGCATCCCGGACAACAAAAAAGCCGGGCGATCGCTCGCCCGGCCTTCGATACATCACCGACAAAGATCGATCAGCGCGTGATCGTCTTCGGGTCCTGCTTGGCCTTCAACGCCGCGCAGAGCAGCGTCTGCTCGCTGGTCTGCGCCAGACCACGCTCCGCACCGCTGACCTGACCCAGACGCGGCTTGAAGAACGCGTCCAGACGGTCGGCTTCCTCCTTCGAGCAGCTGCCACCGGCTGCCATCTCCGGCAGCCTGCCGCCGGCGAAGCTGCCCGTGCGGGCGACGATCTTGTCGTAGTTCGCGGTGAACCACTTCCACAGATCGTTACGGGTCGCTTCCGTGGCGCGACCGCCACGAAGGATGGACGCCATCTCACCGACCTTGACGTCCTTGCCGAGCGAGAAGTCACGTGCCTTGTTGGCCAGCACGGGATCCTTGGTCGACGCGAGCGCGGACAGCATCGCATTTCGCTTGGCCGGGTCCGACGTCTTCGGGATCTCGGCGATCAGCGCGTCGATCGCGGGAGCGCCACGCTCCTGCACCGCCACGCCGAGGGCATCGGCCAGCAGGTCGGGGTCGGCCGCTTCGAGATCGAGATGACCGTCCTTGCTCTTCAGAGCCGCATCGCCCTGCTTGAGCAGTTCGGCACGCACCGACTTCTCGGCGATGTCGTCGTCGCCCAGGAAGCCGACCAACGCGGAACGGGTGAGCGTGTCGTTGTCGGGCTCGCCGGGCTTCTTGCGGAAGCCGAGGCTCTGCACCTTCGGCAGGTAGGCGTCGATCGCCCACTTGCGCAGATGCGCACGCTGCGCGTCCGTCGACGCTTCGTTGTTGAATATCCAGCTGAACGTCATCAGCGGTGCGGTGAACACCTCGCGGGTCTTCGACGCGGTCAGCGGCTTCATGGCGGCAAGGACGTCGCCGGCATCGAGATCGCCGTGCTGGAACGCCGCACGGACGGCATCCGCATAGGCCAGCTGCTCGGCGTCGCTCAGCGTACCGACTACCTTGGTCAGCGCGGCGAGATCGGCCTTGCTCTGGGCAAAGCGGTAATAGCCGCGACCGTCGGCATTGGGCAGCACCCACGTGTTCTTCGTCGCGCCATCGAGCACCATCGTGCCGGTGGCCTGGTCGAGCAGTTCGCACTTGACCTTGTTCGCACCACCCGTGGTGCCGTAACGGACGCACATCGGCACGCCCCAGACGCGGCTCGCGTCGCCGGTGCTGCCGAGCGGCAGGTAACGGCTCTGCGCCAGATGCAACACGGTCTTGCCGCCTTCGACCTTCACTTCCGTCGTGACATACGGCACGCCGGACTGGTCGAGGAAGCTACGGAAGGCCTTCTTGAACGCATCGCCCTGACCGGCCGCCTCGGCGATGGCATCGATCAGATCGTCGGCCGTGGCGTTGGCGAACTTGTGCTTCTGGATATAGGCACGCATGCCCTTCTGGAAGACCGGGTCGGTGACATAACCCTCGAACATGCCGAGTACGGCCGCACCCTTCTGGTAGGTGATACCGTCGAACGCGGTCTCGATGTCGCCATTGCCGGTGATCGGCTGACGGATCTTTCGCGCGCTGACCAGGCTGTCGTTGTTCATCGCGCCCTCGGCACCACGCACGCGATCGAGGTCGGCGCGGTATTCCGGGTGCACCTTGGTCGTGACCTTCTGCTGCATCCACGTGGCGAAGGCCTCGTTGAGCCAGAGGTCGTCCCACCAGGCCATGGTCACGGTGTCGCCGGTCCACTGATGGGCCAGCTCGTGCGCGTTGACGTTGAACGAACCGCGTACGTACTGAGCGGCGGAATCCGGATCGATCAGCAGCAGCCAGTCGCGGAACGTGACCAGCCCGGCGTTCTCCATCGCGCCCGCACTGAAGTCCGGTGCGGCCAGCAGGTCGAGCTTGTCGTACGGGTAGCCGAAACCGTAGTAATCCTCGAGCGTGTGAATGATCGAGCTGGTCTCGCCCAGCACGTGCTCCATGCGGTGGCCCTCGCCCTTGGCGGCGATGCCGCGCAGCGGGGTGGCGGTGGTGCGGTACTGGGTCGGCGAGATGTCCGGGCCCTTGACCACATCCCACGGACCGACGGCGAACGCGACGAGGTACGTCGGCAGCGGCTTGGTGGTGGAGAAGGTCAGCGTCTTCCAGCCGGCGCCGGCTTTTTCTTCCTTGATCTGGGCGGTATTGGCGACGCCCTGTTCGTCGGAGGGGATGGTCAGGCTGATGTCGAACGGCACCTTGAACGAGGGCTCGTCGAAACCGGGGAACGCGTAGCGCGCGGAGACCGGCTCCATCTGCGTCATCGCGTACGGCACACCTTCGTGCGAGACCTTGTACAGGCCCTGCAGCTGCTTGTTGAGCGGCGCGGTGAATTCGATGGCGAGGGTGATCTCGCCTTCGCGCTTCGCACCGAGATCCACACGGGCGACACCTTCCTTCTCCGCGGCCACGGTGTATTTGCCCGTGTGCTTCTTGCCGGCGGCGTCGGTGACGGTGACCCTGGAGACCTTCAGCTCTTTGCCGTGCAGCCAGACGAAGTCCGACGGCTGCGTCAGCTTGATCCTGATGGTCGACGAACCGGCATAGTCTTCCTGCCTGGGGTCGACCTTGAAGGAGAGCTTGTAGCTTTCAGGCTGGGCCCAGGTGGGAAGATGGCCGGTGGGCGGCGCGGCGTCCGTGCCGGCGGCGAGCGCGGCGCCACAGCAGGCGGCGAGCGCGGTGAGAACGAGAGGACGGACGAGACGACGCATGGTGGGTGGGACTCCCCTGTGGGTAATCCCCCATCCTGGGAACAGGGGTGACCTTCGACACAGTGCCAGAAGGCACCCCCCGCTCGCTGCGGCGCGTCAGAAACCGGCGCCGGGCCCTCGTGGCGAAAAGAAAAGGCCGCGTTAAGCGGCCTTTCGGGGTCACAGTCGTCCGCCTCGGATCAGCCGGCGGCTTCCGCCTGCTCGAGCACCACGCCCACGGCGTGAATCACCGACGCGATACGCACCGCGCTCTGAATCGCCTGAACGGAAACGCCACCGTCGCGCAGCACCTTGTCGTGCGAATCGATGCACATGCCGCAGCCGTTGACGGCCGACACCGCCAGCGAGACGAGCTCGAAGTCGTTCTTCGCATCGCCCTTGTACGCACCGATGACGTTCATGCGCAGCTTCGCCGGGATGGTCGCGTATTCCGGGTGGCTGACCAGATGCTGGAAGCGGTAATAGATGTTGTTCATGCCCATGATCGCGGCCGAACCCTTGGCGGCGGTCAGCTGCTCGGCCGACGCGTGCTCGGCGGCGAACGACGCGACGGCTTCGGTCAGCGGCTTGTAGCGCGTCGAGAACGCGGCGCCGAGGGCGACCATGGAGATCTGGGCGAGACTGAGGCCCGGGGCGCCCGCTTCGCTCAACACGGAGTCGAGATTGAGCTTGAGGTCCTTGGCGTACTCGGGAAGCTGGCTGCGAAGATCGGCAATGCTCATCGGTGTGCTCCTGATCGTAATGAAAGACGTGCGGATAGGTCGCGGAATGGCTCGGAGCGCGGGCACCGGTTCACGCGGGGCGCGCCTGGGAGCGCGCCGCAAAGCGTTCGGGGGTAACGGAGAGAGCGTGCAGGAGCGCGCCGGGCGCGCGACCCGGGGGTCGTCGCGGACTCGCGCCGCGCACAAGGTGCGCTCCTACACAGGGTGCCCGCGCCGCGCGGGGGAGGGAGGGAAGCGGCGCGGGACTTTCAACGCTTGGTGCTTCAGGCGACCTTGAGGGTCTCGTCGCCGGACTTCCAGTTGCAGGCGCACAGTTCGTCGGTCTGCAGGGCGTCGAGGACGCGCAGCACTTCGTCCGGGTTACGACCGACCGAGCCGGCGGTGACGTAGGCGAACTGGATCTCGTTGTTCGGATCGACGAGGAACGTGGCGCGCTGGGCGACGCCGTCCGAGGTCAGGATGCCGAGGGCCGAGGTCAGGTCCTTCTTGATGTCCGCGAGCATCGGGAACGTCAGGTCCTTAAGATCGGCGTGGTCCATGCGCCAGGCGCGGTGGACGAACTCGGAGTCGGTCGACACGGCCAGGATCTGGCAGTCACGGTCGGCGAACTTCTCGTTGAGGTCGCTGAAACCCTTGATTTCGGTCGGGCAGACGAAGGTGAAGTCCTTCGGGTAGAAGAACACGAGCTTCCACTTGCCCTCGTACGACTTATCCGAGATGGTCGTGAACGCGTCTTCGATCTTGTTGGCAAGCGGGCCGCCGTCGACAGCCAGCAGGTTGAACTCGGGGAACTTATCGCCAATGGTCAGCATGTTACGACTCTCCGTTGAGGGGTGTTGAACTCATTGCGCGCTTGGTGACGCGACTGAAAGGTAAGGTTAGCGGGGCCGGACAGATATCTCAAATCGATTGTAGGCATCAATGTGATAGGCTGTGACTATTGCGAACGTCCAGAGCCCGTCGCCATGAACCTGCGAGACCTTCAATATCTCGTCGCCCTCGCCGAGTACCGCCATTTTGGCCGGGCGGCGGAGGCTAGCTTCGTCAGCCAGCCCACGCTGTCCACCCAGATCCGCAAGCTGGAAGACGAGCTGGGCGTAGCGCTGGTGGAGCGTACCCCGCGGAAAGTGCTGCTTACGGAGACCGGCGGTGAAATCGCCCGTCGCGCGCGCGGCGTGCTGTCGCAGATCGATGAGATCAAGTCGATCGCGCAGCGAACCCGGGACCCCGAGTCAGGCACGATTCGCCTGGGCATCTTCCCGACTCTCGGCCCTTATCTGCTTCCGCACGTGATTCCGCAGCTACGGGCGCGTTTCCCGCGACTCGAACTTCTCCTGCGTGAGGAAAAGACCGAGCAGGTGCTGCACATGCTGCGCGAGGGTACCCTCGACGCCGGGATCCTCGCCCTGCCCGTTCACGACGACTCCCTGCACGTCGAGTTCCTCTTCGAGGAACCCTTCGTGCTCGCCGTGCCCAGCGGGCATGCGCTGGCCGGGCGCGGCTCCCTGCGCATGGACGATCTCTCCGATCAGAACCTGCTGCTGCTCGAGGACGGGCATTGCCTGCGCGATCAGGCGCTGGAGGTGTGTCACCTCGCGGGCGCGGGCGAGAAAACCGGCTTCCGCGCGACCAGTCTGGAAACGCTTCGCCAGATGGTGTCCGCCAACGTCGGCATCACGCTGCTCCCGGCGCTTGCCGTGCAGGCGCCGGTCGCCCAGTCGCCGAACGTCGACCTGATCGCCTTCGAGGCGCCCGCGCCGAGCCGCCGGATCGCCATGCTGTGGCGCAAGAGTTCGGCCATGACGCCGTTCTTCGAAGCGCTGGCGGGGATCGTCCGCGACCTGCCCGCCGACCTCTTTCATCCGCGAGGGACGGGGGCGCGTCAACCGGACGGCCGCCCGGCCGTTGCCTCTCCATCTCTCTGACGGTTTCGTCGCATGCGTGTCTGGCTCGTCCTTCTGCTGATCATCTGTGGCTGGGGCGGCTATGCCTGGTGGCGGCATCGTCCCGTGCATGACGCCCCTGGCATCGTCGCGGGCGACATACCCGACCAGGAAGCGCTGGGCTCGGGCACCCTGCTCAAGCGCGGACGCTTCACGCTCACGCCGCGCGCGAAATTCTCGATGAGCGGGCGCGTCCTGTCGCGCGAGGATTACCAGCTGGACGATCTCGCGCCCATCGCGCCGACGGACCTCGCCCTGGGCTGGGGGCGCATGTCGGACAATGCCGTACTGGACAAGATCCGCATCTCGCAGTCCAACCGGTTCTACTTCTGGTACACCGACCACTTCCCGATCCCGCGCCGCGAGATCGAGGATTCCAGCGCCAACATGCACATGATCCCGGCTAACGACAATGCCGCCCGGGAACTGCGCGATGTACGCCCCGGCGAGGTGGTCCACTTCGAAGGCTTCCTCGTCGACGTCGATCGCGACGACGGGTGGCACTGGAATACTTCACTGACCCGCGAGGACACCGGCGCGGGTGGTTGCGAAATCGTGCTCGTCGAAGACCTGCGCGAAGAGAAGCCGGCGAGCCGCTGATCGCGGCCGTCAGGACCCGATCAGGGCATGCAAAGGGGCGTCGCTTACCCATCTGGCCCGACCGTTCAGGCCTGCCAGTTCGATGACGACGCTGGCGCCCCGCACTTCGGCGCCAAGCCGCTCGACCAGCCGACGCGCGGCCTCGAGGGTGCCACCCGTCGCCAGCACGTCGTCCACCACGATGACTCTCTCGCCCGGCGATAAGGCCTGCGTACCGATTTCCAGGCGATCCAGTCCGTATTCGAGGCCGTAGTCGAGACCCACCACCGGCGGCGGCAGCTTGCCGGCCTTGCGGATGGGGACGAAGCCGGCATCCAGTGCGCGGGCCATGGCGGCGCCGAAAATGAAGCCGCGCGATTCGATGCCGCAGACAGCGCCGATGCCCTGGCCACGCCAGGGTTCACAGAGCGCGTCGATGCACGCGGCGAAGGCGGTGGCGTCGGCCAGCAGCGGCGTGATGTCCTTGAACATGATGCCGGGACGCGGAAAATCCGGGACGTCCCGGACGAGGTGGGAAATGAACGACATGGAGCTTTCCTGAAGAAGGGGGGCGGCGGCTCAGGCCGGCAGGATAACGCTGTCGTCGAGATCGTCGTCGGCGGCCACGCTGGCGCGAGCTTCCACGAGCTGCCTGTCGATCGCGCGAACGATGCTCCCGGCGGCCTCGGTCGCCGCGTCGGGCACCATGACGGCGACGAAATCGCGCGCCGGGAGCTGACCCACCGCCCCGGTGAGGAACTCGCCCGCGATGAACGCTGGTATACCCGCGTGCTCGAGCGCGTCCTTCACGAGGTGGGCGTCGATCAGGGTCTCGGCGTGGTAAGCGATGCGCATGGGCCCAAGCTACCCCGCGCCGTGCCTCGACGGCAAGCGTCGCGGGCCCAACAAAGGTAAACTCGGACGTTTGCCGCGCCCTTCTTTCCGAGCCTAAGCGATGTCGACCGAAACGCCCGTCCTGCAGCAGAACTTCATCCGCCAGATCGTCCGCGACGACCTGGCATCCGGCAAGCACGCGGCTATCCGCACGCGCTTCCCGCCGGAGCCCAATGGCTATCTGCACCTGGGTCACGCGAAGTCGATCTGCCTGAACTTCGGTCTCGCCACCGACTACACGGGCGTCTGCAACCTGCGCTTCGACGACACCAACCCCTCCAAGGAGGACGTCGAGTACGTCGAGGCCATCCAGCGCGACGTCAGGTGGCTCGGCTTCGAGTGGGCCGAACTGCGTCACGCCTCGGACTACTTCGAGGTGTTCTACCGTTCGGCGCTGAAGCTGATTCGCAAGGGAGTCGCCTACGTCGATGACCTTTCCGCGGACGAAGTGCGCGAATACCGCGGCACCCTCACCGAGCCCGGGCGCAACTCGCCGTTCCGCGACCGCTCCATCGAGGAAAACCTCGATATGTTCCAGCGCATGCGCGCCGGTGAATTCGCCGACGGCAGCAAGACGCTGCGCGCGAAGATCGACATGGCCTCGGGCAACATCAACCTGCGCGACCCGGCGCTCTACCGCGTGCGCAAGGTGCACCACCAGAATACCGGTGACGCGTGGCCGATCTACCCGATGTACGACTTCGCGCATTCGTTGTCGGACGCGCTCGAAGGCATCACGCATTCGCTGTGCACGCTGGAATTCGAAGACCATCGTCCGCTGTACGACTGGTGCGTCGACCACGTCGATCTGGCCAACGATGCGGCGCTCTGGCAGCCGCTGGTCGACGCCGGTCTGCCGACGAGCCCGAGCAAGCCGCGCCAGATCGAGTTCTCCCGTGGCAATCTGAATTACACGGTGATGAGCAAGCGTAAGCTGATCACGCTGGTGACCGAAAATCTGGTGGACGGCTGGGACGATCCACGCCTGCCGACCATCGCGGGCGTGCGTCGCCGCGGCTTTACGCCCGCCGGCATCCGCCTGTTCTGGGAACGCATCGGCGTGAGCAAGCAGAACAGCACGATCGACATGAGCGTGCTCGAAGGCGCCGTGCGTGAAGACCTCGACGTGACCGCGGCGCGTCGTCTGGCCGTGATCGATCCGGTCAAGCTCGTCATCACCAACCTCGATGCCGCGCATGCGGAATCGCTGACCTTCCCGAATCATCCGAAGGACGAATCGTTCGGCAGCCGCAGCGTGCCGTTTTCGCGCGAGCTGTGGATCGAGCGCGAGGATTTCGCTGAAGTCCCGCCCAAGGGATTCCATCGTCTGAAGCCCGACGGCGAAGTGCGCCTGCGTGGCGTCGGTATCGTCCGTTGCGACGAAATGATCAAGGACGCGGACGGCACCATCACCGAACTGCGCTGCACGCTCGATCTCGAGTCGCGCACCGGCATGCCGGGTGCGGATCGCAAGGTCAAGGGCACGATCCACTGGGTGAGCGCGCGCGATGCCGTCCCGGCCGTCGTGCGCCTGTACGACCGCCTGTTCGATGTCACCGATCCGGACGACGACAGCGACGGCAAGACGTACAAGGACCACATCAACCCGAACTCGCGTCGGATCGTGCATGCCTACGTCGAACCCGCGGCCGCCGCTGCCGCGCGGGAGGACCGCGTGCAGTTCGAACGGCTGGGTTTCTTCGTGGCCGATATGCACGACCACACGCACGACGCGCCGGTATTCAACCGGATCGTCACCCTGCGCGATTCGTGGGCGAAGCAGGCCTGATGCTGTACGCACAGGTCCATCTCACGCTGCCCGCCTGGGTCCACGAAGCGGTCGACACGTCGGTGACGTACGCCGGTGACGAGGCCAAGGTCGGCCTCGCCATCGAGCTGTCGTCGCGTAACGTCGATCTCGCCACGGGCGGCCCGTTCGGTGCCGCGGTGTTCGATGCCAACGACCGGATCGTCTCCGTCGGCGTCAACCGGGTCGTGCCGCATAGCTGCTCCGTCGCGCACGCGGAAATGATGGCGTACATGACGGCCCAGCAGCGCATGCAGCGTTTCCGCCTCAACGAGGACGGCTCACGCTTCGTGCTCGCCACCAGTTCGCAGCCCTGCTGCCAGTGCTACGGCGCCACCGTGTGGGCGGGCGTCGACGAGTTGCTGATCGGTGCCCGATCGGCGGACGTCGAGGAACTCACGCCGTTCGACGAAGGTCCCCTGCCCGCCGACTGGATCGGTGAACTCGAGCGTCGCGGCATCGCCGTGCGCCGGGACATCCGCCGCGACGACGCTCGCGACGTCCTGCGCCGTTATGGCGAATCCGGCGTCGCCTACTGATCCGGATGCTCACCCGGTGAAACGCTGGCGCGCCGCCCTGCCTCTCGCCCTGATGGTGCTGGCCGGCGTCATCGCGCTCGCCAGTGGCGCACTGGACCGCCTTCACCCCAGTCACCTGCTGGCGGAGGAAGGCACGCTACGCGCGAGCATCGCCGTCCATCCCGTGCTCTCCCGTGTGTCGTATGCCGTGCTGCTGACGCTGGCCATCGCGACCGGCGTGCCCGGTACGATCGTCATCGTTCTGGCCGGCGGACTGCTCTTCGGCATCGCCGAGGGCAGTGCCCTGTCTTCGCTGGCCCTGGTGGCCGGCTCCCTGCTTCTCTATGCCGCCAGCCGGCATGCCTTCGGTCACGGAGGGCGCCAGCCGCCCGATCTGGCACGGCGCGTTCGCGAGGGCTATGCGCGGCGACCGGTCAGTTACACGTTCGCCTTGCGCTTCGTTCCCGTCGTGCCACTGGGCGCCATGACCGTCGTGCTGGCCTGGCTCCGCTGCCCCCTGTGGCTGTTCATCGCCGCCACCTGGCTGGGCGGCACCGTGTCGCTCGTGATCGAGAGCGCGATCGGTGCCGGCCTGGCCTCCACGCTGGGCGGGGATGCGCCTTTCAGTCTGATCGACCCCCGCATCCTGCTGCCGCTGTGCGCCTTTCTGATCGTCAGCCTGCTGCCGCTGGCGGCTCGTTCCGTCCGGGCACGCCTTCGCCGCGACTGAGCCGGCGGAACTGCGCTAGGCTGTAGCCTCGCGGCGCCTGGGAGAGGCCCGCCGGGGGAGTTCATGGGCGACGTGTCGACTTCGTCATGGCTGGAAAAGGTGTGGCGTCGCACGTCGCTCGTGCAGCGCCTCACGTGCGTCGCGCTCGTGCCCACGGCGATCAGCGCCTTGCTGCTGGTGACGCTGCTGACCCGGCATCAGATGGATACTCTGCACGAGATGGGCCGCTCGACGGCGGACGCCATCGCACAGCAGTCCGCCACGGTATCCGGAGATGCCCTGCGCACCGGTGAGCGCCGCGAAATCGCCCGTATCGCCCAGTCCATCGTTCAGCTCCCTCAGGTATCGCGCGTAAGGATCAGCGACCGTGACGGCGAAATCCTCGCCGACCGCGTCAACGGCACGATCGGCGATGACGACAGCCTGACCGTGGCGCGCGAGGTGCTCGATCCCCTGACCCACCGGGTGGTCGGGTCGGTAACGGTAGACGTCAGCGTCGAGGACGCCATCGCCGCGCAGCGCGCCAGCATGCACAACGCGTTGCTCTGGCTGGCGCTCAGCCTGTTCATCGCCGTCATGATCGGCTGGTCGACCGCGCGCTGGCTGAGCGCGCCGCTGCGCAATCTGGCGATCGCCGTGCGACAGCTCGGCCTGGGCGACCGTACCGTCGTTGTCCCGGTCACCGACGACACCGAAATCGGCGATCTCCAACGCGGCTTCAATGGCGCCGCGTCGAAGCTATTGCATGCCCAGATCGGTATGGAACGGGAAATCGCCGCCGCCACCGAAGAGCTGGCCCGGAAAAATGCGGCACTGGAAGCTGCCAGCGTGGCCAAGGCCCGGTTTCTGGCCGCCGCCTCCCACGACCTTCGCCAGCCCTTGTATGCCCTCACCCTGTTCTCCTCGGGCCTTGCGGTGGATGAATACGATCCGCTGAGACTCAACCGTATCGCGCACATCCAGGAGTGCGTGGATGCGCTGGATCACCTGTTCAGCGAACTGCTGGACCTGTCCCGCCTCGAGACCGGCGCCATGCCGGCGGTGATCCGCGACGTCGCGCTCGATGACGTGTTCGAAGAGGTCAGCGTGAATTTCCGCATGGTCGCCGAGCAGCACGATCTGCGACTGGTCGTCCGCACGACGGGCCTGTGGGTGCGATGCGACCGCACGATGCTGGCGCGCATCCTCAACAACCTCGTCAGTAACGCCTTGCGCTATACCCGCTGTGGCGGAGTGCTGGTCGGCGCCCGCAAGCGGCTCGACGGCCGGGTGAGGATCGACGTCTGGGATACGGGACTCGGCATCGGCGACGAACATCTGCGGCACATCTTCGACGAGTTCTATCGTGTGGAAAGCGGCCCCGAAACCGGCCGGCCGGAAGGAACGCGACGAGGCCTCGGGCTGGGCCTCTCGACCGTGCAGCGCCTGGCCGGCCTGCTTGGCAGTGAAGCGTCCGTGCGTTCCCGGCCAGGCAAGGGCAGCGTGTTCTCGATCACCTTGCCCGAGACCCAGGCCGGCACCCTGGAGCCGCGCCAGACGCCCTCGCAGGCGCCCGCCGCCACGCGTGACGTCGCCGGCATGCGGGTCCTCGTGATCGACGACGAGCCCAGCATCCTCGCCGGCATCAGCTATCTGCTCGGCAGCTGGGGCTGCGAGGTCATGACGGCGGAGGACGCTCAGCAGGCCATGGAAGCGGTGCACCAGTGGATACAGCCGCCGGACATCGTCATCTCGGATCTGCGGCTGCGCGAGGGTACCGGGCTGGACGTCATCGCCCTGCTCGACCGTTATTACCGACGACGCCCCGGCGACGCGCCTCCCTTCGCGCGCGTGCTGATCACTGGCGAGACACGCGGCGACTTTCTGCGCAACGTCGATGCGAGCACCACGCAGGTACTGTTCAAACCGGTTTCGCCCGAACGCCTCCACGAAGTAATGGTTTCCGCGTGGGCTGTCCATCATGCACCCGTCTGAGCCGGATGGCCTGCTTGCCGACGACCGGCAGGAGGGCTATGGTCCGGGGAACGGGGATGCCTGTGGCAGTGCGGGCGGAGGAGTGGCATGCGTGTCTTGATCGCGGATGATCATCGTCTGATCATTGAAGGGGTGAAGCTGAAGCTTCGCGAGCTGGGTGACCACGTCGAATTCGTCGAGGCCGAAAGCGTGGCACAGCTCCGGGCGCAACTCGCTCGCGAACCGCTGCCCGACCTCGCCTTGATCGATATGGCCATGCCCGGCGCCAATGGCGTCGAGCACATCAAGGAGGCGCTCGACACGCTTGCCGATGCGGAGGACCGGGTCACCGCCGGCGACAGGGCGAGCAGCGACCTCACGGAAGACGAACGGCGGCATGCCGCGGACCTGATCGGCGCCCACACCGCGCAGAAGCGCGCCGTGATCGTGCTGTCCGGCACGGAAGATTCCGCCGCGATCCGACATGTGCTGGATCTGGGCGTACAGGGTTACATCCTCAAATCTTCACCGCCCGACGTGATCCTCAGCGCGGTCCGACTCGTCGTGGGAGGCGGCATCTACATACCGCCCGAGGCGATGAAAGCGGCTGCTTCGACGCCTGTGCCCGCCTTTGCGTTTCAGGGCAACGGCAGCGACGGGCTGACCACCAAGGAGCGCCTGGCTGCGGTCCTCACGGACCGCCAGATCGACGTCCTCAAGCTGCTCGCAAAGGGACGGCCGAACAAGCTGATCGCACGCGAACTGGGCATCAGCGAGGGCACGGTAAAAATCCATCTGGCCGCTATCTTCCGTGCATTGCACGTGCGCAACCGGCTGGAGGCCCTCGTGGCCGCCCAGCATCTGGGCGACTGACGGCCGGCACATTCTCGACCGGGATCCGGCGTAAGCTCGGGTCCAGGGTGTGACGCAGGGCGGGCGCGATGCAGGCAGGCGTGAGGAACGCGGCAGGACGTTGGGCGCGCGGGTGGTTGACCGCGTGGTTTCTGTGCGCCCTGTGGATCGCCCCTTCACCAGCGTCACCCCGCGACAGGAACGACATCGATCCCGATGCGCCGCTGACCTTCGGCATCCTGCCCATCGGCGGCCCCGTCGAGTCGCTGGAAGCCTGGCGGCCTCTGCTCGACGATCTTCATAAAGCTCTGGCACGGCCCATTCGCGCCGTCTCCGTGACGACCTACGAAGGCATCGCCCAGGCCATCAGCGAGCAGCGCGTGGACATCGCCTTCCTGTCGGGGCGGCTGGCCCTGGACGCGGTGACCCAGCAGAACATGCAGGTGATCGGCCGGCTCACCCGCGGTGACGGATCGAAGGGCTATTACGCCGAACTGATCGTGGCATCCGATTCGCGTATCGGCAATCTGGAGCAGCTGTTCTCACGACCGGGCAAGTGGCGGTTCGCGCGCGGTGAGGCGCTGTCGACGTCGGGTTACCTCGTCCCGGAAACCCAGCTCTTCGCCGCCCGGGGCGTCGATTCCGACACGTTCTTCGCCAGCGTGCATATCGACAACCATCAGAACAACGCGCTGGCCGTGGCCAACGGCGAAGCCGACGTCGCGACCAACAACACGGCCGATCTCGAACGTTTCCAGCAACATTTTCCCGATCAGTACGCCCGGCTGCGCGTCATCTGGAAATCCTCGCTGATACCGCATGCCGTGATCGTCATTCGCAACGATCTACCGGCATCGCTGCGCGACCGTGTGGCGAGTTTCATTACGGGTTACGGAAAGGGGAAAGACGGCACCCGTGAGGAAGCCAACCTGAAGCTGATCCACGACATCAGCGGCTTCGCACCGGCGAGCAACGCTGACCTCGTAGCTTTCGCCGACATCGAATACGCGCTGGAGAAACGCCGGGCCACCAGCGCACAGTGGGTAAGCGAGGGCGCGCGCGAGACGCGTTTCCATAAGATCGAATCCGATCACCACGCGCTCGTCGCCCGGCTGCGCGGCAAGTGATAGACCGTAAGACCTAAGCCGCAAGGACTAAGTCCCCTTGCCTATCGCGTCACGAACACGCGTTTCATAGATTCGTCATGGAGTCCGGTGCCACAAGGCAACCCATGAACGCGTCGCTGCACCTGCCAGGAAGGATCGTGTCGTTGCGCCGCCAGCTCGTCCTCAAAGGGCTGCTGCCGATGACGGTCGTCGCCCTGGCCATGACGGCCACCCTCGCGGTGATGCAACTTCGCGCGCTGGGATCGGAGGCGCACGCCGTAGCGCGTATCCAGGCGGTCAGGCTCGCCGGCGCCGTCAACGGCGTCACGGGCGACGACGCCCTTCGCGACGCGCTTACCCGAGCGCTGTCGCGCAGCGCGCCGACGCAGCGCGCGACCCTTTATCGCGATGATGCACCCGACCTGATCGTCACCAGCGGGCGCGATGCGCCGGATCGTCATGGGCTCCACGTTCGCCTCAGCACCGCCGCAGGGGAGCTGGAAACGGTGTCCGATGCGTCCGCACTACGCGAAAGGCGCACCGCCGCGACCCTGATGTGTCTCATGCTCGGCGCAGGTGTCTGCGGCGTGTTCTTCCTGACGCAACGCGCTGTGGAACGCGATGTCGCGCAGCCGATCGAGCGGCTGCGCGCACGCCTGGAACACGCGCTTCATCCGCGCGGCACCCACGCCGGCACACCGGACGCGCCCTTGCGGGCCATTGATGCCTTACTGGACGAGCTTGTCGAACTTCGCGCGCGGCACGATGCCGCCATGGCGGACGCGCTTCGCCAGCGGTTGCAGGACATAGCCCGGCACACCCGTTTCGTTGAGCAGGTCGGTGACCACTTCCGGCAGCCGCTACAGGCACTTTCCCTGTTTGTCGCGGGCATGCAACCGGGGGAGGACCTGCGCCAGCGTGCGGTGCTCGGCCAGATGCGCACCAGCCTGACGCGCCTCACCGAACTGCTCGACGGGCTGCTCGAGATGGCGCGCTTCGACGCCGGCGCCGTCGAGCCGACGCCGACGGTGGTGCTGGCAGCCGACCTCTTCGTCCGGGTCCGCTCCCATGTCGAAGCGGACGCCATGCGACTTGGCGTCGACGTGCGCTGGCGTGGCGGACGGCTGCCTTTCCATGCCGACGGCGCCCTGCTGGTCGAGCTGCTCAACCGCCTGGTGTCGTGCGCGGTACTCAGCACACCGCATGGTCGCGTACTGGTGGCGATACGACGTCGTGGTGACGCCATTCGTCTGGAGGTACGGGATAACGGCATGGGCGTCGAGCCGGCGGAACAGGCGCGCCTGTTCGAGGAGTTCACGCGCCTCCCCGGCCAGCCTGGCTATGGACTCGCCCTCGCCGTGGCGCGCCGCATCGCCGATAGCCTCGGCGGCCACATCGGCGTGCGATCCAGCCCGGGACGCGGCACCTTGTTCTGGGTGCAGCTGGACCGCGCAGCCATCGGACCCGCACCTCGCGGTGTCGTGTCCGCCCTGATCCGTCACGCCGCGTCCTGAGACACGCTACCTGTCCGCGGACGCCCGACCGGCGTATCGTTGCGTGAGCATCAGGACCTTTTTCGAGGGTGGCGGGCGTGGCGAGCATCAACTGGTCGGACACAGCGCCAACGGTCGCTTTTCTCGGCGTATTCGCGGGCGCCATCGGGCTGCCCGTACCAGCGATGCCGACGCTCATCGTCGTCGGCAGCACCCTCGTGGCCTCGCGCGATCCGCTGCTCATCATGGCGACGTTCGCCGCCGCGCTGGCCGGTGCCTTCCTGGGTGACGCGGCGTGGTTTCTGACCGGACGCCGGTTCGGCTACCGCGTGCTCGATGGCCTCTGCCGCATTTCTCTCTCGCCCGACACCTGCGTGCGGCGCGCTAGCGGATTCTTCGAAAAGCGGGGCGTCAAGCTGCTGCTGGTCGCCCGGTTCATCCCGGGGCTGTCGCTCGTGGCGATTCCTATCGCGGGTGCGGGCGATACCCGGTTCGTGCGCTTCACGCTCTACGACCTGCTCGGCGCCTCCCTGTGGATCGCCGTCGGCCTCTCGGCAGGCATGCTTTTCTACCGGCAGATCGACGCCGTTCTGGCACTCCTCCGCGAGTTCGGACTGGGCATGGCGGCCGTTGCCGCGATCGGTATCGTCTTGTGGATCGGCTTTCGCTACGCGCGACGCTCCCTGTTGCTGCAACAGCTGCGCAAGTCCCGGATTTCGGTCGACGAACTGTCGCTGCTGCTGGCCAGCGAACCCGGCGCCCTGATCGTCGACGTGCGCTCGGCCATCAGCCGACGCGACGACCCGTTCGTGATCCCGGGCTCCCGCCTGTTCGATTTCGCGACCGCGGACGCGGATATCGCCACCCTGCCGCGACACAGTGCGGTCGTCATTTACTGCTCGTGCCCCAACGAGGTCTCCGCCGCGAAGGTGGCCGAACGGCTCAGCAAGCTCGGCTTCCGCAACGTCCGGCCACTGACCGGCGGCCTGGGCGCATGGCGTGACGCGGGCCGCGACGTGGAAGCGATCGTCGCCACGACCTGAATCAGCCCACGAGGCGGGTTGTGCGCTGCCCTGCCCGCCGACTAAACTAGGCGGCTTCGCGCGTATGGGTCGTTAGCTCAGTTGGTAGAGCAGCGGACTTTTAATCCGTAGGTCGCCGGTTCGAATCCGGCACGACCCACCATTCGCGGCGAAAACCCCGCACTCAGGCGTAGTGCGTAGGATCCGGCACGCCAGCCTTGGCGAAGCCTTCGGCACGAAGCCGGCATGCATCGCAGTGACCACACGCCCTGCCCTCGGCGTCGGCCTGATAGCAGCTGACCGTGGCCGAGAAATCCACACCCAGACGCATGCCTTCGCGGACGATGTCACCCTTGCCCATCTGCATCAGCGGCGCATGGATGCGGATGCCCGCCCCTTCGACGCCAGCCTTGGTCGCGACGTTCGCCAGTGCCTCGAACGACTCGATGAACGCCGGGCGGCAGTCCGGATAACCGGAATAGTCGACGGCGTTGACGCCGCAGAAAATGTCGGTCGAGCCGAGTACTTCGGCCCAGCCCAGCGCGATCGACAGCATGATGGTGTTGCGGGCGGGCACATAGGTGACCGGGATACCTTCACCGCCATCTTCGGGCACATCGATATCGGCGGTCAGCGCCGACCCGCCGATGCTGCGCAAGTCCACGTGGACCGTCTTGTGCGTAACCGCGCCGAGCATCTTCGAGACCCGCTCCGACGCCTCCAGCTCGGAGCTATGACGCTGACCATAGGCGACGCTGAGCGCATACACGTCGAATCCCTGCTCGCGGGCCATCGCGATGGTCACCGCGGAGTCCATGCCGCCGGAGACGAGGATCACGGCTTTGCGGGAGGGGTTCGGCGTATTCATGGCGGTACCTTTCTAAAGACGTTTCAGTGGCCGGCCGCATCGTTCCATAGCAGCTTGTGCAACTGCAGCTGGAAACGCACCGGCAGGCGTTCGGCGATGATCCACTCGGCCAGCTCGCGCGGCTCCACCTTGCCCCACACCGGCGAGAACAGGCACATCGCCCGGCTATCGAGGCGGTGTTCCCGGACCGCGTCACGCGACCACTCGAAGTCGCCGCGGCTGGCGATCACGAATTTGACCTGGTCGTGGGGCAACAGGTGATCGAGGTTGGACCAGAGATTGCGTGCGCTCTCGCCCGAGTCAGGGGCCTTCAGGTCCATGACTTTACGGACGCGCGGATCGACCGCGGAGACATCGAGCGCACCGGAGGTCTCAAGCGACACGTCGTGCCCGGCGTCGCAGAGCTTGCGCAAGAGGATTTGGCAGCGCTTCTGCGCCAGCGGCTCGCCCCCGGTCACGCAGACGTGGCGGGTCCCGTAGCTGGCGACTTCGGCGACGATGGCATCGATGTCGTGCCACTGGCCGCCGTGGAACGAATACTCGGTATCGCATCAGACGCAGCGCAAGGGGCAGCCGGTCAGGCGCACGAATACCGTGGGCCAGCCAATCGCATCGGCTTCGCCCTGAACGGAGTGGAAGATCTCAGTGATCCGCAGCCGCTCCGCGACGGGCGCGACCGGCGAGACGTCCGCCGGGATTGCGGTGCTGCCGTTCATGGGATCAGTTGGCCGTCTGGCGCTGCAGACGACGCAGGCGTTCCTGTGCGAGGCCGGCAGCCTTGGAACCGGGATACTTCGCCGTGACCTGCTTGAGCGTGGCGATGGCGGCGTCCTGCTGCTTCAGCTCGATCTGGCAATAGCCGACCTTGAGCAGGCCGTCGGAGACCTTGTCGCTCTGCGGGTACTGCTTGACCAGCCGCTGGAACGCCTCGATCGCCACCGGGTAGTTCATCGTGACGTAGTACGACTCACCCAGCCAGTAGTAGGCGTTGGGCGCGAGCGGGCTGTCCGGGTACTTGATCAGGAAGTCGCGAAAACCACGCGATGCGGTGACGTAATCGCCGCCACGAAGCGACTTGAACGCCGCGTCGTACGCGGCTTGCTGGTCGCCGCTGGCGGGAGCGGAAGCGGCGCCTGCTGCCGTCGGAGCCGCGGCAGCGGCCTGGGCGGCCGGACTCTGCTGCGAGGCGGCAGGCGGCGCGGCGGAGGCCTGCGGTGCGGCGGGTGCGGCGGGCTGCTGGCCCTGAGGCGCGGCGCCACCCTTTTCGATACGGCCCAGACGCGAATCGACATCCGCGTACTGCGCCTTCTGGGAATCCTGTAGTTGCTGGTTCTGGTGCTGCAGTTCTTCGATCTGACCCTGCAGCTGGGCCACCTGCTGCTGGAGATCGTTGACCTGATTGACCAGTGTGGTCGAACCGGCCTGGGCCTGCGACTGCTGCTCGAGCCGCGCGACGCGATCGGCGAGACTGAGGCGCGTGTCCTGCGCGGTGGCGGGCAGACCAAAAAGCATGGCGGACGCAAGAGCGCCCGCCATGCCAAGCCTGGCCGTAAAGCTGGTAGCCAGAGTCTTCTTCATTACTTACTTCGCGGTGTAGACGATCTCAACGCGACGGTTCTTGGCCCAGCAGTCATCGTTGTGCTCACGGCAGGTCGGCTTCTCTTTGCCGTAGCTCGTGACGTTGACCTGACCAGCCGAACCACCAGCCGCCTGGAGAGCGCTGGAGACGGCATTGCCGCGACGCTCGCCGAGGCCGAGGTTGTACTCGCGGGTACCGCGCTCGTCGGTGTTACCCTCGAGGGTCATGGCCGACTGCGGACGATCCTGCAGGTACTTGGCGTGGCAAGCGATGATCTGCTGGAACTCCGGCTTGACGTCGTTCTTGTCGAAGTCGAAGTACACAACGCGCTGACGCAGGCAAGCGTCGGTGTCGAGGTCGGACGGCTGGTACTTGCCGTCGTTGGTCGGAGCCTGGGTCTGCGTGACCGGCTGCGATTCGGTCGGAGCGACCGGCTTGACCTGCTTCTTGGAGCAAGCGGCCGCGCCCACGCAGAGCAGGGCAGCCAGGGTGACGGTAACAGTCTTATTCATGGGACGTTCCTTCAAACAGTTGAGTTCCGACAGTCGGTTTTCGGTTTCGGGACAGGCACCGCCGGTTGTCCGGCTGTTTTTCTACTTACATCTACGCCGACGGGGCGCTGTCCCGCACCCTGCGTCTTCGTTCCGATAACCGCCGCGAAGCGGCTACCGGTTAATTGTCGTCCGCAGAAAAGGCGCGGAATATCCGCGCCCTTCCCTGGACGTTGCCGACGCCGCGCCCCCGAAGGGTCGCCGCATCAGCGCTGTCGATAGGGTCCCCACGACGGTTCGCGCACGTCGCCGTCCGAGAGGACGAGGCGCTGACGCACGGCACCATCTGCCGAAACCGCATACAGGACGCCGCGCGTACCCTGCGATGCGGCGTAAAGCAGCATGCTGGCGTTGGGCGCGAAGCTGGGCGAATCGTCCACGTTACCCGGGGATACGAAGCGCACCTGCCCGCCCAGACTGCGGTCCATGATGGCGATACGATACACGTTCCCGTTGCCCTGCACCATCGCAATCTGCTTACCGTCATAGCTGACGGAAGCGCTGGCGTTGAAGCCACCCTGGAAGGTCACGCGGGTGGCCGCGCCGCCGGCGGCGGACATCTGGTAGATCTGGGGCTTACCCGAGCGATCCGAGGTGAAGAGGATGCTCTGGCCGTCAGGGGTGAAGGTCGGCTCGGTGTCGATCGCGAAGTTGTTGGTCACCCGCGTTTCGGTGCGGCTGGCCACGTCGATGACGAAGATCTCGGGGTTACCCACGTAGGACAGGCTCACCGCCAGCTTGCTGCCATCGGGTGACCAGGCGGGAGCGCTGTTGATGCCGCGCGGGTGCGAGGCGATCAGGCTGCGCGAGCCCGTATTGATGTTCTGGATATAGACCGCCGAATTGCCACTCTCGAAGGAGACGTAGGCGATCTTGCTGCCGTCCGGCGACCAGGCCGGCGAGAGCAGCGACTCACGCGAACGGGCGACGACCTGCGGATTGAAACCGTCCGAGTCGGCCACGATCAGCGAGTAGGTCGCGTTGTTACCCACGCCCACGGCGGTGATGTAGGCGATGCGAGTCCAGAAGGCGCCGCGGACGCCGGTGATCTTTTCATAGATCTGGTCGGCGATCTGGTGCGCGACGCCACGCAGGTCACCCGCAGGCGCGGTGAACGACTGGGCCAGCAGGCTCTGCTGCTTGTTCACGTCCCACAGCTCGTAATCGATCTTCAGGTTGCCGCCGCCGGCGTCGCTGATGCGGCCGATCGTGAGGAAATCCTGCTTGAGCAGACGCCAGGTGGCGAACTTGATGTCCGAGCCCTGAGACGGCGTCTCGACGATGTCGGCCTTGTCCAGCGAGCGGAACTTGCCGGAGCGGTTGAAATCCGCGCGAATGACGTCGGCGACGTCGGTCGGAAGCGGCGCACCGCCAGCCTGGGCGAACGGCACCACGGCAATCGGGGTAGCCGTCTTCAGGCCGCCGACGATGTCCACATTGAGGGACTGGGCAGCGGCCGGACCGGCCACGAAGGCGGTCAGGGCAACCAGGAGGATGGCGAGGCGGGAAAGCATTCTGCGCATGGGCGGATTCATTGCGACCTGGGGTTGGGGGACGGCGACGGCATGTTAGCGCGCTGGAAGCGGCCAGCGTGACCCGATTATGAACCGCCCCGCCCGGCGCAGCCGGGTCGGGGCGCGACACATCATTGCGGCCTGAACGTGAAGGTGAGGTTGCGCTGGAAGACGTCCTCGAAGCCCTGATAGGGCAACGGCTGGGCGCGCAGCACCGCGTTCTCGATCGAGGCCTTGCCCGCCGCGTCGTAAGGACAGCTGGCATCGGCCTTCGCGCTGAGCACCTGCCCACCCGGAATCTGGGTGATATGCACCGCGCAAGGCGCGTCCGGCATATTGTCCGGGCGCAGCCAGTTCGGCGTCACCGCATTCTGGATGGCGGCGATGTACAGAGCCTGCTTGCTGTTGTCCTTGCCGTTCTGGCCGGTCTGGACCTTGTCGGCAGGGGGAAGATTCTCCCGGCCGTCGTCCTTGGCGTTGGCCAGATCCTTCAGCTGCTGCTCGGCTTGCTTCTTCTTGCTGTCGGCCTGCTTGGTCTGCGACTTGGCGGCATCGAGCTGCTTGAAGATCTCGTCGATCTGCTTCTGTTTTTCTTTCTTCTTCTCTTCCTGCTGCGCATCCAGCTCGGCCTGACGCTGACGCTGTTGCTCTTCCTGCAGGCGCTTCGCGTCCTCGGCCTTCTGCACGGCGTCGTCGACCACCTTCTCCTGGTCCTTCAGGGCCGGCGTCTTGGGCGGCGGCGGCAACGTCTCGACCTTGGGCTTCTCCGGCTGCGGCGGCGTCGGCGTGGGCTGCGCGGGCGGTGGCGGCACGGTGTTGGGCACCGGCTTCTGCGTGTGCTTGGGAGGCGGCGCGCCCGTCGGACCGATCAGGGTCGCTTCGATGATCTGACCCGGCAACTGGATGGGCGCCGGACACTTCAGCGGATTCCAGTCGGCGGGCAAGCCGATGGCGTCGGCCCACTTTTCGTAGTCCGAGCACGGGATGATCGCGAGACCCAGGAAGGCCACGATACCGATGTGCAGGAGCGCGGCGAGGACGACCGCGCGCGGCGTACCGTTACGGTTTTCCATTCTGCGCGCCCGACTCCGGCTGGCTCATCAGGCCGATCTTGGAGACGCCCGCTTCCTGGAGGATCGGGAGGATCTGGTAAACCTTGCCGTAGCCCACGCGCTGATCGCCGGCGACGAGCACCTGAAGCTCGGGATTGGCATCGTGGAACGCCGTGATCTTGCTCTTGAACTCATCGGCGCTGACCGGCTCGCGCTTGGTGCCGTTCGCGGTGAGGTAGATCTGCCCACCCTCGTCCACCGAAACGACGATCGGGTCTTTCTTGTCCTGCAGGGACTTGGCGTTGGTCTGCGGCAACTGGATGTCGACGCCGAGGTTCATCATCGGTGTGGTGACCATGAAGATGATCAGCAGCACGAGCATGACGTCGATGTACGGCACGACGTTGATCTCGGACTTCAGCTTGCGCTTGTGACGGCGATGTACGTTACGCGTGGCCATGGGGCGGCGGGCTCAGGCGACGTCGTCGGCGTGGATCTGGCGCTGCAGCACCGAGGAGAATTCTTCCTGGAAGACCTCGTAACGCGACGCGACGCGCTCCACCTTGGTGGCGAAGCGGTTGTAGGCCCAGACCGCCGGGATGGCGGCGAACAGGCCCATGGCCGTGGCGATCAGGGCCTCGGAGATGTGCGGGGCGACGACCGAGATGGTCACGTCCTTCATCTCACCCAGACCCTGGAAGGCACCCATGATGCCCCAGACGGTACCGAACAGGCCGATGTAGGGGCTGATCGAACCGACGTTGGCGAGGAATTCGAGGTTCTGTTCGAGCTTGCCGATCTCGCGGGTGCCGGCCACGCGCATGGCGCGCTCGGAGCCTTCCATGATGCGGTCGGCATCGGTCACGCGGCGCTGGCGCTGGCGAGCGAATTCGCGGAAACCCGCCTCGAAGACGTTCTCGATGCCGTGCTGCCCCTCGCGGTTGCCCACCTCGCGGAACAGGGCGGCCAGGTCGGCGCCGGACCAGAAACGATCCTCGAAGGTCTCGGCGTTGTCGTGGGCGGTCTTCAGCTGGCTGTACTTGCGGATGATGATGACCCACGACAGGAACGAGAAGACGAGCAGAAGCAGCATCACCAGCTGCACCGGCAGGCTCGCTTCCGCGACCAGCTTGAAAATGTTCAGTCCACCGTTCATCGCTTGAAGGCTCTCCGCCGGGTATCTGGGGCTTAGGTGATAGGGAAGGTCTGGGGGAACAGCCCGGCCGGAATCTGGGCCGGACGCATCGTGTCGAGGTTGACGCAGGCTGCTCGCACCGTGGCTCGCAACAACGTCGTGCCCCCACACACGATCTCCTGACCGAACAGCATACTGGCTGAACGCCTCTCTTTGACGGCGACCGTGACCTGGAGTTCATCATCCAGACGGGCCGGACGCAGGAAGTCCAGGTGCATCTCGCGGACGACGAAGCCGAGCGAGGTGGATTCCCTCAGGGCCAGCTGGTCGATGCCCTGGGCGCGCAGCCATTCGGTACGGGCCCGCTCCATGAAGCGCACGTAGTTGGCGTGATACACGACACCACCGGCGTCGGTGTCTTCCCAGTAGATGCGGACAGGAAAGCTGAAATCGCTCATGCGTCGTCCGAAAAAAGGTCGGGCATGGCCGTCTGACGCGGGGGCGGATTGAGCCCGAGGTGGCGCCAGGCCTTGGCCGACGCCATGCGGCCGCGCGCGCTGCGGATCAGGTAACCCTGCTGGATCAGGTAGGGCTCGACCACGTCCTCCAGGGTGCCGCGATCTTCACTCAGGGCCGCCGCGAGCGACTCGACACCGACCGGGCCGCCCTCGAAGTTCTCGATAATCGTACGCAGCAGGCGGCGATCGAGATCGTCGAAACCTTCCGCGTCGACCTTGAGCATGTCCGTCGCCGCCCGGGCCAGGGCATGGGTGATCTTGCCGTCGCCCCGCACTTCGGCGTAATCGCGCACCCGGCGCAGCAGCCGGTTGGCGATACGCGGGGTACCGCGCGAGCGCCGGGCGATCTCGATCGCGCCATCCATATCGCAGTCGATGCCGAAAATTTTCGCGGCACGCCGGACGATCGCGGTCAGCTCGTCCACGCTGTAAAACTCCAGCCGCTGGATGATGCCGAAGCGATCGCGCAGTGGGCCGGTGAGCAGGCCCGCGCGCGTGGTGGCGCCGATCAGGGTGAAGGGCGGCAGGTCCAGCTTGATCGACCGGGCGGCAGGACCCTCGCCGATCATGATGTCGATCTGGAAGTCTTCCATCGCCGGATAGAGGACCTCCTCGACCACCGGCGAAAGCCGGTGGATCTCGTCCACGAAGAGGACGTCATTGGCTTCGAGGTTGGTCAGCAGCGCGGCGAGATCGCCGGCGCGCTCGAGAACGGGGCCCGAGGTGGAGCGTACATTGACGCCCAGCTCGTTGGCGATGACGTGGGACAGCGTGGTCTTGCCCAGACCCGGAGGCCCGAAGATCAGGACGTGATCGAGCGCACCCTGACGACGACGCGCCGCTTCGATGTAGATCGACATCTGCTCGCGCACCGTCTCCTGGCCGAGGTATTCGGCCAGGCGCTTCGGCCGGATGCTCGCCTCCAGGGCGTCGTCATCCATGGCGGCGGTGGCGGAAATAATGCGGTGCTCGGACATGCCCGCATTATGGCATGCCGCCTCAGATCTCGACCTGCGCGCCCAGCTCGATCAACCGGTTGCCCGGAATCTGAAAGAACGCCGTGGCCGGCATCGCGTTACGCGCCAGGAAGGCGAACAGCTTGTCGCGCCACAACGCCATACCCGGACGCCGGGCATCCGCGACGATCGTTTCGCGGGACAGGAAGAACGTCGTGTCCATCATGTCGAAGTCGAGCCCCCGCGAGCTGGCGCGGGACAGCGACAGCGGAATATTCGGATCCTCAGCGAAGCCATAGCGCAGCTGCAGCCCGAAGAAGCCGCCACCGTACTCGATGACTTCCATCCGCTCGTCGAAGTCCGCCACCGGCGTCTCCAGCATTTCGACGGTAAGGAGCACGTTGCGCTCGTGCAGCACCTTGTTGTGCTTGAGGTTATGCAGCATGGCGTGCGGCACGGCGTTCTGGTTGGCCGTGAGGAACACGGCCGTCCCCGGCACGATCAGCGGCGGGTGATCGGCGATATTCGCGACGAAGGGTTCGAGGGCCAGGCCGGACTGCTTGATCTCGCGGACCACCAGCTCCCTGCCCCGCCGCCACGTCGTCATCATGGTGAAGATCACCACGCCGAGCACCAGGGGAACCAGCCGCCATGAGCGATTTTGAGCGCGTTGGCACCGAAGAACGCGAGATCGGTGATGAGGAAGATGACGCCGACGGTGATGACCGCCGACCAGTGCCAGTTCCAGCGACGGCGCGCGACCACCAGGGCGAGCAGCGTCGTCATCGTCATCGTACCGGTCACGGCGATGCCGTAGGCCGCGCCCAGATTGTTCGACGAGCGGAAGCCGATGACGGCGAGGAACACCAGCACCATCAGCAGGCGATTCACCCAGGGCACGAAGATCTGGCCGGACATCTCGTGCGAGGTGTGCACGACGGCCATGCGCGGCGAGTAGCCCAGCGACATGGCCTCGCGGGTCATCGAGAACGCGCCGGAGATCACCGCCTGCGAGGCGATCACGGCGGACGCCGTCGCCAGCGCGATCATCGGATACAGGAGGTTCTCCGGCACCATCTTGTAGAACGGGTTCTCGATGGCGGTCTGATCGTGCAGCAGCAGCGCGCCCTGCCCGAAATAGTTGATCAGCAGCGCCGGCAGGACGAAGAAGAACCAGGCCAGGCGAATCGGCTTCTTGCCGAAGTGACCCATGTCGGCATACAGCGCCTCACCACCGGTGAGTGCCAGCACGACACCACCAAGCGCGATGAAGGCGGAGCGGCCGTGCTCCGTGAAGAACTTCACGGCGTAGTACGGATTCAAGGCCCAGAGCACCTGCGGATGCTGGATCAGCTGGCGCAGCCCCAGCCACGCTAACACCAGGAACCACAGCGTCATGACCGGCGCGAACGCCTTGCCGACGATCTCGGTGCCGTGCCGCTGGATCGCGAAGAGCACCACCAGGATGACCAGGCAGATCGGCACCACGTAGGTGTCCAGCGATGGCGCGGCGACCTCCAGGCCCTCCACCGCCGAAAGCACGGACATCGCCGGCGTGATCACGCCATCGCCATAGAACAGCGAGGCGCCGAAGATGCCGATCGCGGCCAGAACCCAGCGCGCCCTTGGCGAACCGCTGACGCTGCGCTGCGCGAGCGCCATGAGCGCCATGATGCCGCCCTCGCCCTTGTTGTCGGCGCGCATCACGAAGGTGACGTATTTGAGCGAGATCACCATCAGCAACGACCAGAAGATCAGCGAGAGCACGCCGAGCACCGCGGCAGGCTGCGGCGTCATGCCGTGCGTGCCGAGCGTTTCCTTCATCGTGTACAGCGGGCTGGTGCCGATGTCGCCGAAGACGATACCGATGGCGCCCAGAGCCAGCGCGGCCAGTTTCTTGCCGCGCGCGTTCTGAAGTTCTTCGGCGGGATTGTGATGGCCCATGGCTCAGCCCCCCAGGGCGGCGCGGAGCGCCTTGCGGATGATGGCTTCGGCGGTGTCGCCGTCGGCGGCGGCCTTCTGGACCAGACGCGACGCTTCGACCGGCTTGTAGCCCAGCTGCTGAAGGGCCACCGTGGCTTCACTTACGGGATCGACCGGCGCGGACACGCCCGCCCCCATCGCCGCCGGCAGGCGCACGCCCACCGCGTCGACGCGGTCACGGAGTTCCACGACCATCCGCTCGGCGGTCTTCTTGCCGATGCCCGGAATCTTGGTCAGGGCCACGACGTCGCCCGCATGAACCAGGCGCGACAGCTCATCGGTCGACACGCCCGAAAGCACGGCCAGCGCGATCTTCGCGCCGATACCGCTCACCTTGAGCAGGTTGCGGAACATCGCCCGCTCGGCTTCGTGCATGAAGCCGTAAAGCGACACGCCATCCTCTTTCACCGCGTAATGCGTGAGAAGGATGACCTCCTTGCCGGTCGCCGGAAGGTCGTAAATGGTCGACATGGGAGCGTCGACCTCGTAACCCACGCCACCCACCTCGATGAGGAGGGAGGGCGGCTGCTTGCTGATAAGAGTGCCTCGCAGGCGGCCGATCATCGGCGACGTCTCCATGCCGTGCGCGGGATACCCACGCGTTCAATGCTGGAACGGGTATGCGCGTGGGCGATCGCGATCGCCAACGCGTCGGCGGCGTCCGCCTGGAGCGGACCCTTGATACCGAGGATCATCCCGATCATGTGCTGGACCTGGGTCTTGTCGGCGCGGCCGGTACCGACCACCGCCTGTTTGACCTCGGTCGCCGCGTACTCATGCACGACGATTCCCTGGCTGACAACGGCACACACGGCCGCGCCACGCGCCTGACCCAGCTTCAGGGCCGAGTCGGCGTTGCGCGCCATGAACACACGCTCGATCGCGGCTTCCGCGGGAGCATGCGTACCGATGATGGCGCAGAGTTCGTCAAAGATGCGTTTCAGCCGGAGGGGAAAGGTCGCTTCCCCGCCGACAACGAGCGCGCCATGCCAGACATGGGTGAGCGCGCCATTGTCGGCGACGTCGATGAGACCGACGCCCGTACGCTGGCTACCCGGATCGATACCGAGGATGCGGGTCATGACAGCGAATTAATACGCAAGACGATAAGGGGGCGGAGGCGTCACGCCTCGTCCGCATCCTGCGTCGGGAGAACGGCGTTGTGGTAGACCTCGTCGACGTCGTCCAGCGCGTTGAGCCGGTCGAGAAGCTTCTCGAAATGCTCCAGCGCCTCGCCGGTCGGCGTGACCAGGGGGCCGTTGGGCCGCATGACCACGTCGGAGCTTTCGACCTCGAAGCCCGCCGCCACCAGCGCCTTGCGCATGGCCTCCACGGCGATCGGGTCGGCGGCGAGCAGCACCGTACCGACGCCGTTCTCGATGACGATGTCTTCCGCGTTGTTTTCGATCGCGGCCTCTTCGAGCTTGCCCTCGATGTCCGCGTCGCCGCCGGTATGGATCAGCACCTGACCCACACGGGTGAACTGGAACGCGACCGAGTTGGTCGTCCCGAGGTTGCCGCCGAGCTTGGTCAGCGACGCGCGGACGTCGGCGACCGTGCGGGTCTGGTTGTCGGTGACGCAGTCGATGATCAGCGCGGTGCCCGCCGGGCCGTAGCCCTCGTAGCGAACCTCGTGCATGTCCGCCCCGCCCTCGGCACCCGAACCGCGCTTGATCGCGCGATCGATGGTGTCCTTGGTCATGTTGGCGCCCAGCGCCTTGTCGACAGCCGCGCGCAGGCGCGGGTTGCCGTTGGGATCGGGCACGCCGCCACGGGTGGCGATGGTGATTTCGCGGATCAGCTTGGTGAACACCTTGGCGCGCTTGGCGTCTTCGGCATTCTTGCGACCTTCGATGGAAGGGCCTCTACCCATGTTCGATTCCTGGACTTACCGGACGGACGAGGGCGCGATTCTATCCGCAATCACGTCGGGGGGCTAAGGGGGGTATCGAAACGCCCCTCCCTCAGGAAGACACCGACCTGCCTGGCGACGTCCGCCGACACCAGCATGCCGGTGTGGCTGGTCTCCAGAACGCAGTGCGCGCAAAGCCCCGGCAGGCGGGTTTCTTCGACGCCGACGGAACCATCGTGCTCGGCGCCGAGTTCGCCGACGAAAGCCCCCAGACCGACCGGCATGCGGCCGGCGATCATGCCGACCTCGCGGGAACCGTCCCAGCGGTCCAGACCGTGCTCGAGCAGACCCCGGGCGCGCCCCAGCAGCATGTCGCCGCCCCAGCGGTGGGTCAGCCCACGGGCCGCGCCACTGCCATTGAGCGGCGAACCGAGGCATACGATGCGACCCTCGGGCAGGTCCTCGTCGCGGCAGGCCAGCAAAGCAAGGATGCCGCCCAGGCTGTGCCCTACGACGTGGACGGGCCCTGGCCCCAGATGGCGTATACGCTTGCGCAGCCGCGCGATCGCCTGCTCCGGCGGCGCGGCCACGCTCATGTATTCGAACTGGTGAACCCGGAAACCTTCCTCGCGCAGCCGCCGGCTGAGCATCGCCATGGCGAAGCCCCGCATCCACAAGCCATGGAGGAGCAGGACATCGGCAGGCGAGTCACTCATGGACGCGGGGCTCCGAGGGGTCAGGCTTTCAGCGCCTCCGCGGCGGCGACGCGGACGTGCAGTTCTTTCAGCTGCGGCTCGGAGACCGGCGACGGCGCATCGGTCATGAGGTCCTGGGCGCTGGTGGTCTTCGGGAAGGCGATGACGTCACGGATGGATTCCGTACCCGCCATGAGCGCGGCGATGCGGTCGATGCCGAAGGCCAGGCCGCCATGGGGCGGCGCGCCCATGCGCAGCGCCTTGAGGAGGAAGCCGAACTTGGCCTCCGCCTCGTCCGCGCCGATGCCGAGCAGGTCGAATACGGTGCTCTGCATCTCGGGACGGTGGATACGGATGGAGCCTCCACCGATCTCGTTGCCGTTGAGGACCATGTCGTAGCCGCGGCTGACGGCGTCAGCGGCATGGGCGCGAAGATCGGCGATGTCGTCGACCTTCGGGGCGGTGAACGGGTGATGGAGCGCGACGAAGCGTTTTTCTTCGTCGTCGTACTCGAACATCGGGAAGTCGGTGACCCACAGCGGTTTCCAGCTGTTTTCGACCAGACCGCGATCGCGACCGACACGGATGCGCAGGGCGCCCATGAAGTCGGTAACCGTCTTCCATGCGCCTGCACCGAAGAACACGATGTCGCCGTTGCCGGCGCCCGTGAGCGACAGCACCTGTTCGAGCGCGGCGTCGTCGAGGAACTTGGCCACCGGCGAGTTGATGCCTTCGCGGCCCTTGGCGAGGTCGTCGACCTTCAGCCAGGCAAGGCCCTTCGCGCCGTAGCGACCCGCGTATTCGGTCAGACCGTCGATGTCCTTACGCGACAGATCCGCCGCGCCAGGCACGCGCAGGGCCGCCACGCGACCGGCCGGATCGTTGGCGGGACCGGAGAAAACCTTGAACTCGACGTGCTTCACGGCCTCGGCGATGTCCGTCAGCTCGAGCGCGATGCGCAGGTCGGGCTTGTCGGACCCGAAGCGGCGCATGGCCTCGGCATAGGTCATACGCGGGAACGACGCATCGAGCTCGACCTTGCGCACTTCGCGGAAGACGTGGCGGATGAGGTTCTCGACGAAGTCCTGGACGTCACGCTCTTCGACGAAGGCGAACTCCAGGTCGAGCTGGGTGAATTCCGGCTGGCGGTCGGCGCGGAGGTCTTCGTCGCGGAAGCAGCGGGCGATCTGATAGTAGCGATCGAAGCCGGCCATCATCAGGATCTGTTTGAACAGCTGCGGCGACTGCGGCAGCGCATAGAACTGGCCCGGGTGCACGCGGCTCGGGACCAGATAGTCGCGCGCGCCTTCCGGCGTGGCCTTGGTCAGGATCGGGGTTTCGATGTCCTGGAAACCGGCGGTATCGAGATAACGACGCAACTCGCGGACCAGTGCGGTACGCGTGCGCATCATCTGCTGCATCTCGGGACGGCGCAGGTCGAGGTAGCGGTAGGTCATCCGCATGTCCTCGTTCGGCGTCTCGTGCTGCGCGAACGGCAGGTCGCGGGCTTCGTTGAGGATCTCGACGGAATCCGCCAAGAGCTCGACGGTGCCGGTCCTGAGCTTGTCGTTAGGCGACAGACGCTGGCGAATCTGACCCGTGACGCGGATGACGAACTCGTTTCCCAGATCGCCGGCGACGGCGAAGGCGACGGCATTCTCGCGCTCGATCACGACCTGGGCGATGCCCTCGTGGTCACGAAGGTCGACGAAGGCCACGTGGCTCTGCAGGCGAAGGGTGTTGACCCAGCCGCACAGGGTGACTTCCTGACCGATCAGCGACTCGTCGATGAGTCCGCAAAAATGAGTGCGCATGCGCTTGAAGCTTCGTGGGAAAAGACCCCGGATCGTAACACGACCGGGGTCCCCAGGCGCCGACGGGAGCCGCTCAGCGGCCGATATCGAACTTCGCGCGGCAACCGTGATCGGCCCAGATGCCGTCCCGGGTGAAGCCGTAGCTGTAGCCCTCGCGACAGGAGGCATTGGAGTTCTGTTCGACCAGGCGAGCACCGCGGCCGAGCGGCCAGCGGCAGAACACGCGCTTGTTGTCTTCGCTGTCGCAGGAGACGATCTGGCCGCTGTTGCCGCCATACCCCGGACGACCGCCACCGGGACGACCATCGTCACCCCAGCCCGGCCGACCGCCATCGCCCCAGCCCGGACGCCCGCCACCGCCCCAGCCGCCGGCCTCCTGGAAGATGCCGCGGCAACCGTCGTCGACCCACAGGCCGTTGCGGTCCATGTCCCAGGTGCGACCCCGTATGCAGGCGGTCTTCGAATCCTGGCGGATCAGGCGGGCGTCACGCCACGGCACCCGGCAGTAGGACCGGCGGCCGTTGTCGCTGAAGCAGTTGACCGTGTCGCCGCCGCGCTGGGCATGGGCGACGTGCGGCGTAGCGAACAGGCCCGCGCCCAGCGCCAGCATGCCGACCAACCCAAGAATGCGTTTCATACCCCTGACCTCCGATGTGTGTGGCGCAAAAACTATCGGAAGGATCCGCAACGCTGTTTGAACGGATCGCAGGAAAACGTTGCCGCGAAGAGCAGTCCGTCAGTCGCCCGTGGACTTCGAGCCCGCTGCGGGAGCGGGAGCTGGAGCGGGCGCCGGGGACGGAGCCGGCGCAGCGGCCGGCGCGGGCGCGCCGGACGAGCCTTCCGCAAGATTTCGCTTTTTGTCGCCGTCCTTCTTGAAATCCGTCTCATACCAGCCACCGCCGGCAAGGCGGAACTGCGGCGCGCTCAGCATCCGGCCGACCTGCGGTTCGCCGCAGCTGGGGCACACCGACGGATCGGCGTCGGACATCTTCTGCAGCCGCTCGAAACGATGACCACAAGCCTTGCACTGGAATTCGTAGATGGGCATGACGCGGGAGCCTTGGGATTCAGCCCGGCATTATCTGGCCGGCGCGGGGATTTTCAATGATCCGCCCGGCGGCACGAACGCGGAACCGGGCACAGGATTTTGCATTGCACCAACATGGTCTTACGAGCCAGTTTCGTGCCAGACCCTCAAAAAAAGGGCTCTTCATGCCTTCGTTTCACCATTATGGCGCATTTGTTACGAGCGTGTTGACGCACCGCAAGGTGCGTGCATAGCGTGAATCCAACGCGGCACTTTCGTCCGCGTCCGCGGGGTGTCCCGCCTCGCGTACCGTAGCTCGCCCTGGGGACCCATCAATGACGACAGGCAAGACCCTACGACGCAAACCGTCGGCCAGCTTCTGGCTACCCGCGCTTGGCCTCATGATCGTGACGCCCGGCTATGCACAGGACACCACACCGCCCCCCGATACGAAGGAGGCACGCCAGCTCGATCAGGTGGTGGTCACGGGTACACGCAGCACGACGCGGACGGAAGCGAATTCGCTTTCCCCCATCGACGTACTTTCGCCCAAGGATCTTACCTCAACCGGCAGTACCGACCTCGCCACGGCGCTCGGACGCCTGCTGCCCTCCCTGGACTTTCCACGTCCCGCGATCAACGACGGTAACGACGCGATCCGCCCAGCCAGCCTGCGCGGCCTGTCCCCCGATGCCACGCTGGTCCTCGTCGACGGCAAGCGCTATCACACGTCGGCACTGGTCAATTACAACAATTCGGTGGGACGCGGCGCCGCACCGGCCGACCTGAATTCCATTCCGATCTCCGCGATCGACCACATCGAGGTGCTGCGTGACGGCGCCGCGGCGCAGTACGGATCGGATGCGATCGCCGGCGTGATCAACGTCGTGCTCAAACACGGCGCCGGCGAAGGCAAGAACTCGATCAATGCCAACTACGGCATCATGGACAAGGGCGACGGCGAAACCAACGGTATCGACGGGTCGCTCGGCATCGACCTCGGCGGCAAGGGAGCCGATGCGAAGGGCTGGGCGCGTATCGCGTTCAACTACCAGAATTCGATGAACACCAACCGCGCCTCGCCGGTGAGCCTGTTCACCCCGGAAGAGGCCGCCGACGGCAACGTCGCCCACCAGCGTTACGGCGACCCGGCGGTAAAGACCTATCAGGTACTGACCAACTTTCAGTATGCCGTCGCGCACAACGTCGACGTCTATGGTTTCCTCAGCCTCAGCCGTCGCGACGTCGTCTCCAACGGCTATTACCGCGGCGCCACCAACGCGCGCAACGTACCCGACATCTACCCCGACGGTTTCCTTCCGCAGATCGTCAACCATACCAACGACTCCACCGGCGTACTCGGTGTCAAAGGCGTGACCGACGGCGGATGGCGCTGGGACGCCTCCGGCAACTACGGCATCAACAGCCTGGTGTTCGACGTACAGAACAGCATCAACACCAATCTGTACTACTCCACCGGCGCGTCGCCGACGTACTTCAACGCGGGCACCTTCAAGAACTCGCAGGCGCTGGCCAACATCGACATCGGCAAGGACTTCAGTGTCGGCTGGCTGCCCAACCCCCTGACGCTCGCCTTCGGTGCCGAGTACCGCAAGGAGAAGTACCAGATCGATGCGGGCGATCCGGAGTCGTACTACTTCAATCAGAACACGCTGATTCCGGGCACGGACACGCCGTATGCGGGCGGTGCGCAGGTGTTTCCGGGCCTCAACCCGACCGCTGCCGGAAGCTTCACGCGACACAGCGAGGCGGCGTACGTCGATCTCGAAACCGACCTCACCGACAAGTTCTCCGCCGGGGTCGCCGGCCGCTACGAGCACTACAGCGACTCCGGCTCGACACGCTCGGGCAAGCTTTCCGCGCGCTACCAGTTCGTGCCTGAGTTCGCTCTGCGCGGCACCATCTCGAACGGCTTCCGCGCACCGTCGCTGGCCCAGCAGAACTATCAGTCGGTCGTGACCATCATCGACCCCACGACCGGCCAGCTTGCGCAGACCGGCACGTACCGCACCTCCGATCCCGCGGCCGTCGCCCTCGGCGCCAAACCGCTGAAGCCGGAGAAATCCGCGAACTACAGCATCGGCGCGGTGTGGGAACCGACCGCGGATTTCAGCGCCACGCTCGATCTGTACCAGATCCGTATCTGGCACCAGATTCTCTACTCCGACACCATCAGCCTCACCGACCCGTTGCTGGCGGCGTATTTCAACAGCGTGGTACCCGGCCAGCAGGTAACGGCGATTCAGTACTTCGCCAACTCGGCCGCCACACGCACGCGCGGTGCCGACCTCGTCCTGAACTATCGCGTGCCGACGACGAGCTTCGGCCAGTTCAACCTGCTGGCGAGCGGTAACTACAACAAGGTGAAGGTGCTCTCGGTCGGGGCGACGCCAGCCGTGTTGCAGGAGAATTCGTCAGGCCCGATCGAACTCTTCGGCCGATCCAGCCAGGGCATCCTGACCAGTGCGACACCGCGAACGAAGTTCCTGCTCGGTGCCGACTGGACACTCGGTGGATTCAACGCCCATGCGGACCTGACTCGCTACGGCTCGGTGATCCGCGTGAATACGGATCCGAGCACCGACCAGAAGTTTCCGGCGCGCTGGCTGCTCAATCTGTCCGGCGGTTACACCATCGGCCAGTGGAACTTCGGCGTCGGCGTGGATAACGTCACCAACCAGTACCCGCAGCGCGTGAAGCCGACCAACAGCGGCGAGGACTACTTCAGCGGCCTGCAGTACTCGGCGCTGTCGCCGTTCGGCTTCAACGGGCGGTATTACTACGCGAAGGTGGGGTTCCGGTTCTGAAGAACCGGAACGTGTAGGAGCGCGCCTTGCACGCGATCGTGAAGAATCGCGCGCGAGGCGCGCTCCTACACGGGCTTTTATGCCGCCTCGAAGATCAGGTGATTCCCATCCGAATCGACCCGGATCGTCTGCCCGGCCGAAAACGCACCCTGCAGGATCCGCTGCGCCAGCGGATTCTCCAGCTGCTGCTGGATAGCCCGCTTGAGCGGGCGCGCACCGTAGACCGGATCGAAGCCCGCACTGCCCAGCAGATCGAGCGCCTTGTCACTCAGTTCCAGCGACAGCTGACGATCGGCCAGACGCTTTGCCAGGTAATCCAGCTGGATGCGGGCGATCGACCGGATCTGCTTCTTGTCGAGCGGACGGAACACCACCAGGTCGTCCAGACGATTGATGAACTCCGGACGGAAGTGCGCCTGCACGACACCCAGCACGGATGCCTTCATCTGCATGTAGTCGGCCTCGCTGTCGCCCGCCTGCTCCTGGATCAGGTTGGAGCCCAGGTTCGATGTCATGACGATCACGGTGTTGCGGAAATCGACCGTGCGACCCTGACCGTCGGTGAGGCGACCGTCGTCCAGCACCTGCAGCAGGATGTTGAACACATCCGGATGCGCCTTCTCGACCTCATCGAGCAGGATCACGCTGTACGGACGACGACGCACCGCTTCTGTCAGGTACCCACCCTCTTCGTAACCGACGTAACCTGGAGGCGCGCCGACGAGGCGGCTCACGGAGTGCTTCTCCATGAACTCGCTCATGTCGATGCGGACCATCGCGTCCTGCGTATCGAACAGAAAGTCCGCCAGCGCCTTGCACAGTTCCGTCTTGCCGACGCCCGTGGGGCCGAGGAAAAGGAACGAGCCATAAGGACGGTTCGGATCCGACAAGCCGGCACGCGCGCGACGAATCGCATCCGACACCGCGCGCACCGCCTCTTCCTGCCCGACGACACGGGCGTGCAACGCACTCTCCATGTGCAGGAGTTTTTCGCGCTCGCCTTCGAGCATCTTGTTGACCGGAATACCCGTCCAGCGAGCGACGACCTCCGCGATCTCCTCGGCCGTCACGCGGTCCTGCAGCAGTGTGAAGTCCTGCTTCTCGGCCTGTTGCGCGGCCGCCAGCTGCGCTTCCAGAGCGGGCAAACGGCCGTACTGGATCTCGCTCATCGCACCGTAATCCTGGCGACGCTGTGCGGCTTCGAGTTCGAGGCGAGCCTGTTCGATCTGCTCCTTGATCTTCGTCGCGCCCTGCAACATCGCCTTTTCGGACTTCCATACCTCGTTGAGGTCCGAGAATTCGCGATCGAGGGTTTCGATATCCGACTCGAGGTTGGCGAGGCGCTGCTTCGACTCGTCGTCCGGCTCCTTCTTCAGCATCTCGCGCTGGATTTTCAGCTGGATCAGCCGGCGTTCGAGGCGATCGAGTTCTTCCGGTTTGGAGTCGATCTCCATGCGGATACGCGATGCCGCTTCGTCCATCAGGTCGATGGCCTTGTCGGGCAGCTGACGATCGGGGATGTAGCGCGCCGAAAGCGTGGCGGCCGCCACGATGGCCGGATCGGTGATCTCAACGCCATGATGGACGGCATAGCGCTCCTTCAGGCCGCGCAGGATGGCGATCGTGTCTTCCACGCTCGGCTCACCCACGTACACCTTCTGGAAGCGACGCTCGAGCGCGGCATCCTTTTCCACATACTTGCGGTATTCGTCGAGGGTCGTGGCACCGATGCAATGCAGTTCGCCACGCGCAAGCGCCGGCTTGAGCATGTTGCCCGCGTCCATCGCGCCGTCGGCCTTGCCCGCACCGACCATGGTATGCAGCTCGTCGATGAACAGGATGACCCGACCTTCCTGTCTGGACAGGTCGTTGAGCACGGCCTTGAGGCGCTCCTCGAATTCGCCACGGAATTTCGCGCCCGCGATCAGCGCGCCCATGTCGAGCGAAAGGACGCGTTTGTCGCGCAGGCCTTCCGGCACTTCGCCATTGACGATGCGCTGCGCCAGGCCTTCGACGATGGCCGTTTTGCCCACGCCGGGCTCACCGATCAGTACCGGATTGTTCTTCGTGCGGCGCTGAAGCACCTGGATCGTGCGTCGGATTTCCTCGTCACGGCCGATCACCGGATCGAGCTTGCCGTTCTCGGCCCGTTCGGTCAGGTCGATGGTGTACTTCTCGAGCGCCTGCCGCTGCTCTTCGGCGTTCTCGGACTGCACCTTCTCACCACCGCGCAGCTTCTCGATCGCGGCCTCGAGGCGCTCCTTCGTCGCGCCCGCGGCCTTGAGCGCACCACCCACTTCGCCACGATCCTCCAGCGTCGCCAGGAGGAACAGCTCACTGGCGATGAACTGGTCGCCACGCTGCTGGGCCAGCTTGTCAGTGAGGTTCAACAGGCGGTTGAGGTCGTTGCCGAGGTTGATGTTGCCCTCCTGGCCGCTGACGCGCGGCAGGCGGTCGAGGATCTCGCCCACACGCTGACGCAGCGCGGGTACGTTCACCCCGGCCTGGGTGAGCAATGGACCCGTCGAACCGCCTTGCTGGTCGAGCAGCGCGACCAGGACGTGGGCCGGCTCGAGCATGTTGTTGTCGCGGCCCACGGCCAGCGACTGTGCGTCCGCCAGGGCCTGCTGGAAACGCGACGTAAGTCTGTCCATTCGCATCGTAAGGTGTCTCCCAAAAGGTGATGGCGCGACCCGGGACCTCCCCGCGACCGCCTCTGGCGCAAGAGATGCGGCTCGAACATTAGTCCTTCAACGGTCAAAAGCGAGCACTTTTTTCACGCGAGCGACGGCATCCTCGGGGGATAGCCGCCCGATGGAAACGCCGTGACAGCCGACCGCGACACCTTGCCCCGTCCACCTGTGGATCTGATCGACAGCCGGACCGCTCTCTTCCTCGACGCCGATGGCACGCTCCTGGCGTTCGCCGACGACCCCGCCGCCGTCGCGCCCGCGGACGGCCTGATGGATACGCTGGATGCCCTGCGCAGGGACCTCGGTGGCGCCGTGGCACTGGTCAGCGGACGGGCCATCGCCGGGCTCGACGCGATCTTCCATCGTCCGGACTGGGCGGCTGCCGGGCAGCACGGCCTGGAGCGCCGGGACGACAAGGGCCAACTGGTGACAGTGCCGGTCGACGAGGAAGCCCTGGCCCGGCTGCGTGCGACGGTGCACGCCGTCGCGGCGGAACTGCCGGGGGTTCGGGTGGAAGACAAGAGCTGGTCGGTGGCGCTGCACTGCAGGGAACACCCCCGCTACGAAGCCGAACTGGCCAGACGCACGCCAGAGATCGCGGCGGCGTTTCCCGGCTTCGAACTCCAGCCGGGAAGCTACGTGTTCGAGTTCAAGCCGCGCGGCATGGACAAAGGGGTGGCGGTCGCCGCCTTTCTGGCAGAAGCGCCCTTCGCGGGCAGACGCCCGGTCTATCTGGGTGACGACCTGACCGATGAGCACGCCTTCGCCGTCGTCAACGAACGAGGCGGCGCGTCCATCCGGATCGGCACGCGGACCCCGTCGCAAGCCGCTTTCACATTGTCTAGCCCGAGCGACGTTCAGAATTGGCTGGATTCCGTGAAAGCCACGTTGACGCAAGGAGCCGTACGCGCACAATGAGCCGACTAGTCGTCATATCGAACCGCGTGGCGCTGCCTAAGCAGACGCAGACCGGTGGCCTTGCCTCCGCGATGAACGCGGCGCTGCAGGAAATGGGCGGCCTCTGGTTCGGCTGGAGCGGCAACATCGCTGCCGAGACCGGCAAGGAGCTGCACGAAGTCAGCGACGGACACATCGAATACGCCACGATCGACATGTCCAAAGCGGACCATGACGACTACTACAGTGGCTTCGCCAACCGGGCGCTGTGGCCCCTGTTTCACTACCGGGGCGATCTGGTCGACTACCGGCGCGACCACCTCGAAGGCTATTTCCGGGTCAACCGGGCATTCGCCAAGCGCGTGGCCAAGCTGCTCAAAAAAGACGACATCATCTGGGTACACGACTACCACCTGATTCCGCTGGCTTCCATGCTGCGCGAGCTGGGCGTCGAGAACCGGATCGGCTTCTTCCTGCATACGCCCCTGCCCGCCGCCGGTCTGCTGATCACACTGCCCCGCCACCGCGAACTGCTCGAGCCGCTGGCGTCCTATGATCTGGTGGGCCTGCATACGCAGCGCGACCTGCGTGCGCTGGAAGACTATTTCCTGCACGAACTGGGCGCTGCGATGCGCACGGGTGGCCGGATCCGCGCCGCCAACGGCCGCATCTTCCGCGCCGGTGTCTTCCCGATCAGCATCGATACGGCCGAAGCGGTCGAGCTGGCCCATCGCGCCGAAGACAGTGGTGCGGTCGCCAAGCTCCGGGCCAGCATCGACGATCGCCAGCTGATCATCGGCGTCGACCGCCTCGACTACTCCAAGGGCCTTCCGGAGCGCTTCGAGGGCTTCGCGCGGCTGTTGCGCGACCACAAGGACATGCGCGGCCGGGTCTCGCTGCTGCAGATCGCCCCGCCTTCGCGCTCGGACGTTCCGGAATATCGCTCGCTGCGCCGCGAACTCGAGCGCAGCGCCGGTCACATCAACGGCCAGTACGCCGAGCCCGACTGGGTGCCCATTCGCTACGTCAACAAATCCTTCGGGCACAAGGTGCTCGCCGGGTACTTCCGTGTGGCCAAGGTTGGCTTGGTCACGCCCCTGCGCGACGGCATGAACCTCGTCGCCAAGGAATACGTGGCCTGCCAGGACCCGCAGGATCCGGGCGTGCTGGTGCTGTCGCGCTTTGCCGGTGCGGCCCAGGAACTGGACGCCGCCCTGCTGGTGAACCCGTCCGATCTGGACGAGGTATCGGAAGCGCTCAAGCGAGCCCTCGAGATGCCGCTGAAGGAGCGGCGCATGCGCTGGCAGTCGATGATGGACGTGCTCGAGCGGAACGACATCACGACGTGGCGTAACGCGTTCCTGCATGCGCTGATGGAACCGCCCAAGGTGAAGCCGGAAATCTACGTGCAGCGGCCCATGACGGCCCCCTGAGGTCGTCGCCTCAGCGGGTCCAGATGAGGCTGGCGAAGCGGCCGCTGGCCGCACCGTCGCGACGATAGGAGTAGAGCCGGTCGTCGCGGAAGGTGTCGAAGCCGCCACCGGACACGTTCGTCACTCCCGCACGGGACAACTTGCGCTGCGCCAGCCCATACAGATCGCAGTGCCAGTGTCCGGGCCGCGTCGGCGTAAAAGCCGCTTCGGCGCCCGGATCCGTGTCGACGAAGGCCGCACGGACCTCCTCGCCCACTTCGTAAGACGCCGCACCGATCGCGGGTCCCAGCCAGGCCTGAACGCCATCGGCATCCATCCGGGCCACGGTGCGCTCCAGGACACCGGCCGCCAGTCCGCGCCAGCCGGCGTGAGCGGCGCCGATGGTCTCGCCATCCGTCGAAGAAAAAAGCACCGGCAGGCAGTCCGCCGTCAGGATGGCCAGGACACGGCCCGGCCCGCGTGCGATCGCGGCATCGGCCACGGGCTCTTCACCGTGGGCGCCCGGTGCGTCGGCCACGTCGACACCGTGGACCTGGCGCAGCCACAGCGGCGCCTCGGGAAGCCCGAGGGCCGGCAACAGCGCCGCGCGGTTGGCGGCCACCGCCTCCGGCGCATCGCCCGAGCGCAGGCCCAGATTGAACCGTCCGTACGGACCAACCGATACGCCGGGGCCGTTCCGGGTGGCAACGACGGCGCCGACGCCCGCGGGCGCCACCCAGTCCGGAACGATCCAGGCCTCGGTCATGCTCAGTCCTCGATCGGATGCAGCTCGGTGTCGAGCCGCAGCGTCGCGATCAGGGCGTCCTGATCCGCAGGCCGCGGCGAATCGAACTCGAGACGCTCACCGCTGATCGGGTGGTCGAAGGCCAGCTTCTCGGCATGCAGAGCCTGCCGACGGAAGCCGCGCAGGGCGTCGATCAGCTCCTGGCTGGCGCCGCGCGGCAGGCGCAGCCCGTTGCCATAGAGCTGATCGCCGACCAGCGGATGGCCGATATGCGCCATATGCACGCGAATCTGATGGGTACGCCCCGTCTCCAGGTTGCACTGGAGGACGCTGTGCGAGCGGAACCGCTCGCGCACCCGGTAATGGGTGATCGCTTCCTTGCCGCCGTCCACCACGTCGCGGACCCCCTGCTTCAGGCGATCGTGCTGGTGACGGCCGATCGGCTGATCCACCGTACCGCCGGCGACCATGGTGCCAAGGACCACCGCTTCGTACTGCCGGTGGACGTCGTGGCGCGAAAGCATGGCGACCAGGCCCGTGTGCGCCGCCAGGGACTTGGCGACCACCATGAGACCCGCCGTGTCCTTGTCGAGGCGATGCACGATACCGCCGCGTGGCAACTCGGCGAGCGACGGCGCGTGATGCAGCAACGCGTTCAGCAGGGTGCCCGCCGGATTGCCCGCCCCGGGATGGACGACCAGCCCCATAGGCTTGTCCAGCACCAGGAGGTCGTCGTCCTCATAGCGGATGTCCAGAGCGATATCCTCGGGCAGGGCGTGGACTTCCGCCTCCAGCTCCGCTTCCAGCACCACGTGCTCCCCACCCCGGACGAGATGCCGCGGAGCCACCCGGGCCCCGTCCAGCAACAGTTTCCCGTCCTTGATCCAGCCCGTCAGGCGGGATCGGGAGTAATCGGGGAACATCTCGGCCACGGACTGGTCGAAACGCCGTCCAGCGGCCGTCACCGGTACCGTGGCTTCATGCCGGACCGTCGTCATACCGACCCGCCCGGCCGAAGGCCGGTTTCGGCTATCATGCCCATTCGCTTAAGCATCCGAACTCTCTCAATGCGTGCAACCAAGATCACCATTCTGCTCGTCCTCGCCCTGTCGATGAGCGCCTGCTCGATGTTCCGCAGTAAGAAGGAGACGATCGACACGATGCCGGTCGACCGGCTGTATGCCAATGCTCACAACTCGTTGGAGCATTCCGATTACGCCGCGGCCGAGAAAGCGTACCAGCGACTGATCGCTCGCTTCCCGTCGGGTGACATCAATGAACAGTCGCAAATCGAACTGGCGTACGCGCAGTACAAAGACAACAAGCCGGATGACGCTTACTCGACGATCAACCGCTTCATCAAGACGTTTCCGACCCACAAGCATGCAGATTATGCCTATTACCTGCGCGGTCTGATCAATTTCGATCGCACGGGCGGCATCATCGAGCGCTACCTGCAGCGTGACAACTCGGGTTCGACCCGTCGCGACCAGGGTTTCAACCTGACCGCATTCGACGATTTCAGCCAGCTGACGCGTCGTTATCCGAACAGCGCCTACGCCACCGACGCCCGCCAGCGCATGATCTTCCTGCGCAATCAGCTGGCCCGCTTCGAGATCAACGTGGCCGAGTACTACCTGCGCACCAAGGCCTATATCGCTTCGGCGGATCGCGCCCAGTACGTGATCGAGCACTACCAGCAGTCGCCGGAAACGGGCGACGCCCTGGCCATCCTGACCCGCAGCTACCTCGGTCTCGACCGTCAGCCGCTGGCGGACCAGAGCCGCAAGGTGCTGGCCCTGAACTATCCGGACCACCCGTATCTCACGGACCCGAACTGGCCGCACCATCCGTCGATCTGGCGCAAGGCGATCCCGTTCTCGGGGCACCATTGATCCCTGGATGACGAAGAAAACCGGCGAAAGCCGGTTTTTTTTGGTTGGTAATGCTCTGTAGGGGCTCGGCTGCACCATCGGCTTTGTTTTGACGCAGCGTGTGGTGTCGCGTTGAAGAGCCGGCGGGTGCCACCCTCGCGTCCACGCCTGCGGCGACCCCTCAGGGAAAGGCCGCTCCGCGGCCGTGTATCAATGGCCTTCGGCCGGGGTCGGGCTCCGACTGGGGGTTTTCGAGTCGGCTGTCCCTGCCTCCCCGAAAACGGCCGGTCATCCCTGACCGCCCCCCCTGCGGGCCTCTTCCAGTCGGAGCCCTCGCCTGCGACTACCGGACGCGAGGGTGGCACCCACCGGCTCTTTGGGGGACTGAGGTTGCGGGTGGGACGAGCGGCGGTGCGCTTCGTTGGCTGGGACCGCTCGCTTGCCTGAGGTGTATGGCCTCGTTCGCCTTAGTGAGGTTGAGGGTTCGCGAACAGGGTTCGCTCCTACCCGGCGCGGCGAGTGCGAGCGTGCGGGCAGGCAGGCAGGCAGGCAGGCAGGCAGGCAGGCAGGCAGGCAGGCAGAGCATGCGGCGTGCGGTATGAGGCGTGCAGCGTGCAGGGGCCATGCTGGCGGCGGTGGCTTTGATGCGGGCCAGCCTG
>Ga0182005_1000048_pt1 | contig 123394 bp, 114 predicted proteins | sample Sormic07211103_1_FD_123021 | JGI IMG/M metagenome (GOLD analysis project Ga0182005, IMG submission 123021) | Rhizosphere microbial communities from Sorghum bicolor, Mead, Nebraska, USA - 072115-103_1 MetaG | ecosystem: Host-associated > Plants > Roots > Rhizosphere | place: USA: Nebraska... | reverse complement strand
GGACTACCACGGGGTAACTGTCATTCTCCATGGCACCTACAAGACAGACAATTTTGACAACGAGTTTATAAAATCCGCCTCATGCGACGGCGGCAAATTCTTGATTAATATTGGCAAGCATGGCCTCTCCGAATCCGTAGCTCGGTTCGATGCTGAAGTCAAAAAAATTTGTACATCGCGTAGGTCTCCTTTTGTCTGCAACATCTCGGCCAAGGTCGAAGTTGTAGGTACGATGAGAGCGTCTCGTCAAGACCCAGACGAGTCGGTCATAGATCTGGAGGAAATTAAGCAATCTAAGTTCGACCACGAAAAGTAAGGGAAAAGAGTCCGATCGCACGATGTCCGTTGCTCGGCGCGGACCAAGCAGGCAGATTTTGCGGCGGGCCGACGGTCGACTGTGTCGATTGCCTTACAAGCCATAACTGCGCCGCGCAGGATACGGTAGCTTTCGGGGGCGTCATAACGGCTGCGGTCATATGGCAGGTGGCGTCACTAACGATGTTATGGCCGACTTATCCGTAACCCATTGAAAGGTTAGAACGGATGACGACCTTTTTTACTCGATCGCCACTCTGCAATATGGACCAGGAATCTTTCGCGCAGCCGCAGCAGTGGGGCGCATTCTTCGGAAGTCGTAGCGACGCACGGAAGCAGGATCAGCATGTCCGTTGCGACACATAGCGCTGCGATTTGCAGCGGGGGCCCTCGCTCTTAGGTCAGATTCAAAGAAGCGGCCTCGTTAAATCCACCGCGCTGAGCGACCTGAAAGGGTGCGCCACAGAGTCGCTCCGATAGATCCCAAAGACGCGCGGCGGTCGCGCTGTCTTTTGCCTGTGTCGGGATCTTCGCCAGGGCTGGTAGTCCGCGCGTTTCAGCAAACCCGTTGGGGCCGTAGTAGGCGCCAGCTTTGGCCTCGGAAGAGGTGGCCGCATGCAAGATGGGCCATGCGCCGTGTGCCGCGGGCTGGAATAAGAACCAAAGATAGGTGCGCATTAGACCCATCGTGCTTTTCGGTCCCGCACCGTTGTGGAGCAGATCGGTGCGGGACACCCCGGGATGGGCGGACACGCTGGTGAGGCCCCAGTGGTCCGCCTCGCTTCTGCGTTGAAGCTCCAGCGCAAACATCAGGCAAGCGAGCTTTGACTGGCTGTACGCAACCATCGGCTTGTATCCGCGCTCGGCCTGCAGATCCTCGAAGTTGATCTTCCCATCTCGACTGGCAATGCTCGACAAGGTGACCACACGGGCGTGGCGGGACTTACGCAGAAGCGGAAGAAGTTGCGCCGTCAGTGCAAAGTGGCCGAGGTAGTTGGTGCCGAATTGCAGCTCGAAGCCGTCGTCGGTGGTCTTGCGCTTGGGCGGCGCCATGACGGCCGCATTGTTGATCAGTAGGTCCAAACTACCGCGCTCGGTTCGCAGACGCGTGCCAAAGGCTTCGATCGACTGCAGGTTGGCGAGATCAAGCTGCTCGAACTGTATGGAGGCGTTCGGTGCCAAACGCTGTACGCGTGCGACTGCTTCCTCGCCCTTGCTCGGGTTACGTCCGGCAATAATGACGTCAGCACCCGCTTGCGCAAGCACCAATGCGGCTTCGTAACCCAAGCCACCCGTGCCGGTGATAACGGCCGTGCGGCCGCCTTGTGAGGGAATGTCTGTAATCTTGGAATCACTCATGACCTTATCCTATGTTGCGCAAATATATGCACTGGATGTATAAATATAATGCACTAAGTGCAGTTTTACAACGGATCTTTTTCCTGTGACTGAAATTCATGCGGGCTCTCCGGCGCCAGACGGCGCGCGGAGTCAAAAACGCCGAGACACACGGCGACGAATTGCCGAAGTCGGACTGAGGCTGTTTCTTGCCCACGGCTACGAAGGAACGACCCTGGATGCCATCGCTGCTGAGGCGGGGATTTCCCGGCGCACCTTCTTCCTGCATTTCAAATCCAAGGATGAGATCGTGGGCGCGTGGCAGGAAGCCGCGTGGGACGCGATCCTGGCAGAGCTGCTGACGATCTCGCCTGACGAAGCGCCCCTGGACGCAGTCCGCCGGACGCTGGTTCGTCATGTATCTCGCTATGAGCCTGACCAGATGAAGGCTATTGATCGCCTGATGCGGTCCAGCGAGACGTTGGTGGCGCGCAAGCAAGCGGCCTATGCCTCTCAGGAGGAGGCCCTTTACGCCGTGTTATGCGAGGTATGGCGGCAGCCACAGCGGCGGTTCGGCCTTCGCATGGTAGCGATGGTCTCTGTCGGCGCGATGCGGCTTGCCGTCAAGGCATGGGGTGATCACGAAGGTGCACGGGCCGCCGGCGAAGTCCTCGACGAGGCGTTTGAACGCCTAAAGTCCGAGATTTAATCCGAGTAGCCAACAGCGCCCTGGTGAGTGCAGAACAGCCCTCTGAGTCGCGGGCATTGCCACTCGCGACTGCATGTGCACCGTGCATTGGACGCTAGTCTGCGCCGGCTTCGGACCGAGCTGGTCAAGGCGCTCGGCCATTCTGAGCGTCTTGGCCTGAGTCGCTTCGCGACCGTTCAGTCCCCATTTCCTTCCTTGGCTACGTCGTCAAGGATGCTGAAAGCGACCGGAACCTTCTGGGCGAGACCCCAATTTCTCGCTTGAACGCATTACTGAATGCGCTTTCCGACGTATACCCCAGCATCTGAGCGATCGCCGCCACGGGCGATCTTTCCTCACGCAGCGCACGCTCCGCGAGCCGCATCCGCCACGACGTCAGATATGCCGCGGGCGTCGTCCCCGTAAACGCCTTGAAACGAACAACGAACGACGTTCTGGACATGGACGCCGCGTGCGCCAGCTCCTCGAGTCCCCAGGCCCGTGCGGGCTCGCTGTGCATCAGTCGCAACGCGGCGGCGAGTTTCGGGTCGGTCAATGCACGGAGCCATCCCGTCGGGAGCATGTCGGCCGTCGCGAGATGCGTCCTCAGGACATGGATGAAAAGCAGCTGCGCGAGCTGGGCCGAGGCAAGCTGTGCGCCGAAGGCCGATGAAAGACGCTCCGCGCGCAACTGTTCGAGCAACCAGCGAAACACCGCCGCGTCGGGGCGGTCAGCAGCAATGTGGATCCACGGCGGCAATACATCGGCGAGGAAGCGCCCGCTGACGGGATCCAGCAGAACGTGGCCGCCGATATGCTCAAAGTCAGCACCGTCGCCGAGTTTTACCTCTGTTTTGCCGAAGCCACCAAAGACTTCCATGGCGTCTTGCGGCGTAATGTCGAGGTCACTGGCGAGAACAAAGGCGCGCGGCGCGGCCAGCAGGCCGACATCGCCGGGGCCGAAGGCCACCGGTTCGACAAGCCCGTCGACACGAACCCAGCAACGCCCTCGCACCACCGCGAAAAACTTGATCGACTTGGGCGCCGGGAACTGCAATGCCCAGGACCCTCCCGCCCTGAATCCGCCGGTGCACAACGTCTGGGCTCGAGTGAAATGAAGGATGTCGGACGCGGGATCGGTGGTCATGCCCGTACTATCACGCAAGTAATACGCACGCTCAAGCATTCAGCATACAAACACCAATGCCTAGAATCTCGGCCACCACAATATCGAAGTGAGCGCGCATATGTTGCTGCAGAAGCGCAACCTGGGCTCCCAGGGTCTGCAAGTCGGGGCGATCGGATTGGGCTGCATGGGCATGAGCCAATCGTATGGGCCCGCCGATGAGAGGGAGTCCATTGCAACTCTGCACCGGGCGGTCGAGCTGGGCTGCAATTTCTTCGATACGGCGGAGAACTACGGACCGTTTACCAACGAAGCGCTGTTGGGTAAGGCGTTCATGGATCGACGCGACAAAGTCGTGATTGCCACGAAGTTTGGTTCTCGGTTCGACGGCGACAAGATCGTCGGGATGGATAGCCGCCCGGAGAATATCATCCGCGTTGTGGAGGGCTGCCTGCATAGACTGAAGAGCGATCATATCGACCTGCTTTACCAGCACCGTCTCGATCGCTCCGTACCTATCGAAGACGTGGCGGGTACCGTCGGCCAGCTCGTCGAGCAAGGCAAGGTGCGCTTCTTCGGACTCTCGGAAGTGGGTGTGGCGAACCTGCGCCGTGCCCACAACGTGCACCCGGTCTCGGCCCTGCAGAGCGAGTACTCCCTTTGGGAGCGGAATCTTGAGCCTGAAATCATTCCTGTCCTGCGCGAACTCGGCATCGGACTGGTGCCTTTCTGCCCGCTGGGGAGAGGCTTTCTAGCCGGTGGCGTCAAGCGTGCGGAGGAGTATCCAGAAGGTGACACCCGCCGCAACGATCCGCGCTATCAGGGAGCGAACTACGAGGCCAATATGCAGGCCGCGCGTGTCGTGTTCGATATTTCGGCAGAAAAGGATGCTACGCCGGCTCAGATCGCACTCGCGTGGTTGCTAGGCAAAGGCGACGACATCGTTCCGATTCCCGGCACCAAGCGCCGGACCTACCTGGAAGAAAATCTCGCGGCCGCATCCTTTCGACTGGACGCGGCTGAGGTTGCCCGCCTCGACGCCGCGCTGGCATTGGGAACCGTATCGGGAAACCGGTACGCGGACTGGGTTCTTGCGACGATCGACCGCTGACGGAGGCAGGCATGACGGACCCCACGACGAGCGCTACCCAACGCCCTCTGGTGCTCGTCACCGGCGGCACGGGATTTATCGCCCAGCACTGCATCATGGCCTTGCTGGGCCAGGGCTTTCGAATTCGAACGACCGTCCGCGACATGTCGCGGGAAATGGAAGTGCGGGAGAACCTCAGGGCGGGCGGTGCGGATCCAGGTGATCTCTTATCGTTCGTTGTAGCGGAGCTCGGTTCCGACGTGGGATGGGACGAAGCTGTCCTTGGCTGTAGGTATGTCATTCACTGCGCCTCTTCGACGCCGTCAGGTAGCTACACCACGGAAGATGACTGGAACAAGCCTGCCGTCGAAGGCAACCTGCGCGTCCTCAGGGCGTCGCGCGATGCCGGTGTCAAACGTCTCGTCCTTACCTCTGCGTTCGGCGCCGTCGGCTGTGGCCACGAACCTATGGACAGGCCTTTCAACGAGAGCGACTGGAGCAATCTGCAGAGCAACCTCGCCCCCTATCAAAGATCCAAGACCCTTGCCGAACTTGCAGCCTGGAATTTTATAAGAAGGGAAGGCAAGGGGCTGGAGATGGCGGCGGTCAATCCGACAACCGTCCTCGGTCCCGCCCTTGGGGCCGACTATTCGCATTCTATCCGGATGATCAAGAACATGATGGAAGGCCAACCCGGTACGCCCAAGATCAATTCGGGGTTCGTCGATGTACGCGATGTCGCAGACTTGCACGTACGCGCCATGTCCTCGGCGACGGCTAACGGGCAGCGCTTCCTCGCGATCGCTGGTGACAGCCTGTGGTTGGCGGATGTCGCCAGGATCGTGCGCGGGCACATGGGACCGGCAGGCAGCAAGGTGTCGACACGTGTCTTACCTAACTGGCTCATTCGACTTGGCGCTCGGAAGAACCCTCAGATGAAGGCCATCCTGCCCTTGTTGGGGGTCAACATGAACGCAACGAGCGCCAAGGCAAAGCGCATGTTGGGCTGGAACCCACGCTCGGCCGAGGATGCGATCATCGCAACGGCAGAGAGTCTGGTCCGGCTGAATTTATTGGGGACTTGATGCAGGGGTTGGTTTCACGGGCTATTCGGTGGTGTCCGAGCCCGCCGACATGACGAAACTGGAGCGCGACTTCGTCCTCGTGACAGTCGATGGCACCTCCCTGGCAAGCGATGAGAGGATAGCGACGCTCCGGGCGATCGGCGCCTCGATCCGCGAGTTAGACACGACACTGGTCATTGGAAGCGTGGGGATCGGTCTCCGGGAAAAGGCTGTCGCTGCTAGCGGCCTCGCCGATGAACGCGTGATCAACGGCGTCCTCAAGTCCGGCATCGGGAACTGTCCGGTCATCTCGCCAGGCGAGTTTGGCACGCAAAGCCGGGGAACCATGCTGGTTTTCATTACGTCCCAGATCCTCGACTGGTCGTACGCGGAGGAGCTTTACGCTGATCCCTTATGGCCCGTTACGGTTGACGCGGTGCGAGCCATCCAGGGACTGGTCGAATACGGCGATGCCGGAAAGGCCACAGCTGCCGCGCTGATGGCAGAACGATTGGCTGGCATCTGGAACTACCCGACTGTCGCCGCCCTGCCGCTTGACTGGATGGGCTTCAACGCATTTCACCATCGACAAAACGTAAACTCTTCGGACATCCAACTGCTGCGGTCTTGTATCGAACGTGGAGACGCTGAACAACGGGACATGAGTTCAGTTCGACAGATTATCGCAGCGTGGGAAGCTCGGCAGGACATAACGCGAACCTCAAGCTGCCTTTGATGACTTCCTTTTCGCAACGGCTGAGGCCGGTGCGTAATGGTTACGGTCATCGGATGTCGCAAGATTATGAAGCGGGTGAATCGTGAGTAGAACGAAAGGCAGCTCAGTGAGCGGCCTCTACGTTCGAAACCGTCCCAACGTCCCAAGGACGCGAGGACCGTAGGCGTCCGTTATCGAAAGGCTGTGGACGACGAGTTTGAATTACTCCCCTGACTTGGCCGTAGCAAGCACCGTGTGCTTCAAGTCGGAATGGACATGGATGTCCTGGGCTAAACAGGCGTCTGGCACTCTCGATGTAGACCAGCGTGCGGGGCGTGCCGATCTACCTACCTCCTCCTCGTGGACTCTTCCGTCGCGCGGGACGCCGAAATCGGACACACACTGTCCGCCACCGTACGCTTCAGTCCTATGAGTGGGCGTCAGGTGGCGGTTCCGGCCTTGGCACGGCTCGTGCACTGGCAATCGCATGGACATTGCCAAAACTTCCGCTCCCTTGCTTCGCCGCCCTCGCACCCTGTGGTTCGCCGGCGGCGGCGCCGCGCTGGTGGTCGTGTTGCTAGCTTCCATGGCGCTCGGCAAAGCTTCGCCGGCCGTCAAACGCGCGGATGTCTGGATCGGTACCGCCGAGCAGGGCGAGATGAAGCGTGAGATTCGCGCGAACGGTACCCTCGTGCCCCGGCAGATCCGCTGGATTACGGCGGGTACGGCGGCCACCGTACAGCAGGTGGTCGTCGAACCAGGCGCACGCGTGCAGGCGGATACCCTGATCCTGCAACTGGTCAATCCCGAACTGCAGGCTGATTTCGAGAAGCAGAAGGCGGCGCTCGTCGGCGCTGAAGCGGGGGTGGTGGCGCAGCGGGCACTGCTGCGATCGCAGCTGCTCGATGCACAAGCCATCCAGACCCAGGCCGAATCCGATCTGCTCACCGCCGACATCAAGCGTGTTGCCAACGAGCGCGCGTTCTCGAAAGGTGCCGCCGCGGAGATCGAAGTCAAACAGAGCAAGATCGCCGTGGAGCAGGATCGGAAGCGCCTCGATATCCAGCGACAACGCGTCCTTGCCATTCGCGCCAATATCGAAGCGCAAGTGCGCGCCGAGGAGGCCAAGCGCGACCAGGCAGCCAGTGCCCTGGACATCGCTCGCCAACAGATCGAGTCACTACGCGTACGAGCTGGTATAGACGGCATTCTGCAACAGGTCGACGTGGAACCCGGCCAGCAAATCGCCTCGGGCGCGAAGCTGGCGCGAGTTGCCCGCCCCGATGACCTTATCGCTCGCCTGCTCATACCCGAGTCCCTGGCGAAGGACCTCGCGCTCGACTTGCCCGTCGACGTCGACACGCGCAACGGTAAGGCGACCGGACGTCTGGTGCGTGTCGATCCGTCGGTACGCAACGGGGGCGTTGCCGTCGATGTTGCCTTCGATGCGCCACTACCCGCCGGCGCCCGTCCTGAGCTCTCGGTGGAGGGTCGTGTGGTCCTGGGAACGCTGGCCAACGTCGTGAATGTCAGCCGTCCCTACGGTGCATCGTCCAACGCCCCCGGGTCGCTTTTCGTTATCCGTCCAGGCCAGAGCGAAGCGCATCGCGTGCCGGTACGCTACGGGGCTATGTCGAGTGACCGCGCGGCGGTGATCGAGGGCCTGCGTACCGGCGATCAGGTCATCCTTTCCGATACCAGCCAATGGAACGGCTATGACACCCTACGTATCCAATGATATGGAGAGCGAACTGATGAATATGCCGCTGATTCGCTTGGAAGGACTCGGTAAGGTGTTTCACACCGACGACGTCGAGACGCATGCTCTTTCCGGCGTCTCGCTCGACATCGGTGCGGGTGACTTCGTGGCGATCACCGGCCCGTCCGGTTGCGGGAAGTCCACGCTGTTGTCCATGCTCGGCCTGCTCGATTCGCCCACGGCCGGACGCTTTATGCTCGATGGTGCTGACGTAGCCGGGCTCGATCTGCGCAGCCAGGCACGCGTGCGAAACGCAAAGATCGGTTTCATCTTCCAGGCCTTCAACCTCATTGCCGACCTCACGGTGGAAGAGAACGTTGCGCTGCCGCTGACGTTTCGCAGTGACTACCGTCGCGACGTGGCCCAGCGGCGCGTGCGCGAGGTGCTTGACCAGGTCGGCATGAGTCATCGTCACCGGCACTACCCAGGGCAACTTTCCGGCGGTCAGCAACAACGCGTGGCCGTAGCGCGGGCTCTTGTCGGCGAGCCGCGAATCCTGCTGGCGGACGAGCCTTCCGGTAACCTGGATTCCCGCAATGGCGAGGCGGTGATGCAGTTGCTCGAGCAAGTCAACCGCGATGGCGCCACGCTTTGCATGGTCACCCACGATCCTGCCTTCGCGCGACGGGCCGGGCGGATCGTGCACATGCTTGACGGATGCATCGTCGACGAAGACACCTTCGAGCGCCTGCGTGCTGAAGAGGACAAGAACATGCCTTTACTTCGCGAGGTAACGCCGTGATGCCCGCATCGGTCATCATTACCGAGTTCCGGCAGTCATGGCGTGGCCTGCTGCGCCGACCGGCCTTCCTCCTGCTGGCCACGTTCACGCTGGCACTCGGTGTGGCAACTATTACTGCCATGTTCGCCCTGGTCGACCGGGCGTTGCTCAAGCCGCTGCCGTTTCCACATGCCGACCGGCTCGTGACCATGGGCACCTACATGGACGAGAACGTCTACGGGGCAGGGCATGCCTACTACGCGCCGCTCCGGGCGATGTCCTCCATCGAAGCGGCTGGTACCGTCGACGGTCCGATCAATGTGAACATCGCACCGGACGGCCGGCCCCAGGTGGTCGTCGCCATGCATGCCGATCGCGATTTCTTCGACACCCTAGGTTTGCCGATGGCTCTTGGCCGCAACTTCAATGATGCGGAAAACCGTCCCCATGGACCCGGCGCCGTCATCCTCACCGATGCGTTCTGGCGCGGCAGGTTCGGAGCCGATCCGTCGGTCGTGGGTCGCACACTGGAGGTCGAGGGGCAGGGCGTGCAGATCGTCGGCGTCTTGCCGAAGGCTTTCCAGTGGCCGTGGGGGGCGGATCTCATCCTGTCGATGAAGCCGGACCTGGCCTCGCGGGATATGTCCACCAATCAGCTGATCGTGGGCCGCATGAAGCCGGGCGCGACCGTCAGGGGCACGGCCGCCGAGACGGCCGCCGTGCTCACCCGGTTGTTGGTTGCGTCCTCTGACGACGCGGCGCGAATGCGCGAGGCGATCCGCCAGCAACCACCGTCGGCGTTGCCGCTGCTGGCAAGTGTCTTCGCGCCGAACACAGGCAAGACCTTATGGCTTTTCCTCGGTGCATCCGGCTGCGTCTTGCTGATCGCCGTGATCAATCTCGCCAGCCTGATCCTGTTGCGCTCGCTGTCACGCACGCATGCGAGCGCCGTGCGCGCCGCGTTGGGGTCGTCGACGGGGCGTCTGAGTCTTCCCGCCTTTGGCGAGGGATTGCTGATCGGTTTGCTTGGCGCGGTGTTCGGCCTTGTTCTGGCGTGGCTCGGGCTGCGCCTGATCGGTGGCATCGTGCCGCCGGAATGGCTGCGTGGCGAGCAGGTGGCGCTGACCGGCGCGAGCGTCGCTTTTGCGCTGGTCGCAGGCCTGGCCGCAGCCGTTGGCGCAACGGTGCTCGCCGTGCTGCGTGGCCGCCGGCGCGACTGGCGGAGTGAATTGGTAAGCGGCGGGCGTAGCGGCCTCAGCCGCGAAGACGGCCGTACCGGACGAGCGCTGGTGGTTGCCCAGGTCGCCATTGCCGTCGTACTGCTTGTCGGTGCGGCGTTGTTCACCCGCACCTTGCAAGAGCTCGAGTCCGTGCCGATGGGTTTCACCAGCCGTGACGTCATCACGTTCACGCTATCGCCGGTGAAGCAGCGTTACGTCACGGTCGCCGACGTCTCGGCGCTGTCGCGCAAGCTGCTGGAGCGTCTGCGCCGGCTGCCCGCTGCGAATGGCGCGGGCGTCTCGACCAACCTGCCAACGGGGTCGCAGCTCAACTGGCCAATCGTTCTACCCAATGGATCGATGGTGGGCGTCCAGTACCGCCTTATGACCGCCGGTTTCCTAGAGGCGGTAGGGGTGCCGGTGTTGGAAGGGCGGAGCATTGCCGACAGTGATGTCGCGGGAGCGGACCCTGTTTGCGTGGTAAGCGCATCCTTCGCGCGCCAGTATTTCGGGGTGGAGGATGCACTGGGGCATGTCGTGATGCTCAGGCTCGACGCTACCCGCCAGGTTCCCTTGCGCGTGGTTGGCGTGGTGGGCGACGTCCGCCAGCACGGCCCCGCTGAGCAGGCACCACCCATTCTCTATACAGCGCTTTCCCAGGTAACGGATGGGATGTGGTCGGTAATGCGAGAGTTCGGTCCACTGAGCGTCGCGGTGCACCTTCGGCCGAGGAGCGGACTGAATGACGGGATGTTGCGCGATGTGGTCAACGAGGTCGCGCCTGGCCAGCCGATCTCCAACGTGAGTACGTTGGAAACCGTGGTGGCTTCGACGACGGCCGCTCAGCGGCTCAACCTGTTACTCGTCGGCCTGTTCGCAGGACTGGCCCTGCTTCTGGCGTCGGTCGGCCTGTATGCGGTGATGTCTGTCGCCGTAGCAGCGCACCGACATGACTACGGCGTCCGTGCCGCCCTGGGCGCCACGCGCGAGCGACTGCTTTTGACGGTAATCCGTGCAGCGGCGACACAAGTCGGCCTCGGACTGGCGATAGGCCTGGCGACATCGATGGTGTTGTCACGCCTGCTTGCGAGCTTCCTGTTCGGTGTCCGGGTACTGGATCCGATCGCCATTGGCGCGGTGTTGCTCATCCTCGGATTGTCGGGTTTGTTGGCAAGCGTGCCTCCCGCCTTGAGTGCGGCGCGCGTGCGGCCTATGCACGCCCTGCGCATCGACTAGCGGTAAGGGCATTGACCTCACTAGACTGGCACGCATGACCGATACCTTCCGCCCCAGTAGCACGCGGCCGCACATCCTCGTCATCGACGACCAGGATGCCGTCCGCGATGCGCTCCGCCTGCTATTGAAACACTCCGGATATCGCAGTAGCGAAGCAGCGACACCCGCCGAGGCCCTGGCCATGATCAACGGAGATGATCACGCTGCTGTCCTCGTCGACATGAACTACAGTCAGGACACGACCTCCGGCGAGGAAGGACTCGCGCTCATCCGCGAGCTTACCGCGCGAAAGCCGGATCTTCCCGTGATTGCCATGACTGCCTGGGCGAGCATCGAGCTGGCAGTGCGAGCCATGCGCGAGGGCGCCGTCGACTTCATAGAAAAGCCCTGGCAAAACGTGCGCCTGCTTAGTGTTCTTGAGTCGCGTATCTCGATGCAGCGAAAGGAACGAGACGTTCAGCGCCTGAGCGACGCCCAGGCCTTGCTGCTCGATGACGGGGAGATCTTCGTTGCCGAGTCGCTGGCCATGCGTCGCCTGATGGACGACGTGTCTCGCATCGCGATAAGTGATGTGGCGGTCCTGCTTCTGGGCGAGAACGGCACGGGCAAGAGCGTACTGGCAAAACGCATCCACGGGCTATCGTCCCGCCGCGGGCGCGCGTTTGTCAAAGTAGACATCGGTGGCCTTGCACCGACCTTGTTCGAGGCCGAGCTGTTCGGTCATGTGAAGGGTGCGTACACCGATGCGCGCCAGGATCGCGCCGGGCGCTTCGAGACGGCGGATGGCGGCACGCTGTTCCTCGATGAAATCGGCAACCTGCCGCTTGAGCAACAGCCTAAGCTGCTGCGGGTTCTCGAGGGCGGCGAGTTCGAGCGCCTCGGTGCCTCGCGTACGCAACGCGTGGATGTGCGCGTGGTCGCCGCCACCAATGCCGACCTCGATGCGGAAGTCGAAGCCGGGCGCTTCCGTGAAGACCTGCTCTACCGCCTCAGCGTCTTCACCCTCCACCTGCCGCCGCTGCGCGAACGGCGCGACGACATCGTTCCGCTGGCCCGAAACTACCTCGCCGCCGCCAGCCGTCGTTATCGTCGCGATCCTCCCGTGCTCGATGCGGCCGTTGAGCGTGTCTTGCTTGACCACACCTGGCCCGGGAACGTGCGAGAGCTCGCGCATGCGATGGAGCGCGCCGCGTTGCTTGGCGGAAACCGTGTGAGCACGAGCGACCTACGCCTGCGCAGGCCGGCGAAGTCCCGCAGCGTAGAAACCATGACGCTCGATGACGCCGAGGCTCTGATGCTGCGTGGTGCTATCGAGCGCCATGCCGGCAATCTGATGCGCGCCGCCGAGCACCTCGGTATCTCGCGCCAGAGATTGTATCGACGAATGGAAAAGTACGGGCTACAGCGCGATGAGCCGGAGTAAGGCGGACGCGATCGGGTTGTTTGTCGCCTTGCCCGCGCTTTTGGCGTTGGGTGGCGTTCTTCTGGCCGGCATGCCTTCTTCGTTTGCCGAGGCGGGTTTGCTTTTCGTCCTGGTCGCTTTTCTTACCGTCGCCGCATGGCGTTTCGTGGGCGGGCGCGCAAGCCGTACGCAGAGCGTAGTGAACCTGCTCGAAGCCTTGCGCGAAGGTGATTACGGTGTGCGGGCCTCCGGCGCGGACCGTCGCGATGACTTCGGCGACATCGCGCGCCGTTTCAATGAGTTGGCTACGCGCCTCCAGGACGAGCAGCGCGGATTGCAGGAATCGCTACAGTTACTCAGCAAGACGTTGGCTGCACTGGATGGTGCCGTATTCGCCTTCGAGCGCGACGGGCGCCTGCGTCTGATCAATCCCGCCGGCGAGCGCCTCCTTGCGCGGCCGGCTGCTGAGCTACTCGGCATGGATTCCGCCGCGCTCGGCCTTTCCGCGTTGTTCGAGGTGTCCTCGGGTGACATTGTTTCCTATGAATTCGCCAACCAGGCGGGACGTTGGCAAGTAGGACACGCAAAGCTTCGCAGCCGCAGCCAGGAAGGTCGCTTGCTAGTCGTGCAGCCGATGGAGCGGGCGTTGCGCGAAGAAGAAGCGCAAGCCTTCCGTCGCTTGCTGCGCGTGCTCAGTCACGAGATCACCAACTCGATGACACCGATCGGTTCGATGGTGGAGACACTAAACGGCCTCTTGCCTGGCGCCGGCAAGTCGCTCGATGCAGACACCGATGTGGACCTTCGCCATGGGCTGAAAGTGATCGGACAACGCAGTGCCGCGCTGCAAGGTTTCATAGGACAGTACGCAAGGCTAGCCCGCCTGCCTCCGCCGAACGTGAAGGCGGTGGACGTCGGCTCCCTTTGCGAGCGCGTGGTGCGACTCTTTGACAATTCGCGTATTCGCATTGCGCCGGGTCAGATGCTGCGTCTGCGTGGCGATGGCGAGCAACTGGAGCAAGTGCTCATCAATCTGCTGCGTAATGCGGTGGAGGCGGGCGACGGGGAAGAGGTGTTGCTGAGCTGGCGCCGGATGGATGCGCGGGTGTTGGTTGAGGTTAGCGATCGGGGGCCAGGGCTGCCAGCAAGTGGAAACCTATTTGTTCCGTTCTTCACGACCAAGGCGCATGGGGCGGGGATCGGCTTGGCGTTATCGAGGCAAATCGTAGAGGCTCAAGACGGGACCTTAGAGCTACACGGCCGCGATGGGGAACGGGGGGTCGTGGCGCGTGTGAGTCTGCCCTCGGATACGTAGCCTGATGGCATTCCTACAACTTAACTGCGTTCTCACAATTGGTGAGTGATGCTTCCGGCAGCCGGCACTCGATAAAGAAGCGTTCGCAGAAGTCCACCACCTGCGCACGCGTTAGCTTGGCCTCCACGTCATTCGTCGCGAGGCAGGTGAAGCGTGGCGTGCCTCCCAATGGCCACGCGCGTTCGGCAGATAGGCGAAAGATGCGGCTACCGCGTGAGGGCGTACAGCCAGTCCTCTGCGGTCGGGGGTCGTCGTAAACAATGCCGAGGGCTATATCGCCTGCTCCCACGCAGGACTGGAGCTGATCCAAGTTCCGCGCTTCGACGTCCAGCATCTGCTGGATTCAGGTGACCTGGTAGAGGTCATGCAGACCTGTCGCGGCTTAGATGCCGGCGTCATTGCTTTACCCGCACCGGCGGAGACGTTCGCGCCGGCTGGCTGTTTTTCTAAAGTGGTTCGAAGTACTGATAGGGCCGCACCTGGATCGCTGACCGACGACATCGCTGTTGTCTCCTTAGATAAACGCCATGCACGGACCGCTGGTCTCGGTTCTTCGGATGCGTTTTATGACCATGCGTCGTGTTGATTCTCAAAGTCAAGCACACATGATCGCTTGAGCGCCTGATCGGACTGAGTGCTGCCGTGCCGAATTGGTGCATTGAGAGCCGGCCCGCTCGATTTCACGCGGAAAGCGACATCTTCGTTCTTGACAGGACTAGGATGGCTCACTCGCGCTCCCCAGAACGAACACATCACTGAACGTAACCGATGACAGGAAAAATCATGCTCAGAACGATGGCGGCCGCTTGGGTGATGAGTGTGATGTTCCTGGTTCCGGTGCGAGCTGCCGACCAAGGGCTGACCGAGTCTCGGATTCGCTTGGGAATGGTCAACGCCCAGACCGGCGCAGCATCCGGTCTCGGTCAGGGGATGCGTTCCGGCGCCACGGCGGTCTTTGCCGATATCAATGCGAACGGCGGCATCCACGGGCGGCAGATCGACCTCCTGGTCGATGACGACACCTACGAGCCTGACAAGGCGATCGACGCGACGCTGAAGATGATCGACAACGAAAAGGTCTTCGCCTTGTTCGGTTTTGTTGGCACACCCACCGCTAACGCGGTACTGCCGATCGTCAAGGAGACGAAGACGCCGCTGATCGGCGTTTTCTCAGGGGCGATGGCGCTTCGCCAGCCGGTCATTCCGGAGGTCTTCAATATCCGCGCCAGTTACGACGACGAGTTGGACGTACTGGTAACGCGTTTTATCGAAGACAGGGGCGCCAAACGCTTCGCGGTCTTTTACCAGGATGACAGCTTCGGTCTCGCGGGCCTGCATGGAACGGAAAGAGCATTGAAGCGGCATGGCTTGGAGGTCGTTGCTAAGGCCGCCTTCCAGCGCGGCACCAACGCGGTCAATGGCGGGTTGGCGACCCTGATCGGAACGAACCCGGATGTCGTGATCATGGTCGGCCCCTACGCACCTCTGTCCGCGTTCATTGCAAGTGCCAGGGAACAGAAGCTGAAGGCGAGTCTCGCGACAGTGTCCTTCGTCGGTACCGACAATCTCGTAAAACTGGTCGGCGCAGGCGGTAACGGCGTGGTCGTATCCCAGGTCGTGCCGTTCCCAGGCGACAAGACCCTTCCCCTCGTCCGACAGTGCGAAGCGCTACTGGCGAAACAGCTCCCTCGACAGGATCTTGGCTTTGTCAACTTCGAAGGTTGCATCACCGCCAAGGTGCTGGCGATGGCCTTGGAGAAGGCGGGCCCGGCACTGACGCGTGCGGGTATGGTCAACGCACTCGAATCCATGCACGACCGGGATCTAGGCGGCATCCGAGTGAGTTTTACCCCCCAAAGCCATCAGGCATCGACAGCGGTGTTCCTGACCATGATCGCCGACGGGAAGATTACCGCAATCAAGACGATACCCAGGCTGACCGATCTCGCCACGCGATAGAAATCGAGGTGTTGTGCGCATCAAGACAAAACTGATTGCCGGCACTGCGGTACTGCTGCTCGGCATGATGGCGATCGCTACAGCCAGCCTGATCGCGCTGACGGACGTCGCCTCGAGCGTGGACAGGCTCACCGGCGGGTCGGTGCCGCTCCAGTTAGCGACCAACGAACTCGTTCGTACGACGGAAAAGCTGTCGAGCGACTTCCTTAGACTCGGCACGTCCAAGGACACGGCCCAGCAGAAACAATTTTCGGCCGTCATCAGCGCGCATATCGCGACCATCGACACCATCAGCACCGACATCCTTCGCATGGGGCAGCAGGACGACGACTTCAAACCACTGAAATTCAAGGACATGCAGCGCTTCATGGACGAGGCGGTAAGCGCACGATTGAGCGACACGGACATCTTTCGATCCGAGTCCGTAGACGTCAACGATTCGTTGCACAAGATGGATTACGCGCGTCGTGTCATCGGCGCGCATATCGATGCGCTCAATACACGCGCCGAATGGGTGGTGTCTGAAGCTCAGCGGGAGAGCCTGGCCTCCGTCGACGCCACGAAGCGGCTCACAGACATACGGTCGCACGTGAAGGACATGATCATTATCGTCGGTGAGATCCAGTCGGTGACGAACCGGTACCGGCTGTCCCCACTGAAGGAACGCATGGCTGCCGCCGCCGGTGCGGTGGAGAACCTCAACCATGGGCCTGACGAAGTCAGCGTCACGAGGCAAGTGCAGCGCGCTGCGTCGGCGACAGCGGGCAACGTGCTTGACGAAGATGGCTTGATCGCCGCGCGCACGCAGATGTTCCTGCCCGGTGGTTCGGACATGAAATTCCTGGCATTGAAAGAAAAGACCCTTTCCAACCTCAATTCGGTGATCGGTCGCGTTTCCGAGGAAATTGACGCGATCGACCTGCGTGTCATGAACGATCGTCGTGCGCTTGCCGCGGCCAACGTCTTCCTGCTCGGTGCCGCCCAGGTCAAGCAGGCCCAATCCAGGCTGACCGTCGACATTCTTGAACTGCATGACAATGTCGCGGCGCTGACGGCCAGCGAATCGCTCGACGAACTGCACCTGCGGGAACTCGGCGTAAGAATGGAGAATGCCGAGTTGCGAACCAATGGCGCCCTGTTGACGTCGGCACTGCTCAAGACAGGGCAAACCAAGTCCATCACGGATGCGAAGGAGATCAACGACTTCATTGCCACCGTCCAAAGTGCGACGGAACGCATCATCACGGCGAAACGCCGCACGCTGGTCAGCGACAGCGCGTTGCGCGGGATCGTCGAGCGCGTCACGGCCATGTCCGACCAGCAGGTTCACTACGGCGACGTCCGCATCAGGCGGATCAGCGATCAGCAGCATGCTGTCGTAGCGAAGGTGAAGCGGTCGGTCGGGCAGTCGTTCGCGCTCATCCTGGGGACTTCGTCGCTGCTGGTCATTGTCGGGCTCATTGCCAACACCCAGCTGGGTACCACCATCCTTCGTCCGATCACCGGACTTTCCGGCACCATCGAACGTATCCGTAGTGGCAGGAATCTGTCGCTGCGCGTGCCGGAGCGTGGAACCGGCGAGATCGGCGTCCTGATTGACGGCTTCAATGCGATGTTGGAGACCATCGAGCGGAACGATACGCAACTGGAGCTTGCCACCAGGGAGGCCAAGGCGGCGACTATCGCCAAGTCGGAGTTCCTGGCCAAGATGAGCCACGAAATCCGCACGCCGATGAATGGCGTGCTGGGAACGACCGAACTTTTGCTACTGACCGACTTGAACCCGAAACAGCGCCGTTTCGTCGACACGGCACACCGCTCAGGCGAAGCCTTACTGTCGATCATCGACGACATTCTCGACTTCTCGAAGATCGAGGCGGGAAAAATGAATTTGGAACACATTCCGTTCGATTTGCGTCGGCTCGTCGAGGACACCATAGCGTTGATGGGCCACAGCGCCAGTCGCAAGGGCCTGAGCCTCGTCTTCAGCATGGGAGACGATGTACCTGACCGATACTGCGGCGATCCTGGCCGGCTGCGGCAGATTCTCACCAACCTGGTTAGCAACGCGATCAAGTTTACCGAACGTGGCGAGATCGTCGTCGAGGTGCGCCCCGAGGCGGACGAGACCGTATGTATATCGGTTTCCGACACCGGCATCGGTATCGCACCGGAGGTGGCCGCCGCCTTGTTCCAGCCCTTCCGGCAGGCCGATAGCTCGACCTCGCGCAAGTACGGTGGCACGGGATTGGGTCTCGCCATTTCCCGACAACTGGCCGAACTCATGGGCGGCACGCTTACCTTGCACACGACGCCGGGTAAGGGCTCGACGTTTTCGGCATCGTTCCGTCTGGAACAGCCGGCCGACGACGTAGAGCCCCAACTTTCCACGGTACGCACTTCGCTCGCCGGCATGAGCATGCTCGTCGTCGACGACGACGAAACAAATCGGGGCCTCCTGCTGGACTTTGGTGCCGAGTGGAACATGCTTGTCACCAGCGCGCACGACGGCGTCGTGGCCCTGGAAATGCTCCATGCCGCGGCGGCGGAGGCCAAATATTTCGATGTCGCGCTGGTTGACATGAGAATGCCGGTGATGGACGGCATGTCGCTGGTCGCGGCAATCAGGTCCGATCCCGTGCTGTCGCCGTTGAAGATCGTGATGCTCTCCTCGTTCGATACGGCCGACAGCAGCAGCCTTGCCAGCGAGCTGGGCGTCGAGCAGTGCCTGAGCAGGCCGCTGCGCGGTGTCGATCTGTATGCGAGCCTTGCCGCGGCAATCGGTTTCGGAAACCCTGGCGTCACGGTGTCCGCTCTCGCTACCGTCACTGCCTCCACCGCGAAGGCCAGGACCTTGCAGAGCGTTCGGGTCCTCTTGGCCGAGGACAACGAAGTCAACCAAGAGATCGCCTTGGCCATGCTCGACGACACCGAGTACGCCGTCACCATGGCTGAAAACGGGCTCGAGGCGTTGAAGGCCACGGAGGCGGTCGACTTCGACGTCGTCCTGATGGATTGCCAGATGCCCGAAATGGACGGCTTCGAGGCAAGCACCGAGCTGCGGCGACGGGAAGCTGAAGCGGGCTCACGCCGTCTACCCATCATCGGGCTGACCGCTAATGCAGGGGCCGGCTCCAGGGAGAATTGCCTGGACGCTGGCATGGACGACTACGTGTCCAAGCCGTTCCGTCGCGACGTCCTGCTTTCAGCCCTCGCAAAGTGGACGCAGTCTGTCCCCGCCGATCGTATGAGCCTGCAGACAGCGGCCGCTTCCGCAGCCGCACCAGAAGTCGAGCCGGACGCCGTTCCGCTGGACGTCGAGGCCCTGCAGGCACTTCGAGACCTGCAACGGCCGGGTCGGCCGGACGTGCTGACCCGTGTCATCGACTTGTTTGCGCTCGACGCCCCTCGACTGGTCGCAGCGATGCTCGCGGCCATCGCATCCAATGATGCCGATGCCTTGCGGCATGCTGCCCATACGTTGAAGTCGACCAGTGCGAATGTCGGCGCTTCTTCGCTTTCGACGAACTGCCGTGACATCGAACAACTCGCACGCGCCACCGAGGTCGTTTCGGCGCGGACGCGGGTCGACGATGCCATTAAGGAACTCGATCGCGTTCTTGTGATGCTTGCACTAGAAAGGACCGTAGCATGACCCTGGAAGCCCACGAGTATCCATCCGTCCTCGTCGTGGACGACGATCCGATGACCCGCATGCTGGTGGTCGAGGCTTTGGAGCCGGAGGGCTTCAGCGTGCACGGGGCCGGGAGTGGCATGGAGGGCATAGAAGCCTTTCGTCGGCACAAACCCGACATCATTCTCCTGGACGTCAGCATGCCTGGCATGGATGGATTCGAGTGCTGCAGGCGCATTCGCAAGTTGCCAGGCGGCGAACACGTACCTGTGGTTGTCCTCACCGGCAACGATGACGACGAATCGATTACCAGTGCGTTCGAGGCGGGGGCGACGGACTTCGTGTCCAAGCCGATGCGTTGGAAGCTGCTGGGCTATCGCGTGCGTTACTTGCTGCGTTCCAGCGCCGTACTTGACGAGCTCGCCCGCAGCGAGGGCAGCCTGGCCTTTGCCCAGCAGCTGGCTCATGTCGGCAACTGGGAGTACGGCAGCTCCATGACCAACGGTTCATGGTCGCCGGAGTTGTACCGGATTCTGGGGTTTGAGGAGGGCACCATCGCCGCTACCGATGAGTCACTGATGCAATGCGTATCCGACGAAGACCGCCCTCCCTTGATTCGTTCACTCAAGCGCCTGCGCGACGAGGGCATCAGGTTCGGCATGGAGCATCGCATCGTGCATCGGGACGGTAGCGAGCGGTTCGTCTTTCAGCAGGCCGAAGCAACCCGCGACCAAGGCAAGATCGTATCGCTTCGCGGGACGATACAGGACATCACGGAGCGCAAGACGCATGAGGCGCAGATCGAATTCCTGGCCAACCACGATGCACTCACTGGCTTGCCGAACCGCGCCCTACTGAGCGATCGCATCGCGCAGGCCATCGCCCGCGCGCAGCGCGACGGCCGCCGTGTCGGGGTGATGATTCTCGACCTGGACCGGTTCAAGTTCATCAACGACAATTTCGGGCACCCTGTCGGCGACGGGTTGCTCAAGGCGGTAGCGGCACGACTGCGGGCGACCGTACGCGAGGTCGATACCGTGGCGCGCCTGGGGGGCGACGAGTTCGTCATCGTGCTGTCCTCGATGACACATCCTGGCGACGGCGAAATTGCCGCGCAGAAAGTCCTCGATGCGTTCGCCCTGCCTATCCTGATGGAAGGACACCAGTTACATGTGACAACCAGTGTTGGCATCAGTGTCTTTCCGGAGGACGGCCTCAATGCCGAGATGCTTCTCAAGACGTCCGATGCCGCGTTGTACGTCGCCAAGGACAAAGGAAGAAACTGCTTCCAGTTATATACCTCCCAGATGGGTGTCCAGGTCGAAGAGCAGGCCGAGCTGGTCAATGCGCTGACCCAGGCCGTGATGCGAAACGAGCTGGAAATCCACTACCAGCCGAAAGTGGATCTCAGGAGCGGAACCGTCAGCGGCGTGGAGGCCTTACTGCGCTGGCGGCGGCCGGGCATCGGCATGATCTCGCCGGACATCTTCATTCCACTGGCGGAGCTGACGGGTCTTATCATCCCGATCGGCGAGTGGGTGTTGCGCGCTGCATGCGTCCAGGCCAAAGCCTGGCACGATGCGGGCCACACCGACCTGACCATGGCAGTGAACGTTTCTGCGCGCCAGTTTCGGTTGAACAATGTGCAGAACCTCGTTCGTGCAGCGCTCGCCGACAGCGGATTGGATGCGGCGTTCCTGGAGCTGGAACTGACTGAGAGCGTGCTCATGCACGACAAGGAAGCGGCGGTGAAAGCGTTGCAGGAACTCAAAGAGATCGGTGTTGTGCTGACGCTGGACGACTTCGGGACGGGCTACTCAAGCCTTTCTTATCTGAAGGAGTTCCCGATCGACATCATCAAGATCGACAAGTCGTTCATCAACGACGTGGCCAGCAGCGTTGACGGTGCATCGCTTACCCGATCGATCATTTCCATGGCCGAATCCTTGCACATGACCACGGTTGCTGAAGGCGTGGAGACGGAGGAGCAGCTGAGCTTCCTGAATGCCAATCGTTGCGACAGGATGCAGGGCCACTACTTCAGCCGACCATTACCGGCCAGCGAAATGAATGCTTTGCTTGGGGCAAGGACTCGCCTGCCGTGGGATAGTTGCCGTCGTGTTCCGCCTCCCCGTGTCCTCGACCTATCCGATGTGGCGTCTCATGTGATGCGGTGATGGGGCAGATCATTACCCACTCACGCAAACATTTTTCGAAGCAACTTTTCAGCACAAGAGGGCAGCAATTTAGGCTGTGCCGCCGCGTTGATCCCGACGTTACAGGGTGAAGCCAATCGCCTCGAGCTCTACCGCTATCTGGAGCATAGTCGCTCCGTATCCAGAGTCCGGGGCGGCCCCAACCGGGCCTAGCTGAGTCATCAGAAGCGCCGCGGCCGCAGCCAGCGTTGGGAAACCTAGCGCATCAGCTTTTTCCGCCAAGAGGTTTGCGCGGAATCGAGCCTCGTCGAAATCGCGCTCGAGCGCAGCGTCGCCAGCCGCGTTGGCGTCGACGATCATCGCCGACCGAGTGATCAATGGCTCATCGGCTTGTCTCACAGTGCCTCCGGTGACATGTTTCCCACAGGGGACTACTTTAGGCTGCAGCTCGGCACCACGTTATCCGAAGAAATACTTATGTGATGCGTTTCTTCGCCATGGCGCTCTCCGACATGGAGCGGGCGGTGCGTGACGGCTGGCTCCCACCGGCAAGGCGGACGTCCCGGCTCGTGGCGTCCTCAGTGCGGGACAGGTCCGGTTATCAGAAAGGATCGGTCTGGTGGTCCTTATCGACCCATCCGTCGCGCCGGTGCATGGTCCACTCTGTGTTTCGGGCAAACAGGTCACCGATATTTTTGGAGGGCACCGCTCTTGGTCCTATGCCTCCATCGTACGCTGCATGCCCGGCTCCCGCTTGGTTCGATGAGGCGCAAGCGCGGCTTCAGTCGCGCAGGGTGAGCAGGATGCCACGTTTGCCAAACACGTCATGCAGCGCATGGGGCGGATGCATGCAGATGACATGGGTCACATCCTCGGCATTGGCCCTGTTTGCGATGGCTTCCATGGTGGGAGGCATCACGATTTCGGCGGTGACCTTGAGCCCCGCCCGTTTGCCGGTCCGGACCAAAGCGTCGAGCTCATCTTGCAGGTCTGGCGCTGGTGACGCACTTGCCGGGTCCGGAATCAGCAGGCCCGCAATGAACACCGAGGCCCGACAACTGGCCGCGTACCCGAACGTCCGCAACACGGCATTGCCAGCCAGGGGCGTGCAGTCGTACAAGACCATGTAGCGGGGCGGGGTCCGTTTTCCGGCGATTTTGCCGGTATCAAGCGCAGTCGTACTGATGCTCATCATACGCTCCAAATGAAGCGCTGCCGACGGGGGGCACTTACCCATACCGCCTTGCAGCGTATGTGTAGGCATTATCGGCCACGGCGGCGGTTGGGTCAGGAGGTATGCCATCTCCTGTGCATGGAGCATGCACTTTGTAGGGGTGAGCGTGCCGTATAGGTGCACGCGAGTCCGCTCATCATGCCCATCCGTGTCCATCGAAGGGCCCGCCCATTTGCTGAACTGGACGGCAGTTCCAACGCGCGTCTGCAGTGAGGAGCCGTCATGCCACCCACCCGGATTTATGTGATGCGACCCCTCGGTCCTGCTGGACCCTGGCACGTGTCAGTCAACGGCAGCGAGGGCGAATCTTTCAAAGACGAGGAGTCAGCCGTCCGTGCTGCGCGTGACATGGCTCACAAACTTGGTGGGGAAGGTCAGGTTGTCGAAGTTCGCCAGGAAACGCCGGGGGGCAATGGGTCAGGGTTTGGCCCTGAGCGCCGAAAAAGTAACGGTCGGGCGTCTCGTTCGTTGAGTCAGGGCATTGCCACGGCACGCTTCACAGCTCCGTTTGCGACAGGCTAGAATTTTCCGATGAGGCCTCAAGACGACCAAACCCTTTTTGCCACTGACGTTGCTGCCGAGGCCCTGGCCATGAATGAGGCCGCCTTGCAACGGGACTTTGACGAAGCGCGGTTCCGAGCCCGGATGGTGGTCGGCAAGGCTTACGGGGAGGGATGCTTCGGGGTGGCAGCGATAGCGGCACGCATTGTTGAAGCGCTCGGTGAACCGGGAACGACACCCAGACATGGCTACGGTGAGTTGATGCTTCAGCTCGCGAACGTCATCGGCACCCTTGTCCGTGAGCCCTTGCAACAAGGGACAGGGTGAGGGCATCTTCAAGCCTCGCGACTGGATGAGTGAGGCCCATGACCCGGAAACGCCCGACATGGCCGAGGCTACATCCAGAGTGACCGGGTGAAAGAGCGCTCTTGCCCCGTTGCTGTCAGAACGGGTCGGCGCCGTGGTCTTCGTCCAGCCAGCCGTCGCGCCGATGCATTGTCCACTCGACGTTGCGGGCGAACGGTGCGGTGATGAAATCGTGCTCCAGCATGCCCTTGAGTGGCGCGGCCCGGGTGGTCAAAAACGCCGCCTGCGCATTGAGGCCACGCAACCCTTCGCTTGCCAGTTCAAACAGGAGACCGCGCAAATTGGTGCGTCTGTGTTGCTGGAGACTTTCCATGGCGGGTTACCGGGTTTCCAAAGCGCACTTTTAGCAGGGCGCACGAGAAAGGGAGATGACCCCCGTCACGTCTGGAGACACCGTTTAACCTGGCAGCGAGGCTCGCCAGTTCGGCATGGGCGTGAAGACCGACTTCGATGACGAAGACGAGCGCATCGTCCGACGGCCGCGCACGGGGTTCCCCACTTCGACGGGAACGCCATCGACGGCTTTGTGTCAGACGACCACAGCTGGCAATTAACCCTTTTCGCCCGAAGTCGTCACGGCAGGGTCGGTTAAGAGCTGTGGAGCACCTGCATGACGGGCCGGGTGATTTGGGACGGGCGTTCCGTGATCGCTAATGGGTGCGACAGATTGACGTCCAGTCGGGCAGGGCAGTAGCATTTAGTTGCAGCCATGTTCATGGCGCTGCCGCAGGCGTTATCGTCATCCAACGCGCCCAATACCGAGAGGGCCTCAGCAGAGGGAACTCGGACACCGGCGCTACGGCATGGCTCTTAACCTGCATTTCCTCATTGACGGACATCCCGGAATTAGTAATCCGCGCAGGGCCGTAGTCTTTCCTTGAACAGGCTGATGGAAAGGCAACACTCATGAAAATGGCTGGAAACACCGTTCTTGTTATCGGCGGCACCAGCGGTATCGGTCGCGCGCTCGCCGAGGCACTCCATGACCGCGGCAACCGCGTCATCGTCACCGGACGACGCCAAGCCATGCTTGACCAGATCACTGAGAGCCGCCCAGGAATCATTGCGCTGAGACTGGACCTTATGGACCCCACGTCGCTGTCACGCGTGACGGACGCCGTTTACGTCCAATGTCCTGAGCTCAATGTCCTCATCGCCAATGCCGGCGTGTCACGGCCGGAAGACTTCGCGTCGGACAGCTGGAAGAGCTCGGACGCTGAGGTGATGATCGAGACCAACATCCTTGGCGTCTTGCGTGCAACAGCTGCTTTCCTGCCAATGTTGAGAAGGCAGCAGGATTCAACGCTCATGGCTACCTCCTCGGCGCTGGCATTCGTGCCGCTCGCCAGCTTTCCCACTTATTGCGCAACTAAAGCGTTCTTACACTCCTGGCTTACCTCACTGAGGCATCAACTGCGCAGAACCAGCGTCGAGGTTTTGGAGCTGTCGCCGCCTTACGTACAGACGGAGCTGACGGGAGCCGGGCAAGCCACGGACCCTCGCGCCATGCCGGTACATGATTACGCCGCGCAGGTGATGCATATGCTCGAGCAAGGAGACCACCCCGCGGGCGAGCTTCTGTTGGAGCGCGATCATGCGCGCCGGTGGGCTGAACGAGATGGCACCTACGCCACCCTTTTTTCGGCGATGAATCCGGGGTAGTCGTGAACCAGTGACGGGACGCGTGCGACTTGCATAGAATGGTACCATTCTATGCAAGTCGATAGCTGAGGAGCCGCTACGTGAATGACATAATGAAAGGATCGGGAAGTACTGGCCTTGGCTTTCTCTTAAAGGCAATGGCATCGGGTGGCTTAGGCGTAGGCATCGGCCACACGCTCGGGCTTACGATCGAGGCGGTAGAAGATGGACGCGTGGTCATCAGCGGCATACCCGCCGCCGTGCATGCCAACCCAATGGGCTCCGTTCATGGAGGCTACCTTGCGACCTTACTCGACGGGGCGATGGCCTTGGCGGTGCAGACCCGGCTCGATGTGGGGACGCGCTACGCTACCACCGACTTGAACGTTGCCTATGTCAAGGCGGTATCACCTGGCCAGGGCGTGATTCGCAGTGCTGCGAAAGTCCTGCATATCGGTCGCATATTCGCCCTGGCCGAAGCAAAAGTGACAGATGATAGCGGGACGCTCTACGCTCATGCGACGGCGACCTTTGCCGTGTCCGAGCGTCGGCCCTGATCCACAGGGACGCCGAACACATCATCCAACGAGCTGTTGTCCATGATTGACGATAATGCAATGGCCGCGAAGTTTCGCGAATGCGTGAGGCTGGCCCGGCAGGTAGAAGACCGCATGATGCGAGCTGAGGGGATATCCCTCGCGCAGAGCCGGTTACTGGAAGTGATCAAGGACACGCCGGGAGCGCGTTGGTCGGATATCGCGGCTGCGCTCGGTTTTTCGCCTCGCACGATCACGGAGGCAGTGGATGCGCTGGAGCGTGACGGACTCGTTACGCGCACGCCCGATCCCGCAGATCGGCGGGCAAAGATTCTCACTATGACTCGAAAAGGTGTGCGCGGCCTGGCAAAGGGGCAGGAGGCTCGAGATCGTGTTCGCGCGGCATGTTTTGGCGTGCTGACGACTAAGGAAAGGGATGCCTTCTTCGACATGCTGGAGCGGATGCGTCAGGCGACGGCGTCATTTGATGAGCAAGAGTAGTCCTCGCGTGCGTTGACATTAAGAATGGTACTAGGGTTCGATGGTGGTGATGGCAGTCCCTTTTCCGCCTCGATATCAACGAACTCAGCCCAGTTCACATGATATTGCGATCACCAGAAAAGCCGTCTTGCCCGGAGCATCGATACCAAATAGCGGATCCATCTATGAATGCCGCGGTTTTGCACGAGCACGTTGCGCTAACCGCGCATTGTCCAACACCGCTGACACCGTATCTTTTGCAAGCAGGAACGGAGACGGGTCGCCTGCAGCGTGCGAAAGCGCCAGAGCACCCTGAAGGATCAGATTGAGTTGTTTCGCGAGATGCTGAGGCTTGGCAAAGCCGGCACGCTTGCACATTTCGAGAAATTTCATCTCACCTCGCGAACTTGCATGTATGCCAAGTTTGACGATGCCGTCATGCTTGCCGGCGAACTCCTGCGATGCCCTCATCCCCAAACGACGCACGCGGGTCAAGCTGAGATCGGCCACTGGCGGCTCGCGCGATGCGCAATCGGTCCTGCAGCTCGCTTTTCCCGGAGGTCTTCTCGAATCCTGTAGATCGGTGCATCGCGAAAAATACTCCACTAACCCCTTGGTTTTGCTCACTCATAGGATTCCCGAGGCGTTGAGGGCATCTACCAATTGGATCAGCCGGTGAGGCATCTGTGCCAGATCTCTTTCCAGGTGTATGAAAACTGCCTTGCACTTTTGCGTAGCAGCCTAGTAGCCGTCCCGGTCTCTCCAGGCCAAATTGGGCGGCTATGAGCCCATGGAATTGACGACCTGCGCCACTGGCTGAGCAGCATTCGGCTCATGGCTCACATTTCGATGGGGAGCGATCCCTCCTCAGTGAGCAGCCTTGAACGCCGATGCAGATCGAAGACACTGCCTGAGATTCAGGTGCCGACGGAGCATCCATCTACGGCTGTCATGAGCTAGTCGGGAGTGCCTTTGTGGTTTTGGTCCAACCACCCCAACGGCCGGTTCATCGCCCACTCGATTTCCCGCGCTTCGGCGTCTCCCAATCCGAGGCCTGCCAGCGTCTCGTGCAGCACGGACCGGGGTATGCCGAGCAGCCGAGCTGTTGCGATCAGTGTCGACAGCTCATGGCCGGCTAGCTCATTGAGAACACGCGCAAGGTTGACCCGCCGGTTCTCGTCGACCTGCAAATTCGGATGCTCCGCCGATGGCTCGCTCGCACACCTGGCATCGCAAATGTCCCCATTGCGCGGCAAGACCGGCTCAGCGACGCCCGTGACGACCAAGGCGCGTTCTTCGGTACCCTGGACCCCCGACTGCGTGGAGGTCACACCGGGTCCCTCGCCTCCAGCCAAAAAGCGATGAAAGCTGGCCCAGTCGAAAGGTCCATCGTGCGCCCGAGAACGACGGATCGCAGTGCGGCCAAGCGTTGTGAGGCTCCAGCCGTATGCGTGCTCAAGCTTTACGAGCCCTTTCAAAGCCAACTGTCCGCATGTGTCGTCGGGAAGCATCGTTGCGCCGTCGGGATCAGCAAGAAGCTGCTCATGCACTGACGCCTCGTCGCTGGGCATGGCCACCAGCATTTTTGAGTACACCGTTGGCGGTGCCATATCGATGTTCCTTTTCGGTGCAGTCACAGACGAGCGAGGGTCCCTCGCTTCAGTTCACCATGCGTGTTCTCGTCACGCCATAGCTCAGCGGCCTGTAAACGATCCCATGAGCTAGGCAGCCGCGCCCTTGCCGGGCGCCTTTGCGATGCACGCCCTCTGTGTCACCAACCTACCGAGATACGCGACCGGATGCTTGCTCGGAATCAGCGACTGTCATGCGGAATATTGCATACCGACCTCCGCACAAGGGCCACTGTCGACGTTATTCAGATGGGCGATGTTCGGTCCGGTGCTCGTCATGGCACATTGCACGATACGCGCTGGGTGGCACCCCAACGACCGCTTTGAACTGGCGCGCTAGCGCACTCTGGTCGGAAAAGCCGCACGCCAAGCTGATGGCGCCTATCGGTGCGCTTCCGCGCAGCTGATGCATGACGGCCTCGATTCGGATCTTCGTCAGCGCCTGATGGGGGGTTAATTGGAAAACGCGGCGAAAGTGGCGTTCCAATTGCGCCACAGAGCAGTGAGCCAGCGTTGCCATGTCCAGTATCCGGATGGAATCGGCGAAGTGCGCCTGCATGTGGGCCACCACTCGTTGGAGACGGCGGTAGCTGTGATCACTCCCATCCGGTGAGCCGAGGTCTCGGGAGATCCCGATAAGACCGCAGATGTGCCCATCCACGATGAGGGGCTCCTTTGACGTAAGACACCAACCAGCCGCAAGGTTGTCGGAGACGTGCACCTCCAAGTGCCGATCGATTCGATCGCCGCGGAGCACATGTCGGTCTTGGGCTGCGTACGAAGTGGCCATGCCAGGTGGGAATAATTCCGTGACATGCCTGCCGACAACATCGCTCCGCTGTGTCAGCCGTAGCCGGCGAATCAGCGTTCGATTGGCGTGGGTGTAGCGCCCTTCGGTATCCTTTACGAAGAAAACGACATCCGTCAACGCGTCAAATAAACGTTCAAGCTGCTCAGCCGGTACTTGGATAGCGCTGCGCGGTTTCGAGGTCACAGAAATAACCTGTCAGTGCTTACGCAGTTCGGGCGTGGCGGTTTCGCAACCACGACAACAGCCACCAGGGTTGAGGTCCGCCGCGTGCCGTCGCAGCGACGGCGGCTAACGCATCGTCATAGTGCCTGTGGCATTGCAGGTCAGCAAGTTCCTGCTGCCTATGCTCCGCGCCGAGACGACGGCTGGGCGGCCCAGCGGGCGACTTCCGCCTGCTTATGTCCGTCAACGACGAGTGCGACAAAAAGGTCGATAGCCTCGGGTAGGCGCGAAGTACTCGCCCAGGGAACCCCGTGACGTAGTGATGCAAGGGTCGCCCGGCAGGGGCGCGCGGAGCGCCTCCGCCAGGAGACCTTCGTGAGGTACGCCGAGCGTGCAAGCGGCTACCACCTTCATTCGCAACTGGACAAAGCAGCCTGTTGAGGAGGTTCGCGTTGTGCGCTGGATGTTCCGTCAGTCCGCGGCCGGCATGAGAAGTGACGCAAGACTGTGGCGAGAGGACGCCACGGCCTTGCTACGCCGGGCACCCGTCAGTAATGGGCGTTTTCCATGTAGTGGTCGTATTCGTACCGGTTGATGTTGCCGTCGTGGTCGACGTCGGCGTCGTCAAAGTGGGACTTCAGACCCTCGAGCTTGGGGTACTTCTTCTCGTCGATCTTACTGATATCGTCCCGACTGAGCATCTTCTTGCCCTGGGCAATGTCGGCGAAGGCGGGATATTTCCCGTGGCCGTCGGCGAAGGTGGCGGAAGACAGCAGTGTTGCGGCGGCCATGGCCGTGGCGAGCAGGAGTGGACGTGCGCAGTGCATGGGACCTCCTCAATTGAAAACTGCCGCGCCAGGTTGCCGGACGCGGTCAGGGTGGTGACGGCACGCCGGGATTTGGCGCGCCAGGAAAACGGCGTCCCCCGTTGGGGGCTCGCTCTCGTGCAAGAGCTGACCGTCTCCCATCAGGGGACCGCGTGCCTGGCTGCCTCTTCAATCAGGTCTGCGACCTCCCGGGGATGAGACTGGTACACCGAATGGCTCGCGCCCTTGACCTCAATCGTGTGGCTGCCCGCACGCTTGGCGTACATGCGTTCCAGATCCGGATTGATGATGCGGTCAGCGGTGGCCACTGCATACCAGCTCGGCTTGTTTTTCCATGCAGGCACACCGGCAGGCGCGGCAAACACCGAGGCGGCTGTCAGGCCCTGCGCGTTGGCTTCGAACGTTGCCTGGCTGATGGGCAGGTCAGCCGCGAAATCGGCGGGGTACTTCGCAGGATCCAGGTAAAGGAACCCGTCGGCCGTTTTCTTGATGTCCGGCGTCTGGCTGGTCAGGCTCGGGTATTTCTTGCCGTTGGAAACCTCCGTCTCGCCCTGGTCAAGGGCATGGGCGGCGATGTAGACGAGGCCGACGATTTTGGGGTCATTGCCGACCTCGGTGATGAGGGCGCCGCCGTAGCTGTGGCCAACGAGAATGGTGGGACCGTCTTGCATGTCGACAATGCGTTTGACGGCCGTCACGTCGTCCTGGAACGAGGTCAGGGGATGTTCTGCGACCGAGACGCGGTAGCCATCCTTGACGAGCAGCTCGTAGACGGGTTTCCAGCCGCTGCCGTTTACCCAGGCGCCGTGCACAAGGACAATGTTCTGGACCTTGTCGGCAGCGACGGTGGGGGTGCTGATGCCTGCCGCCAACGCAAAAGCCAGCAAGACTGCATGGTTTGATACGCGGGTCATGGTGTGTCTCCGGTTGAAGAATCGTTCGAGAAAGACCTGGCGGCCCGGACATTCACGGGCACTGGATGCTCAATGGAGCTGGCGGGGTGGCAGCGGGATGCGTCGTCATGCGTGCAACCCGCAGCGGCGTCAATCGGTCAGGCGCCTTCGCCTGAAATAATGCCGCGCTTGATGGCAATGCTCACCGCATGGGCCCGGTTGTTCGCGTCCAGCTTGTCCAGGATGTTTGACACGTGATCCTTCACCGTTCCAGCCGATATCCCAAGCTGCTCGGCAATGGCCTTGTTCCCAATCCCATCGGAAATGCCCCGAAGCACGGCCACCTCACGTGGCGTGAGTGCTTCGTCCGAGAAGTGTTGTGCAATTTCAGCAGCCACGGCGGGCGCGACCCGGCGGTGACCGTCAAAGGCAGCGCGCAGCGTGAGGATAAGTTCCTCACGGATGGCGCCCTTGAGCAAATACCCCATCGCACCCGCCGAGAGCGCCAGACGTGCGTGCATGTCACCGGAGTAGGTGGTGAGCACGATGATGCGCGCGTTAGGGTCTTCCTTGCGGATGAGCCGGATCGCTTCGGCCCCGCCCATGTCGGGCATCTGCAGATCCATTAGGGTCAGGTCCGGCTTTGTGCGCCGGAATTCCTCTACTGCCGCGCGACCCGTCGCAGCTTCCGCACAGACGACCATGTCTTGCTCAAAGCCAATCATCGCCGCCACACCCTGCCGGAGGGCCGGATGGTCATCGACAATGAGGATGCGGATGGGACGTTCGCTGCTGGCGTCAGTGTCCATGGGCGTCCGGAACTGCGGTCGGTCGGGTTGGGGCGAGTGTAGCGGCTGCACGTTGGTCAGAGTCCATAGAAGGCACGGCGGTGCCAGGTAAGAGGGGTCATGCGCGCGTGTGCCTTGAAGACCCGGGTGAAGTGCGACTGGTCCTTGAAACCGCAGTCGATGGCCACGTCGACAATGGCGCAAGACTCCTTCGACAGGCGCTCCATGGCACGCTCTACCCGCTGCGTCTGGACCCAGCGGTGCGGCGGCATTCCATAGGTCTGCTTGAATGCCCGGCAAAAGTGCCCGCGCGAAAGTGCGCAGACCTCGGCCAACCGTTTGGTCGACAGGTCAGAGTCAATGTTGTCCTGGACCAGCTGTTCAACGCGGCGCGTCTGCCACGAGGCCAAACCACCAATATGCCCCGTGCGCGCCATCCGGGGAGGGGAGAGCTCTTCGATGGCCATCTGCATGTGTCGCACCGCCCCGGGCGCAAGCCAGTCCGCGTTGACGAGCGCTGCGGAGAGGACATCGATGACGCTGGCACCGAAGTTGTCGCCCAGACGCGGCGCGTCAGCGATGTCGTCCGTCGCAGAAACGAGAAGGCTGCCCGAGGGGGATTGCACGGTGACCGATTCGTACGTCATGGAAAACTCCGGAGGACGCTTTCCGCTACGGTAGTCCGCAGGCGCGCCGCGCGTAACCGCCGGTCGCCGGTCATTGCACCCCCCCAAACGGCGGGGTGGCGCAGCGCCATTGAGACTATCGGACCGGGTGCTGGCAGCGTAATACTGTGAGCCAAAGCCGAGCCATGGATGGTCCGAAGGACGGCACACCACTTAGGGGACTTTTGCGATGGCCAGCCGTCTTTCCTTGCCTGCAGATTGGCGACACAACGCGGGCCTGGCGCTGGTCATGGTATGGCTCTGCGCATGGGCGACGCTGTCAATGGCGGAGCGCCCAACACCCACGTTGGCGCATTTCCAGCACACGCCGTTTGGCAAGCGCGAGGGAGCGCCGAGCGACATCGGCGCGTTTGCACAGACCGCCGACGGATTCCTGTGGATTGCCGGGGGGCGCGGCATCACGCGCTTTGACGGCCGTGCCTTTGAGGACTTCGTGCCGGCGCCAGGTGAATCGCTCGCAGCAACCCAGGTAGACGTGCTCTTCGCTCCGAAAAGCGGTGGAATGTGGCTTGGGTACAGTGGTGCAGCGGTCGACTTTCTCAAAGACGGCCACCTGACCCATTTCGGCCCGGCACAAGGCATCGTTGGCGGTCCGAAACGCTTCAGGGAAGGGCCGGACGGTTCCATCTGGTGTTTTTCACTTGCCGGTGTACGCGTCTATCGCGACCACCGCTGGGAGACGGTTGTGTCCGAGCCGCAGGGGACCGATTTCAAGACCGGGGTGTTCGGCCCCGACGGCACACTGTGGATTGGTGGCAACCGGGGAATCTACACGCTGGAACAGGCGAGCCACTCGCCCCGGATGGTCCGCGACGGCATCGTGGTGATGCAGCTTGAAATAGACAGCAAGGGCGTTTTGTACGCGCGCACCCACGACAGGAAGATTTTCCGTTTCAAGACCGACGGGCAGTTGTCGCCCGTTGAGATGCCCGCAATCAGTGACGCGACGAATCTTTTGGTCGATGGGGACGACAATGTGTGGATTCCGGCAGGAAAGAACGGTGTGCATTTTATCGCCGCCGGCACGTCACGGCTGGACACCACTGGCAGCGGCGACAGTCTGAGCGGCGAATCTGCCTGGCCTGCGACCCGTGACAGGGAGGGGAACGTCTGGATTGGCACCGAGGCGGGCATAGACCGTTTCCACTTCGCAGTCCTCTCCAAAGTCGCTGTTCCCCACGGCATGCACGAACTGGCCATCGCACCGGTTTCAAGGGACGAGATGTGGGTAGGGAGCGAAAGCCACAGCGTCACCCATATCGACGGGCAGTCGATGAAAGAAACAGAAGTGCCTGCGTTTGCGCTGGCAATTTCGCGTAACGCCACGAACGGCGATGTGCATGCGGTTGCCACCAAGGGCCTTTGGCAGCTGGCACCCGGACCGGTCCGTCTGATTGCGCCCATCGAAGGCACGAGCGTTCCCCTCGCCAACGCACTGACGCAAGCGTCCGACGGACGCATCTGGGTGGTGCCGGCGCCCGGCAAAAAACCGATCCAGGCGTGGGACGGAACGGCGTGGGCTGTCTATCCGGAGCTTCCGCCAGGGCGAAGCATCTCACCTGGGCAGGCAGGCACTGTGTGGCTGGCAACGCGGTCCCCGAACGAAGTGGTCAACACGGACGGCAAGACGACGAAAACCTTCGGACCGGGACAAGGCCTGGACGTGGGAACCGTCAGCAGCATCTGGAGTTCGGCCAACGAATCGTGGGTCGGTGGCAGCCTCGGTCTCTCGCGCTTTGACGGGCAGCGGTTTGTGCCCATGCGCATGGCCCATCCTGCCGACACGTCTGATGTCACGGGCGTTGTCATCGACCGCTACGGCACGATGTGGCTCCAGACCCTGACCGCCATTTTCAGGATCCCGGCCGGCGAACTCGACAGGTTTCGCGGGGACGTCCGCTACCAACCCGTGAGCCGCCGCCTGGATGCCAGTGACGGCCTTCCGGGCTCCCCGGACCCGGACAGGGCTTTGCCCACTGTCAAGCTCGCCGATGATGGACGTGTCTGGTTTCAAACCGCCTCGGGCGCAGCCTGGCTCGATCCCCACGATCTGCCTACAAACCGAATCCCCCCGACCATCTACATCGACGCGGTCGTCAGCGGTGAGCGGACCTTTCCCATTGTCGACGGGAAGGTCGAGCTTCCCAAGGATGTTCGCGCGCTCCACATCAACTTCACCGCCCCCATTCTTTCGGTGCCGGAGCACGCCCTTTTTTCGTACCGGCTGATGGGCATCGACGACGAATGGCAAGACCCCGGCCGCAGCAGGCGCGCCATTTATACCAATCTGCCAGCGGGCACCTACCACTTCGCCGTGATGGCATGGAACGAAGATGGCGTCCCCGCGACACAGGCGGCCATGCTTGAACTTCGGCTGATGCCGAAATTTTATGAGACTTGGTGGTTCCGGTTGCTTGTAGTCGTGGCCGTCATCGCCTTTTTCTGGTCGCTGTACCTGCGACGCCTCCGGAAAGTGACCGGGGCGATGCGCATCCGGATTGAAGAGCGCGAAGCCATCGCGCGCGACCTGCACGACACGTTGCTCCAGTCGGTGCAAGGCACGGCGCTTCGTCTGGACGTGCTCTCGAGGCGCATGCGAGACCCTGCGTTTGACCGCGCTGACGCGGCCGATGAGCTCATGAGTCTTGCCGTCGATACCGATGCCGCCACCGCCGAGGCGCGGGACAAGGTGCAGGCGCTCCGGAGCCGGGCGGCGGAGGCGGAAGACCAGATTGGCGCCATGTTGCAGGCGGCGATGAACATCGCACGCCAGCACGACGGCAAGGTCGAACTGACCGTGGTAGGACGGCCACGCCGGCTGCGCACCGAGCCGGAGGAAGAAATTCGCATGATGCTCGGTGAAGCCGTATCCAACGCCTTCCGGCACGGCGGAGCGAATGTTGCTGCCATTACCATTCGCTATGGCGTTTTCCAGTTCTCGGTCGCCGTGCGCGATGACGGGCAGGGGTTTGACGTCAAGGCCTTTGGCCGCAACGGGAAAGACGGGCACTGGGGCATTCGGGGCATGCGTGAGCGTGCGCACCGACTCGGTGGTTCTCTGCGCCTGCGTAACATGCGCAGCGGTGGTCTTGAAGTGCTTTTTCGTGCCATCGCGGGCAAGCTTTACGCGCCCCGGCGTCGGCACCGCTGAGCAAACGCGAGAAGGGCGCATGCACCGCGAACACGTCTAGCCGATTTGTCGCGCAATCGCCGAATTTGCGCTTTCGATGGGTTTCGTGTGTCTGACGGATGTGCACGCCGCGTCGTTGGGCGTAGGGTAAACCCATCGCAACCAACGCATGCCTGACCGAGGTCAGGACGGCGTCGTTCGGCCCGCGTTTTGACCTCAAGGCGCATGGCCCGCGATTCCCTGGCTTGCACGGGTAATGACCATGACCGCGCTCCTTCTGTCACGACTGCAGTTCGCCTTCACCGTGTCATTCCACATCATCTTCCCGAGTTTCACCATCGGGCTGGCGGCATGGTTGTGTGTATTGGAAGCCCAGCACCTGACGACGGGAAATCCCGTTTATCGTCGCCTCTTTGACTTCTGGTTGCGCATCTTCGCCATCGCGTTTGGTCTGGGTGTGGTCTCCGGCATCGTGTTGGCCTTCGAGTTCGGGACGAACTGGAGTGTGCTGTCGAGGATGACGGGCCCCATCCAGGGGCCGTTGCTGTCGTACGAGTCATTCACCGCGTTTGCGCTGGAGGCATCGTTCTTCGGTGTATTGATGTTTGGGCGCGGGAAAACCTCGCCCCGGTTTTACTTCTTCGCCACACTCATGGTCGCGCTGGGCACCACGCTGTCGGCGTTCTGGATCATGGTCAACAACAGCTGGATGCAGGTGCCGGTGGGTTACCGCATGGTCGAGGGGGTGTTCGAGCCCACCGACTGGGGCGCCATCATTTTCAGCCCCGTCGTCTGGGTGCGCTTCCCGCACGTCCTCATCGCTTCTTATCTCACCGGTGCGTTCTGCGTGGCGGCGACCGGTGCCTGGTACAGCCTTCGCCACGTCCATCGGGACGAGGCGAAAGTGATGCTGCGGATGGGCTTGTTGTTTGCCGCCGTCCTCCTGCCGGTACAGATGTTTTTCGGCCATCTCAACGGCGACTATGTCCACCGCTACCAGCCTGCCAAGTTTGCGGCCATCGAAGGCCGGTGGCACAACGAAAAACCGGCCGCCGAGGTGCTCTTTGCCATTCCCGACGAGAAGGCGGAGATGAACCACTTCGCCGTGTCCGTGCCGGTGTTGGGCAGCATCATCGCGACGTTCACGACCGACTCCGAAGAGGTGGGGCTGACGTCGTTCGCTCGCGAGGACAGGCCGCCGGTCGCCATCCCCTTCTTTGCCTTTCGCCTCATGGTGGCCTGCGGGCTCTGGATGCTGGCCATTGCCTTCGTCGGAAGCTTTGCCCTGTGGCGCCACCACGCAATCCCCCGGTGGCTGCTGCGCCTGACGTTCCTGACGTTTCCGCTGCCCTTCATCGCGACGCTGACGGGGTGGTTCACAGCGGAAGTGGGTCGCCAGCCCTGGGTGGTATATGGCGTGCTCCGGACGTCGGATGCACTGAACCCGACATTGGGCGTCGGCGAGGCGGTCACGACTTTGGTCGTGTTTGTCTCGGTGTACCTCGCCATTTTCCTCGCCGGGACCTTCTACATCTACCGACTGCTCCGGCGCGGTCCGGCGGTGGCTGCGGCGACACTGCCGCCCGATGGCAACCCGTCGCGTCCATTGGCGCTCGCCCGGGATGGCACCACGTCACCCCTGGCATCAGGGGAGACCGGTCGTGGCTGAATTCTGGGTCTCGGTGGTCCTCGTGGCCATCACGATGTACGTCCTGCTCGACGGCTTTGACCTTGGAGTCGGCATCTTGTTTGCGGCCGTGCACGACGAACCCCGGCGCCGGAAGATGCTCGATGCCATCTCGCCGGTGTGGGACGGGAATGAAACCTGGCTGGTGATGACGGGGGCAGTTCTCTTTGGGGCATTTCCCGTCGTCTACTCGGTGGTGCTGTCGGCGTTTTACCTGCCCATCTGCATCATGCTCGCCAGCCTCATCATGCGCGGCGTCGCGTTTGAGTTCCGGCAGCACGCGGTTCACCTCAAAGGGCTGTGGGACGGCGGCTTTGTCGCAGGGTCGGTGCTGGCGACCTTCATCCAAGGCTGCGCCATCGGCGCGCTGGCCCAGGGGTTGCCAGTGCAGGACGGCCAGTACGTCGGCACGACCTTCGGATGGCTCACACCGTTTTCCGTTCTGTGTGGCCTTGGGCTGACCTCAGGTTATGCGGCGCTCGGCGCAGCCTGGCTCATCCACAAGTGCGAAGGCGACGTGCAGACCTTCGCCAAGCGGGTCTTCCCCATGCTGATGGTGTGCACGTTCATTGCCCTGTGCCTTGTTTTCAGCTTCGCGGTCGCCGAAGACGAGCCGGTCTTGCACCGCTGGAGTTCGCTGTCTTGGCGCTACGTTTTCCCCGCCATTGCGCTCGTGGCAACCGGCTGCCTGCTGTTCATCAAACGCCGCCACCTTGATGTGCGTCCGCTGTTGCTGACCATGGTCGTCTTCCTGTGCGGGATTGGCGCCCTGGTCGCATCGTTCTGGCCGTGGATGGTGCCGTTTTCCATCTCCATCGCCAGCGCCCAGTCCCCGTCGTTGAGCCTGTCTTTCATGTTCTGGGGTATCGGGGTGTTCGCGTTTCCGCTGACGCTCGGCTACACGCTCGTCAACTACTTGGTTTTCCGGGGCAAGAGCCGGGTGGCGAGCGAATACTGATGGGAGCACTGGCCATGCGCATCCCCCGTCATCGCCAAAGTCGTATCCGGGTCCTGGCCTGGGTCGCCATGGCCAGCACACTCGGTGGCTGCAGTGCCTCGCCCTCGCGAAGCATTCTGGGGTCTTACTTTCCGTCGTGGATGCTGTGTGCGCTCGCTGGCATTGTCTTGACCGTGTTGTTGAGACTCGCCCTGGTCAGGTCCGGCATCGGCGCTGAAATCCCCGCACCGTTCCTCGTCTATGTGAGCTTTTCCATCGCGTTCACGCTCGGCATCTGGCTGGCCTGGCTGGCCTAGGGGACGACGATGAAAGTCTACGAGAGCAACACCCCCACGCCGCGCGGCCGCCTCCTCATGGTCCTGTCGTTTGTCCTGGCAGCAGCGGCCATTGTCGTCAGCGTCCTGGTGGTCAACCACCGCCCGCGCACGCACGACGCGTACGTCTTCGCATTCAGCGCGGGCATGGCGCCGGAAGTCAGTGGGCGCATCGTCGCGTTGAACGTGACCAACAACGTCATGGTGCACAAGGGTGACCCCTTGCTCGTCATCGACCCGGAACCGTTTCAGTTGCGCCTCGCCCAGGCGCAGGCGCAGGTGGTGGCCTTGCGCGCCCAGATTGACCTCACGTCCCGGCAGGTAACCTCGCAAGGGTCCGGGGCCAACGCCGCCGCACGCCAGGTCGACAGGGCCAGTGCACAGCTCGCGCTTGCCCGGAGCACGCTCGCGCGCCTCCAGCCGTTGCTGGAACCTGGCTATGTCACCAGCCAGCAGGTCGATGATGCCAAGGGGCACGAACGGGAAGCCGCAGCACAGCTGGCGTCGGCCGTGCAGCAGGCAATCCAGGCCAAGGAAGCCATCGGCGATGTGATGACCCTGACTGCCCAGCTCAAGGCGGCTGAAGCCACCGAAGCACTGGCCGCCCGCGACCTGCGGCTGACCACCGTGACCGCGCCTTTCGACGGTCGAATCGTCGGCGTCAACATCGCAGTCGGCACCTTCGCTTCGGCAGGACAGCCGCTGTTTACGCTCATCGATTCCGGTCGCTGGTACGCCGTGGCCGACTTTCGGGAAACAGACCTTGCCAACATCCAGCCCGGTGCAAAGGCCACCGTCTGGCTGATGGGCCACGAGACCCGGCCCATCCGGGGCCATGTCGAAAGTCTCGGCGGCGGTGTGCAGCCGCAGGGGACCAGTGGCCCTGGCTTGCCTTCGGTCGACCGGAATCTCAACTGGGTGGTGGTCGCGCAACGCTTTCCGGTGTGGATAAGGCTCGAAGACGCGTCCGAAGACATCGTTCGAACCGGCGCCACGGCGTCAGTGCGGGTCAGCCATGGCCCCTGACATGTGCCCCCCGCGTGCAGGCTTCTACCAGTTTCTGCGGCACGAATTGAGACCGGGTCCGGAACGTATCCGGGCGGCGCTGCGTGTGGCGATCGCGTGTTCCACGACCGTCGTCCTTGCGATGGTCTTCCAGGTGCCACTGCCGGCCTACATGGCGTACGTGGTGCTCCTGATAAGCCGGGACGAAGTCGCCGGCACGATAGCCACCGCGCTCGGTGGCCTTGCAGCGGCGAGCCTTGCCGTCACGCTCTCGCTGCTCTTTTATATCGTCGACGCGTCGGAGCCCGCCCTCCGCATCGTGTTGCTTGCCGCAAGCACCTTTGTCGGTATTTTTGTGGCCCGCACCTTTGCCCTCGGGCCCGTCGTCTTCCTCGGCGCGTTCATCCTCGTGCTGTCGCAGACCCTGCTCGACGACGTGCCGTCACCGGAATTGATGACGCATTTCCTGCTGTGGCTGTGGATGGTCGTCGCCATCCCGGTTGTCGTGACCGTCGCGGTCAATCTCGCCCTTGGGGTCAGTCCCGAGGTCGCTTTGCAAGGGCGCATTCGTGCTTTTGCCGGCGAACTGGGTGCGCACATCGAAGGCAGCGCGCCGGGTGGGTTCGGGCAGTGTGGCGAGTCACTGGCGGGAGTGATGGTGCTCTTGCCGAGAGCGCAATCCTGGTCGGCGGGGCTCAAGGCCTACGACAAGGCAGACCGCCTCATTCTCGGAACCCTGGCCGAGATACTGGTGCTCACGCGCCTGCTGCCGGCGGGGACGAACGGGGAACGACAACGTCTGGCCTGGATGCTGCGGACATCCATCGCCCGATGGGTCGGTGGGGCCCCGGTGCCGGATGACCGACCAACGGCGTCGACGGTGCAAAAGACGTCGGCCGAGCGCGCCCTGGCTGACGCGCTCGTTGAACTCGACGGGCAGGTAACGCAGCGTGCGGCGGAAGTGCCTGCGCCGCACAGTGCGACGCGCAAGCAGCGCTGGGTTCCGGATGCCTTTACCAATCGCGGTCACCTTCACTTCGCCCTGAAGGTGACAGCAGCGGTGGTGGCGGCTTACGTCACGTACACCTTGCTCGCCTGGCCTGGCATCCGCACGGCGGTGACCACGTGCTTTTTTGTTGCCCTCAGCAGCCTCGGCGAGACCATGCACAAGCTCACACTGCGCCTGTCCGGCGCCCTCATCGGAGGGCTCGCGGCTGGGCTTTGCATCGTGTTCGTCATTCCGCTACTGACCGATATCGGGCAGCTTGCGGTGCTGGTCGCCGTGGCGGCAATGGCCTGCGGCTGGGTGGCCAGCAGCAGTGAGCGCATCGCCTATGCGGGGCTGCAGATGGCATTTGCCTTCTTTCTCGGCGTACTCCAGGACTACGGTCCGCCGACGGACCTGACCGTGTTGCGCGACCGCATGGTCGGCATCTTCGTCGGCAACATCTGGATGTCCATTGTCTTTGGTGCACTGTGGCCCGTAACAACGGCAAGCCTCATGCGTGCCTCCGTGGCCAGCGCCCTTCGCGCGGTGGCAAAGGTTGTCGCCCGCGCCCCTGAAACTGTGGGCGCAGGAAAAGCGACCGTCGCCCTCGCGCTCATCGGCGCAGAGCGGCTGGCCCCGTTGCCCTGGTTTGAGTGGAAGTTTTCCGCGTCGGTGCGCGCCTCGGTGGAGGCCGCACGCCTGACCATCTGGGCTGCCGAGCGTCTCGCCGCCTCAGCGTTCGTCCTGGTGCGGACAGAACCTGTCGCCCGTGACATGCCGGGCATACCGGACCCCGACGTCACCTGGCTGGTGTCTGCCGCCCATCATCTGGCCACGGGCGGCGCTGCAGGCAAGCTGGCCCCTGTCGGGACCGACACGCCGGGAGATGACTCAGGCGCCCGGGTGCGGTTGCACGAGGAGATGAGGTATGCCGCGCCCCATTTCTGACCGCGCACGCCGCAAGATGCTCTGGGCGATGCACGCCAGCGTGCTCGCCACGCTGCTGTGTCCGGCTGTTGTCAGGGGCGCAGGCGATGACGCCCCGCAAACGGGGACCGGCCAGGACGTGTGCGGTGACGCCGCCCCAGATGGGACGGGTTGCACCGCAAGACGCTACTCGCTCGCCGAGCTCATCGCGCTGGCGCAAGGCACGAACCCGTCCATCAAAGGGGCGGGCGAGACGGCCCGGCAGGCCAGCATTTCGCGCGACCTCGTTGAAAGTTCGTACTCGCCGCAGGTGTCGTTCAATGTTATCGGTGGCTTCGAGCGCACGCCGCTTCCCATTCCGACCAACGTGGCGCCTGCCGGGTATTTCGTGTCCAACACACGCGAGCTCATTCCGGGCATCGGCGTGAAGTGGCTGCTGTTTGACTTCGGGCGCCGCAAGGGCAGGGCGGAAGAGGCCCGGCAGACCACCCTGGCTGCCGATGCGAGCGTCGCGGGGAGCCGCCAGAAGCTGTCGTTTGACGTCAGCCAGGCCTACTTTGCGCTCGTCTCCGCCGTGGCCGGCGTGCGTGCCGCCGCCGGAATCGTCCAGGCGGCAGAAACCACCGAAAAGGCCGTCGTCGCGCAGAAGCGGGTGGGGCGCGCCACCGTCATCGCCGTGGCTGAAGCACAGCGTCAGGTCGCCGCCGCGAAGCTCTCGGCAGTTCGCGCGCGCGGGGCCGAGCGTGCGGCCAATGTGGCGCTGGTCAGCGCGGTGGGGTTGCCCCCGGAAACCAGAATCATCCTCGCGGACGAGGCAAGCTTGGTCACTGCCACCGTCGTCCGCACCCCGGTCAGCGCCCTGATTGCCGAAGCGCTGCGTCGCCGGCCGGACCTCCAGGCGGCAGGCAGCCAGGTCAGTGCCGCCAACGCCCGCCTCGACGCCGCCCGTGCCGCCTACCGGCCGACCATTTCCCTGAGCGCGCAGGCGTTTCAGAACGCTGGCGCGGTCAGCAGCGATGGCAGCCGTTACTCGTCGGTCAACCGGCCCGGCGGCGCCGTCCTGGTTGCCTTTGAACTGCCGCTGGTCGATGGCGGCATGCGCAGAAGCAACGTGGCCATGGCCAACTCGCAGGTCGCCGGCGCACTCGACCAGCTCGACGCACTCAAAGACCGCATCGCCGCCGAAGTTGTCCGCGCTGACGTTGCGGTTTCAACCGCAGTTCAACAGAAAGCCGAAACCGACGCCTACGTCTCGGCGTCAAAAGCGGTCTTCGATGCCGCGCTCGCCAGCTTCAAACGCGGCCTCTCCACTGTCCAGGAGGTTGAAGCAGGCAATGCCGTCCTCGCCGAGGCCATTGCGGCCCGCGAGTCGGCGAATGCTGACCTTCAAGTCGCCATGGCCCAGCTGGCTTTGGCCACGGGGGCCATTCCAGTGGACGCAACTGAAACCGACGGCGCCGGCAGGCGTCCACACGACGAGCCACGTGCGCAGCAGGTCGTTGTGTCCGACATCCCCATCCCTCAACCAGGAGAACGTCCATGAGCAAGAAAACCGCGCAGATCATCGTTGAAACGCTCGAAGCCGCCGGCGTCAAACACTGCTACGGCATCGTGGGCGACACGATGAACCTTCTCGCCGAACACATCGAGGGAAGCACCATCGAATGGGTCCACATGCGCCACGAGGAAGCCGGCGCCTTTGCCGCCGGGGCAGAGGCCATGGTCACGGGTCAGCTGACCGCCTGCGGGGGCAGCTGTGGACCTGGCAGCCTGCATTTCATCAATGGCCTGTACGAGGCCAACCGCAACCGCGCGCCGGTCGTTCTCATCGCAAGCCAGATCCAGCGCAGCGACATCGGCTTCAGTTCCATCCAGGAAGTCGATTTCACGCGCGTCTTCGACGAATGCTCAGTGTATTGCGACATGATTCTCACGCCCGACCAGGCGCGCAAGAAGACCGTTCTCGCCTGCCAGGCGGCGCTGTCACTGCGCGGTGTGGCAGTGCTCATCGTCCCGGTCGACATCTCCGACTCGCCCGTCACCAATGATGTGCCGTTCAGCGTCCAGGTCAGCCAACCCCTGGTGCGTCCAAACGACGACGAGCTCCAGCGCATCGCCGCCATCCTCAATGCCGGAAACCGCATTGCGATTTATGGCGGCTCCGGTTGCGAAGGCGCGCTCGATGAGATTCTCGCTGTTGCCGATTGTCTCAAGGCGCCCATCGCGCACACCTCCCGCGCCAAGGATTTCCTCGAGTTTGGCAATCCTCACAACATCGGCATGACGGGCATCCTTGGCAACGAGGCGGGCTTCAATGCGGTGCTCAAGTGCGACACCCTCTTGCTGCTGGGTGCGGACTTTGCGTGGCGGCAGTTCTACCCGGACCATGCCGACATCGTGCAAATCGACATCGACCCCATGCATCTGGGGCGCCGTCACCCGGTCACGCTGGGCGCAGTCGGTGACGTCAAGGAGACCATGAAAGCCCTCCTGCCGCTGCTCAACCGCCGGGAAGACACGGTCTTTCGCGACGAGTATGTCAATCGCTACAAGAAAACCATGGACGAGATGCGCGGGCACGCAAAGCCCGGCCCGCACGACTCGATTCCCGGCTCGTACCTCGCCAGTGTGCTCGACCGTGTCGCAGCCGATGACGCCCTCTTTACCGTCGATGACGGGACACCGTTGGTGTGGGCCCTGCGTTTCATCCATGCGACGGCACAGCGCCGCATCGTCGGCAGCCTCCTGCACGGCACCATGGCGGCAGGCCTCGCCTCCGCGCTCGGGCTGCAAAAATCCCATCCCGGCCGCCAGGTCATCAGCATGTGCGGTGACGGAGGGCTTGCCATGCTCTTCGGCGACCTCATGACGACTGTCCAGGAAAACCTGCCGGTCAAAATCATTGTCTTCGACAACGGCAAACTCGGCTTTGTGGAAATCGAGCAGAAGGCCGAAGGCATGCTCGACACCTTTACCAAGTTGAAGAACCCTGCGTTTGGCGAAGTGGCTGACGCCATGGGCATGTGGGGCCGCACGGTGCGTACCGCAGCCTCGCTCGACGAAGCGGTCACCGAATGGCTGGCGCAGCCGGGCCCCGCGTTGCTCCACGTTTTCGTCAACCCCATGGAACTCGTCAAACCACCCTTTACCGAGCTCAAGCCGGTTGTGGGCATGGGCATCTACGGTGTGCGCGCCATTCTCCACGGTCGCGGTGGCGACGTGTGGGAGATGGTCCGGGAGAACCTCTAGGGTCCCCAACCTGGGGTCCGGAAGGAGCACCGGCCGCATTGCCCCCACTGCGGCCCGTGCTCCCGAAGGCATTCGTTCCCCGCTCCAATGCACCAGGCGCGAGTCATGAGCATCAAAGACGAATACGAATTTGTAATGGCCGACGTTGCCAATGACCTGACCGTTCTCGGGGACGCCGCGTTGTGCGACGACTTCGACGAGGCCCGTTTTCGTGCGCGCATGGTGGTTGAGAAGGCTGAAGCCGCCGGGCTTGCCGACATGGCGAAGGCCGCAAAGGATTTGGTCACCTCGCTAGGCCCGGTCGGCACCCATCCCGGCCTTGGCTACGGCGTCGAAATCCTTCGGGTTGCCGACGAGCTCGACAAGCTCGGCTTGCAACGGTTGAGGCATGCCCGCCGCCGGTTTTAGCGCGGGTCATCGTCCGGAACGCCGGACGTAGTTTCTTCCGGCTTTGACAGCCGCACAGCTTCATGTACTTTCCCGTCCCCACTCACCGTTGGAGTTTCCCATGTTGGTTATCGCATTTGCACTCGCCGCCACGCAGGCCGTCACCATGAGTGGCAAGGACAAGCAGGGGGTTCCCGCTCACGTCGCGCCTTCGTCAGTCGAATGCGCGGCGTTCAAGAAAAATCCGGATGGTTCGTGGACGTCTGTTCGCGACACGAAGGTGGGTGCTGTCCGGATGTCGTCAGGGGGCACGTTCTTCCCTGGCGTCAAGCTCGACGGGGTCGATGTCGGCGCAAGCCTCAATGCCAAATGCCAGGACAAGGCAGATGGTTCGCCCGGCCATGCCGGCAGCTGACCGGCTCGCGAATGCCACGGGGAAACACGATGAGCGAACTTCCGGAACGGCCTAGGATCTTGTACATCGACCTGGACCTCGAAGCCGATTTCCAGGACCGTGGCCTGAGAACGGTCGGCGAGCGGCTTTTGGCCGTCTTGAGTTTTGCCCCATCGCCCGAGTGGTGCCAACGGTTTAACCGTGCTGGCAAGAAGGCTGGCGGATATTTGGGCGCGGCAGAAGTCGTCGGAAGCACCGTGCGGTTCCTCGCCCTGCAGCATCGTTCGGGTACCGCCGTCGCGCAATTGGCCTGTTTGGTCGACGAGGTCAGCCTCGACGCTGTCGAGGCGGTCCTGGACACCTTTGACATCGTTGTTGCAGTGCCCGAGGGCCGCCGGTGGACCCCGCGAGGCTCGACCCGGCGTGGCCAGCGTCGCCGCACGCACGGCAGTGGCCGCTAGTGCGCATCCGGTGACTTGAAGGCAGGCGACTTTCCATGGAGGAGAAATGATGGCCACACACAACGCGCCGAAGGACCGGGTCGTCACAGTGATTCTGGGTCTGGTGGCCATGGCGGTCGGCATGGTCATCGTTGTGAAGCAGCGGCTGCCTATCAGCCAGGGGCACCTTCTTCCGTGTGCGCCGGCGGACCTGCAGGTTCGCCTCCTGGTACAGGCGCTCAACTCGCTTGTAATTGACCATCTGACCGGCCTGGCAGAGTTTGAGGTAGATCACGCCGACGCCGTAGCGTTTATGGCGATTCGCCAGCGCGCAGATCATCTCGCGCAGCTCGACGTTGAGGTCGCGCCGCGGTTCGTATCGGTAAGCGCTTGCGCTCATGCCGGCGATCGCCAACGACCAACGCTCACTCAGTTCCTGGCCGATCAGATAGCGCACCAGCTCGCGCCGGTCCGGTGCGCTCACCATTCTTTTCGCAGAGCTTCCTTGATGACCTCATTTTCCAGAAGCTGCTCGGCCAGCAGCTTCTTAAGGCAGCCGTTCTCCGACTCCAGGTCCTTCAGCCGCTTGGCCTCGGGCACGCTCATGTCGCCGAACTTGCTTCGCCAAAGGTAGTAAGAGGCTTCACTGAAGCCGTGCTTGCGGCACAGGTCCTTGACCGGCATGCCCGCCTCGGCCTAGCGCAGGAAGCCGATGATCTGTTCTTCGGTAAAACGCTTCTTCACGTCCAATCTCCTTCTCGTGGGAGATTGAACTCGAAACCTGGGCACTACTCAAATTTGGGGGGACGTCGCCAGCGAGCGATTCACGAACATGCGCATCGAAAAAGTCTTCGCGGCCAACGTTTTCGGTCGGCCGCAAGGTCCCCAATTCCGCGACGAGATGAACGACTTTCTCAATCGTACCTATCGAGGCGAAAACTCAAATGCGTCGAGCATGGTCTCAAGCTTTTTTCGCTCCTCATCTGGAAGACCCGGCGAGTCCAAGAGATCTTTGACGAGATAGAATTCTTCCTCGCTCTTCAAGACGCCACGTTTAAGTGCTGGCGCCAACTTCTTCGACATCATGGCGCGCACAGTCGCGATAGAAGGCGCATTTGCCGCAACGAGTCTCTCAGAAAACAAGGCAACTTTCTCCGCGGGGGCATTCCTAACGTCGGCGAGGGCGTCCGAAACGCCGAGGCGGACGGACTGCTTCCCGGCTGCGGGGCTTCGCTTTTCGAATTGCGCGACCAGATACATAGGTCGCTCATCTTCCGGTACGGAGCTCAAATCGATCATCGTCTCCGTATAGATTTCAAAGAAACGCTTCAGGCCTTCGTGGCTGTTCATAAGATCCTCAGTGGACTGGCGCGTTGTTAGGAAGCGGGCCCCAAACTCGGCCTTAGATTCCCTCACTGGAAGTGTCGGTTCCGCTACTTTGATGGAAGCCAGGTCGGGTTCAACATTAGCAGCGTGGGGGAAGCCACACAGGCAATCCATGAGATTAAAGTCCCTAGAAAGACACTGGCGCTTGACGCCTCAGCCTTCGTGGCACGATCGGATGCGACTTGTCGAGCGCCTTCAAATTCCTGAGGCTATCGGCATCGGTTTCGACGGTGTTCCAGTCGATGTCGGGTAGGCCGCTCGTATAGTGGAGAAGCTCGTCGATCCTGACCGCGTCCGACCATGCGGGAAGACCTGGCACGAAACGAGATACCGGGTCGGCCAGCGAAAGCTTCCCGTCCTCGGCCAACATGAGTATGCCAACGGCGTCGAACTCCTTGGCTATCGATCCGATGTCGAACCGATCCGTGAGTTTGAGGGGCAGGGCTCCGGAGCCATCGGCATATCCGACGGCTCGACGCAGGAGCACCTTGCTGTGATCCGCCACCTGGATATTGCCGTTCAACAATCCCGCGCTGCGGGCATCGTCGACATGCGCGTTAAGGGCGTCGACTCGTCGTTCCTGGACACTCGCGCAGCCTGATGCGATCAGGATGCTGAATATGACGGCCGCGACAGGCCAGCGGCTACGTTTCATTGGCGGATCCTTACGTACGGCATGAGATCCACGCCGTAGCTTGGATGTACCGGGGCAACCGTTGGTTTGAAGTCAGCCGCAAGCGGCAAGCCGGCCGGCTAGAAGCCGGCTCGCAGGCGTACAATCCGCAAGAACTTACAGGCGTAAGTACCATAGGGAGTTAGGGGAATGGATCGTGGATTGTCGATGCCTTGGGCGATCATCTGTGCGGCGGCGATGGGGTGTCTCACGTATATCGGCTACCGCGAATATGAGCATTCCCGCGATCGCCGAGAGGCTGCTGAGGTCATTAAAGGGCTAGGCGAGTTGGCCCAGTCTGCGGCGGTTGCGACTCCATCGCCATCGGTTGACCCGCGCCTCGTGACAGAGGCCCGTGCGCGCCAGGCCAATCGTGGACGAGGCCGTGCGATTTCGGGAAGTGAGCGCTGCCTTAGCGGCCGCGTGATCGTAGTCAACGGTAGTGCCTATAGCGATTCGGGGTTGAGTTGCGCGGCGGGTCGTGTTTTGCCGTAAGAGTCGGGCGGCGGTGGTCAGACACACCTTTTACTTCGCATTCTTGGTACTTAAGGATATCCGTTGCGTCTAATTTTATCGTAGAGATGCAGGCGCGATGCCTCAATTCGCTACTTGACTGTTGCGCGCAGCATCCGCGGGCGAATGTTGTGCGACTCGTTGTGCTAACGCAACGCGGAATTAACTGCCGTCCGGCGCGAGCATTGCCGGTGTTGCGTGCATTCACCGCGCGCGACGTCGTCTACGTCTAACTTCATTGCCGAATATGCACATTGCTGCCTTAGGTGGCGTGGAGCGAACGTTGTCGACTCACTTAGTAAAAGAAAACTACATGCGGGCGTCGCCACGGCGCTTCACTACGATCTCGCCAAGAATTCTTCGATTGATCTTTTCCAGCCAGGCGCGTTGGTTGGCCGAAAGAATTCGCTTACGCTTGATACTGACGAGGAACTCATATTCCCTATGGCAACGGGCAGGATGGTACCGCAACCCATTTCTGGGTTCAGACGGCCGACGAATTGCTCGATCTGGGTGCGCACTATTTGCCTAAGGAAGCCCGTCAGCCGATCGTGGCCATGCCGGTCATCCGCTGGGCGATTCGTCACCAGCTTCCCCGCTATCTCCGTTACCGGGAGGTCGCTCGCGCCTCGGCAATGCGCCCTGATCCGTCGATCGCAGCGACGGTGGCGCACTTTATTCAGGTATGCGAGAACCACGACCGGTTGGTCGACGAGGACGCCACACCGCCGGCATGGGTCTTGATGACCCCAACATCGCTTCGGAAGGCTTCGCAGCGTGGCGATGCGTGGGCGCGTGGCGCGCTCCGTTCGAAGGATGGATCGATCCACGCAGCCTGACGTTCTAGATGGACCCGAAGCCTCACGCAGTACGCAACAAGTGTTCCGTCAGTCCAGTCGCCACTTTCTAAATGAAGCCGCCGGTCGCTGCCCCGGATGTGCCCATAGCTAAGACGGGGCTATTGGGGAGACGGCTAGCATCGATAAGGTGATTGAGGCTCTCGCGCCGAAGGGCTAGCTACTAGCACCAGGACCGTGGCGGCCTCGGAAATGGACTTGGAGGTGGCGCTTCTGGCCTGGGCGACTTCCGCCGTCCGGTCCAGTAAGTAGAGTCTTGGTCCAGCACCGAGACCAAGCTAGCTTCGGCATATCCAGCATTGGGTGAACACTGTTAAAGGAAGTGCTTCGATCGACAAATCTCTTTGCACCTCAGGGCGTTGGTTCTTGTTTCCCTTATCTTGCCTTAGGCGCCTACAACCATCGAGATATGGGCCGGATCGCAAGAATGTGCTGATGTACACAAGCCCCCTCCGAAGATCGGTCTTCACCGATGCAGGGTGGCAACACCAAGTTGCACCACCGGAGCAGGGCGCCTCTGGCGCTTTGTCAGCTCGACGTTTTTCGCCGGGAGATCGTAGCGTGGCAACCGTTAAAAAGCTAAGTGTTCGGAAACGCAAAGCCACTAATCGTAAGGCGGTCGAGAGCAAATCATTATCTCAGGTGAAGGGCGCCGTCGGCGGACCTGTGACGCTCAAGGAGGCGCAAGCGATCGCAGAAATTACGAAGCCACAACGGTCTTCCCGTGGGGCGTCAGTGCGGGAGGGGCCTACGCTTAATTCGATTGGCGCGCAGCAGAAAATGCTGAAGGCGGCCCTCGATGACGAGCGCGCGGCCGGACTTCGTGACTATACCGAAACGATGAAGGTGATGAAGGCTCGTGGCGTGAGGTTGCCGGCTTCTGCCGGGAACGTCGAGCGAGCGCCAAAGCGCAGCCGAAATGCCAGTGGCCGGGCCGATGCCGTCTTGCCGTTGCAGATTGTTGCCGAAGGTGACTCCTGGTTTAAGTATCCAGTACCAGGCGCAGGAGGCGGAATTATTCGACGACTGGAGCAGAGAATTGGCGTACCTATTCTGAATATGGCGGAGGCAGGCGATGAAGTTCGGTTCATGCTCGGCGTTGAACAACGAGAGCGGTTGATGCGTACGTTGATCAAGGGCTGCCCAGCCGGAGGCCCGTGGGATGTTCTACTGTTCTCGGGCGGTGGGAACGATATCGTGGATAACCCGATGGTGCTGTGGGTGCGCCGCTGGGACCCGACAATGCAGCCGAAATATCACCTCGACCAAGCGCGGTTTGGCGCGGTACTCGCCATTGTACGGGCTGGGTACGAGGATTTGATTGCCCTGCGCGATCGGCACAGTCCAAATACCCATATTGTGTTGCATGGCTACGACTTCGCGATCCCGGATGGTCGCGGGGTCTGTAACCATGGCCCGTGGATGAGCCCGACTTTCGATCTGTGTGGATTTCCGAAAGCGGGATCGGCTCGCGAAGAGGTTGTGCATGAAATGCTTCTTCAGTTCGCGGCGATGGTGAAAGGCCTGATCCGCCCGACTGTGAGCTACGTGGACACTCAAGGCACGCTGCAAGCCAGTGGCTGGGCGAATGAGCTCCATCCCACGCCTGCTGGGTTCTCTATCTTTGCCGACATGTTTCGGCAACACCTCGCGCGGCAGTTCCCGGACAAGGTTCGATAGCGTAGGAGGAGAGAGATCATGACGACCGCACACTCGCTCCACATCGGCCTGAACCACGTCAGTCCAGCGGCGTACAGCGGCTGGGATGGTGCGTTGGCCGGGTGCATCAACGATGCGAAAGACATGAATAAGATCGCGAAGGGCCTGGGGTACACGTCGGTATTACTGACTGACGCGGACGCAACGAGTGACCGCGTTATTTATGAGCTAGGGAAAGTGGCGTCGCTTCTGAAAAGCGGTGACATCCTGTTCGTGACATATTCCGGTCACGGGGGGCAGGTCAAGGACGTGAACGGTGACGAAAAAGACGGCCTCGACGAGACGTGGTGTCTCTGGGACAGGCAGTTTATTGATGACGAGCTTTACCGACTTTGGGTACAGTTCGAGCTAGGCGTAAGAATCGTTGTTCTTTCGGATAGTTGTCATAGCGGAACCGTGATTAGGGCTCCAGCCCTGGCCGTACTGGCGGCGAGGACGAGGAAAGAAGAGAAGAGATCGCGGCGCATTCCGCGCAACATCCAGGACGCAGTGAATAGCACCCACGAGATAGCGATTGCAGCAGCTCAGTACTTGGCAGGGCCCTCTGAAAGAGTCAAGGTTCCCGCAAGCATCATCCTGATTTCTGGGTGCCAGGATCAACAGGAGTCGGGCGACGGCAGCCGAAATGGTGTGTTCACGGAGAAGCTGAAGGCCACTTGGGATAATGGTGCATTCGAGGGCACCTATCGTGACTTTTACGAAAAGATAAAGAGTAACATGCCGGACGATCAGACGCCTAACTATCTCTTCATCGGTGAGAAAAACGAAGCGTTCCAAGACGAAAAGCCGTTCAAAGTATGATCGTTCGTTGGGTTGCTAAATACGGATCACGCGCTGCGGCGGACGCATTCGCGACTCGATTCCAGTAAGGCGGTTCACTGAAGGCACTCATTAGCCACGAAGACCGCGTGCTCACCTTGCGCGGTCGCAATCGTTATCCTGGGGATGCCGGGGGATGTAAGGCGTCTCCTGTGAATTGCCAATACCCGTCCCGTGAGCACGACCGCCAGCCAAGGTGATGGCGCTTATTACAAGTTGCAGGTTGCCGAATATCTGCAACCTATGAGCCTGTTCTGATCGTGTGGCGGCGATTTGATGAATCGTCGAGACTCGCGTCGAGGGGATATGGAAAATCAAGGAGAAGGGCTTGGGAAAGCAGCCACCGGCCCGGCGCGAAATCCGCTCGGAATTATCGCTCTGTTTATCGTCCTGGTGTATGGCTTCGCCTGCCTGGTAACCACGTTTACAGGCGCCTTTTCAGTGACCGAAAGGCTCCCGCTGGTGTATTTCCTCGTTATTTTCTCTACGCTCGTGCTAGGTGTCTTCGCATGGCTGGTGAGTTGTCACAGCAACAAGCTTTTCGCGCCTAGCGATTTCAAGTCGGAGGAGAGTTATTTACGGGTGCAACTGTCCGCTGTTGCGTTACTTGCAGTCGCCTCGGCTATCTATTTATTGTGGGCACTACTAAGGACGCTTCTGAATGAAAATTGCAGAATTTGTGCATTACCCAACATCGCTATGCGAGCAAGAAAATGAAAACGCTGACTTATTACTTGTAGGCCTTACCTTCGACGTGTGAGCTAAGCATGTGGCCCAGAGATCAATATATCGGACCGGGCGGCGGCCGCTACATAGGTCCGGGCGGTGGTCTATACATAGGCCCTGGCGGCGGCGCATACATTGGGCCAGGTGGAGGCATGTATCTCGGGCCAGGTGGAGGGATGTATATCGGGCCAGGCGGAGGGATGTACGCCGGCCCTGGGGGAGGCCTCTACGCCGGTCCGGGTGGCGGGCTCTACACGGGCCCCGGCGGTGGTCTTTACACCGGCCCGGGAGGCGGGTTGTACGCGGGTCCAGGAGGCGGCATGTATCGAGGGCCTACTGATCGACCTTACATGAGCAACATACCTCCTTGGGATGTATTCGTAGAGGCCCTCGAGCAGCGTGGGTTTCATCGGCAAGCTGAGCTGATAAAGCGGAGTCTTGGATAACCCCGCGCAATCCCCCCAAGGCGAGTTCTCGAGTTCGCTTTGAAGGGCATGCGTTGCGCACGAATAGGGGGTGGGGCTGGCGTCGCACTCGATGACCGGCACTACGTGGCGAGTGCGGGACGATCGGGAAATCACGGCACGTGCCCGCGCCACAGTTGCCATGTTTCATGGCGGGGGCCAGCGTGGAGGCCACGGGTCTGTGCGATGCACGCCATCGCTAGGGCCTCCACTCGCTAAGGAAAAGGTGCGAGAGCCGCTTAGGCGCGTCTCTCCATGAGGCCCGGCGCGTCCCAGTGTGGGGCATGTGGGTGCCGCTCAGGAACACGGCGACAGGCTAGACTACCGGCCGGGCGTAGCGCACGGCGGATGACAGGTGGGGGCGATGGGAGTTGCACATGCCATGGAGCGACTATCTAGCCGCGTCTGCGGATTGAGTTGGCGTCGGATGCTGGGCGACAAGGTTGGGCCCCACGCATGACTGATAGTCGCTTCTCTGTGAGAAACCGATTTAAAGAAGCGTGGAGGCATCTATGCGATGCTGTCGCCGCGTTCCGTCGTATCGTAGTGACCGACGGCGCGCTGGAGACCCTTACGCCAATCCTATTGGATCGCCAGGATTCCAAACGTTATGAGGATGAACTCGAGCGCGCGCTGACGGATCCCATGGTGAGGAACATCGCCATTACAGGCGGTTACGGCGCGGGTAAGAGCAGCCTGATTCGTACCTTCAAGGAGCGCCATCGCGGCTTCGACTATGCTTACGTGTCGCTGGCCACCTTCCGAAAGGAAGGGAAAATGGTCTCCAGCGCGGACGACAAGGAAGCGCCATCGGCAGACACCGACCTCACGGTGAAGGAACTGGTCGAGCGAATCGAGGAAACGATCGTTCAGCAACTGCTGTATGCGGTTCCTGCCACAAAGCTTCCCCGCACGCGCCTGAAACGCATCATGCAGCCGTCGCGCTTCCGCGCCTTGATCGCTACTGTCCTTCTCGTGGCGGGGGCATTTGCATTGACCCGCCTCTACCTGATCGGCGCATTTCCGCCGCGGACCTCGGAGGTCGAGTGGTTGACCGGCGTTTTGCTGTGGATCCCGTCCTGGCTGGCCCTGGTCACCGTTGTCGGCATTGGCGCATGCGCTATTTACCAAGTTGCTCGCTCGTTGTCGCTGCTCAACATCGACGGCTGGTCAATCAAGGGCGGCACCATCGAGAGCATGCAGCACAGTTCGGTGTTGCACAAAAATGTCGACGAGATCGTTTACTGTTTCCAGAATAGCCGCATTGACGTCGTGGTTGTCGAGGATCTGGACCGCTTTGGCGTGCAGGACGTTTTCTTTCGACTGCGCGAGATCAACGCAATCATCAACGAATCTCCCCAAATTAAGCGGACGGTCCGCTTCATCTACGCCTTGAACGATGAGCTGTTCGCCGGCGGGGAGAAAACGAAATTCTTCGATGTGATTCTCCCCGTCGTTCCGGTGATCAACAAGGAGAATTCACACGCCAAGATGGTCGAACTGCTCAAGAAGCGTCAACTGAATGGGCAAGATTTTGCCAGTCAAATCGACGACCAGCTGATCGAATCCGTTTGTTTTCGAATCGATGACATGCGGCTTGTGAAGAATATCGTCAATGAGCTTGACGTCTTCGCGCAGATCCTGATGACCGATCTGCGGCTCAACTGGAATAAGCTCTTTGCGATGATCGTGGTGAAGAACCTTCACTCGGACCTGTATTGGCAGCTTGCCAAGCGGAGCGGATTTCTCTTCCGCCTCATCACCGGGTATGCCGACTGGCGAGGTCGCCAGACCAGCGTGCTCAAAGAGGCGATCAGTGGCCTCGAAACGACGCTACTGGAGAAGCAGGCTGACGTGGCGCGGAGTCGGCTTGAGCTCCGAATGCTCGCCTGGTACCACGCTGTCCTACGCGCTGATCCTTCCTTCGTGCCGGCCCAGATACAACGCGATGGAGCGAGCTTCAGTCTGAGCGAGTTCGTTGAGGACGACGTGTTCGATGGCTTCGCCACATCGAAATCCGCACACTATATCGTGGCTACGAACGGCGCGCGCGCCGGACAGTCTGTGCGCGTGCCGGAGATACTCGAGGAAATGGACTATCTGAGGCGCCGACGATGAGGATATCCACGCTGAGTTAAGAGCCAAGCATGCTCAGCTGGCCGACCTGCAGAGTCTTCCCCTCGCACGTGGCTTGCGCGAAGGCTACCGTGACGAATTTAGCGATGAGCTAAAGGGGTACGACACGATTAAGTATTTGCTGGATGCCGGTCACCTTGATCAGGATTACCCTGATTACTTGGGGCATTTCTACGGGCACTCCATCAGCAGCGAGGACATGGCGCTCGTTCTCGTGCTTCGGCAAGGCGAGGCTTGCGATGTGACGGCACCTATCGCGGACGCAGAAAAGTTCCTAAAGAAGCTGCGGCTGGAGAACATCGACAAGGGGCGCGGCATCATTGCCGACCTGCTTTCGTACCTCTGCCGCACCTACGTCGACGCCCCGAGCGATGTGACCACGGGCTTCCTTCGCAAGGTGCTTGACGATGCTCCAGCGGACATTGCCCGCTTCAGCAGCGCCGTCGATCTGTTGGTCGCTCGGCGGGAGGCCGCTCACCTCGTACGATCGTTGTACGCGCTGAAGTCCACGTTGTTTGTTGCCGTGCTCGGCGCGCGTGGGCCGTCCGAGAGCCTTACTAGCCAGGCGCTCATCGTGGCCGTGCTCGATGAGCTCGATGCGAACGAGATCCAGCGCCTCGATACCGACGATAGCCTGTTGAGTGAGTGCATCGCGGTTTTGTCCGACGTCTCGCTGCTTGTCCCCCATCTTGCGCGCCGCGATCGTGGTTGGCCTTATTTGCAGAAGGCTGGGATGCGTTTTGCGCACCTCGCCGGTGGCACGCCACGCGAGGTGCTGGAGGCGCTAATCGCGGCCGATGCCCTGGCCCCGTCGTTGCCGATGCTGCAGCTCATCTGTTTGGAGGACCAGCACAGCACCGCCGCGGATGCGCCCATTACGGTGACGCGCCTTGTGGAGACCAGCACTGTTTCGGGCATGAAGGATTTCGTTGCGCGCTATGCAGTACCGATCGTCCGCGAACTGCTAAGCCAGCCCGGAAGGATGCCTGAGCGTCCCGACGTGGCGATGCACACCCTCACGGCCATTGCGAGCGACGAGAGCCTGGCGCGGCGATACTTTGAGCGTAGCGAGTGCGCCTTCGCCACCCTCGACGTGATTGATCAACGTTTCTGGGCGAGCGCCCTGGAGGCGGATCGCATTACCGATCGCGCCGGCGCGCTGCGCGCGTTCGAAGCGTGGCGGCGCGAGGGGATTGAGGGTGACGCAGATGGACGGGATGCCGAGGAACTACGGCGCGTGCTCGTGCACTACGCTGTGGACCATGCCGCGGAGATCGCTCTGGCCCTTGGCCGAGATAACCCGGCGGACACGGCAGTTACCGCGTGGATCCTTGCCGAGGATCAGCTGAGCGACGACATGGCGGTGTCCCTGTTGTCGGCGACGACGATTGCCGACCCCATACTGCTGACCGCCGAAGTGACGGATTCACGCCTGGAGCGGATGGCCGCGCACGGGCGACTGGCGATCTCCGAGGCGATCTTGCAGGTCATTATCTCGCGACCGCTGCCCATTCAGGCGACCTACGCAGCAACGGGATGGGCCCTGATCAGCGGCACTACCCTCGAGGACCAGCTCGGCTTCGCTCTCTTCTGTCGGCTCTACCTGGACGCCGTCATGTCGGTGGACGATGCCGTGCGCGTGCTGCAGGCACGGGACGACTTGCCCTTTGAGCAGTCGCCGGAGGCGATGGCCACGCTGACGAAGCTAGCGGCGGACGCCATCGTGGCGAACCTCGCTTTTCCCGCGACGCTGAGCCAGGCCGCGGTACGCGCGGTACAGGAGTTCAGCACGGACAAGGTGCACCTCAAGGAAGTGATGGTTTACGCCATCCCCGTCATGAAATGGCCCACGATCTCGGCCATTCTACGTTCGTGGGGCGGCGACTGGCTCAGTTTGCGTCCGGGCAAGAACTTCAGCATTAAGCGCTCTACCACGGCGGACGCGATCCTTGCCGCGCTGGCGGCGCTTCAGCTATTCACTCGGTTCGAAGAAGGGGACTATCAGGTCAAGGGGCGGATGCGGCGGACCGTCGCGTGACCAAGCTCAGCGACAGCCACCCCGCGCTTTGCCGGGAGGTGCTCCGCTTTCCCGGCGGCATCCATGCCGTCCGCGTTGCGGGCGAGGGCAGCTACCGAGTGATCCTGAAGCTTCCGCCGAGCTATATCCTTCCGGCCAAGGTGAACCGCGGCTTTCGCATCTATGTCGTCCCGGTGTCGGTCGGGGAGAGTGCGACCGTCGGCCTCATGAGCGCCTTCATCGACGACGCCGATTGCCCGCTGTTCTCCTGGCGCTTGCTCGATGAGGGTACCGAGACGGCCGACTTGGTGTATGCCCTGCTCCGTCCGGAGGTCCTTGTGCATATCTTTGATGAGCACAATCGCGAGTTTCTTGGCTACCGGGCGCGGCTTGAAGTCCCGCTGATGGCCCGGGTGCGCTTGGAACACGCCGCCTTCGTGGTACCCGACCATGCGCAGGCCCACGCGGCGCAGGAGATGGCGGAGGTATGGTTCGCCCTGCGCGGCGAGCAGGACGATTGCGAAGCGATCCGGGTGAGCTTCGGGCAACCGCTTTTCGCTGAGGATCTTCCGATTTCCGACGATCCTGCCGCATCCCCCGGCTTTCGCGGCGACCCTGGACCCGGGTTCACGATGCTTGAGCGCGAACAACCGGGCCCTTTCCAGGAAATCGACATCATTCTTGCCCTACGTCGCGTGTACGCGGCGGAGCAAATCTTTCACGGCCCGCGACGCTTCTATGACCGCGAGGAGATCGCCGATGTCGTGGTCATCACCGACTACGCCTGCCTCATTGTCCAGGCGAAGGATTCGCCCAACACGCCCGGCACCCTCAAGCGCACCCTCGCGCGTAAGCGGGCGAAGTCGATCAGCATGGTCACCGAAGCCCTTGGGCAGGCGCGCGGCGCGATCAACTATCTGCACCGCTATCGGCCGCTCACGATGCTGGTGGATGGCGAGGCCGTCACCATTGACCTCGCCGGGCGCCAGATCGTCTCGCTCGTCGTGGTGCGCGAGCTCTTCAGGGACGCCTATGCCGAGTACAGCAAGGCCCTATTTGGCTTCCTGGGCGATGTGGGCCTGCCGTGCATCGCGCTGGATATCGCTGAGCTCCACGAGTTCACCACGTTCTGCCCTAACGAGGCGGCGTTCCTCGGCGCCTATTTTGAAGTATTTGACATGGCGCAGGAACTAGGTGAATTTCCAAGGCTCCGCTTCGGCTTACGCGACGTCGAGGCGTTGTGGGCTGGTTCCTCCGCGGCGAGCGACATCCCCGACGACGTGGCCGATTAACTCGTCGTTGCGGCGGCCCGCGTGATAGACGTCCTGCGGTTTAGTCCGTCCGCTTACGAAGGAAGCCCTCGCTCGCTTGGGTCATCCGGGTGCGCGTCCGGCAGTGCTGGGAGCTTTAGCAACGAGCCTAGCGCTACGCATGGGCTCGTTAGTTCCCGATGGCTTCCCGTAGCTGACTGATAGAGTGTTCGAAGCGTTACACAAAAAGTATATCCGAGCCTGTTGAAACGGTAAGAGAGACATCATGTACCTAGGCAGTCTGACAATTTCGCGTTTCCGATCTTGCGACAATGTGACCATCAGCCTCCGCCCCGATCTGACTGTCCTGGTCGGGGAGAACAATGGCGGCAAGTCAAACGTGGTAGACGCAATTCGATTACTCACCTTGCCGTTGAGCGGACGCAGGGAACGATATCCGGAGGATGAAGATGTACGACGCCACGCGACCGTCCCGAACTTTCAGTTCGAAGGAGTTTTCCGAGGTCTCGGAGACACACTGAAAGGATTGCTCATCTCGGCAGTCCCTGATCCCATCAAGGACGAAGCCGTCTTCGGCTATCGGTATGAGTCGAGATCCGAACGCGCACCGCGCGGCAAGACTACTGTTTGGGCCGGACGCTTCGAGACCAACGAACCTGAAGCCGGCTCCACTGACTTGATCCGACACGTCTACTTGCCGCCCTTGCGCGATGCGCATCAGGCGCTTGGCACGGGCAGTGGAGCACGTGTCATGGCGCTGCTTCGCCATTTTCTGCCGAAGGATCGAGAACAGGATTTCCTTGCTGGCGTCAGGCGCGCGGACGCCAGGCCAGACATCCTGACGACGATGAACGCGGAGATCGGTAACGCCTTGGGGATGCTTACCAATGGGGTCCGTCCGCAGACCGCAGCCTTGGACTTCGGTGCCGAAACCCTGTTCGATGTCGCTCGCGACTTGAGATTTCGTCTGGCCGATTCCGGCCTGGAGCCCGAAGACGTCCGGGCCTCCGGTCTTGGCTACTCCAATCTGCTCTATATGGCCACGGTGGTCGTCGAACTGGCAAAAGCCAAGGAAGCCGACCTCACGATCTTTCTCGTTGAAGAACCGGAAGCACATCTGCACCCGCAACTGCAGGTTCTGGTACTCGAATTCCTGTTGGACAAAGCACGCCAATCGGCGGATCGTGTCGTCGACGCGGGCAGACCGGAAGGCCGCATCCAGATCGTCGTGACCACCCATTCACCAAACCTGACGGCATGGGTCTCTCCAGTGCATCTGGTGGTCATGCGTTCGCGTCGTCGCGATCAAAACGGGGTGGCGGTCTCGGAATCGGTCAGCGTGCCCGTCGCTGAACTCGGGCTCAAGACAAAGACGCTTGATAAGATCAGTCGGTATTTAGACGTTACTCGCTCCGCGCTGCTGTTCGGTAACAGGGCCATCCTAGTCGAAGGAATCGCTGAGGCACTGCTATTACCCGCGTTGGCGCAGAAGCTTGTTCTCGCCGGTGATGCCGATGGATGGCTCCGATTCAAGGGAACGGTCATTGTGCCGATCGAGGGCGTGGACTTTCGTCCCTACGTGGAGGTGCTGCTGCGACCACATGGCGATGCGCGTATCGCTGACCAACTCATCGTAATCACCGACGCGGACCCAACGGTGTTGGGGAATCGGAAGATCGACCTGGAGAACCTCGCTGCGACCCATGGTGCGCCGCAGGCGTTGACGGTACTGACGAATCAGCACACGCTAGAGCACGAGATTTTCAGCGCCGGCAACGAAGCTTTTCTAAAGGGTGTATTTCTTCGTCTTCATCGCAACTCTCGTCGCGACTGGGCGGATAGGATCGAAGGCGCCGCAGCGCAGGATCGTCCCGTCGCGTTCCTCAAGCTGATCGAGGCGAAGAAGACCCGCAAGGGTGACCTGGCGCAGGCCATCGCTTCACGTATTGTGGCGGGCGAGCCGTTTATCGTGCCTCACTATCTCGCTGACGCGATTCGCGGCGCTGCGCAAGGATGACCGACATTCTGGGTCTGACGGCAGAACAGGAAGCATTCGCCACGCACGTCGGTGGTGCTTTCGTGCATGCTTGCCCCGGCGCCGGAAAGACCCGAACCATTATTGCTCGCCTGGAAAAAATTGCCGCCGCGTTGCCCCAACGTCGAGGCGTGGCGGTCCTCTCGTTCACGAACTCTGCAGTCGATGAATTTCGAGAACGCTGTCAGGCTTCCGGGCTCGATCCACTCTTAAAGCATCCTAGTTTCATGGGAACGCTTGACGCTTTCGTTCGACATTTCGTGGTGCTGCCCGTCTTTGGAGCTGCAAGCACGATGCGGCCGATCATTCTCGACAGCTGGGATCGCTTGGACATCAATATCCGGTTGGCCGGGCAATATGCTTTTCAAGGTGACGCGGTGAGCTTGGACATGTTTGATCCGGAGACCAACGTGATTGATCCGATGAAGATCGGACACACCGGGTTGCGCAACCATGTCCTCCAGCACCAGGCCCGGTATCAGCAGGCGGCGGCAAACCGGCGACGTGGCTTGCTGCAGGCAGCCTATCTGAGTGCCGGCGATGCCCGAGTTCAAACGCTGCATTTGATTCGTGATCCCGTGACAGGCGGGGCACTATGCCGCGCACTGGCGGCGCGTTTCCACGAAGTCATGGTGGACGAAGGCCAGGATTGCAATCCGCTAGATCTGCAGATCCTATCTTGGCTCAGGGCGCATGGAGTGCATGTCACATTTGTTTGCGACCCAGACCAGTCGATCTACGAATTCCGCAACGGAGACCCTGCGGGTGTTCAGGCATTCAAAGAAACGTATCTCGTTGGTTCGCATCTAGGATTAACGGGAAATTTCCGTAGCAGCCCTGTAGTCTGCCGACTTGCTGCCACCCTCAGAAGTGATGGCCAGGTGGATCAGTCTGTTGGCGACAGCGCGAATGTTGCGCATCCAGTCTTGCTTCTGACGTACGGCGGTCGAAGTCCGACGGCGGCGATCGGTCGGGCTTTCCTTGATCGGATTGCTGAACTTAGCTTGGATTCAACGGACGCGATCATTCTGGCGCATTCGGGCAAGGTCGCGCAGCGTGCCGCCGGCGTGGTTCCCAGCGACCGGAGCGGAAGCTCGCGGATAGAGTCGCTGGCTCGCAAAACAGCGGAGTTCTGGTCACCTGCCGCAACGGCGCGAACGAGGGAATCTGTAGTTTTGGCGGTGGAGATGCTGCTGCTAGACCTAGCGGGGTTACGCCAGGAGAACGAGCATCTGTTGCGCACTGTCGAACGCGTTGGCCTGGATCGGCGCGCACATCGAAGACGCGCAATGAGTTTCCTCATGAGCCTTCCCAAGGCCTGTGGGAATTCCGACGCTGATCGGCTCGCGTGGATAGCCCGTGTGCACGTGGAGGCGGAACAGCTGAACCTTCCGCTGCCGACCGGTGTGACCGTGCGTAAATTCTTTAGGCGGCCAGCCAATGCGCAATGGTCGAACCACCTTCGAGTGCCGATCGATCTCAACCTGACATGCGCCAAGATTCACGAGGCGAAAGGCCGTGAGTACGGCTCCGTGTGTGTCGTGATCCCGCCCAATCGTGCACCTGAAAACCGGGTCGAAGCCCTGTTTCGATCGTGGGAGGCCCGCACCGATGCGGAGGCCAAGCGAGTGCTCTACGTTGGCTTGACGCGCGCCCGGCATCTCAGCGCGCTTGCGGTACCAATCGACTTCGTCGATCGGTGCGCTGCCGTGTTGGTCGCCGGTCAAGTTCCCCACACAAGGAGGGACTTATAAAGCCCGGCAGATTACATCGTCGGCACGACGCTCATCATCGATGGCGGGACGGGCCGTACTCGGTTTGCACTCTCGGTACGAACGATCGAATCGCACCGTAGCGCGTTGATGCAGATCTTCGATGCCCATTGCTTCCACGTATCCGCAATCCAGCTTCGCTTGCGGATCTCACATCGAAGATCCGCAAGGTCCGCTCCACCCCGAGCGTCTTGACGCGTTCGATAAGTGCAACGAAAACCGGACACCATTCCGACTTCACGCGGCGGACTAGCGGAAGAGTCTTACTGTCGTGACGCTGCTTGACCATCGGAAAAGATAGATGGATAGCTGAGGATTCAGCACCTGACACTGCAATGTGGCGGCAGTCGTCGACTTTGAGACGAGCGATCTGGACCGGTCGCAGGCCGAACTGGTACGCGCATATCAGCATGGCCAGGTTGGACAGACTTTCGCGCGTCCAATCGGACGGGCGCTTGCCCAAGCTTTGGACCGCGTCGTCGATGTACCCGACGATCGACGCCTCCTGTGACGTCGAGAGAAGTCCTCTTCCAGCGTTAATGAAGGCGTATTTATCGACTGTGGGAAGGGGGAGGGCATCACGCAGGAAGTCGGTGTAGCTCGGATTCCAGCCGCCGATCTGGTATCGACAGAACAGCCTGAAGATCTCCTTGACCAAGAGAAAGGTTCGCATGGGCCGCTGCGTTCCCCGAAGGATCGACCACACACGTGCGGCGCTCTCGGGTGTCGCCCGTGTCACATTCGAGAGCTCCTCTGAAGTAAGGTCGACAGCACCGAGTGCTCGGGATGTTGCTGCTGCAACACCTACGTTACGTAGGATCTGATTCGCGAGTACGTGCCTAAGAAGCTCGGCAAGTTTGGGAGAAAACCTGGCAAAGTTGACTGTATGCGTCACCCCGTTGCAAAAGGTATCAATAGACATTGATGTTGCAAAGTTTGGTATTGAACGACGAATTTCGTCGAACTGATCGTAGTAGCGGATCACGGCCGGTAATCTAGGAAGTTTCGATAGAATTTCGGCCTGGATGTAGCTTTCTTGATCGCCGTCTAAGCGCATAGCACGTAACATAGACGCCCCCAATCAACGAATGATGCTGCGTATAATTTCGACTTGGCTGTCGAAGCGATCCGTCCACACTTCCATTAAGCGGTCTTCGAATACCGCTCGCGCATACCTAAGAGGCATCATTGATTCCCTCGACCACCCGAAGAACGATCGAAGTTTCTGAGTGGCTTCGTCCATATGATCACCTTGTCGTAGAAGCTGATGAAGCCGAACGACAGCGCATGTGTGACGCAGATCATGCGGCGTCACCGAGCTTCGACCAGTTCGATTCGCTAGGCTCTTGATCAAAGGGGAGGGTAGCGCCGACGAAAGCTTCGAGAACATCTTTGTTAGCGATTCTGTAGACAGGGGAAGCTGGTGTTGGGAATTTACGAGGTATGCGTGGTCGGGGCGTCCGCGAAAGTTTTCCACGTACGTCTGGACGATATCGGCCACCGTACCGCTGACTGGGATCTGCCGTATTGACGGGGCTGTCTTGATCCCAGGCCGACTGTGCCTGGGGTCCATCGATTCGTCCTCGTAAGGATTTGTTTCGACGTTGATCCAGCTCCGTTCTCGTGAGCTCTTGCGATCGAACTCGCTCTTGACGGCATCGGCTGGTAGGAGGAGTAGTTCGCCTCTGCGAAGACCCTGGTGCAGGAGGATGATGAAGCAGGTGTACACGAGCCACCTTGTACGTTCCCTCGGAAACGGGTTCTTCGTGGACAGAGGATCAACAAGGTTGTAGAGCGCCTCGACGACGTCTGCCGGGAGTGAGCGAATCCCAACTACCTTTCTAGGTCCGGCGACGTTCGGTGGATCTTGCTCTCCAGGGAGTAAATCTCTGTCTCTCGCGACGTCGTCTTCGTCAGCCAGAGGAGAACCGACGAGAGGAATTCTAGCCCTGTGCGCCACCTGGGCTCGTCGCTCACCGTCTGATTCGGACGATTAACTATGGAGACGAGCCACGACTCTAGAATCTCTTGGAGGCCAGCCTCGTCAAAGCGACCGATGGCCTTGTCGAGCGCATTCGCTCCAAAGTTCAGGTCGGCATGGGAATACAGGCTGTCAACATATCGGAGTTTCTTCTCACGAGTGGATCGGGCCACGTCGTTCAGGGCCATTGTCGACCAGACAGTTGCCCAGTACCGCGGTACACCGTATGTGTCGGTGATGACTTCTTGGCGTAGCGAAGCTGGAAGCGCGGAGTTCGATAGCCGGAGGAACACAGGCAACCCCCAAGTGCAACAGCGAGAATGACCAAAAGCTAGCGTACGAAATGGTCAATTGCGAGGGCGTGGGGCTTGCAGCGCAACACCCCGATAATTACCACCGATTCGCATAATGTATAGAAGTCTCGTTATTGTAAACGTGACTTTCCGCGTGCGCTTTTGGCGTATAGACGGCTAAACCGACCGTCATTGCGAGCGATGCCGCAGCGAGACCAAGAGTCTGCGCAAGTTGAAGCCAGTCCTTTTTTGCAGGGCCCGAGGCGCGTTCTGCGTGGATGGGTACTAGCCATCTGATGGGCGATTCTTCGATGGCTTCCGCCATGGTGTGCACGTGGTCGTCCGTCGGCCATGCGGTGCCGTGACGCCACGCGTGCACGCTCTGCCGTTTGATCCCAAGAGAGGCGGCCAGGGCCATATCGGAGCCGAACGAACACTTTTCGCGGTATTTGTCAAGCAATTTATTTACTGCGTTCACGTCAGTCTCCGATTGACACCTCGTCAGTTTCCAGCTTACATGCTCCCCGCGTCAGTCATCCACTGACGGTACAGGGGGCTCCATGCACGACTTTCCGACTCTCGTCTATCTTCGCGCCCTCGGCGCCTCGCCTGAGGCCACCCGCGCGCTGCTGCTTCTTATCGGCTATGCCGGTCTCGCCGTGGTCCTTTGCCTTCTTCTGTACGGCATCGCCATGACGTCGTTGGAAATCCTCTTCGCTCGCATGGAACTGCGGGACCGCGCTTTGGATCGCCTTGGGGGGGTATCGCTCGTGATCGCATTCACGGAAGAGCAGCGCCGGGGCTCAATCGAGACCCTTGGTCGCTTGTGTGAGTCGGCGTGCTATCGCGCTGACGGCGCTGGCAGGGCAGGGACGATCCGTGAGCGGTTGGTCGGGATCTCCGAGGCAAAGCGTGATGCTGCCCTTTACGCGTCGGCTGCCTTCACCTGGGCTAAGCGCGAGGTGATCGCATGAAGCGGCCGAAGATCAACTGGAAGAACCGCCTCGCTGACCTCGCCTATGGTGGCGGGGTTTTGTTGACCGTCTTTGGGTTCGGTGGCGTGCTGGGCCTGCTGGAGCAGGCGTTCGTTGAGGGCGCTGTGTGGGCATGGTGCATTCTCGGCGCGATAGCCGTTGTTATCGCGTGTTTCATGGTGTGGGATTGGTTGGTGCAGGACGATTTCGGGGATCGTGCATGATCCGCCGTGGTCTTCCTCAGGCGTTCGTTGCCGACAAGTCCTGCTATTTGTCACACGTTGACGTTCCGCCCGTTGCGCCGATGCGTACTCGGGGCATCTTCATCAATGGTCTGTTCGTGCCCGACGTTGAGCCGCTTCCCGCTGGCTCCTTCGGGCTTCGGAAGATCGCTCGCGCCATCGTTTTTACCCCCGCCCACGTCAATACCGTTGCTCCCCCTGTAGGGGTGTCGGCGTGGTTCGGGGACTTTGTACTGGACGGCGCGGTACACAGCGGAGACGTGGCCGCGCTGTGCGCGGAAGGCCCGGTTAGTAATACGGGCCTAACAGGTTCCCTCGGGGTAGGGGAGGGCGACGGTCCCGCATTTCAGGTCTCCATTGATTACTTCACGCTGGTGTTTTCGGAGCGTGAAGCGGCAGAGCAGGGGCAGGTGGCGAAGACCATCCTGAGTTTCCTCTTCGGGCCGTCCAGGCTGAAGGCCACAGAGCTACGGACGAAGAACTGGCAGTTCTATCGGTCGAGTTGCTTCATCCATGACGACGAGGGCGCAACGGTTGGCCGCATTGGTATGGACGGCAACGGTGACACGTGGTGCGTGTCGTTGTCGGGCGCCGGTTGCAGGCTGGTCGAAGATTGGAAGCGGGTGATGGTGCAGGCCGAGAATCTTCAGGCGCACATCAGTCGTGTAGACGTGGCGTTCGACGATTTTACTGGTGCGGTGTTCGATATCCATCAGGTGAATCAGATGGCAAAAGACGGGGAGTTTGCCGGTAACGGGATGCCGCCTCGCACGCGCTTCATTGATGACCACGGTTCTAACACGGGTTGCACGGTCTACGTCGGTGGCAAGGGGCGTAAAGAACTTTGCATCTACGAGAAGGGCAAACAGCTCGGTGACCCTAACTCGCCGTGGGTGCGCGTCGAGCTTCGCCTCTGGTCGCGGAATTGCGTGGTCCCGCTGGATGCCATCGTCTTCCCTGAGCGCTTCCTGCGAGGCGCCTATACGGTGCTTGAGGCGCGTCTGCCGGTTGTTGAGCACGCAGAACGTGCTAGGCCCGAGTACACGCGTCGTGAGGTTGAAGCAACGCTGGAAGCTGCCACGCGTTTTCTAAAGCAGCAATGCGGGCCGATGCTTCACATGATCTGGTCGGGCTTGGGTCCGGGCGCCGAAGACTGGTTCAAAGAGAACGTGTTCCGTAACACGCTGCCCGGCCGCTTTAAGGGGAAGGGCGGTGATCGCGAGTCGTTGTTGAGCATTTTGCGCGACGCAACGGGTCGTGAGTTCGTAGCGCCGTTCTGACGGCATCAAATAGACGTCCAAACGAGAAGAGAGAAAATCATGCAAATCCAAGTTGAAAACAAAAACGTCAAGGTCCGCAGCGGCAAGAGCAAGCGGACGGGTAACGATTACACGCTGCGGGAGCAGGAGGTTGTGGTGCACGGCGTTGGCCGGTTCCCGGTCATCACCACGCTTACGCTTCCGGACGGCGTGGAGGGGTATGAGCCGGGCGTGTACGAGGTGACGACGCCGTTCAACGTTGGTCGCTACGGTCTGGAGGTCTCGCGTGACCTCGGGCTTGTCCCGGCCAAGCCTGCCGCAGCTCGGGCCGCGTAAGTGCCCTGGCTGTACTGCCCGGACGAGGCGCTGAACACCTCCACCGGGGAGTGCAGCGACCCGCACTGGATTCAGCAATCTCCCTTTGGTCTGCCTCCGTTGACGGGGACTGAAGGAAGCCAAATCGCGTTCGCCATCGTGGGCGCGTGGTCACTCGGATACTCCGCGTGGCTCTTAACCCGAGCAATAAGGAATCGATCATGAAGAACACCATCAACACCCTGCGCCGTTTCGGCTCCAAGCTCCGTGCCCCGGCAGCCGTCGGCGGTGTCGCCGTGCTCGCCTCCGGGTCGGCTGCTGCTGCCGATGGCGATTACGTCTCTCAGGCCGTGACTGCCATTGCTGCGGGCGCATCGCAGACGCAGCTGATCTTCGGCGCAGTGATGCTGGCCCTCGTCGGTCTGGCCGTTTTCGCTCTGATCAAGCGCGCGCTGTAATCGGCGGAAAAAAGGCATCAGGGGAGGCGGTCTTCGGGCCGCCTTTTTTCTAACAGGAGAGCGCGATGATTGGTTACTACGTGATGGTCGCGGTACTGGGGGCGGTATGGATCGCATTTCGCGATTGAAGGGTGTCTTTTTCGGCCTTGTCGTCGTGGTGCTGTCGAGTGTTTTTTCGCCTGTTATGGCTGACACATGTACCGGCACGAGTCAGGCGCAGGCTTACGCGACGTGTATGTCTAGCGTCCAGGCTTCTATGGCCGCCTACGATCAGAATCGCAATCCGCGTGGTCCTGTCTGTACTGTGGGCGATGGTTCGTGCGCGTCGTGTTACACGAACGCCTACGCTGGTTACTTTACGCAGACGATTGACGGTGTCGATTCCCGGTACTCTGCCGGCCAGTTTTTCTTCAGTTGTCCGGGTGAGGTTCCTCCGGCGAACCCGTGTACCGGGCATCCGCCCATGACTTACAACCAACAGGGCCAGATACTTTCCGGGTCGTCCACGTGCATGAAGACACCTATTCCCGGTGGTGGTTCGGTTCAATGCGGGGTGAGGTTTGAGCCTGAAGCCCAGCCGATGCAAAATCCGTATGGTCATTGGGGTACCTACGGCACCCTTTCGTATTCCGGTGACGTGTGCGGCGGCACTGGTGACGATGGCAATAGCTGGAAGAACGCGGATGGCAGTCGCCCTGCCGATCAGCCGCCTCCGCCGCCTGCAACGCCTCCTACGGCAGACCCGCCGAAGCTTTGCGGTGGAGAGTCCTGCTACGACCCGAAGGCGAACCAGTACTGCGCACAAGGCGATTCCGGGCAAATTTGTGTACCTGCTCCGCCTGCTTCCGGTGCTTCGGGCGGGAGTTGCGCTTCCGGTGGCGATGCGACGATCTGTGCCGGTAGCCCGCAGGCTCCGAAGCCTCCACCGGCGAAGGTGCCCGATCCGCCTACTCAGACGCAGGGCACCGACAATTACACGGCGGCGAACCCGACTACGGGTGACAAATACAACACGACGGTGACTACGTACACGACCGGTCCCGGCTCAACGTCGAGCGGTGCTTCTAGCGGTGATACTCAGCCGGCTCATTCGTCGTCCTCGGGTGGCGGTTCGGGCGACGGCGACGATACGAAGGGCGATAAGACGTCAGCGAGCGGTGGTGGCGACTGTAGTAATCCGCCGCACGTTGAGGGCAACGCCGCGCTCGATTTGATTGCTAGGCAGACTTGGCTTGTTCGGTGTGACGGCGGTGACTCTAACGACGCTGACAAGACGCTTCCCGGCCTCGCTGATGGCGTTCCCGACTCTGCTGGCACTTCGGCAGGGGTGAAGGATGGGGGGGCGCTTCTCGACCGCCTGGACTTTAGCGGGCTTGTCGGCGGTGGGGCGACCTGTCCGCAGCCGTTGTCGATTGATATTCCTGAGTGGGGCTTTTCGTACCACACCGCGCCAGATACGTGGTGCACGGTGCTCAACGCGCTTGGCCTGATTCTTATGTTCGCCGCTGCGTATAGGGCGTTTTGCGTCGTAGGGGGTAACTGATGCGCGCTTGGCTGTGGGATCACCTTAAATCGATCACGGGCCTCTGGTTCGTCACCTTGTTCGCCAAGGCACCCGCGTTTGTCGGGCGCATCTTGTCTGTACTGGGTATTTCCCTTCTCGGGTTCCAGTACGCGTTGCCCAAGATCAAGGAAATGTTGTCGCCATACATCTACGGTCTGCCATCAGGCATCTTGAATTACGTGGTTTATCTCAATGTGGATAAGGCCATTATTCTGGTGCTTTCGGCTTACGCCGTGCGGATTTCGCACACGCTCGTTTGGGGGAAGAGCACATGATTTACTACATCAGCGGACAGCCTGGACACGGCAAGACCCTTTACACGATCAGCCTCGCGCTGAAGTTTCAGGAAGAGGGGAGGACGATCTATAGCTACGGTATTCCCGGCGAAAATCGGGAGTTGACGGGGTTCCTTCCTGTCGATGATCCGAGCAAGTGGCAGGACCTGCCAGATAACTCCGTCGTGGTGCTTGATGAGTGCTACACGCACTTTCCGAAGATGCCTGCAGGGTCGAAGGTGCCGCAGCATATTGAGGCCATGGCCCGCCACCGGCACCGCGGCTTTGACTTCCTGATCATTAGCCAGAAGGGCGACCAGATTCACGATTTTCTCAAGGGCTTGATTGAGGAACATCGGCACGTCGCGCGGAAATTCGGCGGCAAGACCGCGCGTATCAAGATATGGGACCGTTTCGAATCCGGTTCCGCAAAGGCCAAGGATTACATCACCAGCAAGCTTTTTCGGTATCCCAAGAAGCTATACGGGTACTACCGTTCTGCGACGACGCACACGATGAAGTGGAAGATGCCGTGGTACTTCTACATTTTCCCGATTCTGCTGGTCGCAGTGGTCGTCCTCTTCTGGAAGGTCACGCACATTTATTCGAAGAAAGAAGGGCCCGAGGACGGAGCCGCGCAAGCGGCGATAGTTCCGGGCCCGCACGATGCGCAGAAAAAAAACACGCGGAATGACAGTGATGACGATGATTTGCGTCGGAAGGATTACATCAAGTGGATCACGCCGCGTATTTCGGGGCAGCCGTGGACAGCGCCTGCATACGACAAGCTTGCCGTCCAGGCGCAACCGGAGATTTACTGCATTGCGAGCGAAGAGGGGCACTGCCTTTGCCATACGGAGCAGGGCACTCGCTATCCGATTGACGTCAAGGTGTGCCGTAAAATGGTCGCCGATGGGGTGTATAACCCGTTCCGTCGTCCGATCGATTTGCGTGATCAGCGATCGCGCGTCCAGCCGTCGAATTCTGAGCCGCAGCGCGAGGTTAGCGGGGAGCCTTCGTCTCGATCTGTTCGCACTGATCAGTACAAGGCGGGTGTAGGCAATGAGTCGTACGTTCCTCCGCAGCTGACGAAGGTGACGGATATCGGTACATAATTGCGCATGGAGTCCAACTAGGAGGGGCTATGCGCGGTATCGGTGCTTACGTGGTGGCTGGCTTGCTGGTGTTGGCGTCGGTGCCGATCTACTGGAAGGTCTACGAGCGGTATTCGGATTCGCACGAGCTGCGCTCGGTGGCGAAGGCTGTGGAGATAATGCCGGCTAGGCGTCCGTCGCCCGGTGTGAGTCTTCCCGGGCGCATTGGTGTCGGTAAAGACTGTCCTGCGACTGGTCCTGATCAGTGCACGACCATTGACAATTCTTTGGCCGCCGTGGCCGCTCTTCGGGGTGGTAATGCCAAGTGCGTGGCGGGCACGATCTACCGGACTTACGGGCATGTGATTGAGCCGTGGCCTCCCGGTAATCTCGGTTGCGAAGATCCGTACGGGATGCCGCCACCTCGGCGGGGTGTAGGGGTGCAACCCCTACGGTGACGCTCTCAGACCTGCCAACGAAGAAGCCCGGCCATCGCTGACCGGGCTTTTTTCATGCCTGAACCTCGTTCCGCCGAACCCGCTGTTCGGTGGGTCGGTGTCTTCCTCGTCGTTCGAGGTGTAGATGCCGCACGGCTAGTAGCGGAATGCCTTTGCTGGCAATTGAGCCCGGTGGCACCAGGTACTGCTGCACGATTCGCCAGCCGGTCCACTGTGCGGTCACTATGTGTTGGCGACCGCCCCAGGCGGCCATGGCCCAATCTTCAACCGCATCGAGTGGAATTCGTCGGCCGTGCGGGGTTATGAGGTGATCTTCTTCAAGCTGCCAGCGGGGCTTCACAGTCGGTTCCTTGTGACGGGCCGAGCACGAAGCTAAAAGCGTGCCAGACGCGGGCAAGCCATTTCCTCAAGTGCGCATAATGTATATTATGTCAAATAATAACATGCGCGTTCGTCCACCAACCCGCTCCTGTCGGTGTCCCCTTAAATATGTCGCTACACCCTTAAATCCGACGTATTCCCTTATAGATGTCGGTTGGTCAACGCATCTTGAGAACAATCAAGGAGTTAGGTAGGAGGCATTGACCTCGCGCAAGCTACCCACCCAGGCCATTCGTTCCCGTAATGGTGTCGCTCCCCGACAATGCGTCGTCTCCGTGCCGGCCATTTCTATAACAGCATTCGGAGATCGACAAAATCGTTCCCAACTTTGGCTACCGCAGACCGGCTCTTTCATGAGGCTACATCCCACCGGAGCTACCTCATGCGACGCGTCCCTACGACACAACACTCCGTAAACCCGTTAGTCCGATTCGGCCAGATGTTAGCGGCTAGGCGAGAAGGTGCCCACGACGACCTGCCTGGTCGGTGTGCTGAGCTTTGGTTGGTTTGGGGAGCTCGGTACACCGTAGGGGATCTCTCGAGACGCCGCTCGATGCTGTCGGCCGTGGTCGATATTTGGACGACCGAACTGTCTGAGTCGCCTCTGGACCCAGTATCAACGGAAGGAATTCAGGAGTATGCGCGCCGGCTTTTGGGACGCGGTTTGGCCAAAACGACGGTCTGGGTAAGCCTTCGTTGCTTCGGATTTACCTTGGATGACCTTGGCCTGACGTCCCCTGAAATCAAAGCGGCTTTACGACAGATTATAAATTCTGAAGCCGTAAAAGGTATCTCGCAAAGTGCGGGGACGTTTAAGCATCCGACCTTGCGAAAAAGCGAAGTTGCGAAGGTTGTCGCCGTTGCCGACGTAGATGATCCGCGTGATGTCGCTGGTGTATCGCTGATGCTGATCATGTACGAGTGCATGGCAGACATCTCCGAAGTACTTGGAAGACCGGCCAACGTGGTGGGTTCTCAGGGCGGCCTAACGCTCGCCGACCTCGAACTTAGCTACTCGCAGATTCGGATAACCCTCCCTGCCCCTTTCCCAGGCTGGCAGCCTCGGCGGTGCGGGTTGTCACTGGCGACGTCGGCCTGGCTCAGGCTCTGGCTGGAGATGCGAGGCAGCCAACCAGGCCTTGTTTTTATGAGGAGGGCAAACTTTCGCCCCGAGACAGATCGACGTTTCATTATCCAGACATTGGCTGCCTGGGGCGCGCTCAGGCGAACAAACGGCGTGCTCATGCGTGCCGGCATCGATCCCAAGCGTGTCAGTTCCCTGTCATTGAAGACGGGGCGTGCGCTATGTCTGTTTGAGGCTGGCTACGATCTGAATTACATCGCATCGAAGAGCAGCTGGCAGACCTCGGCCCCGTTAGTGTCGGCACTGTGCAAAGCGCTCGAGGGACGTCAGGGCAGCCGGGTAAGGCGGGAGTCGAGTGCTCTGGACTGGCCCCTACCCGTTCCGCCGGGAGAAGGACTCGTTCCGGTTCAAATCATGCTGTTCTAAAGGGAAAACCCACGGACAAAGCACCATGTTGCTTGTCCGTGGACCTTCAGGCGATGTCATTGGCATGCGGACGCATCGCTTCGGGAAAGCCAGGATCGAATCTCGCGGCACTCAGCCACAACGCAGCGCGCCGGATCCCAGGATCGTGAGCGTAGCGAAGAGGCTCCCACACCGAATCCCCGGGAGCGACCACTGCGTGGCGCCCCAAATGGACGATGCCGCGCCACCGTTGAGGAATGGACATCGACCACGGTGCGCCTCGGACCTCTTCGTCGACAAGCACTTGCTCCATTAGCCGACGAATCTGCGGCGCCGACGCCAGCCATCGCTTTGGGCGCGGCTTACCATGGAAAAGTACACCGTCCAAATCGACAGCAAATCGGTTGATGGCATCGAGGGCTCCTACGTAAGCGTCGTCTTTCGCCAGCGAGTCGAGCGCCATCATGCACACGGACAGCTCTTGGCCGACAAAATCAGCCTTATCGTCGTCCTGATGAAGCCGCCAATACAGCAATGGCGCGCGGTGCACGGGGCAGGCCACCGTCAACACCCGGGCCCAGTGGACTCGGTAGCTACAGGGCCTTCCCGCCTGCAAGTCTTCCTTCCAGCAGTACGGGCAATAGGCATGACGCCGCGCGGCCGTAAGCCAGCCGGAACTGTCCGGAATTCTTGACGGCAAGAGGTCGACCGGCCGCATCCCCACCGCGTGTGCCAGTCGGGCTAACGCCGGCGCCGTCGGATCATCGGGAAGGCCGACGCTGGCGTCGTCATTATTGGTCGCCGCCCACAGTCGCTCGGGAGCACAGCCGTAGAAGCGGGCCGCGCGCTCGGTTAATGACTGGAGTGTCTCGTCTTTGCCCAAGGTTGAGACAGGCCAGCGGTACGCCAGACCGCTCACGCGGCGAGCGCCTCGGCCGAGCTTACGGCCCAGGACGGTGGCTGAATCGCGCCCCGCTCCAGCCAGGGCACCGTAATGCACTCCTCGCCAGCTTCCAGGGCGTGAGCGCCGGCGTAGCAAACCATCTTGACGATTTTGTCCAGGATGCCGCCGCTGAGCCGAACCAAGGCCTCCCGGGTGACCGGATCCGAGAGATACGAGGGTTCGCGCAGCGGTAGGCTGGCTTCCAGCGCGTCTAGGAAGTTCGACAGAAACTGATCCGACTTCCAAACGGGCAAGGTTCGGTACGAGAACCGTGCATTGAGATGCTTGTCCAGCTTCATGGCATCGGGTGCCTCAGAGGTGCCCAGGGCGATGATCGGGATCTGCAGCTCATTCATGAGCAGCTTGACGGTGTCCAGGGCAATGCGCTGCTGTCGGGCCGTGGAGGTGAGGATGTCCTGGATCTCGTCGACGACGAGCATTTTGACCCGGGTCGCCCGACACACCTTCAGCACCATGCGCTCGCGATCCGAGCCCAGATAGCTCAGCGCGTCAGGCACACCCAGGGCACCGAGCATGCGATTAAACAAGGTTTTTGCCTCGCGCGCACCGGTCATGGAGATGACCAGCAACGGGACGGTGGCCGGAGATATGTCGCTGGCCGGTTCGGACTTGTAGCGACGATGCAGGCTCTTTGCCAGCATGGTCTTTCCCGACCCCGGTTCGCCGGCAACGATCAAGCCCGCCGCGCGCGTTTGTTGCGGACGATGAAACAGGAAATCGATATAGTCGATGACGGTCTGAAGCCGTTCGTGTGGAAGAAACCGCTCGATTAGCATGCGCTGAGCACGCTTGATGTTGGGAAGCTCGAGATCGGCCAGGGTCGCGGGCGAGAGGAAGCGAGATTTCTGCGTCATAAAGTTACTCCCAGATTTCGGCAACGAAGGAACGTGTTGGTGCGGGACGAACGACGGGTTCGGGCTCGGGTGTCGGCGGCTTTTGCGCGCTCGCAGCGTGATCTCGCGGTTCCCGCGTGACGGACTTGGGCGCGGGCTTTCCGTGGCGAGCTTTCCTGGTTGCGGCGGCGGCGCCGGCTTCGATGGCGTCGCACACCTCGTAACCCCGATCCTCGGCTTCTTCCATCCGTTGACGAGTGGAGGTGTTCATCGGCGCGATCGTCACTTCCGATCGGGGCATGGCGCGCCCGGCGATCACCGGTGCTTCGATGAATTCGCCGGTGACATCACGCACCCAGATGCACTGTCGATGCCTGGGGTGAAACCGGATCTCCACTTCTTCTTTCTGGCCCACGAAGGGGCTGAGCGATTCGTGCCAGTAGCGAGAGACGTCGTGCTCGATGCCGGTCCGTTTGACGACCCGGAATGTCCGCGGCAGGAAATCCAGCCTGAAAGCCTCCGGATTGGCCACGAGCGAAGGCCCCTTCCCTGCTTCATTCTGCGCCTGCCAGAGGTTCTCCCACACATACAGGGGCGACGCCTTTAGCGCCTTGTGCATTTTGACGTGATAGAAGCGGCAGATCTTCTGCACCATCCAGCGATTGAGCTCGTCCATCGTCATGGCAGCGCGCGCCTCACTGGGGTAATCGCCGCGCTGGCGGGTATTGCTGAAGGTCGTCCCGGGAAGCAAGTGGACCAGCTTCATCAAGGTCCCGTTGAGGCGTTCGATGTGGGCGCCGTAATGGGGCTTCTTGACCGGGCGCCAGGTCACTTCAATGCCGTGTTGCTGACAACCGGTAACAAAGGCCTGAGACCGCAGATCTTTACCGTTGTCCACCAGGATCTTCGTCGGCTTGCCAAACATCGGCCACAAACCGGGCTCGGCCTCGTTCTCTGGTTTAGGTAGCACCATGTGCTCGACGCACAGCGCGACCGACACGGAGGACGGAGCGTGCATGGTCAGGTAATAACCGACCACGCATCGACTGGCCACGTCGATGGCCAAGGTGATCCACGGTCGGCCACGAACGGTCGAGCACGTCTGATCGTGGCCCAGGCCAGTGCGGGTGGTTACATCGCCGTCGCCGGCGCCGCCGCTGGGTTGGTCCAGCTGCTCGGCGCGTCGGGTAGCGCGCCCGTACCCGGTTATGGCGCCGGCCTTCTCAGGCTCGCTGAAGCGCTGGACGCCATCGACGTGTCGTCGCCAGCAGTCGACGATGCGCGCCCGTCGGCGATGCCCTAGATAACGCGTGGCTAATCGGCTGTCGAGGTGTCGTCGAGCACGTTGGCGACTTCGGTCCTGAGCGGGCTGATCTGAGTCGTCTTCACCCAGCCGGTGACGCTCATGCGATCTTTTCCGTGACCGAGTGTCATGATAAGTGTCCACAGGCCCCGCTTGCGGATGACACGAACGATGTCACCGTGATGCACGGTGGCGACGTAGCGTTGCTGGGTATGGGGGCCGATCCTGACAAAAGCCTCGTCCGCAACGGTCACGAACAGCTGATCGAGCGCCGAAGTCGCCGTGGTCGCTGGTGTGGCTTTATCGCCTGCTTCCATCGCGTGCAACATCCGTTCGAAAAGCGGTTGGCCGATGATGGAAGTAACAAGTAGGACCAGGTTCCATACGACAAGAAGCACGACCCGCCGCTGGTGTCGATTCGTTGGGCGAAGTTCGCGAACGACTCTTTCGACGGCATCGTCGATCGTCTCTCGTAAGGCTTTCTTCAGTTTCGCCACTTCGGCGTCGGCGAAGACAAGCCGAACGTCCGACAACGTTGCCGGAACGTCTTCGATCGCCTTGGAGCTTTCTTCCAGGTGGCGCGAAGTGGCAGTCACGGCTGCCTCGAGCTTGCCCAGATCGATATCAGGCAGAAGATCCGAAAGCGTTGGGTAGCTCAATGCAGAGCGTGCGAATTGCGCGACGATCTTATCGTAGCGCGTGGAGACGTCGGTCAGGCGCATGGCCTTGGAATGCTCAACCTCGAACTTCTTCCAGGGAAAAGTGAGCGCGTCCACGTGTCGCGACATCGCGACGAAACGGTCGTGGTGTGAGGCCTGCAGGGCCTGCGCTCGTTCCAGCCAAGCGAGGGTCTTCATCAGCGGACTTGGTAACGCTGCGAGATCCGCAATCTGTTTCGCCAGGCGATCAGCGGGCCACGTAAAGCGCTCGAGATTGGCGAAGACATCGCGGTACGAGGTTCGCCGCTGGAAATCGGCGATCTGTTGGGACGCCGGACTGGCATTCCATCGCATAATCGCGTCCATCGCCGGGTTGGCTTCCATCAGGCCCGTGGCGAGATTGATCTTGTCAGTGATCGTCGGGATACGGGATGCGCTCACTGCCACGACTCCATCGATGGGCGATTGCAAGGGAACGGGACCGGCAACCCATGCCGGACACACCTTGCGACGGGACCATTCTAAGGCGGCGAGAGACGGTTCGGGAGATCAATCGACCACCTGGTCCTATTGCATGGGATGGCGCAGCAACACAGCGAGCAAGGTACCGATTCCGCCTAGCGTCGTCACAATCGCTGCCTTATCCTTGTCCCTCGACGATGGACGATCTTCAGGCCGTCGTTCTTTCCCCATGGCGATTCCATGAGCGTGTTGTACATCATCGGTAACGGCTTTGACCTGCATCACGGGCTACCCACCGACCTCGGTGACTTCCGGCGTTACGTCCACGCCGTCGATCGACCGATAGCGCGCGCGATCGCTGACCACCTGCCGGCCGATGAAGATTGGTCGGATCCGGAAGCCTCGCTCGCTCATCTGGATCCCGACGAACTGGCGGATGCGCTGAGTGTCTTCTTGCCTGGTTACGGCGCGGAGGACCGGAATGACGCCGGGCAGCATGATTTCGGTTTGGAAGTGCAACGATTGACCTCAGCGTTTTCTGACGGCCTCGTCAAGTGCCTTAACGAATGGATTCGGCAAGTCCCGCGGCTGTCCTTGGACGAGGCTCTCGCCAGCGGGTCTCTGCTCTCATTGCAGCCCGGGGCGCGGTTCGTCACGTTCAACTACGCCCCACCCTCGCTGATGTGTATGCCATTCCAGGATCAAGAACTTGGCACCTGCACGGCGATGCGCTGGATCCGGCAAGCCATCTCATCCTCGGCTACGGCTGGCGACCGTATTCGGTCGTCGACGCATCGACCTGGGCGGCGCCTTGTACCGAGGAGGAGCATAAAGACGGGCGCGAAGACAGTCGGATCACTCACGCCCGGCACTACATCGAAGACTACTGCGACGTATAGGAACGTCAAAGAGGTCCTTGCACGCGGCGCCGATTTGCTGAGCCAACTGTGGGATGTCACCGAGATTTACATCCTGGGCCACTCGCTAGCCGACGTCGATCTGCCCTACTTTGAGGCCATTGATGCGCGGATTCAGCCACAGGCCTCCGTCTGGTTCCGCTATCACGAACTGGAGGAACGTCAGCGGCACACCGCCTCGCTGATCGAAGCGGGCTTTGAAGATCTTGCACTGACACCGGGTACCTCGGGCAGCCTCGCCCTCCGCTAAACGCTGCCACGCGGGATCACTCGCCCTTGGTTGACGAGGGCGCCTTGCGCGCTTGCGCTCGCTTCACCGCTCTGGTTGTTGGCTTCTTGGCCGCGCGCGCGGGTTTAAGCAGCGCGATAGCCGATTCCAGGGCCTGCGCACGGCCGATAAGACGCGCTGCCTCGCGCTCGGCCGAGATCTTGACTCGGGTCAGAGCACTGATGTCGCGCGCGTGCGCCGTATCGCGTCGCCCTTGTTCACGTGTAGCGGTGGCCAAGTCCTGTCGTAGCACCTTGAGCTCCAGACGCGCCTCGTCGACGACTCGATGCGCGCGGTCCTCCACCGATCGCGCATACGCAGCCGCGGCTTGACGCTCGTCGTCAGCATGTTTTTGCAACGCGGTCAGATCGCGCCTCGCCGTAGCCAGTGCCATCCGCTCGTCGTCCGTCAGGGCAATCTGTCGCTGCAGCTCGGTCAGGAGGCGGTCCCGCTCTGCGTTCCAGGCAATCTGCCGTTGTTCCCAGTCCGTCAGCTGCGTCGACAAGGCTTGCTGCGTTTCACGCGCCCGAACGACCTCTGCTGCCTGCTCTGCGCGTTGCGTTGCATCGCGCTCGCGCTCTAGCTCAAAGGCCGTTCGCCGTTCGACCAGTTGGGTCCGATCGTCGGCAAGTTGGGCTTCCATTGCCACCCGCGCCGCCGTCAATGCCTCGGTCCACAGGGCTGAGGCTAGAGCGGTCACGCTGTCAGGAGCGTCTGGCAGAGCCATGTGCCGGGCCGACATCGCCAGGCGCTGGCCGGCGTTCGCCCACCAGGCGTCAAGATGGCGGATGACGGTATTGGGCGATCCCGACCCCAGGACGGCGCGAATGCGATCGACGGTGGGGCGTTCTCCTGCAACCAGCAGGCGATCGGCAGCGGTGAAGACATCCGCTTCGGTGATTCCGCGACTCATAGGCTTCCGCCGCTCGATAAAAGTACAGTATGCGCGGACCATCGACGCGGTCCAAATCGCCGCGCGGGCTTTAGGATTAAGGGAAGGGAAATGGATGAAACGAGAACCAAGGTGCCTTCAGCGGGCACCGGCCACGGTGCGATCCCCTCCCTCCCCACAACGGGGTTATCCCCGAAGACGCCGCGTGCTTGGCGTGAACGGCCATCGAAGCCGGAACTGCGGCTGCTACCGCCCTTCCCCCGTTTGCCGCCCGATCGGGTGATCATCGCGCAGACTCACTCTTCGCTGGCCGAAGCGGCCATTGTCTTAGCGGGAGTGACAACGCTTGGTTTCGACACCGAAAGCCGACCGGTATTCCAGTCAGGCGTCAAGCCAACGGGACCGCATGTGATCCAATTGGCAACCGACCAGAGTGCTGTCCTGTTTCCTCTCACAGGCGGGGAAATGGCGCCGTTGCTTCGAGCCATCCTTGAAGACGCCAAGGTAGCCAAGGTTGGCTTTGGCCTGGGGGGTGACAAGGCGAAGCTGCTCACCAAGTACGGCATCCGCATGCGCGGTGGCGTTGAGTTGGGCGGGCGGGTCCAAGCATTGGGCTTTCGGCAGCGCGTGGGCTTACAAACTGCGGTCGCCGTGGTCCTGAGTCAATACCTAGTCAAGTCGAAGAAAGTCACCACTTCGAACTGGGGCGCGCGTCCCTTGAGCGCCGCGCAGATTGCTTACGCGGCCCACGATGCCATGGCGAGCTTACGCGTTTATCGTGCCCTTGAACCGGCATCTGATCCTGTTGGTAATCCGTCCTAGCCGAGCGGCATGTATCGCTTGGCCGGCCAGCATGGCGGCAGGATGAGCACAGATGTTCTCAAAGATGACATCCCGGAGATGGATGGAGCGGTGCCGGCGGATCCGATCGCGATCGCTCCTTGGTGTCCGCCGGCGCCGTGGTCGATGCGCCCTTCAGCAATGGCCGGTGAGCGGCATCGAGGTGAGCCTCAGAGCGCGATACCCTGCATGCCCGAAGCTCCTGCGAACACCGGGGTCTGGCCCACCTGCAGCAAATGACCGTCACCTAATATGAGGAAAGTGTCGACGTTGCCACCCAAGGAATTGCCGACGTAGAGGAAGAGACCGTCGGGCGAGGCCTTCAGATCGGTCGGTGCCGCGCCGGCTTCAAGCGATCCGGCGACGCCCTGATCGAGCAGGGTCAGCGAGCCATCGCCGCCGACGCGATAGGCCGAGATATTGCCCTTGCCTGCGTTGGCGGTGAAGGCGAACCGGCCGGAGACCGTGAGCCAGCACGCTGCCGCCTGCCCGTTGGCCAGATCGCTGGAGATGGCACTCAACGTGCCGTCGCGGCCGACCGTGTACGAACTGGCGGCCGATCCCTTGGCTTGGGCGGCGATCAGGTGCCCGCGGGCGTCAAAGTCGAAGCCGAACGGCTGGGGATCATTCGACGGAGTAATCGCGGGGTCCTTGCCCAGGCTGCCACTGCGATCGACGGAAAAGAGCTCGAACCAGCCCTTCGCCGATGCGTCCTTGACGGACACAGCGAGCCAATTGCCGTCAGGCGACACCTGCAGCTGCGCCGGGGTCATCCCTACGTTTGGCTGATTTCCTACCAAGGGTGCGTCAGTACCCAGTAGACGGGTTTCCGTCGGCAGCGCGACTAGCTGGCCACCAGGCATGATCTGAAACGCCGTCACCACGGAGGTGGCGGCGCTGTTGAGCACATAAAGCCGGTTGCCACGCTGCGCTACGCTGACTGGATAGGTCCCGCCCGAGGGCTGGATGTCGATCAGGCGCAGGCGGCTGCCTTGGATAGAAAAGACCGACACCTGGTTGGAGCCGGCGTTCGTGGCAAAAAGAAGGTGTCCGTCGGCGCTCTTGACCAGGGCGTTCTGCGAGCCCAGCGGATCCGGTGGCGGTGCCGTGGTGCCAACGCCTACACCCTTGCCGTCCGTGGACACCACCGATAGCTTTTCGAGGCCATCAAAGAAATTACGGCGCAGCACGGCCACGCTGTTGTCTTGAATATCGTTGGACATGACGTAGACGTAGGGGGAATCGAATCCGCGCAAGTTGAGCGAACGATCCTGGCCGTGAGCGGCGCCGGCAGTCGCCAGCGCTCCTGCAACGCACATAGCAAGCTTTTGCGAAGTGTTCATAGACGGGTCTCCGAAGGAGCCGGACGGCTCTAAGATTCTTCGGGACTGGTCGGACGTTGGTTACAACCCGTCCTTGAAAGTGTGCTCACCATCACACGCCCCTGCTCTTTCCTAGCGGCACGGGATATCGATAGGTCAGGCCCTTTGCTCGTTCGATCAAGCGCCTGGTTCCGCCCTTGAGTGCCCCTGCATCTGTCCGACCACAACGCCCACCAGCAAACACACCAAGCCCTGGCCGGCCATGCCCAGCAAATCCGTCGGCGAATACCGAGACTCACCGGATACGACAGACCGAGCGTCCAACGTCCATGACGGCTCTGAACACCCGCATGAGACTTTATCTCCGTTCGCCGTGATCAATGCCCCCAAGAGTGGCTGCATTTTCTTGCGAGGTAGTGCTGATTTACGACGACGCCTCGGACCGTTGCGCGATGCCGTGGCTAGACAGCGAAACGCCCTGCCCTGCTATTCGTCGTCTGACGTCGCCGGCGGGGTGCGCGAAATCTCCTCCCGGGCCGCTTGGGCAATCGGTCTTGGCCGTGCCGGCGCAATCAGTCCCGGGCCCCGCTGCGCAGTCGTTTTGGCCGGCCTTCGCCACGCCCCAACACTTCTCTACCGATGCTTTGACAGCCCCGGCCTGAGGCTGGTCTTGCGCGTGGGCGACGCCTGCCGTCAAAGCCGCCACGACAAATGCCAAAGATGTCACTGAGCGATAATTCATAAGATTCCCCTGTCGCCGGACCCAGCGTCCGGATTCACCGGAGCATTCGTCCGTGACCCGCACTCGGTTACAACGCTGCGCTACTTCGTCTTGAAGGCGGAGGCGAGCTGGATCAGCAACTCCATGAAGTCCTTGGCATTGCCATCGAAGGCCGCCTCAGCGGTCGTCGCGGTGTCGCCCACCGGCTGGTGAAACAGGGTCTTGGCCAACTCGATCTTGACCGTGGTGCGTTGCTCCGGCTCCAGATCGGCCAGATACGGGTCGATGGACGACAGCACCAGCGCGTAGCGTCGATTGCGTTCCTCGGTGCGTTGGGCCTGGTCGGCCAGACGGCTGGCGTACGCCGCCAGCACGCCAACGGTAGCGTTGCTAATTCGAGCGAGCGTTGTGCGGCAGCCTCACGCACTCTACCGCCCACCTCAATAGTCTTCGATCGCTCTCGTCAGATTTCTCGCACATCACTGCGTACAAGCGCATCGCGTCTCAGCCAGAGATAAAGGAATGCATGTCATCAATTGCGCAGGACGTGGGCGGTGTATAAATCTGAATCTGGAGGTGCGAGACAACTAAGTGATCGTTCCCCTTGCAGCAGGCTCCAAAATTTTCTCCTGACTGGCATGGGCACTCGAGGTGAGCATCAAGGTGAGCGATCTCAGAAGCATGGATGGTCCTCGCCGATCTAGCTGCTTCCCCTCCTTGGAATGGAGAAACCACGTTTTCCACGACAAACTCTACGCTCTTATAGTTGTAGTGATCGACAGATTCTCCACCTTGCTTGTCGGTTAGGAATGCAACCGAGTCCCGATACGAATCGCGGCCCGACTCCAACGTCGAGCTGCGCGAGATGATCTGCGCGCTGGCAAATCGCCATAAACGCTACGGCGTCGGCATGATCTACCTGAAACTCCGCCAAGCCGGACAGATGGTCAATTACAAGCGAGTTGAGCGCCTGTACCAGGAGGCGAACCTGCAGGTGCGCCGGCGCAAAAGGAAAAAGGTGCCTCCGGCCGAAAGGCAGCCACTGCTACGGCCCGCGGCCGCGAACGAGGTTTGGTCCATCGATTTCGTCTTCGACCGCACCGCCGAGGGGCGTGTTCTGAAGTGCCTGACGATCGTCGATGACGCCACGCATGAGGCTGTCGCCATCGAGATTGAGCGGGCGATCTCAGGTATCGGCGTAACGCGTGTCATGGATCGCCTGGCCGTCACTCGGGGGCTGCCGAAAATCATTCGCAGCGACAACGGAAAAGAGTTTTGCGGCAAGGCCATGGTCGCATGGGCGCACGAACGCGGCGTGCAGCTGCGCCTGATCGAGCCTGGCAAGCCGAACCAGAATGCCTACATCGAATCGTTCAACGGAAGACTTCGCGATGAATGCCTCAACGAACATTGGTTTCCCAGCCTTCTACATGCTCGAACCGAGATCGAGAGCTGGCGACGGGAATACAACGAGGAGCGACCGAAGAAGGCACTCGGCGGACTGACTCCCGCTGCCTACGCGAAACAGCTACATTAATCCTGAACTCAAGATCGGACCGCTACTGATGGCGGGGGGACGTCGAGTAGACGCCAGTAGCAAATTGCACGAGACGAATGCAACGGACCGTTCCGTAATTTACAAACACCGAGTATTGTCAGGTTATTCAGATATCCGCAGGAGCTCGGCTCGCAAGACATCGGCCGTCGAACCCACGCGTGAAGCAGCATCACGTAACACGCGTTCCGAGACGCCAAATGCCGATGTCCAGTACGTCACGTCGTACCTCTCGTTGAGGTCCACATGAAGATTCTGCAGCTCTGACTCGTCATTGCCTTTTTGCAACGACTCAGACACACCTTTCGGCTCGATGGGAGCAATTTTGAACATCGGGAGTACGGTCGGTGGAAGCCGCAGCCGTCCGGTCGTTGAGTGCAAGAGCTCACGCCAATAGGGCCAGACGTGAAACGTGGCATTGCGCATCCCGAACTCAACCAGCGTTTCTTCGTCCACGGTCTCGTTCATAAAATAAACAGCCGAAAAGAGCGCAACTACTTCGCCGAACCGCTCGTCATCTCCGTTGGATGTCTCAGCGTCGTCGTCGGAGGCAGCAGCGGAGACGAAGCGAGCAGCGGCCAAGATCTTGAACTCAACGATATTTCGTTCGGACGGACCTTCCTCCGTGAGCTCATCCTGCTGCAGTTCTCGGCTTACGACTCTATGAAAGGTCGCCTGGATTTTGGTTTGTACACCGATCTCGTCATCGATGCCTTCGAAGGGCATGTATGACTCATCGATCCTCGCGTAGCACTCGCGGACAAAAACGTCTTTAATGGTCAATGCGCGCTGTGCCAGAGCGAGGGGCGTCAAGCTAGGCGTCGACTCGGCTGATAGTGCCATTACGCCCCCACGCAGTTCGCGTAGGTTCCAAAGGCACGATCGTTCGCAGCCATTAGCCGCGCTCGTGCCGGTCTCTTGCGAGATAGGGTACCGACAGTCTGCCATCCCGCCGAATATGCTTCATAGACGGGCTCAATCTCCACATCCCGAACGACGAAGCCTTTGCAGTCCAGGCTGTCATCTCTCACTAACTCGAAGGATTTGCCTTCATAGTTCAGTCGTACGGATAATTCGCCGCCCGTGGCAGTCGCATAGGAAGCGAGGGTCGAGAGGATGAAGTCGTTGCGCGCCTCAAGCTTGGACACCGCTGCTTGCGACACGGCCAGACGGTCTGCGACCGTTTGTTGAAGGATGCCCAGCGAATGACGGATGTACGCAAGAGGGTGGCGGCGGAGCAACTCGCGCTTACCCTTTTCAACGGCCGCCTGGGCAGCAGGCGACATTTTCGCCAACAGACCGGAGAAGGACTTAGCCATTCTATTTTTCCTGTTTTTCCAGTGACGCAAGATGCTCAGCGTAAAGACGCTCAGCAATGGGGATGTTCACGTCGTACCAGCGGTCATCGCCGGTCTTGTTGCCACCAACTAGCAATATCGCAGCACGCTTGGGGTCGAACGCGTATAGAACGCGCCAGGGCTCACCCTTGTGCTGGATCCTCAACTCTCGCAGATTCTTCTGCTTCGTGTGGTGCAACGTGTCGGCATGCGGTCTGCGAAGGCCGGGACCCACCTCTTCGAGCAACCCAATAACGGTAGCAATGGCGATCTGAGTCTCTTCATCTAAGAGACCCCACCAGACCTCGTACTCGTCCGTGTAGTTGATCTGCCATCCCACTAATATAACTCCAAGGTTATGGGAACTCAAGTTACCGGGTTCGTCGCTTTCGCGCAAGAGGGTGGAGGCGCGTCTGACGCAAGGGCCCCAAGGCCGTCCTTCCCTAGCCATTAGTGCCGGTGCGGCTCGCTCTTCGCCCCTCGGAGCTCATCCGCACCAGCTACTTAAGAGGTAGCGCTGCCTCCATTGCCAGCTGAGGCTGGAGCCTGGCAAGCATCGCTTCAACGCGCCCCCACCGTTCACGCTCCATTTGGGCGTCACGCATTCCGTGCGCGTAGAGTTCCCGCTCCCCGTCCCAACGGCTCAGCGCGGCCGCATGGTCCGCCCGAGCCACCTCCAAGTCAACCGCAAGCTGGGCCAGCCGCTCCTCGAGTTCTGCATGCCGATGTTTCAAAGCATCGTATCCGGCCTCTCTTGAGGGCCTGCCACTTCGATGGGAAGGTCGGTACCCTCCGTCCATCGCAGGGAGAAGCTCATGACCGAAGTCCGCGCCGTCCTACGCCAGGCAGCTGAACAGTGGTTTGTGACCATCCCGAACGCGGCGGCCGAAACCGCCGGGTGGCACGATGGTCAAGCCGTCACAGTGATCGATCTGGTGGATGACCTCCTTTTGGAGCAGATCGCGGCCGAGGCAACGGTCGCCGTTCGAGCGGCAACGGTCGCCGTAGACCTTGCCCTGGGCAGCGCCGAGCCCGGGCCAGCCGCGGCCGCGCCAACCCCGCCGCAGAACGACAACGAGGAGCTCGCAGGCCGGGCCAAGGACCAGCTCGCCCTGGTGCTCTCGTTCTTCGTTCGCGTGGAAACCAAGCTTTCCGTAATCCTGGCGGTGGACCTAGCGATGATCAGCATCGCCTTTGCCAAAGTCCTGCCCTTGGCCGAAGTGTCACTTTCCGTCATCGGCTTGCTTGCACTGTTTGCCGTGATGCAGGTCGCCAGTCTCATCCTGCTGTACCGGGGTTCGTTCCCCCACCTGGCCGACGGCGAGCGCTCGTTGATCTACTTCCGCTCGGTCGCTCAACTGGACGAGGCGGACTACCGAACGCGCTTCACTCAGCGCGACCTCGGTGCGCACGTCGACGATGTCATCGACCAAGCCTGGATCAATGCCCGCATTCTCACCGTCAAATATGACCGACTCAAGTGGGCGTACCTGTGGATGGGCTTGAGTGTCGCGCCGTGGGTCGTCGCTCTGGCCGTACTGGCCTTGGCGCTACCGCGGTAATGGCGCTCTACGAAGATCTCGCGGCACGTATCGAGTCGATTACGACCGAACGCTGGGGTACCCGCGCAGGACTCGTGGTGCCCAAGTCCGACGACGTGGCCCTTGCCGGCGGCGGCGTCACAATGTCGGCGACGATGCTCTATGCCGACCTGGCCGATTCCACGCATTTGGCGACACGGTTCGATCCGCGCGTGGCGGCCATGGTAATCAAGCTCTTCCTCGGACCCACGTGCGACATCATTCGGTACCACCAGGGGCACATTCGCAGCTTCGACGGCGATCGGGTCATGGGTGTGTTTGTCGGAGCCAACCAGGAGCAACGCGCGGTCCGTGCCGCAATGCATATTTCCCACGCCGTCTATCAACTCATGCGTCCCGCCCTCGATCGGCACGTTCCGGGGCTGCGCCAAGCCGGCTACCTGCTGACCCATGGCGTCGGCATCGACCGAAGCGACGTGATGGCCGCACGCGCGGGCATCCGGCGGAATAACGACCTGATCTGGATCGGCCGGGCGCCCAACGTGGCCGCCAAGCTCTCCGCCATACGCAGCGATCCGTATTGCACGCACATCACCGGTAGCGTGTTCGGTGCGCTCACCGATCCTGCAACGTTGGTAAACGCACTAGATGGCCAGTCGCTGTGGGAAGTCGTGCCGTGGCCGGACGCGCCGACAGCCGATACGAACCACATCTTGCGCTCCAGGTGGATGCTTCGGCCGCCGACCGGGTCGATCCTTCGCCGCTTGATCTGACCGCCGTCTGGGTGACGTCTTCCTTTGGTGAACCGCCGTTCGAGCGGGCACCTGCCACGCTGGAGGTATGGCTGGCCGCCAGCGACATCGCCGACGGACCCTGCTTCGCCGGCGGTGGGGCACGCGGGTAGCCCCGGCGTATCCCCTGCCGCAATGGGCGCCCTCATCCAGCGCCGCGAAAGGTCGTGCAATCGTCGCGGAGCGCGCGCATGGCGTGCGTCAGGGATTGCCGCGCTGCCTTGTAGGCGCAACCCTACAGCGATCGCATTGGGCGCCGCCTCACCATGTCACGATGCGCAATGAAAGCGAACCTCTCCCACTCGGCAACGCACAGGGCCCCTGATCTGGCGCGATAGCGTCGAACCCCTGAAAACATGGTGGATCGCCAACGCTGCGTAGAGGGCGACTGCCGTCTTTACGCAGGCGACCACCATTCAAGGTGGTGGACGCGCCCACACAACGGATTCCCTCTGGCCCCCCCGTGGTGTCAGTCAAGTTCGGTGGCCGCTCGAAAGAACTAATTGACATCAGCAAAATCTTGCGCATACGCTGCTGGGGTGATGTGCGTGGGGCGCACTTCGTCAACAACTAGGGGGAATGGATGTCGACTTTGCCACAGGGACGGTGGACCCGTCTCCTTGCGTTCGTCCTGCCCGTCGCTCTTCTGAGCCCGTCACTCTGTGCGCAGAGTACGTTCGTTACCCCGGAAGACGAATACCGGAAAGCCATCAAGATCACTGAGGACATCCAGCCGCTTGGCGAGGATCCTTTTGGCGAATCGGTCAGCCTGTACAACGGCAACCTGGCGTTCCATCAAACCGACGCATCGTTGGCCGGAACCGGTCCTGTACTTTCCTTTGCTCGAGCCTATGAGGTCCAAGGCAGCGACTACCTCTACACAACCATTCCCGATCGTACCTTCGGTGACTGGGAAATCGACCTGCCGCGCATCGAAACAACCACAGCAAACGGCGGGTCTCTAACGAGCTGGCAGACGTCCGGAACCAGCGAACCCACTGCGGTTCGCAACCAGCGCTGCACCCGGTTCGCTGCGCCTCCCCCCGTCACTTTCGTGGGCGATAACCCGCGAAACGACTGGACCGCCTACGAGTGGTGGTCAGGCTATCACCTCGTCGTACCTGGGCAGCCTGACCAGGAACTGATGCGCAGAGACGCTCAGAACGGTCTGGCTCCCACAATGGCCGGTAAGACCTTTCCGATAGTGACCACCAAAATGTGGCAAGTCGGATGCCTTGGCGCGACGTCGAGCGGCGAGCCTGGCGAAGCTTTCTTCGCTGTCGCTCCCGACGGCACCAAGTACACGTTTGACTACCTCACCTACCGTGCTGAAACATCAGTGGAGAAGGCTCTAGACTCGGGTGCTGGTCCTGGCGGCTCTTTTGCCGCAAAGGCGATCCTCCCGCACCCCAACGCGGGCGTCGACAATTTGCTCAATCGCCGCAAGGCATGGATGCTGGTGACGCGAATCGAGGATCGATTCGGCAACGCCCTCGTCTACAGCTACAGCGGCAGAAACCTCACCTCGATTCAGTCGACAAGTGACAACAGAAAACTGACCCTTCAGTACGACGCCTCGGGGACACGCGTCACCAGCGTCACGCTGCAGCCAGATTCAGGGGCACCGCGAACCTGGACCTATCAGTATGGCGGCCCCGACTCTTACCGCCCGCAGCTTTACTCGGTCGTGATGCCAGATGGGCACGCTTGGAATTACCGTCTCGGCGGCTTGCAAGACGCGCACCTGGACTATTCTGCGAGTGCTGCCGGGAGCTGCTACCGCACATCGGTGCCGTCGAACCTCACAGCAACCTTCACCGGGACCATCGAACACCCTTCGGGGCTGACCGGTACGTTTACGGTGCAGCCCATGGCACACGGTCGGTCGGGCGTGCCCCGTCAGTGCTGGGGCGTAGTGATTTCGCCGAACGCAGACGGGTATGCGATCACGCCGTCGCTTTGGTACTCGCTCACTGCGATCAGCAAGACGTTTTCGGGCGCAGGCGTGCCGGCCCGCGCGTGGACGTACCAGTACTCAGGACCGAACAATAGCTGGTCTGTCGATTGCCCGAGTTCGTCATCCTGCGCGTCGACAGTAACCACCGATGTCGTCGACCCGGAGGCAAAGACGGTCAGGTACACATTTAGCAACCGGTACGACTACTCCGAGTCGCTCTTGCTTAGAAAAGACGTTTTCGATGGCGCGGCCGGTAGTGCCCTGTTGCAATCGGATGCTTTCGGATATGCGGATCCAACGCTTCCCGCCGGTACATGGCCGTGGCCGAAAGACATAGGAGTCAACCTGCAGTTTGGACGGGTGAACGATTCACAGGTCACCCAGCTTGCGCCGCAGACCTCGCGTGTGACGACGATGTACTACGGAGCCTCGTCGGACACATACCTGTGGAACGCCGAAGCATTCAACGAATATGCACAAGTTACGCAGACGCGGAAATCGAATTCTGTAACCGGCATGCAAGACAAGGTCGAGAGCGCTAGCTATCTAAACGTCACCGACAGTTGGGTGCTGGGCCTGCCCACCCAGATTTCCCGTTTGAACCCGCTGGAAATCGTAGATGCCTACACCTATGACCCGTCGTCTGCGCTACTGACGAGCCGGTCGCATTTCAATAAGACCGTCATGACCTACACCTGGGACAGCGTAGGTCGCCTTGCGTCGTTCTCGGACGCGTTGGGTCATACGACCAGTTTGGCAGATTACAACCTCGGTGTCCCGCAGTTGGTCACCTACGCCGATGCCACTCAGCAGCACATGGCTGTTAGCGCCTTCGGGCAGATCGTCTCGGTCACTAATCAGGCGGGCAATACCACTGTATATGGGTATGACCCGGTGGGGCGTCTTCAAAGCGTCCTCTACCCCGCGGGTGACTCGACCGCATGGGCGCCGAGAACGCTGGAGTATCTCTTCGAAAACGCGCCATCTCATGGCATAGAGGCGGGCCACTGGCTTCGCCGAGAGACACAGAACAATCGCGTGAAGTCGACCTGGTTTGACGCCATGATGAGGCCCAAAGTCACGGTCCTCTCGGCGACCGACGGATCGCTCGCTGTCTCAAGTTCGTTCGCCTACGATTCCAAGGGAAACGAAGTCTTCAAGTCCTATGCCGTGGCAGGGGACCTGGGATTGGGCGATCTTGCCACCGGCACCACGACGTCTTACGACGCGCTTTCACGCGTTACATCCACCGCGCGCGCTTCGGAGCTTGATCACGCGCTCGTGTCGACGACGTCCTACCTAAACGGCGCGCGCCTCCAGCTCACTGACCCGAATGGCAATGTCTCGACAGCAAGCTATCAAGTCTTTGAACGGCCATCGTACGTCGACGTCGTGCAGGTGGCCTCGCCTGAGGGAATCGTCCAGTCAATCGAAAGGAACCGTTACGGTGACCCAACGTCGATAACGCAAGGACCTTTGATCAAAACGTTGGCCTATGACGAGTTCCATCGACTGTGCCGTACCACGGAGCCAGAGTCTGGCTCGGAAGTGACGGCATACGACGCAGAAGACAACATTGTTTGGAGCGCGTCTGGGCAAGTCGTGACCGACGCGGGCTGCGGCGCGGCCAACGTTCCGGCCGATGTAAAGACGACCCGCGAATACGACGCCATGAATCGCGTCGTGAAAGTAGTATTTCCCACAGACGGCAAAATCTCTCAAACGACATACACCGCAACGGGAAAGCCGCTCGACGAGACCTCCGGCAACGTTAAGTGGTCCTATGCGTACAACAAGCTCGATTTGATCACGCGTGAAGAGCTTGCAGTCGATGGCTACCGTTGGTCGATCGGTCATGACTATGATGTCAATGGGGCGGCGTCGAGCACGACGTACCCAGATAACAAAGTGGTCGCCTACGGTCCCGATGCGTTAGGACGTGCGACGGCTGCCGGGAGCTACGCCACCGGTGCGACGTATCACCCGACCGGGGAGCTCAGCGGGTTCGTCCTGGGCAGCGGCGTCGCGTACTCGTCGTTAGGCAACCCGCGCCAACTTGTTGCCGATTTTGGCTATGGCGTCGGCGGTACCATTGCGGTCGGTGAGTCCCTGGTCTACGACGCGAACGCGAATATCACCCAACTAGCCCTCCAGTCGCCGTCAGGTGTGCACACCAAGACGTATAACTACGACGGCCTCAATCGCCTGACGCGTGCCGAATCCCTCGGCGTGTGGGGAACCGAAAGCTACACATATGACGGTTTGAACAATCTTCAAACCCTCACCGCAGACGGAGGCGTGACGACTTATTCGTACAATCAGCTCAATCAGCTGACGTCGGTTTCTAGCCCAAGCGGCGCCGTCTCGCAATTCTCTTACGACTTGCGCGGCAACATGAATGCCCGACGCGGTGCGACGCTGTTGTTTGATGATGCCAACCGTCTCACATCGATTGCGGGCACTGGCTCGTACGTCTATGACGCCCAAGGCCGGCGGGTCAAGAAGACGTCGTCATCCGGCATGGTTACGTATAGCGCCTACGCCAATGACGGGACGCTGCTCTGGCAGTTCGACCCGGTTACAAATAACGGGATCGACTTTGTCTACCTCAGCGGGAAGCTGGTCGCACAAACGACCAATCTGGTGGTGCCGTCGTTTGCGCCATCGATTTCGCCCCCCTCCTCCGCACACGTCAATGTCAGTTACTCGCTGTCGTGGACGAGCATCTCCGGAGCAACGAGCTATACGTTGCAGGAGCAATCTGACGGCGTTGCCTTTCACGATGTGAGCAGCGGCGCCTTCCTGAATGCGAGCCTGGTAAGAAGTGTTGCGGGCATCTACGGCTACCGGGTGGCGGCCTGCAACGCCAGCGGATGTGGCCCGTGGAGTGTCACGACAAATGTGAATGTTCTCCCTGCGCCCACAGCTCCTGCACAGCCAGGAACCATCGGTGCAGTGCTGGCCGCCGACCTATCCAGTATCACGGTGTCGTGGCCAGCGACGGCCAATACGACCGACTACCAGGCCCAAAGTAAGGTGAACGGAGCCGGCTGGGTCGATGCATATGCTGGCCCGGCGGTCGCATTCGCACTCAACATGCCCGCGGATGGCTCCTACGTGTTCCAGGTTAGAAGTTGCAATGCTGCAGGCTGCAGCTTGTGGACCGGGCCGACGGGGCCCGTGGTCGTCGCTCGCCTGCCGACGGCGCCCGGAAGCATCAGCGTACCCGCCACCAGCAACGGGCCGATTCCAGTGACTTGGTCGGCATCCGTCTACCAGACGTACTACGCCCTGGACGTCAGTTTCAATGGCGGGACGTTTGCGAATGCCTACGCCGGAGGTGCGACCTCGGCGACCTATGTGGCTCCCGCAAGCGGCACGTACACGTTCAAGGCTCGGGGATGCAATGCGAATGGCTGCGGGGCATACGGACCCGCAGCCACATCAGTCGTCACGCTTGCGCCGACGCAGGCTCCGAGTATCTCAGGTCCCGGCAGTAGCACCAACGGTTGTTACACCATCAACTGGGGCGGCGTTGCAGCGGCCACTTCGTACCTGATGCAAGAGCAGACCAATGGCGGCGCCTGGACAACCATCGGCAATAACGGAAGTGGCGCCCTCGGAATATGCGGTAAAGCGACGGGGACCTATGGCTACCGCGTGCAGGGCTGTAATGCCGGCGGGTGCGGGCCATGGAGCGGAACCGCTACAGTTGCAGTGACGCTCGCGCCCACCACCCCGACGGGAATCACGCATGTGGTCACGGGGGGTACGTTCAATCCGGTGATCCACCTTTCTTGGGCGGCGGTGTCGGGCGCAGCCTGGTACGAGGTTGAAGAAACTCTCCCCATGCATGTTCCGGACACGATGTGGTCCGGTGCAGACACCAGCATGAGCCAACTCATGCAGGTAAGTGGCATTGTGAAGTTTCGAATTAGGGCGTGTAACGCCGTCGGATGCTCCGCATACAGCGCCTATGTGCAGAACGAGTTCCATTCGGGATGAGGCCACAACCTCACGACGCGCACTCGCTTGCGAGAAGCTGCGACTCGTTTGAACGGTCGCGGACAGACTCGAAGGTTTACTGGTCGAGGCGGACCTGGCAATCACTGCAGAGGTCTGGCGGCAGGATCATCAACCATGTTCGCGTCACTTCATCACCGTCACGTCGGGCTGAAGGGACCTATTGGGAGGGGAGAAATGCATAGGAAGAGCAAGCTGGGTCGTGGCTTTCTGAGGCGACTGGCGCTGACGTTCGCGCTGGCCGGAGTCAGTGCACCTACTCTCGGTGAGACAGTAACTTACGTTTATACGGACCTCCAAAACACGGTTCTTGCTACCACGGACGAGCACGGCGCGATCATTACGAGCCGGGACTATCATCCGTACGGGAAGGCCACGCTCGGCTCCTCGAATGACACGCCGGGCTATACGGGGCATGTTGAAGACGCCGAGTCTGACTTGATCTACATGCAGGCGAGATATTATGACCCCGATCTCGCCCGGTTCTTGAGCATTGACCCGGTCATGCCTTCGGCTGGAGACGTGTTTTCCAATAACCGCTACGCGTATGTGCAGAACAATCCGATCACGCATGTCGACCCCACAGGGATGATGTCATGCAACGAATCAGGCGAGGTCTCGCCTGAAGTGCAAAAAATGCGCAACGCTTCGGACAAGTGCCAGTCGAACTCCGACGGTGCGTCGGTCGTCGCCATCGGCGTTGGCGGTGGCGTCCTGGAAGGCCTCTCGATAGCTGCGCTTCGCGCGAGCCCTATTTTGGCCGCGTTGGCGCTTTCCGGCGACACCGCCCGTCCCAAGGGCGAGCAATATGTTTATGTGACCTACGTACGCACTAACGCAAACAGCGGAATCCGGTATTCTGGCCGAACTAGCGGATTCATAAACATTAGCAGCCCGGCGCCCGGGCTCATGCGCATCGTCACCCAGCGAAATGCCGGGCAGCCCTTGCTCAATGCGGAGGGCTTCGGACCTGGGATCGTCGACGCCTATTCGACCAGTAGAGGCGCGATAAGGGGGCGAGAGCAGCAATTGATTGATTTTTATGGCGGAGCGAGATCGATTGGCGGAGCCTCGCGGAACATGATCAATGGGATTTCCCCGTTGAATCCATTGAGGTCGACATATATGAGGGAATCTAACGCCGAGTTTGGCGGCCCGCTTCCTAACAACGCGCCCGTCCACTGAGGATCTTATGAACAGCCACGAAGGCCTGAAGCGTTTCTTTGAAATCTATACGGAGACGATGATCGATTTGAGCTCCGTACCGGAAGATGAGCGACCTATGTATCTGATCGCGCAATTCGAAAAGCGAAGTCCCGCAGCCGGGAAGCAGTCCGTCCGCCTCGGCGTTTCGGACGCCCTCGCCGACGTTAGGAATGCCCCCGCGGAGAAAGTTGCCTTGTTTTCTGAGAGACTCGCTGCGGCGAATGCGCCTTCTATCGCGACTGTGCGCGCCATGATGTCGAAGAAGTTGGCGCCAGCACTTAAACGTGGCGTCTTGAAGAGCGAGGAAGAATTCTATCTCGTCAAAGATCTCTTGGACTCGCCCGGTCTTCCAGATGAGGAGCGAAAAAAGCTTGAGACCATGCTCGACGCATTTGAGTTTTCGCCTCGCTAGGTACGATTGAGAAAGTCGTTCATCTCGTCGCGGAATTGGGGACCTTGCGGCCGACCGAAAACGTTGGTCGCGAAGACTTTCTCGAAGCGCATGTTCGTGAATCGCTCGCTGGCAGCCATCCCCTCGGCCAGGCCCGTGCTTTGGTCATCACCGGATTCATGGATGTCCACCCTGGCCTGTTACAGGAACACGCCAAAACGGGCGGCCTGCGTGGTGCGGCGGCGGCAGGCGAAGCTCCAGAAAGAGCATGCCGAGGCCAAAGCGTTTGCGGCGAGTCGCCCGCACGCAGAAGGGTGAGTGAGATAGCCCTCCGCAGAAGTCTGATCGCCTGACTACTTTCAACAACACGTAGCTATTGCGTTTCTATTTCGCGGTTCAAGCTCATCTAAAGGGTTCAACACGAACGCCTCGACGTCCAAAGTTAGGGGTCCGAACCATCATCGAGGTGAAACCATGAGACACATGCTGCGTCTTGGACTCGCGATGGTGAGCCTCGTGCTGTTCTATCCGCCCGACGGCGCCAACGCATCGGGCCGTCAGGAGTCGCCTATGCGCTTGTCTGCCGACTTGGATCTCAGCGACGTGCAGCAGGTGCAGCTGGCGGGCCAGGCTATAGCAGGCTCGGGAGAGGCGGCTCGCCAGCTAGCCAACTTTCATAATTTCGGCCGCGGGGATCGGGCGGCGACGTTGAAGTGGTTCACCATTGGGGCTGAAAATGGCGATCCAGGCTGCGAATTCGGTCTATATACGCTGCTCAGTTTGAGCAGGGACGAGGCCGATCGGCAGCGCGCGATGTTTTGGCTGCATGAGGCTGCCGATGCCGGGCTCGAAGCGGCGAAGGCCGAACTGGCCGCAGTCGAGGCACAGGCGACCAAATCCGCGCCTCGGAAGTAGGCACGGCTTGGCCGCCTGCGCGCGGGATGCCCTGTCGAAAACAGCGGGCTCTCGCTCGGAGGGCCTGGCATGCCCCTCGCGGTAAGCGAACCGCTCGTGGGCCGGGAGCAACGTCCTTTTGGCCGCATCGACGCCGACGGCCGAGGTCACGAAGTTGCTTTGACGCCGCACTCTGACGCCTGAGGTCGACGGCGCCTGCGTGATCCAGTGCGTCTGGCCCGGCCGCCAACGCCGTGGATGCCGCCGCGACACCGTCTCCACCGTCGCGGCGAACACGTGCTGTCTGCGCTGCCCGGAGGACTGCCCGCCACCCGCGGCGTCGACTTGCGCACCGTGCAATTCTCCCGCTCGCCGGCCTGCTTTGTGCCATGGCGTTGCCTCCTCGATCCGCATGGGGTCCCTTATGCGGGGTACCCGCGATAAGGGATAATTATCGTCGGTACAGCACATTATCTGTGGTTTTTCTTATGTGGTACGTATGAAAAAAGATGCGCTTGCGATTATCCCCGTCGCCTACCCCGTGCTCGATCCGGCCCAGCTGGCCGGCAGCGCGGCCGAGGCGATCCGCGACATCCTCGCCGCCGGCGCTTCGGCGAACACCGCGCGCAGCTACCGCACCGCGCTGGGCTACTGGGCGGCCTGGTACCGCGGCCGCTACGCCAACGAACTCGCCCTGCCCGTCCCGGAACCGGTCGTTCTGCAGTTCATCGTCGACCACCTGCCCCGCGTTGATGCGGAAGGGACGTTGCGCTGGGAGTTGCCCACCGCGCTCGACGCCGCGCTGGTCGCCGCCGGGGCCAAGGCGGCACTGGGCGCGTGGAAACGCAGCACCGTCGAGCACCGGCTCTCCGTCCTGGCCAGTGTCCATCGCTTGAAGGATCTGCCCGGGCCGAGCGACTCACCGCGGGTCCGGCAGCTGTTGCGCAGTGCGCGCCGTGCCGCCGCCCAGCGTGGCGAGGCGCCGGCGAAGAAAGCGGCGCTGACCCGCGATCCGCTCGAGGCCATGCTGGCCACCTGCGGCGACGATCTGGAAGGCCAGCGCGATCGCGCCTTGCTGCTCTTCGGCTTCGCCAGTGGCGGCCGTCGGCGCAGCGAGATCGCCGGCGCGCGCCTCGAGCAGCTGCAGCGGCTAGGACCGGAGACTTGGGTCTTCCAACTGGGCCGGAGCAAGACCGAGCAGGCCGGCCCAACGGCCGCCAGTGCCGGCGGCAAGCCGCTGGTCGGTCGCGCCGCCGTCGCGCTCGAGGCGTGGTTGGACGCCAGCGGCATCACCGACGGCGCCCTCTTCCGCCGGCTATGGGGCGCGCGGGTGGGTCCGGCGCTCTCCCCGGCTGCAGTGGGTGCGCTGATCCAACGTCGCGCGCAGCGCGCAGGTCTGACCGTCAATATCGGCGGACACAGCCTGCGCGCGGGCTTCGTGACCGAAGCGGGCGCGCAAGGCGTGCCCCTGGCCGAGGTCATGGCGCTCACCGGTCACCGCAGCGTCGCCAGTGTCATCGGCTATCACCGCACTGGCACGGCCACCGACGGCGTGGCGGCCCGTTTGCTCGAGGACAGGTCACCTACCCTCGCGTCGTCGCCGGCCTCGGCGGTCTGAGACCACACCCAGCGTCCAGCGTCGCGCCGATGAGGGCAGGCAGCCGCGAGGGAGTTAGATCGCGTACATAAAATCGATTAGCTGACGGCCTTGGGCCGTCACCATGAATTGCGGGCGGATCTCGCCGTTTCCCGTAACGCGAACTTGCTTCTTGCTTTCGTACTCGTCGTAGTCGTCGACATCAACCAACATCACGAGAAAGCGGCTGGTGAGATCGTGAACGATCGATCGGAACACATCGCGGTCGGCGGTCGGCACGGACCGAACGAAGACACCAAAGACATCGTCCAGCGTCGCCACCGTGGCCAAGGCCTCGGCTGACTCGTGCGCCCAGCCGAGCACCTGGATGTGCTCGGGCGTCAACGACTCCAGCTGTCGCATCAACTGCTCTTGCGCGAAGGCTTCGTATTTGCCGCTGGCTGCCGAAATCAGCGCATTCTTGAGCAGGTCGACCTTGTCCCGGCGACTTTCTCGCATCGCGATGGCCGAGGCCAGTTGCAGTGCCGTGACAAAGCCTTCGTCTCGGAACAAGTCGGCAGGAAGGCGATCAAATCTACGCTCAATCTCGTTCACGGCGGCTTCGACCTGCCCTTCCCACCGGTTGGTTCGTCCTTGCATGGTCTCGCCCAGGATCCCGGCATATTCGGCAAGAAGTCCGCCCACGATGGGAATGGCGGAGACGGCGCCCTTGGCGGTGGCTAGTACGAGGGCGTGAACGAGCTTTTCGTCTCGGGGCTCAATGGGCATCGGTAGACCTAGTAACGACGATTTCAGATGATCGCTCGGTCCGTCCGACCGAACAATCGGCGGTCCGACCTTGGACAACCTCGGAGCGCGGCGTTTTCCTCTGGCGAGCCCACGCTGCCTAAGCCACCATGGGCGCACTCGCCGGGAACGCCAACATGCAATTTTATCTAGCCGTACTTCAGACCGCCTGCGTCCAGGGGGCGCACGTCGAATCTGGATGGAGCATTCTGTCGTCGCTGGCGACCGGTGCCGCCGCGATCGTCGCCCTCGGCCTCGGGCTGTATCAGTGGTTGAAGGACCGCAAGCGGCAGTCGGATGTGCGCAACGCACTCGCAACGGCGCTGTTCACCGATCTCAAGACCTGGCAAACCGTCGTCCAGCAACAGCGACGCGTCTTCGACGACAACGCCTTGAAGTCAGAAGCTGACTACAAGGCGTGGGTGCATCGGCTTCGCGCGCCAATGCTTCCGACGTTCGAACGCTTCTATCTGATGTTGCCAGACCTTGGCCAAGAGCTATCCACCCCGGTCGTGCGTGCCTACGCAGAAGTGATGCGGGTTGGCGAGCTTATTAATGCTGAGACTACAAAGCCAGGTATGTCCGATCGCGCCTACGTCGAACTAGCGCGGGACATCCACCAAGAGCTTCGGTCCAATGTTGACCGAATCGGCACGGCGATGTCGGCGCTCCTGCCTTATGCCACAGACGCGAGGTAACGTTCGGCGAAGACAAGCTCCGGGGGCGCTGCCCTGATCGTGGAAGGGTCGCTGTCAGTCAACCGTTACTTCAGGAAAGGGCTCCGGCCCAGCTATCTGCAACCGCGGTGGGCGGAGGTACTGACGCCGGAACAGCAGTATGTGCACCTACTGGATAGGCCGCTCGTAAAACGGCTTCAGGCCCATTCCTGTGACACCTTGCGCATGCGACGGTTCGTCAGGAAGGAAGCGCACCACGAGAGAACCAGGAGCCGCTCCTGCGCGTTCGGCGACCTCGCGCAAGGTGAGTGCCAAACTCGGGTCGGTTCGGACCTCCAAGCCCAAGACCATCTGCGGTGGCGCTTCGCCGCGTAGCAGTTCGTACAGGAAGGCCTTGCTCAGCCTTCCGTCGTCGATGATCCACGCCGCCAAAGCACGAGCGATGGGGTACCACTCGTCGGGAGGCAAGCGAAACCCCCATGGGGATTGCTGGGAAGGCACACTCGTCTCGCCGGACTGGTGACTGATGATGGCGAGTAGCTGATCGATGCGCGAGGGCGTAAGAGTCAGCCGGTTCGGCGATAAAGGATTGAGTACGTAATAACGGCGGCCGGCGAGGCTCAGCAGGAGTCGCACCGGCACGCGTGCTAGCGTCATCGGTGGTGGGAAGGCGCCCGGGATACGACCACCGGCGGAAAACAGCGGCACGAAGGTGACGTTGTCGGTCTGATCGTGCCATTCGATGAGGTTCCGTTCGGGACGGTTGGCGCCCTCCCCCGGTGGCTTGGCCAATAGAACCAGGACACTGCCAGCGGCGAGCGCTTGCAGGAGACCGGCCTCTTGAGGATCAGTCTCGCCCAAGCTGTCCAATCGAAGGCCTAAGGGATCATCGTCGTTTACCTGAGCCAAAGCGCCTCCGGTGTCTACTCGTCAATCTGGCGTAACAGTCGGTCCTTTTCGGCGACCGACAGCTTGTCGAAGGCCAGGATCATCCGTGCCAGGCGTTCATCGCCGGCGAAGAGATACGCGGGCGGAACCGTTAGCGCCTCCGCCAGGCGCTCCACGGTGGCCAGATCGGGCTGATGAACGCCCAGCTCATAACGGTTGATGCGCGCACTGGCCACGAAGGGGTCCAGCCCGGCATCCACACCCAGTTGCTTTTGCGAACGCTCTTTCATCTCACGAGCCGTTTTGAGGCGATGCTGGAAGACCAGCCGGAGGTCGTCGTGCCGAGCCATGGGATCAAGCCGCGTAGAGGGGACTACGAGACTCGTAACTTTCCCTTGCTACCGATACTACGAGTTTCGTAGTATCGGTAGCAAGCACCTCCGCCGGCGGTCCCCGGGGTCAACAGAACCCATGCAACTCGTGCTTGACGACGAACTGGGCATCCCTATCCCGTTGGAAGATGACGTACGGGAAGCGTGGATGGCGCAGGCCGCGCGTGCGGCCGCTTGCGAGGGTATCGATGCCCTTCGCGATCGCCTCGCGTCATGCCTGGCAAAGAGCATCGACGAGTGTCTGGACCACGACCTGAAGACGCCGACGGAAGCTCAGCTCCGCTACGCGACGGAGATTGCCCGGCACCTAGGCGTGCCCCTGCCCGCGGACGCGTTGCGCTTTCGTGGCGCCATGAGCGACTTCATCGGACGCTTCGCCGAACAGCACAAGGCGCGGCGCAGATCTCCGGAGCGTTGACAGTTCACCTGCTCGCCAGGACGGGCACCACGGGTACTGGAGTTGGGGCGAACGACCGCCGTCTGACGAAATTACTACCGGCTCCAACCCACGCACACCGGCGTTTTCTAACACGTGAGGTGGAGACATCGCACTTCCATGCCCCCCCCTCATTGCACGGTGGTCAACGTAAGGATCAGTTCGATGGCGGGGAATTGAGGTATTCCCACAGATGAGAGATCACGACCGACCCTTCTCCAACGGAAGAAGCCACCCGTTTGACCGAACCAGCTCGGACGTCGCCTACGGCGAAAATGCCTCGGCACGAGGTCTCATAGGGTGAACCTGCACCCACGCACTGACCGGTCTTGATGAAGCCCTTCGCATCCAGCTCCACCAGGCCCGTCAACCATTGGGTATTCGGTTCGGCACCCACCATAATGAAAAGGGCGCAGCTGGCGAGCGTCTCCGTCTGACCGGTCAACACATCGCGTATTGTCAAGGCCTCCAGCATGGCTCCCCCCTCGAGCGCGACGACTTCCTTGTGGTAGGCAATGGAAATAGCTGGATTTGCCTCAAGACGGCTGGAAAGATAGTACGACATTGAACTCGCAAGCGAACCGCCGCGCACCAGCAACTGCACGTGACCGACGATTCGGCTTAGATACATAGCGGCTTGGCCAGCCGAATTACCTCCGCCAATCACCACTGCGGTGGAATTGCTGCAATAACGCGCCTCACTCTCGGTCGCCGCGTAGTACACGCCTGCGCCTTCAAACTCTGGGAGGCGCGCAATAGGAAGCCGGCGATACTGAACGCCGGTGGCAACGAGAACCGACCGAGCGCAAACACGACGCCCGTCGTCAAAGGTGGCCGCGTATCGTTCCGACCCGTGCGGATGGAGTGCGACCACCCGCCGCGGCGTGGCGAACTGCGTGCCAAATTTCATGGCCTGCACCTCACCACGCCACACCAGATCGGAACCTGAGATACCTGTGGGAAAGCCCATGTAGTTCTCGACCCGGCTAGACGTCCCGGCCTGGCCACCGATGGCCGTGTCTTCGACGACCAATGCACGTATACCTTCGGATCCGGCATATACCCCTGCTGACACTCCAGCGGGCCCTCCGCCGATAATGAGAAGGTCGAACTCTTGATCGTCGGCATACTCTCGGTTAAGGCCGAGCACGCGCGCCACCTGTGCAGGCGTGGGGTGTTCCAGGACTGTGTCACGACCGAGAATCACGGCCGGACGACGCGGCCCGAGGCCACAGCTGGCGGCAATCGCGTCTGCCTCGGGCGTGCCCAAGGCAAAGGGCGTGTAGGGGATTTTGTTGCGGATCGCGAAATCCGATACACGACGCACTTCGGGGTCAGATTCTTCGCCGAGCAGGACGAGCAAGGTTTCTCGCATCTCGACATGCCGACGCCGCCGTGCGGTGATCACCGTGATGATGAGATCGGACATCTCCGGCACGCGCGACATCAAGGCGAGCATCTCGGGCCGACGGACCTCGACCGTGCACGTTGGCTTCGCCGCGCGAAGCTCCAGCGCCCATGTACCGCCATTCAGCAGCGCCATCTCAGCAAGGAACTGGGTAGGCCCAAGCGTAATCGGCGTGAGGCGCTCGCCGGTGTACGAGTTCACGAGCTCGACTTCGCCACTTTCAATGTAGAAAAAACGGTCAGCCGGCTGACCGGGATGCACTAAGACCGCACCTTCCTCATAGTGAACGGGGGTACCGATCGCGCGTATCGCGGCAACATGGGTCTCCGACAGAGGAACGCGCTGCATTTCGCGCAAATCGCGGCCAATGGCCTCCATGATATCTATCCTCTGAAGCTTCGGTACAGGGAAAAAACGTCCGGTAACGCCGGACAATCGCACGCTCAAATTCGGAAATGCAATGTGCGCGACGGCGGCGCCGGACGATGCCTCGCGCAATTACTCCTGCGCGGTGGGCCGAATCAATATCTCGTTTACATCGACATCTTTAGATTGATCGATCGCGAAGCCGATGGCCGCGGCAACGGCTGAGGCCGAAATCGAGGAAGAAGCAGCCATGGAGCGTACAGCTGTCTTGATGTTTTCATCGGAAATACTTTCGATCAACTCACTGGTGGTTAGGCCTGGACTGATGACAGTGACGCGAATGTGCTTATTCTCCTGACGAAGGCCTTCTGACACTGCCCTGACAGCGTATTTCGTCGCGCAGTACACGGCGGCTGTAGGCCGAACGACATGTGCGGCGGTCGACGCTATATTTATTATCTGACCATCAGACTGTCGCATCATTACCGGAAGGACTGCAGCGATTCCGTACAAAACCCCGCGGAGATTCGTATCAATCATGAGATCCCAGTCTGAAACGCGCAGAGCATCCATGCGAGATAGTGGCATGACACCCGCGTTATTAATCATGACATCAACCCGCCCAAAGCGCTGTACAGCTGATTCGACAAAATTGCTGACGCCTTGCGCCTGCCGAACATCCACGACTATAGCAATAGCTTGGCCACCAGCGTCGTTGATCTCACAAGCTATCCTATCAACCCGATGATGTCTTCGGGCGCCCAGGCACACTACGTGGCCCGCCTTGGCAAGATGACGAGCAGTCGCTTCTCCGATACCACTGCTGGCTCCCGTAATTAAGACCACCTTTTGATAGAAATCAATCATCGTCGTCATTCTGCTTCGCCTCGCTGAGGTAAATAGCCATCCGGGTTCAAAAAGGATGCCTCGACCACGCCTCACATCGTGACTACAGTGCTGCAAAAAATGTACACGATCCTGCAACATGCACCAGCTGGCACGCACTTTCGTATCGACGTCACGTATTCTGTAACCCTGCTCTGTTTTGCCTCGTGAGGAATGCCAGCGTGTCTGTTGATAGCTCCTTGGTAGCGATGTTGGACATCGTTAGCGAGTTTGCAAAGGAAGATGGCCGGTATCAGACGCGGGTGGATGGTCTCGTCATCAATCGTCAGAGCGCTCCGGTTCAGTCCTTCAACGCGTCTCAGAGGCCATGTTTTGCCCTGGTCCTGCAAGGCGCCAAGACTCTCCAGGTTGGTTCGGATTTTTACCATTACGGCGTGGGCGATTGCTTGGTGGCAGCCGTCTCGCTTCCGTGCACCTCCAGCGTTATTCGAGCCAGCATCAAAGCGCCGCACTTTGGTCTTGCCCTCGCATTTGACCCCGATCGGCTGCGCTGCATGATCGGCCGTGTCGGCAAACCGCCATTGAATTCCACGAACGTACGCCGTGCCGTCGATGTCAGTACTGCGTCGTCAGCCTTGTTGGAGGCAACCCTGCGTCTTCTTAGATTGCTCAAGCACGAGGAAGACATCCCGGTGATGGCACCATTGATACAGGACGAAATTCTTTATCGGTTGGCGACGGGGCCGTTTGGGCCCAGGCTGCTCCAGATTGCAATAGCGGAGACGCCTTCGAACCGTGTGGCGCGCGCAATCGCGTGGTTGCGGAGAAATTACGACCAGCCGCTTCGAATCGACGAACTCGCCAAACGAGTCGGCATGAGTGAATCATCGCTTTACCATCACTTCCGAGCCGTGACGGCGTTGACGCCGATGCAGTATCAGAAGCAGCTCAGGCTATATGAGGCTCGAAAAATTATGCTTTCCGACCAACTCGACGTTGGCGATGCAAGCTTTCGAGTGGGGTACAGGAGCGTTGCTCAGTTTACTCGTGAGTACAGCAGGTTCTACGGACATCCGCCGGGCCGGGATACGGCAACGACCAGAAGAGCGATGCTGTCCGGCAGCGGCTAATGCTCATGCGTAGAAGGAAGGCCCGGATTTCCTCGCTAGTCGGTAACTTAGATGCGCTGGCAAAGGCAATGCGGCGTAACCATCGCGCGTCACGAGGCCTTAAGAAGCTTAGCGATATTTTTTGCAGCGTTAATGAAGTAACTCACTAGCTCACCGACACAAGGTACGGCTCGGCAGCAGGAATGACGCAGCAAAACGCGAGCTCCGCCGGCGGAAATGAGCGTGCGCGATGGGGCCAACCTTTGTCTCTCCAAGTGGCATACGGAATGAACGTGCCCCGCCCGCGCCGGGCGGGCAGCCGTCTGGCGTTACCGCTGTTGATGGGGGATACGAATGCGAATTGCCCAAAACTCTCAAAGAGCGCCGCGCCGTCGAATGTTAAAACGGTCTGCGGCCTGCCTGCGCACGCTTTCCTGTGTCGCGCCATGCGCTCTCGGTCGGGCCACAGAAAGACGAAGCTGTTGAGTAACGCGTACCAATCGTGTGGTGCCAGTCCGTCATCCAGTGCCTTCGTCAACGCCGAGGGCGGCATGGGACGTTGATCACGGACCAAGACGCCGTCAGCCAGTCTTACGTTCTCATTTCGATGACGCCGAAGGAACTCGTCCCGTTCATTTGGCTCCATGCCAGTCAGCTGCAGGAGTCGCTCTGTGCTTTGCAGGCCGTGTTTCATAATGGAGGGGACATTGGCTTTCTCGGCCAAGTGATAAAGACGATCGATCGCAGGCATCTGACTAGAAAGTCCCGTAAGTTACAGATTCCATTTTTGAGGTCTGGTGGCGTCTGGAGCGAGCGTCACCGCGCAGGACTGAGGGCAAAGGTACGGCCATGTCAGTCGCAATTTCGGGACTACAGCACGTCCGCCTAGCCTAGACCATCATTACGCACTGGCCTGTCGACCTTATTGACCGTCAGACCAAGCCCAAGCGTGATTCGTCTTCGGTACTAGCTGCGCGCCGGTTTAGAGTCGCCATCGCTATCGCTATCCGCGCCGAACATCTTTTTCAATGTTGGCGACGTGCACCGCGTACCACCGAAGAGTCACGTAATAGGCTGACGAAGCAGCTCAATGCGTTCCCGTGTAAAGGATACTTGGCACCCCACAGGAGACACAGCAAAGCTGGACTCGGTCAGCGTTCCAGCCGATTTGCACCTTGCGAAATCCCTCCGGTGGCACAAAAGTGACCAAGTCGATCTCTCCAGTTTCCGCGTCCTCAACGGGATCCTGAAATTCGCCCTTCCGACCGCAGGTAGGACAGATGATCTTTTGCGTCTTAGGGAGTGTCTCGTCTGCCATGTACGTCTCTGATGAGTGACTTAGAACTCCTGTTCCCGCGGCAAGTAAGAAAACCTACCGCGACCACGCGGAGATCACTTTACGATTGCTACGAAGTACGGGTATCCGTAGATATGCTAGTCAAGGTGAGCGGTGGTCGTAGGACATTTGAGCTTCATTTTCGGCCAATCCTGGGTGGGTCACGGCGTCGACGCAGGGGGGAGCCTTGTCGGCAATGACTTAAGAAGGCCTCAACCCGTTGAAAAGTACGGCATGCACCCGCTCATCGAGCCTTACCCGACACCAGACGGCTCCGTCGACGCTACGATCCGGTCGGTTGCATGCAGCGCCGAAGTTGCTATACACGACGATCACGGTCAGTTTCCGCCATAGAGTGTTCGCACATGCATCGCGTTGTCTTCCTTGTGTACCCGGGTGTCGCCTCCTACGATGTGGCCGGTCCAGCTCAAGCGTTAGCTGTCGCTGGCGACGGTGCGTATCAGATCAGTCTCGTTTCGGTTTCTGGCGGCATGATCGAAAGTGACTGTCCAGGTTTGTTCTTCGGCAGCCAACCTGCCGCCGAAGTCGATGACGTCGTCGACACGCTGTTCATCCCGGGCGGGCGAGAGGCACCTGGCGCCGCGAGGGGCCATGCGCTGAGATCTCTTGCAGGTCGACTAGCGGCGCGGGCACACAGAGTCGCATGCGTCTGTACCGGCGCGTTCATTGCTGCTGAGGCCGGCTTGCTTGACGGTCGGCGTGCCGCGACGCATTGGCGGTACTGTGATCTTTTTGCGGAACGTTTCCAAAACATACGCTTAGAACGAGACCCGATTTGGGTAGAGGACGGGCCTGTGTGGTCCTCGGCCGGGGTGAGTGCGGGCGTTGACTTGACGCTGGCCCTGATTGAACGCGATCTCGGGATAGGCACTGCAATGCAAGTGGCGCGGGAACTGGTCGTTTTCCTAAAGCGGCCCGGCGGCCAATCGCAATTTAGTACCGTCTTGAACGGTCAAATCGCCGATGCAGATGGCCCCTTGGGTCCGTTGTTCGCCTGGATTGCTGACCATTTAGATGCTGACTTGCGAACCGAAGTACTGGCCGAGAGAGCCTGCATGAGCGTGCGAACCTTCGGTCGGATCTTCTTAGCGCGAACAGGCCTTACCCCGAGCAAGGCCGTGGAACTTATTCGGGTGCAAGCGGCGCGTGAAGCGATCGAACAGAGCAACACACCGTTGGCGGTAATTGCCTCTCGCTGCGGGTTTGGCGATGAGCAGCGTATGCGACGCGCTTTCTCTCGTCAGTTCAATGCGACCCCCGCCGAAATGCGTTCCAGGTTCTCCCTGTAACTACCGCAAGACCAGGCTGCTTAGCCGCCCACAGTACGATTTCAGATGGCAAAACGAAGATTGGCGAAAAACGAAGGATCATCGTCGGTAAATGACGCAATCGCCTATAGGCGAGCTTTCGGTGCCATTGCATGATGGGCTTCCGCAAGGTAAGACGCGACGACCCTGCCGGCGTCTGGCGGATGAGGATTTGTCATGCTCCAACTTCGTCCGACGTGCGAGAACTGCAATAAGCCATTACCGCCGGCCTCGCCCGACGCGAGAATCTGTTCTTACGAGTGCACCTACTGTAGCAACTGTGCATTGTTGCTCCGGGATGTTTGCCCGAACTGCGGGGGCAACTTCGTCACTCGGCCTATCCGGCCGGCCCATGAATGGAAGCCTGGCGTATTTCTGGGAAAGCAGCCGGCGACCGCGGAGGTGACCTACAAACCGACCGATTACTTCTCACATGCGACGCTGGTCGAGAGAGTGGGCCATATTCCTCCTGAAAACCGCTGAACCAGGCCTTGGGTCTTGAACGATCAGCGCGCTCGGGCCGCGCCTGATATGGGTGAATCGAACGTGTCAAGCGCACAGTGCGGAATGCGCCCTGCCCCGCCTATCGGCACCAGGCCCAAACTCTCACTTGCGGCGGCCGTCGCGGGCCCTCACCTGTTAGGTCCCGACCATGTCCGCGAAGAAGTCCAGGCCCTTCGAGAGGCGATTGAGCCTGATCCGGCGTTACCGGACCGGAGGAGAGGTATGTCGTCGTGAATGATCTGAGCCAGAAGCCGCCTGAGGTCCGTCATCTTGCAGCGCTTGGCATCGAGGAGCATGAGGAAATCATTTATCGCAGTCTCTTGGCGAATCCGATGCTCACGGCCGAGGATCTGACGAGTCTGACAGGGTGTTCTATGGATCGAGTGCTTGAGCTTCTGAGTGCCAGCGAACGCCACGGGTTGATCACGCACACGCCAGATCGTCCGCGCCGGTATATCGCCACACCACCCCGTTTCGCTATCGACGCGCTAGTTAGTCAACGCCAAGCGGATCTGCAGCGCGCGCGATTGGCAATTCCTGATCTCGAGGACGCGACAAGCAACGGCATCGATGTGGGCGATAGCGAAAAGTTGGTAGAGATTGTCACCAGCCGTGCGACTCTCCAGCAGATCGTCACCCATCTACACCGTACAGCTCAGCGTGAGCTCTTTGCGTTCCAGAGATTGCCCAGCAGCACCACCCACCAAGACGAGGCACGCCCTGGCGTCCGGGTTCGCAGCGTCTCCGACCTAGAGTACCTTGAGGCGCCCGGCGCGCTCGACGCGCTGCGGATGGTCATTGACCTGGGCGAGGAGGCTCGCGCCTTTTCGACCTTACCGGTCAAGATGTTCGTGGCAGATCGCAGGATCGGCCTCGTGCTTAACGCGGGCGATCTAGAGGGTTCTGTGCTGGTCGTCAGAGCGAGCCCACTCTTGGACGCACTCTGCGCATTGTTTGAACTGATTTGGGAGCGGGCAACGCCGATCGCGTTCAGCCGAGAAGGTCAGTTCGAGCTCAAGCAGGCTTCGTCCATTGCATTGACCGAGGCCAACCGCAAAATCATTCCTATGCTGGCTGCCGGCTTCAATGATAAGGCGATCGCCCACCAAGCTGGCATTTCGACGGCGACGATGCATCGGCGCGTCGCTGAGCTCATGAGGGCATTTGATGCGCAGACCCGCTTCCAACTGGGGTGGCATGCGGCAATCGACATGATGGGATTGAAGGAGGTCGCCGACTAAGAACTCCGCCGAAGGCGTTGCGACCGCGACCGCTGGATGTTGACGCTCACTGGCGCTTCATCCTGCCAGGCGGCCGGCCAGTGCGCGTCCCCGTCGTCGCTACATCGCCCCCGCCCAGCGCGGCGCCTTTTTGTGCGCAGCGACCTACAACACCTACGCAAGGCTGATGGCGTCTTCTGCGTGGCCACAGGCAGATGGCGTCGCCATCGATGTCAACCCTGAATCACAAAGAGATGCGCGACGTGGACATCTGCTGTCTCTCTGTCCGGTTCTGTGGTGGCCGACGTAGAGACGGCTCATGACAAATATCTTCTATCTCTATTCATTTGTGATGAGCTCGCCCGAGGCTATGAGCAGAGGTCTTGGCGAATTGTGCGATTAGAGTCGATATCTACCCAAAAAATAGGCGATTCGCGATTCATCCAATATCTAAATAAGCGGTATTCATTCGCTATCCGTAGTGCATAAGCGAATAACTGAATACGATCTACCTCAAGAGAGCGTGACGGGTTTGGCGAGGGTGGAGGTCGGGCAGTTTGGCTCGTCGATGCGTCATCTTTTATCTCGCGATAGGCGGCCTCTCCACGACACGGCCATGCAGGCGCTCAGTCGGGGTACGCCGCTAGGCAGCATGGTCCTCGGCGCCGATATCACGAGCGTAGGGGCGAGAACACTTCCAGCAAGTCGCTTGCTCTGCAAGCCACTGACGCGTATCGCGCGTCGGGCGAGACTCGCTGTTCACAGTGGGCGGACGAATGACAGACGTATTTGTGAGGGCGCGATCGCGAGTGATGATAGCTGTGCCGGAAATTGCCGAGTGTGTAGTGCTTGCATACCGTCACGTGCTGGCAAACACAACCCTGACAGGTGTTGAGCTCGCCCGTTTGATGGACCGAACCATGGCGGAAGCCCAGTGGCTTCTGGAACGAGCTGAGCGTTTGGGAATCCTTCGTCGCACCCCGGGCAACGCCTGTCGCTACAGAGCAGTATCGCCACCGTGGCTGGTCGATGCGGTGACATCCATCCGGGGGCCTGACTCGGGCTCCGTGCGTGGCCCACGTCACGACGGGGATCCACCGTCATCTGATTGCACTCCCTTTCGCGGCGGAGCGGCTGTAGGCCCTGCCCTCTGTTCTTCAGATCTAAATGATCGCCGAGAAAGGCCAGGCATCGCTGGTGGCTCCGCGCCCGTTTATTTAGGTGATGCATGTCACCAAACGGGTTCCAAATGGGAGGGCATCGGTCCCGTATAGGTTGTCTGGCGGCCTTGACGGGCAGAAAGCGCACCACAACGGGTTTCTTGGTAAGTAGCGAGTCATCATCTAACTGTTGACACTTCAGATGACGGCGCGTAACTTATTCACTTAGTATCACATGATCATCTATATGCCGTCCTGGCCCGGTGTCGGGGAACGGTATGTGACCGAACGTTGCGACGCGGGAACGAGTCGCGCCACAAGGGTTTTTTCTTTTGGGCTGTCCAAGGATCACCATGAAACACGACATCCGTTGGTTAAGAACCGAGCGACTTCTTTCTCCGTCCTTCGCGGCGCGCATCGCTAAAGGGTTGGGGCCCTCGTTAGCCGTCGCTCTTGTGTCTGTTTCCGGGCTTGTCGGATGTCACGTCGACGCTGACGCCGCCGGCTCAGCACCGCCGCCATCGGTCGCCGTCGCCACGCCTATCCAAACCAACCTCGCTCCGCGACTTTCGTTCTTGGGCCAGTTCTCGCCCGTGGAGAAAGTCGAGCTAAGGGCGCAGGTTGGCGGGACGTTGACAGAGATCCATTTCAAGGATGGCGACGTTGTTAAGAAAGGCGATCTTCTTTTTGTGATCGACTCCGCGCCGTACGACATCAAGCTAAGTCAGGCGACCGCGCAGCTGGAGGGCGCCAACGCGCGTCTAGAACTTGCGACTCGGGAACTGCAACGAGCCCAAACCCTGAAGAACAGCGATGCAGGGTCAGCCGAGAACGTCGAACAACGCAATGCTGAGAAGCTCGCCGCGCAAGCGGCGGTGGATGGCGCGAAGGCCCTCGTTCGAGATGCCCGGTTCGACCTTGATCACACAAGGATCGTGGCGCCTTTCAGCGGCCGTATCGGTACTCATCTGGTGTCGGTGGGCAATCTCATCGCCGGCAGTCGTGCCGGAAGTGGTCTCTCGACACTTCTCACGACGCTTGTGTCGCTAAATCCGATCTACCTGGATTTCGACATGAGCGAGGCGGATTATATGACCTTCCTTCGTGAGCGCACGAAGGTGGGTGGTCCTCTCGCAAACCAGGTCGAGGTTTCGCTCACCGATGAAGCCAAGTTTCCCCGGAAAGGCACCCTGGACTTCGTCGATAACGCGCTAGATCGGTCCAGCGGGACGATTCATGCTCGTGCCACCGTTCCCAACAATGACCTGTTGTTGACCCCGGGTAGTTTTGGGCGGCTGCGTCTTTCCATCGCAAAGTCCGCCTCGACCTTGCTCGTGCCGGATGCATCCGTCCTGGCGGACCAGTCTGGACATGGCGTGCTGACTGTGGGTCCTGACAACGTGGTCAAAGCGAAGAGCGTGGAAGTCGGCGAGCTTCGTGGCGGCCTTCGAGTAGTCCGCTCAGGCCTCCTCCCCACCGACAAAGTCGTCATCGATGGCATTCCGTCAGCCGCACCCGGGGCAAAAGTTGCCCCGCACGCCGGCACCATCCAGTTTGGCGCCGACCAGGACTGATGTCATGAAACTTGCCCATTTCTTCATCGATCACCCGCGATTTGCGGCCGTGGTAAACATTTTTATCGCTCTAGCGGGCTTGGCGACGATGGTTCTTTTGCCCATCGCTCAGTACCCAAACATCGTTCCTCCGACAATCGATATCACCACGTCATTTCCTGGTGCTTCCGGTGAGACTGTTGCGCGAACAGTGGCGACAACCATTGAGCAGGCGGTCAATGGCGTCGAGAAGATGGACTACATCACCAGTCAGTCGACCGGCAACGGCCAGTTGACTACAACGGTGATTTTTAAGATCGGAAGTGATCCGAACATTGACCTTATGCTGACGCGCAACCGCGTTGAGGACGTGTTGGCGCGTTTGCCGCCGGAAGTCCAGCTTCAGGGCGTCAAGGTTAACAAGACGATCAAGGCATTGTTGCTAGGCATTCACGTGTATTCACCGGATGGATCACGCAGTCCGGAATACCTGTCTAACTACATGCTCAAAATCAAGGATGAAATTGCTCGTCTGCCGGGCGTGTCCCAGTTCTGGAGCCTGGGCGAACGGCAGTACGCTATGCGTATCTGGATCGATCCCGACAAAGCCGCCGCCTACAATATTAGTGCGAGCGAAATTTTGAGCGCCCTTCGTGCGCAGAATGCTCAGGTCTCTGCGGGCGTGTTGAATCAGCCCCCCGTCGCGAGCAAAGCGGCATACGAGGTGAACGTCGAGGCGCTCGGTCGGCTGGAGACGCCAGAGCAGTTCGGCGATGTCATCGTCAAGTCCGACGCCGGCGGACGCGTTACTCGGGTCCGTGATATCGGTCGCGTGGAGCTGGGATCCATCGATTACGGCTCTAAGGCCTACGCCGACAAGTACATCTCAGCCCCCTGGTGGGTCATCGCAACGCCGGATGCGAACGTTGTGCAGGTTGAGCACGCGGTATGGGCAAAGATGGCGGAGCTGAAGAAGAGCTTTCCCTCGGGAGTCGACTACATCGACCATCTCTACGATCCGACGACGTTCGTGAGTCAATCGATCGAAGAGGTGATCAAGACGATTTTCATCGCCATCGCACTGGTGGTGGGTGTGGTTTACCTGTTCTTGCAAAACTGGCGGGCAACCATCATTCCGGTGGTAGCTATTCCCATTTCGCTGGTCGGTACTTTCACTGTCCTCGCATTGTGCGGCGCTTCCATCAATAATCTGTCGCTATTTGGCTTGGTTCTAGCAGTCGGCATCGTGGTGGACGATGCTATCGTCGTTGTGGAGAACGTCGAACGGAATATGGCGCAAGGCATGTCACCGATCGATGCCGCTCACCGAACCATGTCAGAGGTCTCTGCGGCGCTTGTGGCGATTGCCCTGACGCTGTGTGCGGTTTTCGTGCCTACGGCTTTTATCTCGGGCATCTCGGGCCTGTTCTTCAAGCAGTTCGCTATCACGATCGCCGCGTCTACAATTATTTCTTGTTTTGTATCTTTGACTTTGAGTCCCGCGCTTTGCGCGGTCCTCCTGAAGCCACACAAGATCGGAGAACTTCATGAGGAGCCGCGTGGTATCGAACGTCTTACGCGTCCGATATTCCGTCGATTCAATTCCGGTTTTGAGCGCATGTCTTCGTCATACGGACGTATTACCGCGCGTTTTGTCCGTGCGACAGGCATTATGCTTCTGGTATACGGCGGCCTGATCGCTCTGACTGGCTTTCAGATGTCTCGTATGTCTACGGGCTTCATCCCGGACTCCGACATCGGTTATCTGGCGACCATCGTCATGCTTCCGCCTGGGTCCAGCCTGGAGCGCACCGATCAGGTGATTCGACAGGTCAACGAAATTGCTCTGGCAACGCCCGGTGTCGAACATACTTCGCCGGTTGCAGGCTTCGATGTCACGACCTACACAGTCGCTCCTAACGTAGGTACTGTTTTTACTTCCCTGCCCTCGCTGTACGGAAAGCACATCCGCGGCACGAACGCGGCCACGATGGTCCAGACGCTGCAGAAGAAGTTCTCGGCTATCAAAGATGCATACGTTATTACGGTGATGCCACCAACCGTTCAGGGCTTAGGCGCTTCCGGTGGATTTAAGCTGATGCTCGAGGATCGGGCGGGACTGGGATCTCAGGCCCTGGCTAAGGCAGCGAACGATCTCGTCGCGGCGGCCAATAAGGACAAGGCGTTCGCAGGGGTATTCACTCTCTTCAATTCAGGAGCGCCCTCGGTGTATGCCGATATCGACCGTCTGAAGGCAGAGAAGGTTGGACTGACGCCCACGGACGTCTTTTCAACGCTGCAGCTGTATCTCGGCTCCCAGTACGTCAACGACTTCAACTTCCTTGGCCGCACCTACCCAGTCTACGCACAGGGCGATGAGCAGTTCCGTCGATCCACTGCCGACATCGGTCGTTTGAAAGTACGCAACGCTGCCGGGGAAATGGTTCCGATCGGTTCAGTCGCGACGTTCAAGGATCAGACCCGGCCTTATCGTGTCCCGCGCTACAACCTTTACCCTGCGGCAGAGATCATGGGGGCTTCCGCGCATGGCGTCTCCTCGGGAACAGCGATCAAACGCATGGAGGAACTGGCCAAGCAAACCCTCCCCAATGGTATCGGTTTCGAGTGGACGGATTTGGCACACCAAGAGGAACAGCAGGGCATTCCGACGCTACTGATCTTTGCTGCATCGGCGCTGTTCGCTTTCCTGGTCCTTACGGCGCAGTACGAAAGCTGGAAGATTCCTTTGGCTATTTTGATGATCATTCCGATGTGTCTGTTGGCAGCCTCGACGGGTTTACATATGCGAAGCATGCCGATTGATATCTTGGCGCAAATTGGATTTGTGGTTCTCTTGGGCCTCGCTGCGAAAAACGCGATCCTCATCGTGGAGTTCGCCAAACATCACCAAGATACCGACGGTGTCGAACCAGCGGAGGCAGCCATCCTTTCGGCACGTGAGCGTCTTCGTCCGATCCTTATGACATCGCTCGCGTTCATTGCCGGTGTGGCTCCCCTCGCCATCGCGCATGGTGCGGGTTCGGAAATGCGCCAGTCCCTTGGCACCGCGGTCTTCTTTGGCATGCTTGGCGTCACCATTTTTGGACTGGTGTTCACACCGTCCTTCTATACCTTCATCCGGAAGGGCTCGAAGAGGAAAACGGCATGAACGGGCGTCGTCCTTTCTCGCGTAAGGCACTGCTCATAGGCATTGTTGTTAGCGTCGGCCTTGTCGGTTGTGCGGTTGGCCCGAACTACGTCGCCCCTGCGTCGCAGCTAGTGGGTTTTCACAATCAAAAGCTAGTGCCGGTGGATCGAGAGCGAGCGGTGCCGGCGCTGGATGCATGGTGGACTGGGTTCGACGATCCCATGCTTAACACGGTCGTTCAGCGTGCCCTAGATCAGAATCTCGATCTTGCGGCCTCCATGGCGCGCGTGAACCAGGCTCGGGCGGTAGCGTCCGGTGCGGGGGCCCAGCTGTTGCCGACCGTGGACTTTAATGCATCGGCGACGCATGAACGTCAGAGCATCGATAGCCCGCTGGGCGCCATTACGTCCGGAATTCCCGGATTTACCCGAAACATTCACGACTACCAGGTGGGCCCTTCGGCCAGTTGGGAAATCGATTTGTTCGGTGGATTACGGCGAGGAGCTGCTGCCGCACGTGCCGAGGCTCAGGCGGCGGAAGCTGATCAGGCGGGTACTCGTGTCACGGTGGCGGCTGACGCTGCGGACGCTTACTTGCAGATCCGCGGCTATCAGGCGCGCATCGCGGTTGCGGAAGACCAGATCAAAACGGACGACCACCTGGTGACACTGGTTCGAAGCCGGTACGACGCAGGCGCGGCCACAGGACGAGAAGTTGCGCAAGCAGACGCTTTGTCAAAGCAGGCGCGTGCCAGTGTCCCGCTGTTGCGCATGGGTCTGGAACGACAGCTCAACCGCCTGGATGTGCTGATGGGTGCCCAGCCTGGAACCTATGCGGGCGAACTGAGTGTCGCCCGTGGTCTTCCGATGATCCCCAATACGCCGCCTGATGACGAGCCTACCGACATGCTGCGCCGTCGTCCCGACATCATCGCTGCGGAGCGGCGTCTGGCAGCCTCGAACGAGCGGATTGGGGCAGCCTTATCGGATTACTATCCCAAGTTTTCACTCTCGACGGCGTTCGGCTTCGACAGCATGAGTCCTGGAAAGTTATTTAAGTCTACGGCGTATCAAGGGGTTGGCAGTCTCGGTCTTCGTTGGCGACTGTTTGATTTCGGTAAGGTCGACGCCGAAGTCGCACAAGCCAGAGGCGCCGATGCCGAGGCACTGGCGTTGTATCGACAGACCGTGCTCCGTGCGGCTGAAGACGTCGAAAATGCGCTGATGGCGTTGGTGCAAACGCAGGTTCGTGCCGTCGAGGTTCAAGACCAGGTCGATGCGTTAAACAAGGCGCGTGATCTATCTGAACGGGCATATCGGGCGGGTTCGATCACTCTCACGGATGTGCTGGATGCGGATCGACAACTGCTCACTGCTCGTGACGAGCTGGACGCTGCCAGGACGGATGCTACTCGCTCTGCGGTTGGTGTCTTTCGTGCCCTGGGAGGGGGATGGCATCCCGGACCCACCTCTCAGAGTACGGCTTCAAACGCCGCGCCGGCAGAAGCGAGCTTCAATCGCTAATTCAATTACGATCGACGGGAGCAAGAGATGTCATCGTCAGTAGATAGGTTTCGTAAACTTCATGAAGGCGCCCTGCCGCTCAGGCTGCCGAATGCCTGGGACGCGGGGAGCGCCCGCCTATTCGAAAGCAAGGGTGCCACGGCCATCGCCACGACCAGCGCGGGTTTGGCGTGGTCCCTGGGCTACCAAGATGGGCGCCAACTGCCCGTTCACCGCCTCATTGCGGCGGTGGCAAGCATCATGCGTGTCCTGGCCGTACCGCTTACCGTAGACATCGAGAACGGGTACTCGGACGATCCAGAGGTTGTAGTCGACTATGTAATGCAGTTGGTGGGCCTTGGTGTCGCGGGTATCAATATCGAAGACGGCCCTGACAAACCGGAACTTCTAGCCTCAAAGATTGAGGCGATCCGCAAGGCTCTTGGCAAATCCGGCGACGATCTATTTATCAACGCCCGGTCCGACGTGTTTCTCGCTTCGCTGGTCGATGAGGAACATCTCATGGCCGAGTCGATCGCCCGCGCAAAACGCTACGCCGATGCGGGAGCCGATGGCTTGTTCCAACCGGGCCTGTGGAAAGACCAGGACATCAAGGCCCTGGCGGACGCGACGAAACTTCCATTGAACGTGATGGCATGGCCTGGACTCGGTGACGCGCGGGCTCTCGGCCGACTCGGGGTCCGTCGATTGAGCGCCGGCTCGGGCATTGCACAAGTCGCCATGGCGACCGTAGAGCGACTGGCAGAGAATTTTCTGCAAGGCGGAAGCTCAGCACCTTTGTTCGAAGGAACGATGCCGTATCCGCAGCTACAGAGCCTGTTCGTCCCCGTCTAGCAGGTCATGGCCCCCTCCCCCTTGAACGAGGGCCCGCGGCCACCGACATAGGGAGACTGCCAATACGATGCCATTCTCCTTAAGGAAGATGGCATCGGTCACCTCATAAGTCCCTCTTCCATCTGGTGCATCGAGTATCGAGGCGCCCATTAGAATGAGGGCAGTCTCCCCGACCCATCGTTAGCTGGAGCCTGCCATGAACCCCGTCGTTCCTGCGGTTTACGTTTCTAAGACGATTCCTTCCCCAGTCGGAAAACTGACACTGGTCGGTAGCGACGCAGGACTGGCCGCCATTCTCTGGGAGAACGACAACCCCAGACGCGTTCCCCTGCCTATTGCTCACGAGGACGCCACGCATCCTGTCTTGATGGAGGCAGCCGGTCAGCTCGACGATTATTTCGCTGGTCGGCGCGAGCAATTCAATCTGCGGCTCGACTTTCACGGTACGGAATTTCAGAAGCGAGTATGGAATGCGCTGCTTGCCATTCCCTTCGGTCAGACTCGCTCCTACGGTCAGATTGCCGAGGAAATCGGTAGCCCGAAAGCTGTACGTGCCGTGGGTGCCGCAAATGGACGGAATCCCATCTCGATCGTTGCGCCGTGCCATCGAGTGATCGGAGCTAGCGGCAGTCTCACCGGTTTCGCCGGGGGGCTGGAAGCGAAGGCCCTGCTGCTTGAACTGGAAGGCTCGCTTGTGCCTGGTGTGGACAGCTCATCGACGAGGACCAGTCTGCCGTTGATTCAAAGTGCCCTCTTCCTCTGAGCCTTTGAGTGCCATAGCCTGAAGTCATTTCCCGAAAACCTAGCGCGCGCGAACGTGGTTATGCTAAGAGAAAACCCTCGGATCAGTGCGCCTTCTCGCGACAGGTCTTCTTGAGTCGACGTCGCCCCGAACTTGCAGGCGTCAAGATCTGTAGCCGCGCGGTCAAGCACCATGGCGTCAAAAGATTCGAACTCGGCTGGTAAGAGCGGCGCTTTTCTGGCAAATTTCCGAGATTGCCTTTGTTAGGTTATATACATCATCTAAAATGTGATAATCTATCCCTATTCGTGTAGTTCCGATTATCGGGCTATCTACCAGTAGGAGCGTATGAATGAAGAAGTCGAAAGCCGAGACAGCCGAGACGCATAAGCGCATCGTGGAAGTCGCTGCTCAGGCATTTAAGAAGAAAGGGATCGATGCGACGGGTGTCGCAGAAGTGATGGTTGCGGCGGGACTCACGCATGGTGCGTTCTACCGCCATTTCGCTTCCAAGGAAGCATTGGTTGCCGAAGCCGCCACGGTCAGCATGGATGTCTTTGTGGACACGGCACAAGCAGCTGCCTCGGCAGGCCCCGAGGCCTTCTTGAAATATCTCCAGGGCTATCTGACATCCGAGTATCGCGACGATGTGCTCGGTGGGTGTCCTGTCATCCAGTTGGGCGGTGAGTTGGCTCGAACAGACGCATCGACGCGTGAAGGTGTGTCGAAGGGCCTTAGAGATCTCATCGATATCGCCGTGAGTGTCAGTGGTGATGTGCCCCGGGCAATTGCCGAAGACGATGCGATTTTTACCCTGTCCGCATTGATCGGAGCTATCACCATGTCTCGACTTGTTGACGGTCGCAAACTTTCGGAGCGCGTACTGAACGTCACGAAGAGTCGTCTACTGCAGGCAGCTGAGAAAACTCCCGTACCTCCAAAAAAGACGTCCGCGCGGGCACGGCCAGCGAGTGCTCGGGGATAGCTATTCCCGATCACCTGCGGTGTGTCGATATCGGATCGTCGCAATCTGGGGGTGACGGTTTCCACATCTACGGGCAGAACGACAAAGGCGAGTACCCCTTCTTCGGAGCTCGAGGATTCGGATGCAGTGGACATGCGCTTTGGTGTGATGGATCACGCCTTTCTCAGGCGACGCTTGGACGAGGTCGGCCGGGCTAGGTGGAATGCCGGTGCTGGTCTGGTCATTGGCTGCCGCAGTGGCAACTCCGGAGATGCCTGTGACTGTACCTAAGACCTTGCAATTGTGGCTGATAGCTCGGTCGCTGGCCTACAATGCCTCAGATTTCTCGCTCACAATTCATCGACGACGCGTCACTTGGTCTTTAGGCCTCGAAGCGGAACGGCTCGATTGTCGTCGGGGTCCAGCGTGGATCTTTAGTCACCCCGCGTGCGGTCACGCGTCACGAACGTTTTTAATCGGGGGTCTACCCATGAAGGCAAATTTACGCCGGGTTGTGCGAATTGCCGGCAGCATAGGCTTAACGGTGGGCAGCGCGGCCCTTTTCGCAGCCCCACTAACTTCGCTGGCGAACTTTGGCAAACCGACGCCGGGAGTCGTATGTCATCTGCTCGATAAGACCTTCGGGACGCCAGTGAAAAGCCTGAACTACATCGAATGGGGAGATGATTATTCTTGCGTCACCGCGCCGCTACAGGTCGGTGTTATCAAGGACGCATCCCGTAACCCGCTGTTGTCATCGATCATGTACTCCGTGCACGGCACGGCCAGTGACGCCCGTTCGCTTCGCCTGAAGCTCAACGTCAACCAAAAGCTCGACGTGGGGACTGCTTTGACCAAGTTCGCAGACTTGGCCGCCCAATTGCACAGCGCCGCTACCGGCTCCGAGCTGGCCGCTGCCACGCGCTCGAATATCCTCGCTCAGAAGCCTTTTCAAGCCCGCGTGGGCGCCATCGACCTGGCGCTTTCGAGAACCGTCTGGCCGACAGGTGCAGGTTATGAGCTCAATTTCTCCATAACGGCCCGGTAAGACGTCGAGTCTAGGGTAATAGATCGGATCATCGAGGGGACGGTCCTTCAGCTACCCCGGGCGATCGCGGATGCATCGCAGTCACCGTGGGAATTTACGCGTGGCCTTGGGCCGTTTGCGCGAGTTGTAAACCGCGCCCAGAGGCATCACCCAGCAAGGCCCCTTTGTCGCTTTCTGACGAGTCGCACCTAGTAAATGCGGACCTCACAGGCACCGTAGGCGCGGCGGCCAGCATGGCCTGCCTCGACCCCGCTCACATCTCCGTTGACTACTGCGGTAAAGGCAGTAGCGATGCACCCTGCTCATCGACAATCGCCGGGCGGAGCTCGTCTCTTGCTCGGTGTCGCTGGCTAGGGTCCGCCGGCTTTCAGGGCCTATCACCACTTGCTTGCGGAGAAGACCTGTCCGGGTATGCGCACGGGCCAGGCGGGGGCAAGCCGGATCCCAAGCAAATATCGTGGTCACTTCGGATGACATTCGTCGGTCTCACGGGTAAACGGACCAGATTAGGCCGATCGCCTTCCCCGGACGTCTCAATCAGGCGTCGTCTCTCAGGGTCTGCTACAACTGTGGTTTGGCTACCGGGGACGCATCATGGAAAACCTGCAGCACACCCGGCGCATCAACCTGCACGGTCTCTTGTACGAGTTGGCCAACGAAGGCATACATGGGCTCGATGCCCAGGCCGCTTTTTTCGTCACGCGGGCAGTCGTTCTCAAAGGCATGCTGGAACAGGATTTCATCACTGGACCGTTTGCCCGGAACGTTGAGTGGACGATGCAGCGGCGTGGCGGATGGCTCGACGACGATCACGACGAGGACCCATTCTGAGCAAGGCAGCCGGTCTTTGCTCGACGCTCCGGACCAGTTGAGCATTCTCGGTGATCCAGGCGCCTCGTTCATTCTGCCGAACGTTCACAGCCGCGTGAGGCCGTTCAGCACATGCCGTGGATTCTTTTGATGACCAAAGCTTCACGGCGCACGCCGCTCCTCGGTGCGGTTATGCCTTCGGTTTTCGTTACGGGTACCAATTGCCTGACCGTGCGAGCTCTTCCGCCGATTCACCCGCTTGCGCGTCCGACCGTTCGAATGGCGCCAAGTTTGTCTTTGCGGTCTACCAGTGATCCCTTCTTCCGTTCGGAAGCCTCGATGTGGATCCGCAATCTCCGGTGGCTCTGTAGCCACCCGCAGCCAACCTAACGTTGACCTGGCTTCATTTCGTCACTGCATTCGCTACGCCCACCCTGACCGCCAGAGAGATAGGCGACGATAGCCGCAAGCTGAATAACCACCGCGGCAATGAACACAGCCTGATCTGACCATGCTTGGCGGAGCACGCCAAATGCCGCCGGTGCCAGGGCGTATGCCCCCTGCGATATGGCAACGATCAGCGCGACAGCACGCGTCACGTCTGTCTGTGGAAATTCCAGGTTTGCGATGACAGGAGGTACGGAAATCGCGTTACCGACCCCAAGTCCAAAGAGCACGACTCCGACGACTAGTACGGCAGGGTGAGTGCCTTGAGAAAGAATCAGAACACCGCACCCGACGGCCTGTGCCGTGAGGCTGAGTGAGGCAATGACGCGCCAATTTGATCGGCTCGAGCCACGCCAGCCGACTGCCAAGCGACCAACGACGGCAGCAACGCCGGATCCGCCGGCGGCTAAACCGGCACCTTGCCTTCCCAAGACAGGTGCAAGCACCGAAACCAGATGAGCGACGAGGCCCGTCTGCGCAAACAGCGCAAGCGTCATTCCAATACACAGTGTAAGGAAGCTCCGATCGCGGAACAGGTTAAGCCGGATCGCCGGACGTTCGGGTATTGTTGCGCCCTCCATAGGCATGGTTGACGGGTCGAATGACACGCCGTCAGGCGCTTGTCGTAGAGACCGCGGAGTTCGGCCAAGAACGAACACCGCCAAGGCGCCCAGGGTCACCAACATGACCACACTGACCGCCAATGCGGCCATTGGGAAGCCGACCCAGTCGATGAGCGCAACCCATAACGGTGAGAAAATCACCCCCCCAACGCTGCCTCCGTTGAAGGCAACGCCAAGCGCCAACGGGCGTTTGGTCGCGAACCAGGGAGCAACGATGGCATTGATGGCCACCGCACCCAGGGCGGACCATCCCGCACCGGACAGCACAGCAGCCACGTACAGCTGCCATGGAGCGTTCGCCGAAGACCAACCTAAAATGCCGCACGCCATCACAGCGCCGCCAGCCAGGGTGACCATGGGCAAGCCAAAATGGCGATATAACGCAGGAAGGTTGGGTATCAATGCCAAACCCACCAAGAAATGCAGTGTCACGGCTCCAGAAACGAGCGCGATCGGCCATCCTTGTGCTTGACGCACAACTTCCAGATACACCGGTGGCCCATAGAAGCCTGTCCCCCACCCAAACACTGCTACGACAAACGCCGCAGTGACAACCCGCCAGCCGTAAAATCCTTCCGACTGGCTATCAGGAGCTTCGCGGCGCGGATCCTGGGCGAATTGGTCACCCTCACGGATCTTGTCGTGGGAAGCGCTCAAGGCCGGTGATTCAGGTGCAGTGGGTAGCGTCGTCATGATGATGTCCGGTGAATCAAAAAAACTCAGATGCCACTCACCCACCCAAACCGGGAGCGTCTTGCCGCCCCCGGTTTAGTGTTCAGAACATCGTATTTTTGTTCTTCGACGTCTCAGGAACCGGTGCAATCACGTCCCAGTGCTCGACCAACTTGCCGTCCTTCACACGAAAAATGTCCACGCCAACATCGCCGTTCGGACTGATAAGGCCAGTCCAATGAGCATGAACAGCGACGATCTCGCCGTCGGCAATAACTCGGCGGATGTCGCCCTTGGCGTTGGGGAAGCCCTTCAGGAAACCATTGATGTAAGCGCGCAAACCTTCAACGCCGTCTTCAGAAGCCGGCGTGTGTTGGGTGTAGGTCTCACCAACGTAGCGGGCAATGGCACCGTCGACGTCGCCATCGAAGTGAGCTTCCTTATAGAAGGCTAAAACGACTTTCTTGTTCTGTTCGGAGAGTGTTTCGTTTGTCATGTCGATGTCCAGATGAGGAAATTTGCCGATGGCGTAGCCAATCGGAACGACGGATATAAAAACGGGCTCGGCTAGCCTGACTAGCCAGGTCATACCCTCGTCGTCATCCGTGGTAGGGGACGGGTGACGACGAAAGGCTCAAAGCGGTCACTGGTGGGGCAACAGCGCCCACCTTGGGCAACAACCCTCATTCGACCTTTGGCGGGATCTGCGCGTCGAACTTATTCTGCTGGACGATGTAGATCTCGCACGATTCCTTGGACACGCAGGCCGTGGTGTGGGCTTGTTTGCCACGCTGGTACCAATAGGACCCTGGACCTAGCTTTTCCGGCATTTGGCCTGGCTGATAGTTCTCCAGCTCACCTTTGATGACGACGGCGTAGTAGTCATAGGTGTGCGTGTGGACCGGGCTCACGAATCCAGGGTCAAAGCGAAAGAATGAGCCGTGCGCACCCTTGGTCACATCGCCCCAAACATTAGCTACCTGAATACCAGTCTTGGGGTTCACCCCGCGCGCACCGGTGTCGGAAAACGTGTACTTGCTAGCTGGACTGCTGATCGACGTCCCACCATTAAGCGGCGGGTAAGCGGTGGGACCCTCTTGAGCGTGCGAAACTGTTGCGACGGTGAGCACCGCAAGCACAGTGATCGCAAGTGATCG